>Ga0213875_10000401_pt1 | contig 38122 bp, 38 predicted proteins | sample BarmaccomBMRX_R8_FD_160105 | JGI IMG/M metagenome (GOLD analysis project Ga0213875, IMG submission 160105) | Root-associated microbial communities from Barbacenia macrantha in rupestrian grasslands, the National Park of Serra do Cipo, Brazil - RX_R8 | ecosystem: Host-associated > Plants > Roots...
AGCTCGCGACGATCGATCGCGCGCAGCACCGCGAGCTGATCGGATACATGCCGCACCCGCCGATCACGCGCCGCAAGCGAGTCATGATCCAGCTCGGCCTTCGCCGCGGCGCGCGCGCCGGTGTCGAGCCCCATCGACGTCACCGTCATCGGGCTCTCGGCAAAGCTATCCGACACGATGCGATCGAACACGTCGTCGAGCCGCGCCTCGGCAGGCAGCAGCGCCTGCGCGCCGCGGGTGGCCAGTCCACCGGAAGCGATGATCGACAGGCAGAAGTGGCGGCGGCTCAGCATCGTGACACCGGTTCGCCCGGATGCGCGGCAAAGGCAATGGTGCGCGCGAGCATACGGCGGCTGGCGAGGCGGCCGCCGGCGCAGTATCGGCCGCAGCCATGACCCATCACGTCCACATCATCGGCGGCGGCCTCGCGGGATCGGAAGCGGCATGGCAGCTCGCGCAGGCTGGCCTGCGCGTTCGCCTCTCGGAAATGCGCGGCATCAAGGCGACGCCCGCCCATCACACCGATCGGTTCGCCGAGCTCGTCTGCTCGAACAGCTTCCGCTCCGACGACGCGACAAGCAACGCGGTCGGCCTGCTCCACGCGGAGATGCGGACGCTGGGCTCGCTCATCCTTGCGCAGGCGGACAGGCATCGGGTTCCCGCCGGATCGGCGCTCGCGGTCGATCGTGACGGTTTCGCCGTCGGCGTCACCGCGGCGATCGAGACCCATCCGCTGATCGAGATCGTGCGCGAGCGGATCGACGCGCTTCCCGCTTCCGGCGCGACGATCGTCGCGACCGGACCGCTGACCGCCGGCGCGCTGGCCGCTTCGATCGCCGAGGCGACCGGCAGCGACGCGCTCGCCTTCTTCGACGCGATCGCGCCGATCGTGCATCGCGACAGCATCGACATGGACGTCTGCTGGTTCGCCTCGCGCTGGGACAAGGGCGACGGCAAGGACTATATCAACTGCCCGCTCACGAAGGAGCAATATCTCGCCTTCCGGCAGGGTCTGCTGGACGGCGACAAGACCGAATTCAAGGATTGGGAGCGCGACACGCCCTATTTCGAGGGTTGCATGCCGATCGAGGTAATGGCCGAACGCGGGGTCGACACGCTACGCTACGGACCGATGAAGCCGGTCGGTCTCGACGACCCGCGCACCGGGCGCTGGCCCTACGCTGTCGTCCAGCTGCGGCAGGACAATGCGCTCGGGACGCTGTGGAACATCGTCGGCTTCCAGACCAAGCTGAAGCATGCCGAGCAGGTCCGGCTGTTCCGCACGATCCCTGGGCTGGAGAGAGCCGAGTTCGCGCGGCTTGGCGGGCTGCACCGCAACAGCTTCATCCGCTCGCCCGTGTTGCTCGACGAGACGCTGCGGCTGAAGCGCGCGCCGCATATCCGCTTCGCGGGTCAGATCACCGGCTGCGAGGGCTATATTGAGAGCGCCGCGATCGGGCTGATCGCGGCACGCTTTATGGCCGCCGAGATCGCCGGCACGGAGTTGGCGCCGCCGCCGCCGACCAGCGCTCTAGGCGCCCTGCTCTGCCACATCACCGGCGGCGCCGAAGCCGAGACCTATCAGCCGATGAACGTCAATTTCGGTCTGTTCCCGCCGCTGGAGATCACCGGCCGCAGCAAGAAAGCCGATCGCAAGGCGATGATGAGCGCGCGGGCGAAGGCGGACCTGGCGGCGTGGATCGCTGGCCATCCGCAACCAGTCGCGCACCGAGCTCCTGCGGAAGCAGGAGCTTAGCGCAACGCCGGTCCGGCACCGGGCTCCTGCCTTCGCAGGAGCACGTCGTTCAGGGCTTGGTCGTCTTCGCCTCGTCACCCTTGGGCGGAACGACGGTGTTCGCCTGCGCGGTCTGCACGGCAGGCGGCGGCCCCTTCTGTATCGCGGCGGCGAGCGTCGTCGCGGGTGCGCACTCGGCCTTGCAGAGGGTGCGGATGCGCGCGAGGTTGGCTCTGGCGCGATCCACAGCGCCGCGCTGGACGAGCGCATCACCCTCCGCCGAAAGTGCCGTAACGTCGTTCGGCTCGAGATCGAGCGCGTCCTTATAGTAGCGGATCGCCTTGCCCGGCAGGCCCTGCTGCTGCGAGGCGCGGCCGAGCGTCACATAGGCGGCACGGTTTCGCGGATCGACCGCGAGCGCGGTTTCGATCAGATCCTCTGCCTGGTCAGGATGGCCGGCGGCGAGCGCCGCCTGCCCCTGCTTGAGCAGCGCCATCGAGCGCGGATTGATCTGATCGTCGGGCTTCTGGCTTTCGCCGACGCTGGAGACGGTAGCGAGCGCGAGTGCGAGAACGACGGCGATCGGCGAAAAACGCATGAAGAGCTCCGATAAGGAGAGATGCGGCTCCTCTACCATGGCGCGACGAGCCTCGCGACGAAAAAGCCGTCGGTGCCATCGTGGCCCGGCGCGAGCCGGCGGCCGGGACCATGAGAACGCCCCGCGCCGAACGGGGTTTCCGTCGTCCAGCCAGGCGTGCGGGCGAGGAAGGCGGCGGCCTGATCGCCGCCCTCGGCATCGAGCAGCGAACAGACCGCGTAGACGAGCGTACCGCCGGGCTTAACCAGCGTCGCGGCGAGATCGAGCAGCCGCGCCTGCAAGGTGGTGAGCCGCTCGATCCGTGCCGGCGTGAGCCGCCAGCGCGCCTCGGGATTGCGGCGCCATGTCCCGGTGCCCGAGCAGGGCGCATCGACGAGGACGACATCGGCGGCGGCGACGAGATCGCCAAGCGCTTCCGCTTCCCGATCGGGATTGAGCAACCGCATCTCGAGCGCGTCGACACCGGCGCGATCGGCGCGCGGCGCGAGGCGCGCGAGCCGATTGCGGTCGACGTCGCAGGCGACAAGTCGCCCCTGCCCCGCCATTGCGGCGGCAAGCGCAAGCGTCTTGCCGCCGGCGCCGGCACAGAGATCGAGGACCGTCATACCGGACGTGGGCCGGCAGGCGACGGCGACGAGCTGGCTGCCTTCGTCCTGAACCTCGAACAGGCCCTGCGCGAAACCCGGCGAAGCCTCGACCGCGGTGCCTTCCGCCAATCGCAATCCGCCAGGCGTGGCCGGCAACGGCATGGCATCGGGAAACAGCGCGGCGACTTCGTCGCGGTCCGCCCTCAGCCGATTGACGCGGATATCCAGCGGGGCGCGCTGCGAGAGCGCGGCGAGTTCTTCGGCATCGAGCGTCTCGGCGAGCTGCCGCGCGAGCCAGGCCGGCGCGACACCCGCCGCCGCACCCGCTTCGCCGGCCGCGATCGGCGCCGGCGCACGGGGACTGCCATCGAACGACGCCGCGAGACCCTCGTCCTCGCGCGCCAGCCCGACCAGCGCCGCGCGGCCAACGTCGGGCCGCTCCCCGGCGCGGCGTATCGCGCGATAGACGAGATCGCGTACCGCGCGCCGATCCTTGGCACCGGCATAGCGCCGCGTCCTGAAATAGCGCGCGACGATCGTGTCCGCCGCCGCGCCGGCATCGCGCGCCGCGACGATCACTTCGTCCAATATCTCGATCGCCGCCTGCGCACGCGCCTGGGGGGTCATGGACGCGCCACCAGGGAAACCCGTTCAGCCATACCCAGCCCCGCTCGCACTGAGCGCAGTCGAAGTGCGTCCCAAGCAGGACCCAAGCTTGCGACACGTCCTTCGACTGCGCTCAGGACGAACGGGGTATTGGTGACGTCCGTCGTCACCGCGTCGGATAGTTCGGCGCCTCGCGCGTGATCGAGACGTCATGGACGTGGCTTTCGCGCAGGCCCGCGTTGGTGATGCGGATGAAGCGACCACGCTTCTGGAGCTCGGCGATCGTCTTGGCGCCGGTATAGCCCATCGCCGCTTTCACGCCGCCGACGAGCTGGTGGATCACGTCCTTGGCCGGCCCCTTGTACGGCACCTGCCCCTCGATCCCTTCGGGCACGAGCTTGAGCTGATCCTTGATGTCCTGCTGGAAATAGCGGTCGGCCGAGCCCCGCGCCATCGCGCCCACCGAACCCATGCCGCGATAGGATTTGTAGGCGCGGCCCTGGTACAGAAAGGTCTCGCCCGGCGCTTCCTCGGTGCCGGCAAGCAGCGAGCCGACCATGACCGTCGACGCGCCCGCCGCCAGCGCTTTGGCGAGATCGCCCGAGGTGCGCAGGCCGCCGTCGGCGATTACCGGCACGCCGTGCTTGGCGGCTTCCTCGGCCGCATCCATCACCGCCGAGAGCTGCGGCACGCCGACGCCGGCGACGACGCGCGTCGTGCAGATCGAGCCCGGGCCGATGCCGACCTTGATGCCGTCCGCCCCGGCATCGATCAGCGCGCGCGCCGCCTCGGCCGTGGCGACATTGCCGGCGACGATCTGCACCGAATTGGAAAGCTTCTTCACGCGCTCAACCGCGCGCGCGACATCCTTGTTGTGGCCATGTGCGGTGTCGATCACGACGAGATCGCATTCGGCGTCGATCAGTGCCTCGGAGCGTTCGAATCCCTTGTCGCCGACGGTCGTCGCACCCGCGACGCGCAAGCGGCCGGCGGCGTCCTTGGTCGCGCTCGGATAGTTGACCGCCTTCTCGATGTCCTTGACCGTGATGAGGCCGACGCAGCGATAGTCCTCGTCGACGACCAGCAGCTTCTCGATGCGGCGCTGGTGGAGCAGGCGGCGCGCTTCCTCCTGACTGGTGCCGACGTTCACCGTGGCGAGATTCTGGTGCGTCATCAGCTCGGCGACTGGCTGGCGCGGGTTCTCCGCAAAGCGGACGTCGCGGTTGGTGAGGATGCCGACGAGCCTGCCCGAGGCCTCGACCACAGGGATGCCCGAGATCTTGTGGCGGACCATCAGCTCCTGCGCCTCGGCGAGCGTCGCGTCGGGCTGGATCGTGATCGGATTGACGACCATGCCGCTCTCGTAGCGCTTGACCGCACGCACCGCGGCCGCCTGCTCCTCGACCGATAGATTGCGGTGGAGCACACCGAGGCCGCCGAGCTGCGCCATCACGATTGCCATGTCCGCCTCGGTGACAGTGTCCATCGCCGCCGAGAGCACCGGTATGGTCAGAGTAATCTCGCGGCTCACGCGCGTGCGCGTATCGGCCATGCTCGGCAGCACCTCGGATTCGGCCGGAACCAGCAGCACGTCGTCGAAAGTGAGGCCGAGAGGAATATCCATGGGAAGCGCAATCCTGAATGGAACGAGACTATAGGGAGCGGGCGTCGCGGTTTCGAGGCTTGGGCCGGAAGCGTGACGGATCAGCGAAGGCGCGGACGAGCGCGACGTGGAGATTGGCATCCTCGGTCGCGCCGCCGAGTTCGATTGGATGGGCGAGATCGTCGGCGGGCGTGTGATAGCGGCCTTGCAGAAAGGCCTCGAGCAGCGGGATGTTGCTGAACGCGCTGCCGACCATCACCGCCGGCACATGGTGCCGAAGCAGCGGCCAACCATCCTGCCGATCGAGATAGCGGTTGGCGGCATTGTCCTTGTCCACTGCGCGATGCTGCGCGCGCGCGACCGCGAAGATGAGCGGATCAAGATCGGTCAGCCCCCTGCCGATGATCGCGACCGGCGTGCCGGCAGGCGCGATCGCCATCGTATCGAGGTTGAAGGCGGCGACGATGGTGGCGAGTGGCACCGGCGGTTGCGCAACGAACGCCTTGGCGCCGAGCTCGCCCTCCTCCTCGCCCGTCGTCGCGACGAAGTAGACGTCGCGCACCGGCCGCGGTCCGGCGGCAACGGCGCGCGCGATCTCGATCAGCAGCGCGACGCCGCTGGCATTGTCGATCGCGCCGTTGCAGATGCGATCGGCGGCAAGCGTGCGGCAATAGCCCAGATGATCCCAGTGGGCGGTGATCAGCACCGCGCCTTTGGATGGATCGCTTCCGGCGACCTTGCCGATGATGTTGTCGGCATGATCGGCGTCTGCCGTGCCCGAAACCGCGGCGGCGACGCGATCGACGATCCCCGGGCCACCGGTCTCCACCCGCTGGAACCAGTTTCCGGCCGGCGCTCCAGGCTGGAGGCCGGCGGCGCCGAACTGCGCTACGATATAGTGTTCGGTCTTGCGGCCGCCCTCGCTGCCCGGTGCGCGGCCGCCATAATCGTCGCTGGCGAGCACCGCGATGTGGCGCATCAGCATCGGCGCACGGATCGTGTCGGAGCTTCCGGGCGCGGCTGCGGTCAGCAGGAGAAGAAGCGGCAGCAGCAGGCGGCGGCGGACCATGACGGCCCTTGCCATCGCGAGCCGCGGTGCGCAAGCGGGGCTTGCTCCCCTCCCTGAAAGGGAGGGGCCCGGGGGCGGGTCGATTGGCGAAGTGGCCTCTTTTATCTCCACCCACCAAAACCCCTCCCTTCGAGGGAGGGGCTCTCCGCCTGGGAGCTCAGCCCTCCGCCAGCGCCAGCAACCGACGCGCGGTCTCGACGTGCATCGCCTCGATCATCCTCCCGCGGAAGCGCTCGGCGCCGCCGGTGGCGGCAGCGACCAGGGCGCGGGCATCCTCAAGCTCGCCATCGCTCGGCCCGAACGCACGATTGGCGATCTCGACCTGGCCCGGATGGATCAGCGTCTTGCCGTCGAAGCCGAGCGCACGGCCTTCGGCGCATTGCGCCGCCAGCCCCTCTGGATCCTCAAGCGCATTCCAGACGCCATCAAGCGCGATGCGGCCGGCAGCGCGCGCCGCAAGCACGATCATCTGGAGCGCGAGCACGAGACCGCCCCGTCCCGAACCCGGCGGCAGCCGCAGCTCGGTGGCGAGATCATTGGTGCCGGCGATCAGCCCGGCAACGCCAGGCGCCGCCGCGATCGCCGGTGCCGCGAGCACGCCGGCGGGCGTTTCGATCATCGCCAACAACGGCTTGCCGCTCGCGCTGGCGATCCGCGCCGCAAGCGCCGCGTCTTCGACCTTGGGCAGCACCGCCATGTCGGCCGCGCTCGCCGCAACCGCGGCGACATCGGCCGCGTGCCACGGCGTGCCGGTGCCGTTGATCCGGATCGCGATCGGCTTGCCCAACCCCTCGGCAGCCGCGGCCACTGCCGCGCTCCGCGCTTCCTCCTTGGTATCGTCGCGCACCGCATCCTCGAGATCGAGGATGACGAGGTCGCAGGCCAATGTCCGCGCCTTGGCGATGGCGCGCGGATTGGAGGCGGGCATGAAAAGCGCGGAGCGCAGGCGCAGAGGAGGCGGCATCGCATCCGTTCACGACGCCGCCTCGCCCGTGTCAAGCACGGTGCGACTTCGGGATTGGACCCGCTGCCCTTAGTGCTGTTGCTGGGTGGGCGTGTTGCCCATTGCCGAGCTGTTGGTTGCAGGCGGCATTCCCGCGCCGGTCTGCGAGTTGCCCGAGCGGCTGGAGGCATGATGCCGCTTCGTCGTCTTGTGGCTGGAGGTGTGCCGCGAGCCGCTGCCGCTGGTCGCGGTGCTGCCCATCTGCCCCGTCGACCCGCTATCTCCCGACATGCCGCCGGACGCGCCGCTGCCGGTCGTGCCGCTGCCCATGTCGCTACCGCCCATGCCGCCGCTTTGCGCAGGCGCCATCGACGCGAGGCCGGCAGCGGCTACGACGGCGACACCGGTCGCCACCACATTCCTGAGGTTCATGGCTCTTCCTTCCGATCGATTGTCGCCCCGCCACCGCGAGACCCAATGCTCCGCTCGGAAGAAAGTGCCTAAAGAAACAGTATCTTAATCTAGGTCAGGACGATTAGGCCGCCGTTGGTGCCGCCTCTCGCACGCCGGCATCGACATGATTCTCGAACTGCGCGAAATTCTCGATGAACTCGCCGACCAGCTTCTTGGCGGTGAGGTCATAGGCCGCCTGATCGCCCCACGCGGCACGCGGATCGAGCAGCTTCGAGTCGACGCCCGCCACCGCGACCGGCACCATGAAGCCGAAATTCGGATCCTTGTGGAACTCGGCATTGTTGAGGCTGCCGTCGAGCGCGGCGTTGAGCAGTGCGCGCGTCGCCTTGATCGGCATGCGCTTGATGCCGGGCGTCGTCGCCTTGCCGCCCGACCAGCCGGTATTGACGAGCCAGCAATCGACTCCGCCCTTGGCGATCCGCTCCTTGAGCAGGTTGCCGTAAACCGACGGGTGACGCGGCATGAACGGCGCGCCGAAACAGGTCGAGAAGGTCGCGGAGGGCTCGGTCACGCCGATCTCGGTGCCGGCGACGCGCGCGGTATAGCCCGAAAGGAAGTGATACATCGCCTGATCGGGCGTCAGCTTCGCGATCGGCGGCAGCACGCCGTAGGCGTCGGCGGTCAGGAAGATGATGTTCTTCGGGACGGGGCCGAGATTCTTCTCGCTCGTGTTCGGGATGAAATCGAGCGGATAGGAGCCGCGGCTATTCTCGGCGAGGCTGTCGTCGTCGAGGTCGAGTTCGCGGGTCTCCTCGTCCATCACGACATTCTCGAGCACGGTGCCGAAGCGCTTCGTCGTCGCGTAGATCTCGGGTTCGGCTTCGGCCGAGAGGCGGATCATCTTGGCGTAGCAGCCGCCCTCGAAATTGAAGACCGCCTCGTCGGACCAACCATGCTCGTCATCGCCGATCAGCGTTCGCGAGGCATCGGCCGAGAGCGTCGTCTTGCCGGTGCCGGAAAGGCCGAAGAACACTGCCGTGTCGCCCTGCGGGCCGATGTTCGCCGAGCAGTGCATCGGCATGATACCGTCGGCAGGCAGCAGATAGTTCAGCAGGCCGAAGACAGATTTCTTCATCTCGCCGGCATAGCGCGTGCCGCCGATCAGGATCAGCTTCTCGGTGAAGTTGACCGCGATCACCGTCTCGGAGCGGGTGCCGTGGCGGGCGGGGTCGGCCTGGAAGGTCGGCAGGTCGATGATCGTGTAATCGGGAACGAAGCCGGCGAGCGCCTCCGCCTCCGGCCGCACCAGCATCGTCCGGATGAACATGTTGTGCCACGCCAGCTCGTTGATCACGCGTACCTGGACGCGATGCGCGGACTGCGAGCCACCGTAGAGATCCTGGACGAACAGCGTGTCCTTCGTGCCGAGATGCTTCAGGAAATCGGCCTTGAGCACGGCGAACTGATCGGGGGTGATCGACTTATTGGTCTTGCCCCACCAGATCGTGTTCTCGGTCTCGACATCGCGAACGATGAACTTGTCGTTGGCGGAGCGGCCGGTGTGCTTGCCGGTAGAGACGACCAGCGGACCGTCCTTGGCGAGGCGGCCCTCGCCGCGCTTCACCGCCTCTTCGACCAGCGGCGCGGTGATGAGGTTCCAATGCACCGTCGCAGTCACGTCGAAGCCCTGCTTGGCGAGGTCATGGGCGGGGGTGCGCGTCGGCGTCGACAAGTCGATTCTCCTTCGGGTGCGGCTCCTCGGGAAGAGCGGCAGGACGCCACTGAGCCGCTCGGTCTCGCTGCGGCGATACCGCAGAAGAGGTTGCCCGTCAAAAGCTCAGGCGGCGTTCCGGCGCCAGATTGCTGCACCTGCTTCATTGCGATACGGAGACGGCCAGCCAAGGAGTGCCAGCCCGCCCATGTCGGCCTCGATCGCGCTCGTCGACGACGACCGCAACATCCTGACTTCGGTGTCGATCGCGCTCCAGGCGGAGGGGTTCGGGGTGCGCGTCTATCCCGATGGCGAGGCGGCGCTGAAGGCGTTGACCGAGCAACCCGCCGATCTCGCCGTGCTCGACGTCAAGATGCCGCGCATGGACGGCATGGAGCTGCTCCGCCGGCTGCGCGAGAAGAACGCGATGCCGGTGATCTTCCTCACCTCCAAGGACGACGAGCTCGACGAGGCGCTCGGCCTCGCCATGGGCGCCGACGACTATATCGCCAAGCCGTTCTCGCAGCGTCTGCTGATCGCGCGCATTCGCGCGATCCTCCGCCGCACCGCCAACCGCGACGGCGTCGCGCCACCCGACGGAGAGTCCGAAACGCCGCCCGCCGAGCGGATCGTGCGCGGCCGGCTCGAAATGGATCCCGCCCGCCACCGCGTGCAATGGCGCGGCCGCGACGTGACGCTGACCGTTACCGAATTCCTGATCCTGGAAGCGCTCGCGCAGCGGCCCGGCTTCGTCAAATCGCGCGATCAGCTCATGGACGCCGCCTATCAGGACGACGTCTATGTCGACGACCGTACGATCGACAGCCACATCAAGCGCCTGCGCCGCAAGTTCCGCGCCGTCGACCCCGAATTCAAGGCGATCGAGACTCTCTATGGCGTCGGCTACCGTTTCGGCGAGGAGTGAGCCCGACGCGGATCTCGCGCTGATCCGCGCGCGCCGTTGGTCGCTCACCGGCCGCATTCTCGCGGTCAATATCTTCGCGATCGCGATGCTCGCCGGCAGCTTCTTCTACCTCGACAGCTATCGCACGCAGCTCGCCGATCAGCGGCTGACCGACTTTGCTTCCGACGCGACGCTGATCGGCGACGCGCTCGCGGCGGCGCCGGCCGACGCGCGGCCGGCACTCGCCACGCAACTCGGCGTCGACGATCAGGTCCGCGTCCGCATCTATGGTACCGATGGCGCCAAGCTGGTCGACGGCTGGGATCGCGGGCAGCCGACCTATCAGCTGCGCGACCCCCGGCTCGAGCCCTGGCGTAAACATGCCGCGCGCTTCATGGATCGGGCGTTCGACGCGGTGGTCGGCGCGGAACGGCTCGAGAAGTTCGTCGAGCCGCAGCCGGATCGCGTGCAGAGTTGGCCGGAGCTGCGCGACGTCGCCGCCGCCGCGCAGACCGACAGCCGCATCCGCCGCGCGCCCGATCGCACACCGGTGGTCAGTTCGGCGCAGCGGCTTCCGGACCGCAGCGGCTTCCTGCTCGTCACCGGCAGCGCGCGCGACATCACCCGCACGGTGCGCGCGCAGCGCTTCGCGCTGGCCGTCGTGGTGCTGGTGGTGGTGATCGTCTCGGTCGCCTTGTCGCTGTTTCTCGCGCGCACGATCGTGCGGCCGCTGCGGCGCCTGGCGCTGGCTGCGCACCGCGTGCGGCTGGGCCGGGCCCGCGAGGTGGTGGTGCCGCGCCTGCCGCGCCGCCGCGACGAGATCGGAATGCTCGCCCGCGCGCTCTCCGACATGAGCCAGGCGCTGCGCACCCGCATCGACGCGGTCGAAACGTTCGCCGCCGACGTGTCTCACGAGCTCAAGAACCCGCTGGCCTCGCTCCGCTCGGCGCTCGACAGCCTCGATCGGGTCAGCGATCCTGCACTGCGCGCGCAGCTCCTCGCGCTGATGCACGATGACGTGCGGCGGCTCGATCGTCTCGTCACCGATGTCGCCGAGGTATCGCGGCTCGATGCGGAGCTTACCCGCACGCGGTTCGAACGCGTCGACCTCGGCGCGCTGATCGAGGCGCTGCTCGCCGCGCGCGAGGAACGCGGCCGCAACCGGGACGTCCGCGTCGCCTTCGCGCGCCCGTTCGCCGCGACGACGGTGGTGATGGGCGACGGCGAGCGGCTGGCGCGCGCATTCGAGAACCTCGTCGACAATGCCGTTTCCTTCTCCCCGTCCGGCGGGCTGGTGGAAGTCGGCGTGGTACGCATCGGCGACGATGTCCGCATCACGGTCGACGATGAAGGCCGCGGCGTGCCGGCGAATACCCGCGAGATGATCTTTCGCCGCTTCTATTCCGAACGGCCCGACGGCGAGGCGTTCGGCCGCCACAGCGGGCTCGGCCTCGCCATCGTCAAAACGATCGTCGAAGGGCATGGTGGCCGCATCGGCGTCGACGACCGCGCCGACGGCGCGAGCGGGGCGCGCTTCGTCATCCACCTGGCCGCCGCCGACCCTGACGAGCCCGATGGCGATCCCGGCGTTGCCGCGGGTTTTACGCGCTGAGCATGACCGCCGACACGGATAGCGCGACGGTGCACGCGAGCTGCGTGGCGATCCGCGGCCGTGGCGTGCTTCTCTTCGGGCCGTCGGGAAGCGGCAAGTCCGACCTTGCGCTGCGCCTGATCGATCGCGGCGCCGTGCTCGTCAGCGACGACTATACGGTCGTGACGCGACGCGGGGACGCGCTGTACGGCCGGCCACCGGCGCGGATCGCCGGCGCGATCGAGGTGCGCGGCATCGGCATCCTTCCCGTCGCACATCGCGGCGAGGCCCCGCTGGCGCTCGCCGCCAGGCTCGACCTCGCGCCGGACCGTATGCCGGAACCAATCGGACATGAGATCGTCGGCTTGCGATTGCCGCTGATCGCGATCGCGCCGCTTGAGCCATCCGCTCCGATCAAGGTAGAGTTGGCGCTGGAACGTTTTGGACTGGCGACGGAATGAGCAGCCCGGCACGGCCAAGTCGCATCCTCATCGTCACCGGCATGTCCGGCGCGGGCAAGTCGACCGCGCTCAAGACGCTGGAGGATCTCGGCTGGGAAGTGGTCGACAACCTGCCGCTGCCGCTGCTCGAGCGGCTGCTGGGGACGCCCCTGCCCGCCGGCGCGCCCGATGCCGAGCGGCCGCTCGCGATCGGCATCGACAGCCGCACGCGCGGCTTCGACGCGCAGCGCATTCTCGAGCGCATCCGCGCGTTGCGCGAAGAGCAGGACATCGAGCTCCTCTTCCTCGATTGCGCCGGCGCGGAGCTCGAGCGCCGCTATTCCGAAACCCGCCGGCGCCACCCACTCGCGCTCGACCGCACCGCCCGCGACGGCATCGCGCGCGAACGCGAGATGCTGAGCCCGCTCAGGCAATGGGCGGATCATGTCGTCGACACCACCGACGCCAGCGCCAACGCGCTGCAGCAGCAGCTTCGCCAACGCTTCGCCGACAGCAGCGGCGGCGCGACGCTGCAGGTAATGTCCTTCGGCTATGCGCGCGGCGTGCCGCGCAACGCCGATCTGGTGTTCGATCTGCGTTACCTGCGCAATCCGCATTGGGACCCCGCGCTGCGGCCGCACGACGGGCGCAACCCCGCCGTCGCCGCCTACATCGCCGCCGACCCGGCCTACGAAGAGTCGATCGGCCGCATCGAGGAGCTGCTCGCGCTGTTGCTGCCGCGCTACGAAAGGGAGGGGAAACCCTACGTGACCGTCGCCTTCGGCTGTACCGGCGGGAAACACCGCTCGGTTCACGTCGCGGAACGGGTGGCGGCAAGGTTGCGCCGCAGCAATTTTTCGCCCACCATCCTTCACCGGGATCTGTCGGCGGACCGGGCGAGCGGTGGGGGCGCCGCGCCTGTTCCGTCGCCAGGTGGGCCGCTCGCGCCTGAGGCAGGTGAGTAGATGATCGGACTGGTATTGGTGACGCACGGGCGGCTCGCTCAGGAATTCGTCATCGCGATGGAACATGTGGTCGGGCCGCAAGGCGCGATCGAGCCGATCTGCATCGGGCCCGAAGACGATATGGAAGCGCGGCGCGAGGACATCGCCACCGCGGTCGCCAAGGTCGACGACGGCACCGGCGTCATCATCCTCACCGACCTTTTCGGCGGCACGCCCTCCAACCTCGCCATCTCGCTCATGAAGTCGGACAAGGTCGAGGTGATTGCCGGGATCAACCTGCCGATGCTCATCAGGCTGGACGGCGCGCGCAAGACGATGCACATCAAGGCGGCCGCCGCCGCGGCACGCGAAGCCGGCAGAAAATATATATCGGTGGCGTCGGAAATCCTCGGGGAGGCTGCGTGACGGGAGAGCCTGGGTGACGGCTGGCGTGCAGCGTACGGTCCGGATCACCAACCGGCGCGGCCTCCATGCCCGCGCATCCGCGAAATTCGTTACGTTGGCGAGCAGCCAGGCCGCGATCGTCGCGGTCGAGAAGGACGGTTCGTCGGTCGCCGGCACCTCGATCATGGGACTGATGATGCTGGGCGCGGCGATGGGCGACCATGTCACCATCTCGGCCGAGGGCGACGGCGCCGAAGCCGCGCTGGTCGCGCTCTGCGAGCTCGTCGAATCCAAGTTCGGCGAGGATTGAGGGATAGCGCAAAGCGCGCCTTGACGATCCGGTGTCCGATTGCGGTGGCTAACTGCCGTTAGCTCCCCTCCCTAACAGGGAGGGGGCTGGGGGTGGGTTGCGGCGCGGGCGACCGCCTCGTCGATCGCCGCGACCACAGCTGCAAGCGCGTTCCGCACCTCGCTGTTCCAGAAGCGCAGGACGGTCCATCCGCGTCGCTCGAGTTCAGCGGTGCGGGTCGCGTCCTCATCGGCGCGAATGCCGTGCTGGCCGCCATCGACCTCGATGGCGATCTTCAGGCTCCGGCAGGCGAAATCGAGAATGAAGCGATCAACAACGAGCTGCCGGGTGAAGCGCGGCCGCTGCTGACAAAGCACGCTCCACAGCAGACGCTCCTCGAACGTCGATCCGGCGCCAAGCGACGCGCGTTGCTCGTCAGCTCCGGCGGAACCCGCTCCATCGGCGCAGCCTAGCGACCGCTCCGTGTGCCGCAACCCACCCCCGGCCCCTCCCTTGCAGGGAGGGGAGAAGAACGGCCGTAACTGGGGCGGAAGCAGACGTGTCGCAATAGTCCCGCGCTTGCCGGGTTCCGCGTTATGCGCCTACGGCCTTTCGATGCCCCGCGAGATCACCGCCTTCTCCAATCCGCTCGTGAAGCGCGTGCGCTCGTTGCGCGACAAGAGGCATCGTCGTGAGGAAGGCAAGTTCATCGCCGAGGGGCTGCGCATCCTGACCGAGGCGCAGGAGAGCGGGCGGCTGCCGCGCCATCTGTTCTACGCGGCCGAGGGCGCGGGCCATGCCAGGCTGCAGGCGCTCGCCGCCGCGACCGAAGCGGCCGGCGGCGAGGCGATCCTCACCACCGAGGACATTCTTCACAAGCTCTCGGGCAAGGACAATCCGCAGGCGGTGCTCGGCGTCTTCGAGGCATTCGACACGGCGCTCGAGCGGATCGACCGCAGCGCGGCGTCGATCTGGATCGTCGCGCAATCGCTGCGCGATCCCGGCAATCTCGGCACGATCCTGCGCACCGGCGACGCGGTCGGCGCCGGCGGACTGATCCTCGTCGACGAGTGCGTCGATCCGTTTTCCGTCGAGGCGGTCCGCGCGAGCATGGGGGCGCTGTTCACGCAGGCGATCGCGCAGGCGACATGGACCGATTTCCTGCGTTGGCTGCGATCCGGCCCGGGCCAGCTCGTCGGGCTCAGCCTTCGCGCGGACGCCGACTATCGCGCCGCAGACTATCGCACGCCGGCCTTCCTGCTCGTCGGCAACGAGGCGCGCGGGCTTCCGCCGGAGTATGAGACGGCCTGCGATCTGCGCGTCAAGCTGCCGATGCGCGGGCGGGCCGACAGCCTCAATGCCGCGGTCGCGACCGCCGTGCTTGCCTATGAGGTGCTGGCGCGGCAGGCGTGACGATGCCGGCGATTGATCCACCATCCAAATCGCAGAGAACATCAGAAAAAATTAACCGTTCAGTGACGCTGGTTGCTGGCGGCGCGCAACCATCGCTTCGCGCCGCGGGTTGGACCCCTCGCCCCAATGACAAGAGAGATAGGTCATGCGCTTTAAGATGCTCGCGCTGCTCGCAGCGCTTCCCCTCGCCGCCTGCGCCGCCGATTACTATGGCGGCCCCGCCGGCCCCGGCCCGATCGCCTATGACGGCTTCTACGACGATTATTACGGCCCGATCTATGACGGCTACTGGGGCGACGGCGACGTCTTCTACTATCGCACCGGCGAGCACGGCCACTTTCGCGCCGATCGCAGCGGCCATTTCCGGCATGACATGCCCGGCGGCGGCTTTGCCGGCACGGCAGGCGGTCCCGGAGCCGGCGGTCCTGGAGCCGGCGGCCACGCCTTCCACCATTTCGGCGGTTCGATGACCCCGCCCCATGGCGGCGGCCGTCACCGCTAAGCCCGGATCGATCCTCCTATCGCGGTTGAGCCTGTCGCGCTCGACAGGATCAATCCACGAAAACCGTCGCTCGCGCCGCTACTCCGCCGCTTCCGCCGCGGGCGCTTCGAGCAGTTCCGGCGCGGACACGGTGCGCGCCAGCGCCTCCACCGGCGCCACCGTCTCGATCTCCCGATCGCCAGTATCGATGTTGAGATCGCGGAACTTGCGGCCCGTCACCAGCGCGCGCGATTCGAGCGAGGTCGCGAACGCGTTGTAGCTACCCACCACGTTGTTGAGATCTCGGCCCATCTTGCGGACGTCGCCAGCGATCTTGGCGAGCCGCTCGTACATCTCCTTGCCGAGCGCGCCGATCTGCCGCGCCTCACGCGCCAGCGTCTCCTGGCGCCAGACACCTGCGACCGTCCGCGCCAGCGCGACGAGGTTGGTCGGCGCGGCAAGCAGGACGCGCCGCTCAAAGGCGTAGTCCCACAGCTTCGAATCGGCATCGGTCGCCGCCGAGAGGAAATGCTCGCCGGGCACGAACATGATCACGAATTCGGGCGCGTCCTCGAACTGGCTCCAATAGCTCTTCGCGGAGAGCGCGGTCACGTGCGCCTTCATCGCCGCCGCGTGCGTCTGCAGATGGCGCCCGCGTTCGCTCTCGTCGATCGCGGCATAGGCGTCCTGATAGGCGTTGAGCGACACCTTGGCGTCGATCACCAGGCTCTTGCCGCCGGGCACGCGGATCACCGCATCGGGCCGCAGCCGGGCGCCCTCGTCGGTCGCGACCGAGACCTCCATCGCGAAATCGGTGTGTTCGGAGAGTCCGCAGGTCTCGAGCACGTTGCGGAGCTGCTGCTCGCCCCAGCGCCCGCGCGCCTTGGGCGCGGCGCGCAGCGCATTGACCAGCCGCGCCGCCTCGCCGCGCACCGCCTCCTGCCCATCGCGCATCGCGCCGATCAGACCGGTAAGATTGCCATAGGCCTCGGTGCGCTCCTTCTCGACCTTGGCGACGCTGTCCTCATAGCGCTTGAGCGTCGTTTCGACGGGCTGGAGCAACGCCTTCAGCCGCTCGCCCGACTTCTCGTCGGCTTGCGCGAAACGCTGGTCGGCACGCTCGAGGAACGCCTTCTGCGCTTCGCCGAGCAGCTTGGCACCGACTTCGCTGAACTGCGCCGACAGCGCGTCCTTGGCCTCCTTCAGCTCGGCAAGCCGCCCCTCGAACGCCTTCTCGCGCTCGGCAGCGCCGCTTTGCGCCGCATCGAGCGCGCGCAACGCCGCGTCACGTTCCTTCGTCACCGCGTCGAGCGTCGTGCGCAGCAGCTCGGCGTTGGCGGCGCGTTCGTTCGCCGCCGCCGCCGCATTCTCCGCCGCCGACGCCCGCTCGGCGAGCCGCGCCCGTTCGGCGTCGCCGCCATCGGCGCGCGTGCGATGAAGATCGCGCTCGGCCTTGAGCGCAGCGCCGGTGCGGCCCGCGATCAACCAGCCGACCGCGAATCCCGCCGCGAGCGCGACTATCGCGAACACCAGTGCCAGCCCTGCCGCCACGCGACTCTCCCTCTTGAGAACGAAACGCGAACCTATCGCCGCGCTAGCTTGCGCTCAAGCCGAAAGCGGCGGAACGTCGCCTCTCCGAGCCCGTTCATCGGAAAAATCGTGGAGCGGTGGGGCCCATGTCCATTCGCAAGATGATCGCCGAGCATCCGTCAGTCGCCGGCCATGTCAACGAGCCGCTCGCCGCCGCTGCGCGGCATGCGATGTATTGCGCGGTGATCTGCACCTCCTGCGCCGACGCCTGCTCGGCCGAAGAGATGGACATGCGCCGCTGCATCCGGCTGTGCATGGATTGCGCGGACGTCTGCACCGCTACGATGAAGCTCGCCACCCGCCAGACCGACGACAACCACGCGCTCGTCACCGCGATGCTGCAGCTCTGCATCCAGGCCTGCGAGACCTGCGCAGTCGAGTGCGAGAAGCACGACCATGCCCATTGCCGGCGCTGCGGCGAGATGTGCCGCGAACTCGCCGGCGATTGCGCCGAAGCGCTCGCCAGCCTGGGCTGAACCTGAATCCCGCCGGAAAGGTCACAGGCGGAAGGTTCACGTCTCCGACCGCGAAATAGACAGTGTATCGTGACCTTCCGCGCAGCGCGCTCGGTCGGCCTAGCTTAGGGAGCGCTCCGAGCGCCGCAACCCACCCCCGGCCCCTCCCTTGCAGGGAGGGGGGATGAACGTCCGCTACTGGGGCGAAAGCGGCCAAGAGCTCGCGGCCTATTCCGGGCCTTGCGATTGCCGGATCGTCGCCGCGCGCAGCATTTCGGGGCTCATCAGGCGCACGTTCACGCCCATGCGATCATGCGCCGGGTCGACGCTGCTCCAGTGAGTCATGCAGCCGCAGGTGCGGCAGCGGTGGAAGGCGAGCTGGCGATCGCCCCAGACATAGGTGTCGCTGCCGCCCTCGCCGCCGAAGCGGACCTCGCCGGGCCGGTAATAGGCCCACAGCGCACCATAGCGGCGACAGATCGAGCAGAGGCACTCGTTGACGTCGGTGGGTGCGTGCGCGACTTCGAAGACCACCGCGCCGCAATGGCAGGAGGCGCGCACGCCCATCCGCCAGCCGCTTCAGGCCGCCCGCTTCTGCCGCCGCGCCTTCTCGAGCTTCTTGAGCGCCATCTCGCGCTTCAGCCGCGAGAGGTGATCGATGAACAGCACGCCCTCGAGATGATCCATCTCGTGCTGGAGGCAGGTCGCGAGCATGCCCTCTATCGGCTCGTCATGCGCCTGCCCATGCTCGTCGAGCCAGCGAGCGTGGATGCGTGCGGGGCGCTCGACCTCGGCATAATAGTCGGGAACCGACAGGCAGCCCTCGTTGTAGACCGAGTAATCCTCGCTCGGCTCGTAGAGCTCGGGATTGATAAAGACGCGCGGGTTGCGCACGGGCGCCTCGTTCGCGTCGTCCTCGGGCGCATCGGCGCCGTCCTCGCGCTCCTGCAGGTCGATCACCAGCACGCGCTTGGGCACGCCGATCTGGATCGCCGCGAGCCCGATGCCGGGCGCGTCGTACATCGTCTCGAACATGTCGGCGATGAGCGCGCGCAGCTCGTCGTCGACCGCCGCGACGGGCTCGGAAACGACGCGCAGGCGCGGATCGGGCGCTTCGATGATCGGACGGATGGCCATGGTTCGAAAATAGGTTGACGGCCGAGTCACGTCAATCGAAGCGGCTTGATCACTGTGATCGAGCGACGGTCAATCGGGCGCGTCGGCTGCGCCCGGCGGCTCCCACAGCTCGATCGGATTGCCTTCGGGATCGTGAATGCGCGCGAAGCGTCCGGTCTCCGGCGTGTCCCAGCTCGGATCGGTGAGCACCGTGGTACCGGCGGCGCGGAGGCGATCGAGCAGTGCGTCGAGGCCATCGACGCGCAGGTTGAGCATCCAGCCCCTCTCCGCCGCGAAATAATCCGTGTCTTGCGGGAACGGCGCGAAGACGGTGTCGCCGGCCTCCTGTTGCCACAGGCCATAGTCACCGCCGCCGATGCCGAGCTGCTCGGCATACCAACGGCCGAGCGCCTGCGGATCGCGCGCGCGGAAGAAGAAGCCGCCGATGCCGGTGACGGTCATGCGCGACTCTCCTCGCCAAATCGCGCCTCAACTAACCTTTCGTCCCGAGCGAAGTCGAGGGACGTGTCGCAAGCGCTGAGCACACGCGTCCCGACTTCGCTCGACACAAACGGAGGCCAGCGTGCGGACTAACCCAGCGGCCGCCGCGCCCGCAGCGCCTGCGCCAGCGTGCCTTCGTCGAGATAGTCGAGCTCGCCGCCGACCGGCAGGCCGTGCGCGAGCTGGGTGACGCGCACCGGCCGATCCTCGAGCCGTTCGGCGATGTAATGTGCGGTGGTCTGTCCCTCGAGCGTCGCGTTGGTAGCGAGCACGACCTCGTCGATGCCGCCCGCGGCGATGCGTGCGAGCAGCCGGTCGATCGAGAGGTCCTCGGGCCGCACCCCATCCAGCGCCGACAGCCGCCCGCCGAGGACATGATAGCGGCCGGGGAACAGCCTCGCGCGATCGAGCGCCCAGAGATCCGCCACCTCCTCGACGACGCAGAGCATACGCTGGTCGCGGCGCGGATCGGCGCAGATCGCGCAGGGATCGGTGGTGTCGACGTTGCCGCAGACATGGCATTCGGCGAGTCGGTCGTTGACCGCCTCGAGCGCGCGCAGCAGCGGGCTCAACGCGCTCTCGCGCTTGCGCAGAAGGTGCAGCACGGCGCGGCGTGCCGAGCGCGGCCCCAGCCCCGGCAGCCGCGCCAGCGCCTGCGTCAACGCCTCGATCTCGGGAGATGCCATCGCCGGAAAATAAGGCATGGCGCGCTTCGCACAAGCATGTCGTCCTTCCCGCGAAGGCGGGAATCCATAGTCGCTGACCTCGCGCCACGGTCGCTACGGCGGAGAATATGGGTCCCCGCCTGCGCGGGGACGACGGATTCCGTTCGGCTGGACGTAGCGCCATCAACAATGTGGTTGCATGTCTGCCGCCCAGAGCGTTGGAGAACGCCGCATGCGGATCGCCTTCATGGGAACACCCGACTTCGCGGTGCCGACGCTCGATGCGCTCGTGACGGCGGGGCATGAGGTGGTCGCGGTCTATAGCCAGCCGCCGCGGCCGGCCGGGCGCGGCAAGGCGCTGACCCCCTCGCCCGTCCAGGCCCGCGCGGAAGCGCTCGGCATCGCGATACGGACACCGCTCACCTTGCGCGACATCGAGGCGCAGGCGGCGTTCGCCGCACTCGATCTCGACGTCGCGGTGATCGCCGCCTACGGTCTGATCCTGCCGCAGCCGATCCTCGACGCGCCGCGCCGCGGCTGCCTCAACGTCCACGCCTCGCTGCTGCCGCGATGGCGCGGCGCCGCGCCGATCCAGCGCGCGATCCTCGCCGGCGACGAGCGCACCGGCGTCACGATCATGCAGATGGAGCGCGGGCTCGACACCGGGCCGATGCTCGCGAGCGTAATGGTGCGCATCGACAACAAGACCGCCGGCGCGCTCACCGCGGAACTCGCCGCCAAGGGCGCGGCGCTGATGGCGCAGGTGCTGGACGATCTCGACTGCCATCCGGCGGTCGTGCAGCCCGAGGACGGGGTCACCTACGCCGCCAAGATCGAGAAGGCGGAAGCCCGGCTCGACTTCGCCGTCGGCGCGGCGCAGGTCGGACGTCAGGTGCGCGCATTCAACCCGGCGCCGGGCGCCTTCTTCGAGGCGGACGGCGAGCGCATCCGCATCCTCGCCGCGGAGGTGCTGCCCGCCGCCACCGATGGCGGGAACCCCGGCACCATCCTGGACGATCGGCTGACGATCGACTGCGGCGACGGCGCGATCCGGCCCCTGCTCGTCCAGCGCTCGGGGCGTGGCGTGATGACGCCCGAGGAGCTGCTGCGCGGCTTCGCGATCGCGAAGGGCACGCGGCTCTGACGCGCTTCCGGCTGACGCTGGAGTGGGACGGCCGCCCGTTCATGGGCTGGCAGCGGCAGGATCATGGCCCCAGCATCCAGCAGGCGCTCGAGGAGGCAGCGCAGGCCGTCACCGGCGAGACCGTCGTCTTCCATGCCGCCGGCCGTACCGACGCCGGCGTCCACGCGCTCGGCATGGCGGCGCATGTCGACATCGCCAAGCCGATCACGCCGTTTCGGCTGATGGAGGCGCTGAACGCACGGCTGCGGCCGCATCCGATCGCGGTGCTCGCCTGCGAGCGCGCCGCCGATGACTGGCACGCACGCTTCTCCTGCATCGGCCGCCGTTACCGCTACCGCATCGCCGATCGCCGCGCGCCCTTGACGCTCGACGCCGGGCACGCCTGGCGGGTCGCGCCGCCGCTCGACGCGGACGCGATGCATGCTGCCGCGCAACGGCTCGTCGGGCACCACGATTTCACCACCTTCCGCTCGGTGCAATGCCAGGCGGACAGCCCGGTCAAGACGCTCGATCAGCTGGGCGTTCTCCGCGTCGATCGGGAAATCCATATTGAGGCGGCCGCCCGCTCCTTCCTCCATCATCAGGTGCGCTCGATGGTCGGCTGCCTCGCGCTGGTCGGGCGCGGCAAGTGGAGCGCGGGCGATCTCGCCGCCGCGCTCGCCGCGCGCGACCGTGCCGCGCTCGGGCTCAACGCGCCGCCCGATGGGCTCTATTTCGTTGCGGCTGTGTATCCCTGAAACCCTGCCATGCCTTCAGGGGTTAGCGTCTGCGACGATCATGGAGGCGATGATGGACGTATCGAAAGGCAAAGTCGTCGAGCGGATCGCGCGCGTGCTCGCCGGCCAGCGGCTGAGCGCCAACGGGCGCGGCGACGAGGAGTCGGCCGGCTCCGAGGTCGACGCGACCTGGCTCGACTACCGCGACGATGCGATCGCGGTGCTGCGGACGCTGCGCGAGCCCGATGCGGCGATGGCGCAAGCGGGCGACCTCGGCGTCTGGGAGCGGATGATCGCGGCCGCGCTCGAAGAGGCGACGGCGAGGGTCTGACCCGTCTCATCCCACTCGCCCCTTGCTCCCGTTCGTGTCGAGCGAAGTCGAGACACGTTGGCGGAGCGCTTGCGGCACGTCCCTCGACTTCGCTCGGGACGAACGTTTCTCCTGGCGTGAACTACAAAGGGAACAATCGCAGCAGCGAACGGTCGAGCATGAGGAGCTGCCATAGCAGCCGGCCATGATCGGTCCGGCCACTCTTGTGTTCCGCGACGATCTCGCCGAGCGCGCGCGTATCGAACCAGCCGGTGCGCGCCAGTGCCGATCCGCCCGCGATCGCGGTCGCCGCAGCGGCGAGCGGCCCGCGAAACCAGTCCGAGATCGGCGTCACGAAGCCCTGCTTGGAGCGATAGAGAATGTCCTCGGGCAGATAGCGCCTGAGCGCGCGCTTCATCAGCCATTTGCCGACGCCGCCGCGCAGCCTGAGATCGAGCGGCAGCGTCGCCGCGAACTCGACCAGCTTGTAGTCGAGCAGCGGCTCGCGCGCCTCAAGGCTTACCGCCATGCTGGTGCGGTCGATCTTGGTGAGGATGTCGCCCGGAAGCCAGATCTTGAGATCGGCATATTGCGCGGCGCCCAGCGCATCCTCGGCGGGCGCGTTGCGCATCAGCCGGTGATAGCGCTCTTCGGCACGGTAGCCGCCGAGCTGGCGCTGCGCCTCCGGCGTCAAAAGCCGCTGGCGGATTGCGGGAGGCGTGACACCCACCGCCAGCGCATAGGCTTCCTCCGGCGGCAGCGCGAGCGCCTCGAGGCTGGTCTTGGCGCGCAGCGAGCGCGGCGCCCAGTCCGCCTTGGGATAGAGCCGTCCCAGCGTGCCGAACACCGGCTTGCGGACCTTGTGGGGCACGAGACCCCGCGCCCGCTCCTCGGCCGCGAAGAAACGATGGCGGCGATAGCCCGCGAACGCCTCGTCGGCGCCGTCGCCCGACAACGCGACGGTCACCTTTTCGCGTGCGAGCTGACAGACACGGTAGGTTGGCAGCGCGGAGGCATCGGCGAACGGCTCGTCGAACGCGTGGACGAGCGTGTCGACGAGATCGAAATCGTCTGCCGAGACGATGCGCTTGGCGTGTCGCGTCGCGAAGCGCTCGGCGATGCGATCGGCATAGCGCGTCTCGTCATGATCGGCGCGGTCGAAGCCGATCGAGCAGGTCTGCACCGCCTCGCGGCTCGCCTCCGCCATCAGCGCGACAACGCCCGAAGAATCGACCCCGCCGGAGAGGAAGGCGCCGAGCGGCACGTCCGCGATCATCCGCGAGGTGACGGCCGCGCGCATCCGCTCGATCAGCTCCTCCTCGAGCTTGGCGATGGATCCCGCCGCATCCGCGGTGAAACGCACGTCCCACCATTGCACCGGGCGCGGCAGCGGCCGCCCACGGATCAGCGTGAGGCAATGACCGGCAGGCAGCTTCTGGACGCCCGCGATCAGGCAGGCATCGTCGGGAACGTAGCCGAGGCCGAGAAAGTCGTCGACCGCACTCAGGTCCGGGGTGCGGCGGAGCAGCGGATGCGCCATCAGCCCCTTGAGCTCGGACGCGAACAGCAGCCCGCCGTCGGCGAGCAGCGCGTAATAGAGCGGCTTCACGCCGAGCCGGTCGCGCGCCAGGAACAGGCTCTGGTCGGCGACATCGTGGATCGCGAAGGCGAACATGCCGTTCAGCCGCTCGACGCACACCGGGCCCCATTGCCGATAGGCGGCGAGGATCACCTCGGTGTCGGAGGTGGTGCGGAACTGGTGGCCGCGCGCGGTGAGCTCTTCGCGCAGCTCGCGATAATTGTAGATCTCGCCGTTGAAGACGAGGACGTGGCGGCCGTCGTCGCTCTTCATCGGCTGGTCGCCGGTGACGAGATCGATGATCGCGAGGCGCCGGAAGCCGAGGCCGACGCCGGGCGAGGTCCAGATATCGGCGCTGTCCGGCCCGCGGTGGGCGATCGCATCCGTCATCGCGCGCAGCCGCGCCGGATCGACGGGCTTGGACGTCTCGATGTGGAAGATGCCGGCGATGCCGCACATCAGCGCTTCACTCCAACGCTTCCGCGCGGTGCTCCTGCGAAAGCAGGAGCGCCATCGGCTGCACCGGCGTACGAGGCTCCTGCTTTCGCAGGAGCACGGCAGTGCTTGGGTCTGCTGACGCGCGGCACTAGCGTACGGCGCCCGCGTCCATCACCTTTTCCGGCGTGCCCAGCGCCGCGAGCAGCGCGTCGGCCGCCGCGCGGCCGCCCTCGCTGTCTTCGGCGGAAATGAGCAGCGCCGCGGCACGGCCGGAGCCGCCCAATAGCCTGACCTTCAACGTCTCGATCTTCACCGCGGCCTCGCTTCCGGTGGTGATGCCGCCCACCCGATAGAAGCTCAGCACGGTGCGTGTCACCTGCCTTGGTCCGGCGATGAGCTCGGCGCGGCCGCCGAGTGGCGCCGGCAGGTCGTGCGCCCAGGCCCAGGGGCCGTCCGGATCGACCGCGCCATGGCCGTACCCCACCAGCCGGCGTGTCGCATCCTGTGAGCCATAGACCGCAATGGCGAGATCGGCGGCGTGGCCGGCATCGTCGGCGTAGCGACCGGTCACGAGACGATCGGCGCCGTCGAAGCGCGGCCGCCACGGCGTTCCGGCATCGGCCACGCGGTGCCAGCCTGGGATCGCCGGCAACGCGATCTCCGCGGGAAGCGCGGCACGGCCGGCGGCAGCGAGCGACGCTTGCCACGCCGGCGCAAGGGCGGCGAGCAGGATCGCTGCTCCGGCGACGAGGACCAGCGCGCGCTGGGTGCCGGGCGGCCCCGCTCGCGGCGCTGCGTCCGTCTCGGTCGGCGTGCGGTCGAAGAACGGCCACGCGAGCGAGAGCATCAGCGCGATCACGCTGCCGAAGAAGAACCAGCCGTAGATGATGTGGTCGTAATCGGTGGCGCGCGCGGCGCCGACGAAATGCGCCATTACCAGCGTGCCCCACGCCCGCAGGCCGTTGGCGAGGATCGGCACGACGATGCAGGCGGCGAGAAAGGCGATGCGGCGCGGCCAGCACCGGAAGCAGAGATGCGCGGCGAGCACGCCGAGCGCGACCATCGCGATCAGGAACTTGACGCCCGAGCAGGCGGCGGCGACGCGGAACCAGCCATCGGGCGTCCGGATGAACACGCCGGTGAGCGTCGCGGGGATGCCGACGAGCTGGAGCAGCGCGAGGCAGATGCGCGCGGTGATCGTCTGCAGCGGCGGGATGAGCATGTCGCCTGCCGGCACTAGGAACACAGCATAGAGCAGCGGAAAGGCGAGCAGCCGCGCCACAGCCGGACCGAGCAGCGCGAGCACCGTGCCCACGATCATCGCGAGCAGCGCGAACTGGCGCACGACCGCGACCGCCGCCGCCTCGCCGACCAGCCAGCCGAAGCCGCCGGCCGCGACGACCAGCAGCGCGAGCGGCCAGGCGCGTGGGGGCGTGTCGGCGAGCGCGTCGCGGCGGCGCCAGACCAGCCAGGCGATGATGGGCGGCACCACGAGGCAATGTTCGTAGCTGGAACTCGACAGCCACTGTGCGCCCATGTCGGCAACATCGCGCGCGAACAGGAGCAGCAGCGCGGCGGCGACCAGCGCGAGCAGGATGACATGCTCGCCCCAGCCCGCGACGGCGCGGCCGCGCGGCCGCTCGACCAGCGCGACCGTCATTCCGCGGCCGCCTGGAGCGGCGCGATCCCCACCAACGCGGCGAGCGGCGCCAGCGTCGCGTCCCAGCCGTAGCGCGCCTCGACCCGTGCACGTGCGGCGGCACCGATCGCCCGCGCCCGCGCCGGATCGCCGAGCAGCGCGATTACCGCCGCGGCCTCCGCCTCCACCCCATCGACGACGATCAGCTCTTCGCCGGCGCGCGCCGCGATGCCCTCGAAAGCCGCCGGCGACGCGACCACCGGCTTCGCCATCGCCATCGCCTCGAGCACCTTGTTCTGGATGCCGCGCGCGAGCCGGAGCGGTGCCACGACCACGTCCGCCGCCGCGAGCCAGCCGCGAACATCGTCGACCGCGCCGGTAACGACGACGCCGTCGCGCGCCAGCGCGCGCACCGCTGCGGTCGGGGTGCGGCCGACGATCACGAAGCGCGCATCCGGCACCGCCCGGTGGATCCGCGGCAGCGTCTCGCGCGCGAACAGCGTCACCGCCTCGACGTTGGGCGGATAGTCCATCTGGCCGGTGAAGACGATCAGCGGCGCGCTATCAGTTTTCGGCCCGGCGGCGAGCGCACGCGGCGTCGCGGGATCGTAGAATGCGAGATCGATGCCGTTCGAGAGCGCGGCGACGTCAGCGCCCGGCGCCGCCCCGCGAAAGAGCGCGGCTTCGGCCTCGCTCACGAACAGGGAAAGATCGGCGCGCCGTGCGGTCTCGATCTCGAAGGCCTGGAGCAGCGCCGCCTCGCGGGCGTGAAGCCAGCGTTTCGGCCCGCCATGCTGCGCAGCATAAGCGGCGAACTTCGCCGAATCCATGTCGACGAAATCCATCACGAAGCGGCAGCCGGGCGCCTCGGGCACGAACTGCGCCATCTGGCTCGAGAAGGCGAGGATCGCGTTGATACGACGGCTCGCCAGCGTGCGATCGACGAAGCGCTGCATGTCCGCGCTCGCAAAGGCAGCGACCGAGAGCGGCAGCGCTCTCGCCAGCCCGCCGAGCATCAGCGGCAGCCGCGGTCCGCGCTTTTGGATATGAAGGGTGGCGACCAACGGGCGCAGCGCCTCGGCATAAGCGAGATCGGCATCGTCATCGGCGAAGGCGCCGAGATGGATGCGCGCCTCGCCCGCCAGATGCCGGAGCATGTGGAAGGAGCGCATCTTGTCGCCGCGGTTCGGCGGATAGGGAACACGATGCGCGAGGAACAGGATGTCCGGCATCAGCCGAGCCCGCGCGCGATCAGCGGTCCGAGACGGTTCGCGATCGGCAGTGGCACCTTGCGCCACAACGCAACCTGCGCGCGGTATTTGGGGCTGAGCGGGTTGATCTCGCGCGGTTCGGCACCGTCGGCGGTGCGCACCGCATAAGCGAGCGGCGCGGGCTCGAACCCCCAATTCTTCTTGTAGGCGAAGGCGCCCGTGCCGAGCTTGGAGCGGCCGAAGTCGAAGCGCGTGCAGCCGCGCGTGCGGGCATGGCGCATGAGCGCGAAATACATCAGCTCGTTGGCACGCAGCGAGCGCGCCGCGAAGGTGCCGCCGCCCCAATAGGGCATGACGGTGCCGCGATGATAGAGGCTCAGCACGCTCGCGACCGGCCCGCCGTCATGTCGGATGGTCAGGATGTCGGCATCCGCGCCGAACGTATCGAGCATCGCCGCGAAGAGCGCGCGCGGGAACACCGGCGTGCCGAGATTGCGGACGCTTTCCGAGTAGACCGCGTAATGCGCATCAAGATCGCGCCGGCCCCGCCCCGTCTCGACCGTCATTTCCGCGCCCAGCGCCTTGCGCACCTCGGCGCGCTGCTTGCGCGGAATCTGCGCAAGCTCGGCTTCGTCGTCGGCGGCGAGTTCGCGCGCGAAGCCGGCATAGACGCCGGTCTTGACGTGCCAGCCCTGTCCCCCCGGCAACCAGCCGCCGCGCAGTTCGAGCGTCGGGCAGCAGAGCCGTTCGGCGAGCCGCCACGCCGCCTCGCCCAGCGCATCGCCGGAACGCTCGCACTCGGCGAGGATGCCGCCGCCGACCGCGAAGCCGGACGAGACCAGCGCGCGCCCGAACAGCGGTGAATGAACCTCGGTGAGCGGCACCAGCCCCGCGATCGTGCCGTCGCGCTCGGCGAACAGCCAATGCGTACCCTGCCCGCAGCCTTCGGTGACCGCCTCCGCCCATTGCGGCGTATGGAACGGCGTCGCATCTGGACGATCGCGTAGGAACGCCGCGACTGCCGCGCCGTCACCGGTGCGCCAGCCGCGGACAGTGATCGGGGCGATCGCTTGCAGCATCGTCATTCCGCCGACACGGCTTCGCGCGCAGGGGCGTCGATCGCGGGCAGCCGCACCGCCTCCGCCGCGACGACCGCGTCGACCCGCGTCCAGCCGAAATCGCCGATCAGGCGTCGCAGCTTTCCCGCCATCGCGCCGAGTCGGCTATAGTGACGCAGCCGCGATTTGAGCGAAGCCTCGCGAACATAGGGCTGGCCGGGATCGACCTCCCACGGATGGAAGTAGAACACCGCCGGGCGCGCATCGTCGCGGTTGACCTGGCGGATCGCCCAGCGGCTCAACCGATAGGGGTAGAGCCGGAAGAACCCGCCGCCGCCCGCCGCGAAGCGCTTGCTGCCGAGATGCGCCGTCGTCACCGGCAGCTCGACGAGCGCGCTGTCGGCAAGCGGCCGGTGCGCGAAGCGCGGCGCCTCCGGCCAGCCATAATGATCGTGCGCGATCGGCGCGACGCTGGAGGAATAGCCATAGCCCTCCTCGGCGAGCACGCGATGCGCCCAAGCGGAGCGCGCGTCGAGCGAGAAGCTCGGCGCGCGGTAACCGGTCACCGCGACACCCGCCGCATCCTCGATCGCGCTTTTGGCACGGATGATGTCGGCGCGGAAGCTCTCTGGCGTCAGCGTGAAGATGCGGGCGTGATCCCAGCCGTGGCTGGCGATCTCATGCCCCGCGGCGACGATGCGGCGGACAAGCGCAGGCTGCCGCGCCGCCACCCAGCCGAGCGTGAAGAAGGTCGCCTTGACGCCGGTCTCGGCGAAGAGGTCGAGCACGATGCCGGTGTTGCGCGCGACGCGCGATTCGAGCGCATCCCAATCGTCCGGCCGGATCACGCGTTCGAGCGCGCCGACCTGGAACCACTCCTCGACGTCGACGGAGAGCGCGTTCCGCATCGCGCCCCTCCGCGGCTAAGCGGCTTGCGAGCGACCGCGCCCGCGCTTGGCCGGCTGGGCCTCGACCTCTTCGGCCGGCGCATCCTTGCCGTCGCGCTCGACCCAGTCGATCAGCATCGTCAGCACGCGACGCAACGCCGCGTCCTGCTCCTCGAGCCGCTCCTCGAGCGCGGCGATGCGGCGCTGAGCGTGCGGATCGACGGTGGCGGCATGGACCGGCGCGGCGACGGTCTCGCGCCACGGCTCGGCGTCGGTCGCGCGGCGCATCTGGCGGACGTCGGCGGTCGCTTCCTCGGCGCTGTCCGGTGCGTCGGCGGCGAGATCCGCGGCGACCGCATCGACGGTCTCGCCGCTGATCGTGTCGAGCTCCTCGAGCGCGCCGCTCAGCAGCACGCGGTTGGCCAGCGTGTTGAGCCGGCGCGGAATGCCGTCCGAATGGCGATGCAGCGCCGCGAAGGCATCGGCGGTGAACGCCGGACGGCCGTCCCAGCCGACCAGCGCGAGCCGGTGCGTAACATAGGCCTCGATCTCGTCGAGCCCCATCGGCGCGAGGTGATGCGTGGCGATGACGCGCTGGCGCAGCTGCTCGAGCCGGTCCGAATGCTGCAGCCGTTCGCGGAATTCGGGCTGGCCGAGCAGGAAGATCTGCATCAGCGCGCGCTCGCCCGCCTGGAAGTTGGAGAGCATGCGCAGCTCCTCGAGCGAGGAGACCGGCAGGTTCTGCGCTTCGTCGACGATCAAGAGCGTGCGGCGTCCTTCGGCGGCGAGGCTGCGCAGCGTCCGCTCGATGCGATCGAGCAGCTGCGCCTTGGCGAGCCCCTCGGTCGCAAGCCCCAGCGCCTGCGCGGCGAGGCGGAGCATATCGTCGCCGTCGACCTGGGTCGAGACGAGCTTGATGACGTTGAGGCGGGCCTTGTCGATCGTCGCCATGAGGTGGCCGACGAGCGTGGTCTTGCCGGTGCCGGGTTCGCCGGTGATCGCGATGAAGCCTTCACCTTGGGCGAGGCCGTAGCCGAGATAGGCCATCGCGGTCTTGTGGCTGGAGCTGTCGAAGTAGAAGCGCGGATCGGGCGTCAGCGCGAACGGCCGGCCGGAGAGCCCGTAATAGTCGGTGTACATCGCCTAACTCCGCTTCTCGTCAGTCCGGGCGCTCGCGGCGCCATCCGCCAAATATCTTCAGAAAGTGTATCGCGCGCCGACCAGCGCCGACGCCGCGACCGTCGTGTCGATGCGGCTCGAATCATAGCCGTAGATCGCGCCGGAGACCTGGCCGAGCAGGTGCGGCGTGAAGTTGCGGTGATAGGTCGCGGTCGCGCCCGCCGTGTAGGTCGATGGTTCGTCGACCACCGCGAGATCGCTCTTGTACCAGGTGCCGTAGATCGCACCGTCGACGCCCGAGATCGGCGAGAGCTGGCGGCCGACATTGGCCTGGACCGTCGCCTCCTGCTCGGTGACGCCGGCGAACAGGAAGGTCGCGCCGACCGCATCGGTCGGGGTCAGATAGTGGCGGCGGACATAGTCGCCGCCGAGGCCGTAGCTCCAGCGGCCCTCTTCGCCCGAAAGCAGGAGGTAGCCGCCCTGGACGCGGAACAGGTTGCCGTTGATCGAGGTGAGCGCGGTGCCGACGCAAGCGCCCTGCCCGCCGCCGACGCCGAGCACGCAGCCGTTGAGATTGCCGACAAGCGGGCTGTAGGCCGCGTTGAAGCTGGTCGGCAGCCCGGCGATTGCGGTGCTGACGCCGTGGCCGAAGGTCTGGACGTCGTCGAACAGGCCGCCTTGGAGGTGCGCGGTACGCGACATCTGATAGTCGAGCGAGCCATAGGCGACCCACTCGCCGTAGCGGCGGCCGCCGCGAATCTCGAAGCGGGTGCGGGCGTTGGGCCGCCAGGAGAGGCCGGCGTCCCAGATCAGCCCATCCTGTTCGTAGACGAGCAGGCGCGGCGCGTTGGGATCGCTCTGGAGCCGCCCGCTGCCGGTGAGGATCGCGTTGCCGCTGCCGTCGACCAGAAGCTGACGCTCGTTCTGCTCGAGCTTCTCGTAGCCGACGCCGCCGACGAGCGCGACGGTGTAGGAGACCGGCAGCGTGATGTCGCCGCGAACATATTTGTCCTCGAAGCGAGCGTGCAGAAAGTCCTGCTGATCCCGCTCCCAGTAGCCGCTGAGCGTCCAGCCGAACGGCAGCGCGCCCGGCCGCTCGCCGACGCTGGCGTTGATCGTGTGGTTGTATTCGTTGGAGAAATCGTCGAACACCGGCTGGCCGGGGCCGAGCACCAGCGTGCCCTCGCCATTGTCGGCATGGGTGTAGCCGAAATGATAGGCGGCGGTGGCGTTGAGATCGCCGAATTGATGGCTGATCGTCGGCCCGACATAGGCGCCGTAGAGCAGCTGCGTATTAGCGTGATCGCGGGTCAGAAAGTCCGGGCTGGCGAAATCGAGGCTGTCGCGCGCGCGGGTGACGATCGCGGCGCCGTCGACGCTGACGAGCCCGGGGATCGCCGCCCAGTCGACGCTGGCGAGGCCGTTATGCGTGTCCTCGTCGCCGAAATGATGGCCCCACGCGAAATTATGATCGTAGCGATAATCGAGCTGCGCCTGGATGTTGCGCTCCGAGACCGCGACGTCGATGCCGGCCGAGAGGTCGGTATAGGTGAGCACGTCGCCGCCGCCCGAGATCGGCGCATCGAGCACCTGATCGACTTCGAGATAGGGATGGATCTGGATGCCGCTACGTCCTGCCGGCGCCCCGCTGCCACCCGCGCTCGGCGGCGGCGGCATCATCGGCGAACCGGTGTCCGATGGCACCGAATAGGGCGCACCGACATCTCCGTCGGGCGCGGCTTGCGCGAAGGCGGGCGCGGCAAGGCCGATCGCGAGCGCGGCGAGCGAAAGCCGCGTGGACGTACGAAGTATCATTGCACCTGTCCGTAATAAGAGCCGAAGCGGCGGCTGGAGCCGGCATATTCGACGCTGTTGAGCAGCAGCCGGATCTGCGGGCAGTGGTTCAGCAGCGCGACGGTCTCGCGCAGCGCCCGCTCCGGCGTCTTGTCGGCGCGGACGACGACGAGCGCCTGTCCTGCGACGAGCGCGAGCACCGAGGCTGGCGAGGCGGCCAGCGCTGGCGGCGAATCGAGGATCACGAGGCGGCGGGGATTGGCCGCGATCAGCCCTTCGAGCAGCGCCTTGGTGCGGCCCGACGCGAGCAGCTCGGTCGCCTCGTTGCGCGCGGTGCCGGCGGGCAGCACGACGAGATTGGGCACGTCGGTGCGGATCAGGCAATCCTCGATGCGCACGGTCGGATCGGCGAGCGCATCGAGCAGGCCGGGTCCGTTGTCCAAGCCGAGCGTCGCGAGCACCTCGGGCTTGGCGACGTCGGCATCGACGAGCACCACCTCGATGTCGCGCTCCTGCGCGCAGGAGAGCGCGAGGTTGACCGCGCTGAACGTCTTGCCTTCGCCCGATGCCCCCGAAGCGACGAGGATGACGCGGCCGCGTGCGATCGTATCGGCATCGAGCAGCAGCTCGCGCTTGATGATCCGATATTCCTCGGCGAGCACCGAGGGCGCCGCGTCGGGAATGATGAAGCCGCGCTCGGCGAGCTGGTCGCGCGCGATGCGGCCGAGCCGCCCCTCGAACGGCGCCGCCTTCCATGCCGGATCGACTGCCGGCGCGGCCTCATCGGCGGCGGCTGCGGACCGAACCGGCTCGGGCGCGGCGTCCGAGGCTTCGAGCGCCGCCCTGAAGTCGTAAGCCTTGGCGGCCCGCTCGATGAGCGACACGCGGGGACGGATGCTGCTGTGCTGGGTCATAGGCGCCTCATGCCGTCATCGCGCGGCGAACGAGCTCGACGACGAGCAGGAGCGCATAGGCCCCGCCCAGCGCCGCGCCGCCGCCGGCGAACCATTTGAGCTTCTCCCCGCGCTCTGCCTTCTGTCGTGGGGCGAGCACCGCGGTAACCGCGCCGACCACCTGCAGCCCGCTCGCCAGCGCGAGCTGGTCGACCGTCGAGTAGCTGCTCTGGAGCTTGGCGTGGGCATAGGCCGCGCCCGCGCCGCCCGCGACCGCGAGCAGCAGCACGCCGGTGAGTAGCAGCGGCCGGTTGGGCGCCACCGGCACGCGCGGCGCCGACGGCGGATCGATCACGCGGAACTGCACGCCGGAGCCCTGCGCCTCGGCATCGGCGCGCAGCTTCACGTCCTCGCGATCCTGCAGCAGCTTGTCGTAGGCGGCCTTGAGAACGTCGTGATCGCGCGCGAGCTGCGCGGCCTGCGAGGCGACTTCGGGCTGCGCGGCCTGCTTGGCCTGGAACTGCGCGATCTCGGAGGAGATCTGCGCGCGCCGTGCCGACAGCGCGGAGACGGTCGCCTGCTTCTCGGCCGCCATGCCGCGCAGCGAGACGTAGAGCGGGTTGGGCTGCGTGCCGCCGGCGCTGGCACCGCCCGCGCCGGCCGCCTGCATCGCCGCGATCTGCGTCTTCAGCGCGACGACATCGGGATGCATGTCGGTGAGGCCGCGCGCCTTGAGGCCGGCGAGCTGGCCCTGGAGATCGGACAGGCCGCCGCCACCGCCGCCCAGGGAGGGCGCCGCAATCGTCGCCGGCGTCGAGCCCATCTCGCTGGAGACCGCGGCGAGCGAGCTCTGCGCCGCGGCGAGGTTGCTCTCGATATCGTCGAGCTGCGAGCGCGCCGTCGACATCCGCTCCTCGATCGAGCCGGTGCCGGGGAGCAGGCCCATGAAGCGCTGTTCGAAATCGATCTGCTTCTGCTCGGCGGTAGCGAGCTGCTGCTGGCGCTGGGCGAGCTGCGCATCGAGGAAGTGCAGCGAATTCTCGTTGTCGTTGCGGCTGCCGGCGACGTTTTCGCTGACGAACTGGTCGATCAGCTTCTGCACGACGGCGCGCGCGAGCTTGGCGTTCTGCCCGTCCGAGAAGCCGCCCGCCGACATGTCTGCGGTGATCGTGAAGAGGTTGTCGCCGAGTTGCTTGACCGTGACGGCCTTCTGCAGGCGGACGATCTGCGCGTTCATGTCGGCCGGGTTGGTCGCCTGGCGCGCGAGATCGGTGCCGCGTACGACCTGCGCGAGGTTGTCGGCGGACAAGAGCGTGCCCTGCACGCGATCGATATCGGCGCGCTGGTCGTTCGGCGTGATGCCGACCTTGTCGGACAGCACCGAGCCCGATTGCACGAAGATCTTGGCGCTGCTCTCGTAGCGGTTCGGCACGAGGCTGATCGCGAGCCAGCCGATCAGCGCGATGGCCCAGGCGGCGGCGAGCGCGATCCAGCGCCGCTGCCAGATGACGTGCAGCGCGATCCGCGCTTCTTCCCAAACGGCGTTCATTCCCCCGGCGCCCTTCTCAGAACATGGCTTCGGGGATGATGATCACGTCGCCCGGCTGGAGCTGGACGTTGGCATGCGTGTCGCCATGCTTGAGCAGATCGGCGATGCGGACGTTGAACTCGCTCTGCTTGCCCGTCTCCTTGTCGAAGCGGACGAGGCGCGCCTTGTTGCCGGCGGCATATTGGTTGAGCCCGCCGACCGCGATCATGGCGTCGAGCAGCGTCATGTTGGCGCGATAGGGCAGCGACGCCGGCTTCTCGGTCGCGCCGACGACGCGGACCTGCTGCGAATAGGTGCCCGCGAAATTGTCGACCATCACCGAGACCAGCGGATCGGTGACATATTTGGTCAGCGCCTGCTTGATGTCGGCGGCGAGTTCCGTCGGCGTCTTGCCGACAGCCTGCATATCCTGGATCAGCGGCGTCGAGATGCGGCCGTCGGGACGGACCTGGACCTTCCCGCCGAGTTCCGGATTGCGCCACACGAAGATGGTGAGCGCGTCGAGCGGCCCGATGACATAATCTTCCGACGGCTTCTGCTCGCTGGCGACGAAAGTCGCGGGCGGCAGCTGCGCGACATGGCCGCCATCGCCGGCGCAGGCGGTGAGCAGCAACGGTGCGACCGCGCACCCCAGAACCAGCTTCGCTCCGAACGCAACGCGCATACGCCACCTCTCATGCCCGACCGCGTGACCGCCGAACGACAGCGGAGATCACGCAGGATGAGCCTGCTCATGCGCGCAAGAGGTAAAGATTTTGTTAGGAAATTGACTCCGCCAGCCCATTCACGAGCAATTCTCGTGGTAAACGATGTCCTAAAAAGGCACTGGGGCTTGCAGTAAGTCCATAGGCTCCGGCCAGTAACACTGCAACGAGATCGCCGATTTCTGCCCGCGGCAACATCACATCGTCCGCAAGACGGTCGAGTGGCGTACAAAGGCAACCAACGATGTTAACCACATCTTCTTGGAACGCGTCGAAACGACTGGCGATCGCGACCGGATAGTTGCGGCGAACCGCAGCGCCGAGATTGCCGGACGCCGCCAGCTGGTGGTGCATGCCGCCGTCGACGATGAGGAAGATGCGGCCCTGGCTCTCCTTCCTGTCGATGATGCGCGTGAGATAGACGCCGGCCTCGCCGACCAGCCAGCGGCCGAGCTCGATCGCGAACTCGGCATCGGCGAGCGCTGCGGCGCGGCGAGCGAGCGCGTCGGCCAAACCGGCGCCGATCGCCTCGACGTCGAGCGGCGCATCGCCCGCGAAATAGGGAATGCCGAAACCGCCGCCGAGATTGACCAGCGGCGGCGATGCGCCGGCGGTTTCCGCCAGCCGCGCCGCCAACGCCAGCGACTCCGCCTGCGTCGCGACGATCGCGGCGGCGTCGAGCGCCTGGCTACCCGCGAAGATGTGGAAGCCGCGCCACTCGGCGCCCGTCGCGATCAGCCGCCGGACGAGCGCGGGGACGCGGTCCTCGTCGAGCCCGAACGGCGTCGCGCGGCCACCCATGCGCATGCCCGATCCGCGCAGCTCGAACGCGGGGTTGACGCGCACCGCGAGGCGCGGTGTCGCGCCCGTGCGCTCGGCGATGCGCAGCGCGCGATCGGCTTCGCCCTCCGATTCGAGGTTGAGCGTGATCCCGGCGGCGATCGCTGCGGCGAGCTCGTCGTCGCGCTTGCCCGGCCCCGCGAAGCTGATCCGATCCGCCGCGACACCCGCGCCCTGCACGATCGCGAGCTCGCCCGCCGACGCGACGTCGAAGCCGTCGACCAGCGCGGCCATCGCTGCGACCAGCGGCGCGAAGGGGTTCGCCTTGATGGCGTAGTGGACCGCGACCCCCGCCGGCAGGGCCGAACGCAGCCGCGCGACCTGCGCGCGCACGCGGCCGAGATCATAGACGAACAGCGGCGTGTCGCCCACCCGAGCGACCAGCTCCGAGGCGCGCACGCCGCCGATCGCGAGCTCGCCATCGATCGCGCGGAAGCCGGCCGGGATCGGCCCCGTCGCCTTCACGACACGAGCTCCGCACGCAACGCGACGCGATCGAGCTTGCCGTTGGGCGTACGCGGCAGCGCCTCGCGCCACACGATCCGGCGCGGATGCATCCACGCCGGCGCCTCGCGGCGGAACCAGTCGGTAAGCCGCGCTTCCGCGTCCGCCACCGCCAGACCAGCTACCGGCCGCGCGACGAGCAGCACCGCCTGCCCCAGGCGTTCGTCGGCGACGCCGAGCGCGACCGCTTCCGCCGCCGCGCCGGAGGCCACCGCCATCTCCTCGATCTCGGTCGGCGACAGGCGGTTGCCCGAAACCTTGATCATCTCGTCGTCGCGCCCGACGAAGCGCAGCAGCCCAGATGCGTCGCGCGCCACCGTATCGCCGGACCACACCGCGACGCCGCCTTCGCCCGACGCCGCCGGCGCCGGCCGGAAGCGCGCCGCCGTTCGCTCGGGATCGCGCCAATAGCCCTGCGCGACCAGCGGCCCGGCATGGACCAGTTCGCCCGGCTCGTCGGCAGCCGCGAGCGTCCCGTCGGGGCGCAGCACCAGCACCTCGGCGAAGGGGATCGCGCGGCCGACCGACTCCGGATGCGCGTCGACCAGCGCGGGATCGAGCGAAGCCGAGCGGAACGCCTCTGTGAGGCCATACATCAGATGCAGCGCCGCATCCGGGAACAGCGCGCGCAGCCGCCGCACGATCGGCACCGGCAGCCGCCCGCCCGTGGTCGCCAGGCAGCGCAGCGACGATCGCGCCTCCTCGGGCCAATCGGCCTCGACGAGCTGGATCCACAGCGGCGGAACGCCGCAAAGCGCGGTGATTCGGTGCCGCGCGACCGCGCGCACGACGTCCTTCGGCATTAGATAATCGAGCGGCACCGCGGCGCCGCCGGCGCTCCATGTCGCCAGCATCTGGTTGAGCCCGGCATCGAAGCTCAACGGCAGCGCGCAAAGCGTCCGCGTCGTCGGACCGAAGGCAAGATAATGCGAGACCGAGATCGCGCCGAGCCAGAGATTGGCGTGGCTCAGCATCACGCCCTTCGGCCGACCGGTCGATCCCGAGGTGTAGAGGATCGCGGCGAGCGCACCCGCATCACCCTGCGAGGCCGGCAATCCCTTCCCTGCCAGCGGCAGCGCGCTCTCGTCCGACGCCGCGCAGCCTGCGGGGAGGTCGTCCGCCGTCAGCATCGCGAGCCGGGCAGCCTGTGAGATCAGCAGCCGCGGCTCGCAATCGGCGAGGATGTGCGCGACCTGCGCACGGCGCAGCAGCGGATTGATCGGCACGTGGACGAGCCCGGCACGCGCGCAGGCGAGCGGCAGGATGCAGGCCGCGCGCGTCTTGGGCAGCCAGCTCGCGATGCGATCACCCGGCCCGGCGCAGGCGGCGAGCCACGCCGCCGCCGCGCCGATCGCGGCATCGAGCCCGGCATGATCGAGCGTGCCGGCGCCGTCGATCAGCGCCGGCGCAGCGCGCGCGCCGCGCAACGCCAGCCGATCGAGGCGCTCCGCGACGGGATTGGGTGGCGTGGGATCGGGCATGGCACGAGCATCGTCTAAGCGCTGGGGTTGCACGCGGGCTCCTGTTCGCGCCACAGCGGGCAGCAGGCTCATGCGGGCGGAGATAGCGCGATGCCGGGCGCGGCGAAACCGTTCGATGTGGCGCTGTTCGACGGCATCGATGCCGCGATCGTCGATGCCGGCGACGCGCTGGAGCGTTCGGCCCAGCCGCGGCTCA
>Ga0213875_10000402_pt1 | contig 38119 bp, 34 predicted proteins | sample BarmaccomBMRX_R8_FD_160105 | JGI IMG/M metagenome (GOLD analysis project Ga0213875, IMG submission 160105) | Root-associated microbial communities from Barbacenia macrantha in rupestrian grasslands, the National Park of Serra do Cipo, Brazil - RX_R8 | ecosystem: Host-associated > Plants > Roots...
TGGATGAACAACTACAAAACGCTTGGACGGCATACCCAGCCAGTGATCGATCCGCTGGCGCACCGCGCTCGCCGAAAGCCCGGCAGATCGCGCCATCCGAAGAAACGGTAATACCAGCCGGTCCATCAATTCGAGCTGAGCCTCATCGGAGTGGGTTTGTTCCCGCCGGACATAAACCCCGCTCCCGCGAACCGATTGCACCCAGCCCAGACGCTCAAGCTGCCGGTATGCGGCGCTAACCGTATTCGCGTTGAGCCGGTAACGCTTGGCAAGCGCGCGGGTGCTGGGCAACCGCTTGCCAGGCGCCAACTCGCCGCTTGCGATTGCCAGCATCAACTGAGTAGCGAGTTGCTCCCGAATCGGAACCCGTCCGTCACGAGCAAACCAAAGCTGCACGGTAGTCGAGAATTGTACAAGAGAAATCGTGAGTTTTGCAATCGCGAATTGACATCGCTACGCCGCTTAAAATCGCAGCGGATACGATTGTTCACATGGCAGCCCACACTCCAAAGCGCGAAGCGATCGAGAGGTTCGTCCAACACGAAAGCGCAGCCAGGAAGAACTGGATCATCCGTGTCGTAGATGAAGAACACGATCCCGTAATCCGCCTGCACGCCTGGCGAGATGACAAGTCCGAAGCCGTCCCGGAGAAATCTCTCGAAGTGCATAGCCGTCAAGTGCGGCTGTTCGATGAGGAGCTGGACGAAGCCAGCAAGACTCTCATCCGGCGCTGGCTCGCCTCGCTTTGAAACTCACCTGAACTCCATGCGCAAACTTTGATTCTCAATTTGGTCAGGAGGCAAAATGGCAGACCTAACGACAAATTTCATTCTGGGCTGGCGCAATAGCTTTTTGAAGCATTGGCGCGTGACGCAGGATTACACGATCGCGATTGCCGGCGCTATGCCCTCTGAGCACTACGGCTTCAAACCTGCTCCAAAGGAGTGCAGTTTTGCCGAACAGCTCGTTCATTTAGCTTGGGGCAATCGCCTGTACATGACCGTGTGGACGGCTTCCCCAATCCCTGACAGACCAAACATCCAAGAGAAGACGGAAGTGGAAGAATATCTATCCGACTCCTTCCAGCACGTGACAGACGTAGTTGGAGGTTTGGATGAAAGAGATCTTTTGCGCCAGGATCTGGGAGTGCCGCATGTGCCTCCTCACACCGGAACCGATATACTTCTACGCGCTTACATGCACACAGCACATCATCGCGGTCAAGCAGTGGTCTATCTCCGGCTGAAGGACATCGAACCGCCCGACTGGGCGTTTATCCCGACCGGTTAGCCGAAAACCGAAAACAACGGATCGATCCAGAGCCGGTCTCAGCCTGTTCTGAGTGTCCTTTGGCTTCGTTCCGTAATTTTGCGGGCTTCCCCGGCTCACGCCAGACAGTTCGTTTCGCAAAAAGCCCCCTCAGCTCTTAACAATTGGGTTCGTTTCGCAAAAAAGGCTCGTGCCCGGGGCCGAACCCGTTCTCCCATTGCGGCAACCGCTCCCAAAATGGTTTAATAGAGGTGTAAGGCCGATCGACAAAGTGGGCGATGAGCCCACTTTTTTATTGCCCGGGCAAAAACGCTCGGATTTCGTAGCTGAAAGGCAAAATGCCCGCCGTACAAGAAACCGGAGTGTTGCAAACCATCACCGAGCTCGGCGAACACGCCGCGGCCGGTACCGGTATCGAAATCGCTGAGATCCAGTTGCGCGGGGCCGGGAAAAGTCGTCTGCTGCGGGTGTATATCGATAAACCTGGCGGTGTCACGCACGCCGATTGTGAGCTGATTTCCAGGCGGCTCGGTAAATTGTTGGACGAAAAGGACGCCGTGCCCGGTGACAGCTATACGCTCGAAGTAAGCTCGCCCGGAGTTGAGCGGAATTTGACCAAGCCTCGCGATTTCGAGCGCGTGCTTGGACAGAAGATCCGGGTCGCCCTGCAGGAGCCCATCGACGGCCAAACGCGCTTTGAAGGTAAGCTGGCGAGGCTCGCCGGCGGCGTCCTTGAGTTAGAAACTGGACCGGAACACATCGTGCGCATCCCGCTCGGGCAGGTGCAAAAAGCGCGCCTGAAGTTCGAGTGGTAGTCACGCAGCGTTAGCCAAACATCAACGAATTTGAGTTTAGAGGTATTCACGTGGGTTCGATCTATCAATCGATTGAGATGCTGAGCAAAGAAAAGGGTATCGATCCGCAAATCGTCGTCGACGCGGTGAAAGATGCCATGCTCGCCGCGGCTCGCAAGCATTTTCGCTCCCAGGAGGAACTCGTCGCCGATTTGGACGAGAACGGCAATATTCAGATCTATACCGTCAAGCACGTAGTAGACACGGTCGAAGATCCCATCACCCAAATCGCTCTGCCCGCGGCGCAGGGCATCAACGAAAACGCGGAAATCGGGTCCGAAATCCGTTTCCCAAAGCCCACCGACACTCTGGGACGCATTTCCGCCCAAACGGCCAAGCAAGTCATCCTGCAAAAGGTGCGCGAAGCCGAGCGCGACAGCGTCTTCTCGGAATATCAAGGTCGTCAAGGCGAGCTCGTCAACTGTACTATTAAGCGGCTTGAGCTTCAGGATTACATCGTCGATATGGGCAAGACGGAGGCGCGCCTTCCGAAAAAAGAGCAGTCGCGTGTCGAGGCTTTCAGCGTCGGAGACCGTGTGCGCTGCGTAATCAAAGGCGTCGAGCGCGGAGGAAAAAATTCGGGTGTTGTTGTCTCTCGTGCCGCGCCTGAGCTCGTCATGCGCCTCTTCGAGCAGGAGGTTCCCGAAATTTACGACGGCACGGTGTCGATCAAGGCCTGCGCTCGTGAAGCCGGCGAACGGACCAAGATTGCCGTCTTCAGCCGCGACCGCGATGTTGATAGCGTCGGCGCCTGCGTCGGCATGAAAGGCATGCGCGTGCAATCCATCATCCGTGAGCTGCGCGGCGAAAAAATCGACATCATCGAATACTCAGACGACCCGGTCCAGTACGTAACGAAGGCCCTCAGTCCCGCCAAAATCTCGCGCGTCACCATCGTCGATCCGGCGGAAAAGCATATGGAGGTTGTAGTTGACGATCTACAGCTATCGCTTGCCATCGGCAAGCGTGGGCAAAATGTGCGCTTGGCCGCGAAGCTGATCGGTTGGAAAATCGATATCAAGAGCGAAGAGGAAAAACGGCGCGAATTGGACTTGCGAATGGCAGATATGGTCATCTCTGGCGCGCCCGTCTCAGTTTTGATTGATCACGGCCTCGATGAAAGCATCGTGGAAAAACTGGTCGCCGCTGACATCGGAACTGTCGAGCGCCTGGGTGCCATGACGCCCGAGGAGCTCGAATCCATTCCGGATATCGACGAAGACATCGTTAGCCAAATTCAGGCCGCAGTCGTGTCCTTCTACGGTCAGTACGACACCGCCGAAGACGAGCACGCTCCCGCCGATGCTGAGAGTATCGAGGCCGCTATCGACGCCACCACTGCCGAGCCACAAACCGGCGAAGCGGAAGGCGATCTCCCGTTGCCCGGTCGTGAGCCCGCGCATTTTGGAACCATCGAAACCGGAGTGCTCGAGCACGATCTCGCGAGGCATGAAGCGGCCCCCATCGAGGAGAGTGAAGAAGGTGAAGTTCTGGATTTAGGAAACGTCGAGGGCCTCTCGGGAGCCCCTTCCACTTTGCGCGACCTGGTGGAATCGGAAGAGGTCTTCGAATCTCATCAGCTCGAAGTAGAGCAATCAGAAGCAGATCAATCTGATACGATGAGGAGATCCGGCTAGCCAGCTACAAAACTGCAGTTGCGTCTGAAGGAATTACTTACTTAGCTCTTCTATGAAGAAGGTTCGAATTAACGAGCTGGCGCGGGAGCTCGAGGTGAAACCCGGAGTCATCCTCGATCTGCTACCCGAATTCGGCGTACAGGAAAAAAAGACCCATTCGAGCTCGATTGACGAGGAAGTCGCAATTCAATTGCGCGCTCGCCTGACGGATTCTGAAGACGGCCGAACGCAAACTCCTGAAAGCTCGAATGGCCACAGAAAAGACCGCGAGGAAACACGCGAAAGCTCTCGTGCTCATCAGGAGAGCTCCGGCCCGCAAACCGCGATAGCAGAGGCTGAGCCGCCGGCCGAGGATCTACCGCCGCCTGCGCCTTCGATTACCCCAGCCGCGCCTTCCGCTCGGCCTTTTCAAGCGCCGCTGCGTCCGCCTCTCCGAGAAACCGCCGCGGCACCCATTGAACCGGACGCGCCACAAACCACACCCGCTCCTGGAGCGGTCTCGAACGCCCCCGCTATCGAATCAATCCCGCATGCCGAACCGGAGCGTCCAACCTTTCATCCTCTCCGGCCTCCGCTGGGCGGCTCCCGCGGTGCAGTTCATCCGCCACTTGCGCCGCCATCCACTCATGGTGCCGGATCCGGTCCTGTCAACCGAAGCATTTCCATACCTGCTCGCCCCGCGCCGTCAGGTGGTACTTCGCTGAGCGGCTCCGTTCCCGCAGGTCCGCGAGCTCCACTCCCGCCAGAAACTCGTCCGCGAACCGCCCCTCCGCAAGTCCCGGTTCGCCCGGCCGGCGCGCCCGAACTTTCTGCCGCGCCTCCCGCAGCACCCGCTCCGCCTCAGCCAAAAGCACCGCCAGTGCCGACCCATCTAGTCGCTCCCGGTCCCGCGCCGTCCGCCCCCTCCGCGTCAGCCATCCCCGGCACGCCGATGCCTCGTCCAACGCCATCGCGTCCATCGTCCGGACTCACTCCCGGTGCTCCCATTGCTCCTCGCCCGCAAGGATCGCGTCCCGCTTTGGCTGGCCAGCCCGCCGTACGTCCCGTTGTTCCGCCGCGTCCTGATCTTGTAAAACGTCTCCAGCAGACTCGCCCGGCCCCTTCTGCTCCGGGCCGCCCAGCCCCTGCTCCCGGTCAACCTATATATCGCGGACCCGTTCGTCCCGGCCAGCCTGTGATGCGCGGGCCTGGAATCCCAACCGGCCCTATACAGCCCGGGCAGCGTCGTCCCGGCTTGCGGCCTCCCCACCCCACCACTCCGCTGCGAGCCGAACCTTCAACGCCTCTTCCGACCGAGCAGCGGCGTCACCAGGCCAAGCCCGGCTTGCGTCAAGCGATTCGCAAACGTGAAGATCTCGAAGAAGGAAATCTCCGCCAGCGTGTCTCGAAGCCTGCTGCGGTTCTTGCTCCGCCTCCGATCGATCGCGAAATCACCGTTGCTGAGGGCGTCACCGTAAAGGAGCTTTCTGAAAAGCTGGGCGTCAAAGCAAACCTCGTCGTCAAGAAGCTCGTCGAAAAGAAAATTTTCGCCACCATCAATCAGACTCTCGACGTAAAGCTTGCCGAAGAGCTCGCCCGCGAATTTGGCGCATCCACGAACCAGGTCAGTTACGAGCAGGAGAGCACGCAAGACATCGAGCTTGCCGAAGAAACCAGAGATCTCGTGCGGCGCGCTCCCGTGGTCACCGTGATGGGCCACGTCGATCACGGCAAGACGTCTCTGCTAGATGCCATTCGCCAGACCAACGTTGCCGGGCGCGAGGCCGGTGGTATCACTCAGCATATCGGCGCCTACCACGTCGAGAAAAATGGACGCAAGATCGTCTTCATCGATACGCCCGGCCACCAGGCGTTCACGCGTATGCGCGCCCGCGGAGCAAAAGTCACCGACGTAGTCGTTTTGGTCGTATCTGCCGACGACGGCGTCATGCCGCAAACCCTGGAAGCAATCGATCACGCGAAAGCAGCAGCCGTGCCGATCGTCGTCGCCATCAATAAAATCGATAAGCCCAGCGCGCAGCCCGAGCGCGTCAAACAACAGCTTGCCGATCGCGGCCTCTTGGCTGAAGACTGGGGCGGCGAAACCGTCACAGTTCCGGTCTCAGCAAAAACCGGCCAGAATCTCGATCTACTGCTCGAAATGATTCTGCTTGTCTCCGATCTTCTCGATCTCAAAGCCAACCCTAACCGTCCCGCTCTCGGCACTGTTCTCGAAGCGCAGCTCGATCGCGGGCGCGGTCCCGTCGCAACCATGCTGGTTCGCAATGGCACTCTCCGCGTAGGCGATCATTTCATCTGCGGCGCGCTCTTCAGCAAAGTTCGCGCGATGTTCGACGACCGCGGTAATCCCGCCAAAGAAGCCGAGCCGTCTATGCCGGTCGAAGTCATCGGCCTCGAAAGTCTGCCCGAAGTCGGCGACAGCTTCCAAGTGGTTTCCGATACTTCCAAAGCGAAACAGATCGTCATCTATCGTGAAGCCAAAGCCCGTGAAGCCGCAATGGCTAAAGGCGCTCGCGTCGCAACGCTTGCCTCTCTCAACGAGCAGTTCAAAGAAGGCGAGCTCAAAGATCTCAACCTGATCATCAAGGCTGACGTCGGCGGCACCGCGGAAGTTCTTTCCGATACCTTGCAGCAGCTCTCGAACGAGAAAGTGCGCGTCCGTGTCCTTCGCGCCGGGGTGGGCGCTATCACGGAAGACGATGTGCTGCTTGCCTCCGCCTCCGATGCCGTGATCGTCGGCTTTAACGTGCGTCCGGAGCGCAGCGCTCAATCAACCGCCGAGCAGCAGAAAGTCGATATCCGCCTGCACAGCATCATCTATGAGCTGATCGATGAAGTGCAGCGCGCCATGACTGGCCTGCTTGAGCCTGTCTACAAGGAAACCGTGCAAGGGCATGCCGAGGTGCGTGAGACATTCAAGATCAGCAAGGTCGGTACCGTCGCCGGCTGCTATGTTGCGGATGGGGTCATACGGCGCGACAGTCAGATTCGCGTGGTACGCGGCGGAGAGGTCATCCATACCGCGAGAATCGATTCGCTCAAGCGCTTCAAGAATGATGCGAGCGAAGTGAAAAACGGTCTCGAATGCGGTATCTCTCTTGTGAATTTCAATAGCGTCCAGATCGGCGACACGCTGGAAGCGTTCACGATGGAGCGCATCGCCCCCGAAGTGCCCGCGTCGCAGCACGCCTGAACAGAATCCATGTAGCATGCGGGCCTTCCCGCACTGGACAGCTTTATGCCCGTCCTCGGCGTCCTGACGCTCGATATTCGCGTGGAACATTCGCACTCTTTGAAAGAAAAGAGGCAGGTTGTGAAAGGTCTCAAGGATCGTCTGCGCGAGCGCTTCAACGTATCGGTTGCCGAGATCGATCATCTCGATTCCTGGCAAGCGTCAGTCATCGCCGCCGTGATCGTCTCGAACGACCGCATCCACGCCGAGCAAGTCCTCCAAGCCGTTGAAGCCCACGCCGCGAGCCTGCTCGGAGGCGCATTGACAGGTACGAATGTGGAATGGATCTGAAAGGGCGAACCGGCTGATTGCAGCAGGTAATACTGTCGGCTCACTGCGACAACTCCCGCGGCACGATAACAGCGCGTCGCAAGGATGGGTCATTTGCTGTCGAACCTAGGAATCAAGTGGTACCAGCAATGACAACCCATTAATGGTGCTTGATTGGTGCGAATCATAATACTTGTGTTAACGGCGCTTTCTCTGCGAGGCGCAAAAGAACAGATCGTGAACCTTACATTGCCCTCGGGCATACATGTATCAATTGCGGAGGCTCCTTTTCGCGGCTCCGGGATCTCTGTGCAAGGTTGTGACAAGTCGCCGACGGTTTGCCGAATCGCCGGCAAGCCGTACGGTCTTGCAACAGGGCTACCCCGGACTTACGTCCGCAGCATCATCGTGAGATATGGGGCTTCCACCTTCAGCCTCGATAGCAGCGGTATATACGATGCCGAAGTCTCTCAGCACGCCAGTCATCCCCAGAACCGTTTTTTCGGGGGCAGCTGCCAAGACGCGAAGAATTGCGTTTTGCGGGCAGTATTTGGAGATGCAGCAAACGCAGTGGCGGCAGAATGGGTTGTCATGGAGGGCGTCGCGCACCGGACAGTGCTTACCGGCGACAGCGACTTAGTGGAATTTTTTCGGAGGAACATCGATCCACCAACATATGAATAGTTTCCCCAAACCCGCGACCCAGAAACCGGCCTTGACTGCCTCAGGCCAGATACCATGGCCGGCTTTAGGACACTTTACATCGGTAGCCTAGGGACGACTCAGACAAGCTACGTGAGCAGTCCATCTTATTTTCCAGACGGCAATCCCGGATCTTTCGTCTATGGAAATACCCTGGCGCGACTGTTCGGCTATAATTCGCAGCTTCAGTTGAGTTCGGTTGCGGATACTGTGGGCAACAGTCCGAGTGGATATGTGTTTGCCGCCTATCCGGACTGGGGATCGGGAAATAACAACGGCAATCTGCAGAGCGCGCAGACCTACGCCGGCGGACCGGGGCAGTTGAGTTCGTTGACCGTGTTTAACGATACCTACACCTATGACGGCGTCAATCGGCTTACGGGCGTCTATGAGGCGGGTGGGAGCAACAACCAGCTTTATGCACGTTACTTTGGCTATGACACGTACGGGAACATGTGGGTAACATCCACCGCTGGCGTTCCGGAGAGCGGCATGACTCCGAACAATAACGTGTACAATTCGGGCAACAACCGCATAAGCGGCAACAGCTATGATGCTGCCGGCAACCAGACGGTCGTAGGAAGTTACTCGATCACCTATGATGCCGAGAATCACCAAACGACGGCACTCGACAACACGACGCAGGGGCAAGCGACATATGTATACGACGGAGACGGCAGGCGCGTTCAGAAAATTATTCAAGGCGGGGCTATCACGACTTACATTTATGATGCGGAAAATAAGTTAGCAGCAGAGTATTCGTCTGCCGGACCGCCTACCAACCCTTGCTACACCTGCTATTTAAGTTCGGATCATTTAGGCAGCACAAGGTTAGTTACCGACCAAAATGCGAATGTGATCGCTCGCCATGATTACCTTCCATTTGGGGAAGAAATTCCCGGCAGCCTCCCGGGTCGAAGCTCGACGTGGGGCGCTGCGGATAATGTGAACCAGAAGTTTACCGGCAAAGAACGGGATGCGGAGACCGGGCTGGATTATTTCGGAGCAAGATACTTTTCAGGCGCACTGGGAAGGTTTGCAAGCGCAGATGAACCTCTGAGTGATGAGCATGCCGAGAATCCGCAGAGTTGGAATCTTTACACTTACGTCAGAAATAATCCCCTGAGGAGCGTCGATCCAACAGGCAAGGCGTGCTTGGACGGAGGTAGCGCCGCGAGCTGCGGTGATTACATTCTCGGCGGCCTTATGGCGATCGGAAATATTCCAAGCGACTTAGTCAATTTTCCCAATCGCGTCGCTGACGCTCTCATTTCTCCTTTTACGAGTTTTCGGTTCGGCGACGCTGTTTCGCATCCTTTTACGCCTAGCAACCAGGACCAAGCCGAAGGCATGAAAGCCGCAAATGTGGTGCTGCTCGCCGCGCCCCTAGCAGAAGCCGGTGCGGCAAAGATCGCGGAGACCAGCGAAGCTGTCGCTGAGAGCTTCTCAACTGCAACGATAGGACCCAAGGTGGGCGAGGCTGGTGGTCCAGGTGCTGGGAAAGCATTCCCAAATGTAGTGAAAGATGCCGCTCGTGCTGAAAGCAATGACACATGTGTTTTTTGCAGTCACTCAACCACGCGGACCGCTGGCCCGGAGCAATCAAACATTGATCACGCGATCCCGAAGAGTAGAGGAGGGAATAACACATTGAATAATGCTCAGAATACTTGCCGAACCTGCAACCTTGACAAAGGTGCTCGAACAACAGAAGAATACGAGGAACACTTGCATCGCCAAAAGCGCCCAAACGACCCATAGGATCAGCTTCACCGATGAATACACCTCACTCCAATCAGTCGACCGGCTTTGATGAAGCACTCGTGAAAGTCTTCGTCAACCTTGAACCTGCCGACTGGCATAGGTACAGAACTGAATCCCTTTGGGCCGAACCGCTCGGCAACAACTTGTATCGCATCCGGAATGTACCGTTTTATGCAATGGGCGTCAGTAACGAGGATATAGTGCGGGCAGATTTAAAAAACGATAACCTCTTCCTGCAGAGAGTTGACACCCGTGGTGGACATTCGACATATCGGTTCTTCACTATGGAAGGAATCAGCGACGAGCAGTGGATTCCATATTGGGAGCCGCTTGAGAAGCTCGGCTGCACATATGAAAGGGGCACGGCACGGCTGTTCGCTGTGGATGTTCCACCTCAAGTAGATATATACAAAGCTTATGAATTGCTGGACTTGGGAGAGAAGGCGGGAGTCTGGGGCTTCCAAGAAGGCCATTGTGGTCACGTGATATCTGGAGCTTCCGGCGCTCTCGCCGAGTGAACGTCCTTTTCTTGAGCTGACTGTTCTAGGCGCAGGGTAGCTTCAGCTCAAACTGCGCACTGGTTCTGTAAATGAACGGATCTCGACTACGACACTTAGATTGTGATTGAGCTCTACCGGAACAGGCATGAACACAAATCAAATTCTTGCCGATCTCGATAAGCACGCGTTCGAGTTCAACTTCCCCGTCCTAAATAATGCATATGTGGAGTTCGGCGCTGCTCGCCTTACCGCGTTTCGAAAGGCTCAGGACTGGCTCATTTGCTTCGAGATTCTAGGATTTTCGACGAGAGAGATCGCGTTTGTCGACGATCTGTATGCCTACGGTTCGTGCATCGAAAAAGGGGGGTATATTAGCGAAAGCGTGCCTCTAACCTCGACGGAGGAGCGGCCGCTCCTTGATAGAGAGACAAACGAGTGCCTCGCCGACTGGAGCAACTGGTCGATTAACCTGTATGGCGAAAGGATGCGTTCTCGCCAACCCCGGATGAGTACAGACAGGCCGGGATTTCCATAGGCCGTGCGCACGGCCCCGGGAGTTTGCAGGAAATCGAACTGATGCGGTTCCTGACCCATCGGCTCGGCGCGGAAAGGCTTTTCATGTCCGATCAGGTGCTGTTGAGCCATTTTGCGAAATGCAGGGACTTATCGAAGTTTCTACAGACCACGCTTTGGGAGCATCCGGATGTAGCTGTCGGAGAGAAGCCATCCGGGAATGTGAGCATCCGCAGTCTAGTTATGGCGCTCGCCCAGGGAGACCGTTCGCTATTTATGCAGGGCCGACCTAACACTCACTGGAAGTTTTGGACACAGGCTGCATAAGCAGCCACTGAATTCTGAGGGTAGCGACACTCTCAAGGAAGACAGTGCGTGCGGGCCGACAGAACCAGTGAGCAACTCTGACTGAAAACTCGACCTCACCAACCCGTAAACTCAAAGTGGAGGCCCGAAATGGACAGCCACCGTGCCGAGCGGGTTTCAGAAGCCCTCCGCGAAGAGTTGGGGGAGATGATCGCTTATGAACTTTCAGACCCGAGAATCGGCGAGGTGACGATCACTGAGGTCCTGGTCTCACCGGATATGAAGCACGCTCAGATCCGTTTGCACCTGGGCGATGAAACCGGCCAACAGCAACAGACTCTGGAAGCCCTCGACGGCGCCCGCCATTTCCTCCGGCGTCAATTGACCGAACGGCTCAACCTCTATCGCGTCCCCGAGCTGCACTTCGAGGCGGACGTCCTTTCACCTGTGACCGCCCGGGTGGACCATATTCTCAAGCGAATCCGGCGCGGCCGCCCTCGCGATGAAAACCGCTCGCCTGGGTAGGCCCGTTCCATCTCCAGCCACACTCGGAGCACTATGCGCGTCGCACCCCTAAGCGGCAGATTTCTTGAAGCGTGCCGGCGGCGCGCAACCGACGTTCGGCCCGTCTGGTTTATGCGTCAAGCCGGGCGCTACCTCAAACCGTATCGCGATATCCGCTCGAAGCACGGCATTCTCGAAATCTGCAAGAAGCCGGATTTGGCCGCAGCCGTTACGCTGCAGCCGGTCGAAATCTTGGACGTGGATGCCGCCATCATCTTTGCGGACCTCCTCCTTCCCGTTGAGCCAATGGGCCTGAAACTCGAATTCGTGACTGGCGAAGGTCCGCTGATCGCGAATCCAATCACCGAACCGGACGACATCGAAGTCCTATCCACAAACCGGACGGACGAGCTCCAGTATGTTGCCGAAGCGATTCATCTGGCCGCTCGTGCGCTGGACGGACGGGTTCCCATAATCGGATTCGTCGCTGCTCCATTCACTCTCGCGAGCTACATGGTTGAAGGTGGTCCCTCGAAAACCTTCCTCAAAACGAAGAAGCTTATGTTTGGCGATGAGATCCTCTGGCGCCGCTTAATGGGAAAGCTTGTGGATGTCCTGGGAGAGTTCGCCGCTATTCAAATCGGCGCAGGAGCGCGCGCAATTCAGGTGTTCGATAGCTGGGCTGGTGCGCTAAGTCCCGAAGATTACATTCGATATGTCCAGCAGTACTCGCGAGCGCTCATCGAGCGAATTCGGGCCGCCGGAGTTCCCGTCATCCACTTCGCAACGGGAACGGCAGGTTTTATCCGCGAGCTGCACACTGCCGGAGCCGATGTAATGGGCGTCGATTGGCGCGTCAATATTGATCAGGTGTGGGCGGATATCGGCTACCGCGCCGCGATCCAAGGCAACCTCGATCCAATCGCTCTATTTGCTCCCCTACCCGAACTTCGCGCCAAAACTGAGGAACTCTTACGTCGAACCGGAACGCGGCCCGGCCATATCGTAAATCTGGGACACGGAATCCTTCCCGAAACCCCTGTCGAGAATGTGAAGGCCGTAGTCGAGATCGTCAGAAACTTCCGGTAATGTGTCAGATACCGAAGTAGTCATTGTAGGCGGCGGAATCTCCGGGCTTTCGACGGCCTACTTTCTCGCGACGCAGGGCATTCGTTCCACAATCGTCGAAAAATCGAATCGTCTTGGCGGCCTCATTCGAACCGATCTCGTTGAAGGCTGCCGGCTCGAAGCAGGCCCCGATAGCTATCTCGCAACCAAACCGGCCGCTACCGAGCTCGCGCGGGAGCTCGGCGACTTGGGCAGGCAGATTATCGGCTCTAACGATAAGGCGCGCCGTATATTCATCGTCCGTCACGGAAAGCTTGTTCCCATGCCCGAAGGGATGGTGATGATGGTTCCCGCGCGCTTGATGCCTGCTTTACGTTCTGAACTCTTCAGCTTCAAAACGAAGCTCGGCTTTGTGTCAGAAGCGCTCGCCGCGCCACGCGACCGGGCCGAAGACGTTTCGCTGGAAGCATTCATTCTGGACCACTTCGAAAGAGAGGTTCTCGACTATGTGGCCGAGCCGCTGCTCACTGGCGTCTATGGCGGCGCGCCCGCCAATTTGAGCGCCCAAAGCGTACTGCCTCGTTTCGTGAAATATGAACAAACTTACGGAAGCCTGATCCGCGGAGTGCGTCGCGAGCAGCGCGCTAAATCACGCCAGAGCAGCACGTTTCTCTCCTTCGAGCGGGGTATGCAAAGCCTGACCGATTCACTCGCCAGGGCCGCCGAAACCTTTCAGACTACGCTCTGCGCGCCTGCTACTCGCGTCGGAAGGACTGCCGATGGCTGGCTCGTCCAGGCTGGCGCCCAATCGTTCACCACAGATCACGTTGTCCTGGCATGTCCAGCCCACGCGTGTAGCGAACTCCTCGCGCGCGCAGAACCGAATCTGGCCGCAAAGCTAGCCGAAATTCCGTACTCCTCCGCAGTTCTGGTCACGCTAGCCTACAAGCGCTCCAGCCTGCCAAGAATCCCAGAAGGCTTCGGCTTTCTTGTCCCCCAAACCGAGCGGCGTCACGTGGCTGCGGCGACTTGGGTCAGCACAAAGTTTCCTTCCAGGGTTCCTGCGGAAACCGCAGTCTCAAGAGCCTTCATCGTCGGATCACCGGCGGAGGAGCTTTCGGGCGTCGGCCATGAGACTTTGCTAAACCTGGTTCGCGCCGAACTCCGTGACTTGGCGGGAATCGAAGTGCAGCCGCTATTTCACACCGTCCATATCTGGCCAAAATCCATGCCTCAGTATGTGGTTGGTCATGCGGAACGGCGTCGTGAAATCGCGCGCATGCTAGACGCCACTCCCGGTCTTTATCTTGTCGGAAACGCCTACGATGGCGTGGGCATTCCCGATTGCGTCAGTTTAGCCAAAGAAACGGCGAAACGAATCACAGCATCTCTGAAAGGAAATTCACGTAAGTCAGGTGTTCAATCTCGCCCTAATTACACGTCTTAACCAGTGGAGCGATCCAAACTATAGCGCCAGTAAGGAAGGCAGTAGGAGGAGAGATGATGAAAATTTTTTGTGGAGCAATTCTGGCGGCACTGATCGCAGTGCCGGCATTTGCACAAAAAACAGCAGCCGCGCGATTGCAAGCTGCCACAACTGACTTGAACGAGATCATGAACGCGTCCGACAAGGGGATTCCGCAAGACCTACTAAATAAGGCATCTTGCGTGGTGGTCATTCCAAATCTGAAAAAGGGCGGGTTTATCGTCGGTGGAGAATACGGAAAAGGCTTTTTCACCTGCCGTAAAGAAAGCGGAGTAGGTTGGAGCGCGCCCGGTTCAATCCGGATTTCGGGCGGCAAGTTCGGGCTTCTGGTCGGCGGAGCCGAAACTGACGTAATCATGCTGGTTATGAATCCAACCGGCATGCAGCATCTTCTAAGTGACAAGTTCCAGCTTGGCGGCGAAGCGTCCGCAGCCGCTGGACCGATTGGCCGTGATTCTTCCGCCATGACAGACGCAGCCATGCACGCGGAAATACTGACTTACTCTCGATCACGTGGTATTTTTGGCGGCCTCGATCTCGGCGGTGCAGCCGTTACCGAAGATCACGACTCGAACAAAGAGTTGTATGGCCAAGACCTGAGTAACAAAGAAATCCTGAACAGCAACATTAAAGTACCTGCCGCCGCAAGAGACTTCGTTCACACTCTGGACCGGCTCTCTTCTCGCAAGTAGTTACCGCACATTTTCAACAACAGCACAGCCACCCGTTGCTCCGGCAATTGGGTGGCTGTTTTGTCTCAGGCTGGCTCCGCATCGAGAGACAATAAGAGTTGAGCAGGAAATTGGATAAGATCCGGGTGGCTCTCGTTGACGGTGGCCGCTCGGGCGAACACGAGATTTCGCTTCGTTCGGCGGAATCGATCAAACGCGCGCTCGACCGGTCTAAATACGAATTAATTGAATATTTCATTCGCAAGGACGGGAAATGGGATCCTCAGCCCATTCTTCCTGAACCCGCCTCCAATCCCGGCATCGATGTCGTAATTCCGATGCTGCACGGCACTTTTGGAGAAGACGGAACCGTACAGGGTCTGCTGGAATTAGCGGAGCTCCCCTACGTCGGGGCAGGCGTGCTCGCTTCGGCCGCTTCAATGGACAAGGGCATGACCAAGCGCTTGTGCAAAGAGGCGGGACTCCCGGTGTGTGAATATCTCGTCCTAATCAGAGGTCATTTCGATCCTGCAACGATCGATTTGCCATTCGACTTTCCAGTCTTCATCAAGCCGGTAAACCTGGGATCGTCGGTCGGAATCACAAAAGCGAAAAACAGGCAGGAGCTGCGCGAGGGGCTCGAAATCGCCGCACAATACGATCGCAAAATCATCGTCGAGCGTGGCATCGAAGGCAGGGAGTTTGAGTGCGCTGTTCTCGGCGGTGATCTGCCAACCGCATCCACACCCTGCGAAATCATTCCCTCCAAGGAGTTCTACACGTACGAAGACAAATATCTCCTCGATGAAGCTGTAATTGACCTTCCGGCTAAGCTAACTCCGGACCAGACCAGTAACTTACAGCGCCTTGCAATCGCCTGTTTCGAAGTAGTTGAATGCGAAGGAATGGCCAGGGTTGATTTTCTGATGGATGCGAAAACTAGCCAGTTATTTATCAACGAAATCAATACGATTCCTGGCTTTACCTCGATCAGCATGTACCCGAAAATGTGGGAATACTCAGGCATTCCGTATCCCGAATTACTAGATAGACTGATCAGCTTAGCTTTCGAGCGTGCCGACGCACGCCGTCAAACTCGCTATTCACGCGCAGAGGTGATGCAGACGTAGGTGCCTAAGTCTTTCCCACAAACATTCTTGTTGCTGTTTGGACTGGCCTCGGTCTTAGGTGCACAAAGCCCGGAGTCTATCGCCAAACCCAATGATCCCGCCGAGCAGATTGCTCCATCTTTGAAGCAATTCGTTGAGGTTCTTTCTACCGTACAGGCCGAAGCCCCAGATGAGCAGCCGCTCGACAAGCTGATCTACGAAGGTGCAATCCCTTCCATGCTCCGCGAGCTCGATCCTCATACGCAGTTCTTCGATCCTGCTCAATTCCGGCAGTTGCAGCAGATGGAAGAATCGGAACAGAAAGGATTCGGCAGTGTCGTATCGGTTCTTCCCGGCCAAGTCATCTTCCTCCAGACTCTGCCTGGCACTCCATCTAATAAAGCTGGCATTCAACCGGGCGATGAGTTAGTTGCAATTAATAACATCTCGATCGCCTCTCTCGAACCTCAGCAAATTGTCGAGTTGCTCACGGAAGCGCGGCAGCAGAGGGTAACAGTTCACATACGGCGGCAGGGATCACCGAAACTCCTCGCATTTACTCTCACGCCAGAGTTAGTAGACTCGCCTAGTGTCGATCGGGCCTTCATGCTCGCGCCCGGCACCGGCTACATTCGGCTGACGAGTTGGGATCTTCAAACGGCCAAGCAGTTGCGAGACGCCATCGATAAATTGGGAGGAAACTCGCTTCACGGTCTGGTGCTCGATCTTCGAAACAATCCGGGTGGAATCGTGAAAGCCGCGATTGAAGCCGCAACCATGTTCCTGCAACCTGGTCAAAGAATACTCAGCGCGAAAGGAAGAACCGGCGAGGGAGATACGGCCGACGTGCCGAAAGGCGCGGTTCCATATAAATTCAAGTTGGCGATATTGATCAACGAAAAGACCGCTAGCGCGTCAGAGATTCTTTCCGGCGCATTGCAGGATCATGATCGCGCCATAATCGTCGGGCTGCCCAGTTATGGCAAGGGCTTGGTGCAGAGCGTTGTCCCGCTTTCAAACGGTGCCGGGCTCGCCATTACGACCGCCTTCTATTACACCCCGAGCGGCCGGTCAATTCAGCGGCCTCTTCGGAACTCCGCTCTCTCGGAGACGTTCAGTAGCTTGTCCAAACAAATCCGCGAATACAAAACAGATAAGGGCCGCGTCGTTACAGGAGGCGGGGGGATTCAGCCAGATATTCAAGTCGAGTCCGCTATTCGCACTCAGCTCGAGACCGTTCTGGACGCGAGCGGCGTGATGACCGAATTCGCCACTCAGTACCTTTCGGCGCACTCGCCGTTAACTGCCGGTTTTGAGATAACCCCCGAGATCCTCGACGAGCTAAAAGTGTTCTTATCCTCGCGGCGAATTCAGCCCAGCATTGCCGAATGGAGCGAGGAGCGGTCCTGGATCGCGGCGCGTCTCAAAGAAGAAATCGTTACACAGGCCCGCGGGGTAGATAAGGGCGACGAGGTTGCCGCCCAGCACGACCCTCAAATTCAAGCCGCGCTCCGCGGAATGGCCGATGACACACTACTCGCGGCGAGCGGCTCTCACTGACTTCTTCGATAATCGCCCCGGCTGAAATACTTCTCCAACCATACATAGAGACAGATAAACAGATACCTGCTCCCCATCTCCTTGATCTTGAGTTTGGCTTGCCCGGTTCTGCGATTTCGCCAGGTTATCGGGATCACCGTCCAGCTATAGTCGCGCACAATCGTTTTTAGCGGGAGTTCAACTGTCAAATTGAAATGCGGCGAAAGCAAAGGACGGCAGCCATCGATGACTGACCGGCGATACGCCTTAAATGCGTTCGTCGTATCGTTCAGCCTGATGTTGAAAATCACCCGGATGAAGAAGTTCGCCAGGCGATTTACTTTCAATTTGAGCCACGGATAATCAATCACCCCTCCGCCTTTCACAAAGCGCGAGCCGAACACCGCGTCCCAGCCCTGATTCAGCAGCTTCCAGTAGCGAACCACATCCCGGCAATCATCCGATTCATCCGCCATCATGATCACGGCGGCGTCTCCCTTCATGTGATCAAGTCCGCACTCGATAGCCCGGCCAAATCCATGAGAACCTCCATTCCGGACGGGCTGCAACGTCGGAACGTGCTCGCAGAGAGCCAGCAACTTTTGCCAAGTCGAATCGGTACTGCCGTCGTCAACCACGACAATTTCATGAGGAACCTGATGAATCCGCAATTCAACGTAAAGGTGCTCAACCGTCGATGCGATGCACCCCTCTTCATCCCGCGCTGGAATAACAACGCTGAGCAGCTCGAGCGGGGGTCTGCTCGTATCCGGCGGCGTTGAGTTCATGTCGCCCCGCAGCGCGCGAGCCAATCAGGATGGCTCCGGACGTGATCGGCAATCTCTTCTAGAATGGAGCACAGCGATCGCTTTGGCCGCCAGCCGAGATCCCCTGACGCGCGGCTAGAATCCATCACCAGCCAGGGAATGTCGTAAGGACGCGGGCGCGTATCCGCTTCAGGCTGATGCGTCCCGAATCGCTCATTGCACCAATGGGTCAATTGCGCCGGCGACATCGCATTCGATGCTCCCCCGCCGGCGTTGTAAATCGGATCCTCCGGTGGATCATTGCGCATCTGTGTTAACACGAGATCCGCAAGATCTGCTGGATGAAACGCATCCCGGACCTGATAACCGTGCCCTCCGAACCCGATGTATCGAAGCGGCCGGCGCGCGGAATGCGCGTGCAGCCAATACGAAAAGATGCCCTGCTCAGCCGTGCCGAACTGTCCGGCTCCAGCGAGCACGCCACAACGATCAATCCAGACCGGAAATTCGAATGTCGCGCCATATTCCAGCGCCATAATTTCGGACGCCAGCTTGGTCGCACCGTAAAGAGAAACAGGCTGGCGCACCGGAAAAGATTCGCTAAGCCCGGCTTCAGTTACGCCCCTTGGAAGCGATTGGGCCGAATCGAGAACAAACCCCTGGCCCTGTTCACGAACCGGTAACGCCGACAGATCGCGTATCGAGTAAACACGGCTGGTGCTCAAAAGCACCAAACCCGCGCGCTTCTCCCGGCAATATTCAAGCAAGTTCAACGTTCCCGCTAAATTGTGCTCCCCGAGTTGCCGCGGGCTCGCGCGCCCATCCACTCCCGCGAGAACACTGGGATTTGCTGCGGCATCAATTACCCAATCACACGCTGGAATCACCTCGAGATCGCTGCGCAAGCGCAGATCGCCGTGGAGAAACTTTATGCCCTTCGATGCGAGCTCGAGCCGGTTCCCCTCTGACCCTGGCCTTAACAGATTATCGATTCCAAATATTTCCGCGCTGGGTAGCCCCTCAAGTATTGAAGCCGCGAGCTGGCTTCCGACGAAACCGCAGACTCCAGTAATGAAAAGTTTCATCCTCTGGCGCCGGCCAGGATCTCGGAAGACTTACTAAGTCGAGCCTCCCAGGAGGTGAGAATTTCTCGGAAAATATCCGTCAACGGCCGGGTTATGCTCCAGCCCGGGAAATGAGCCTTGATCTTCCGAAGATCACTGTAATAGCAGATGTGATCGCCGATCCGGTTTTCTTCGATGTAGGTGTACTTCTGCGGCTTACCCGTTAGGCTTTCCACTATATCGAAAGCCTCGAAGATCGAGCACGAGTTCTCGCGGCCGCCGCCAACGTTGTAGACCTCGCCTGAGCGAGGCGTCTTGCAAAACGCAAGAATCAGGTTAGCGACATCTTCTGAATGAATGTTGTCTCGAACCTGTTTCCCTTTATAGCCGTAAACCTTGTACTCGCGCTGCTCGATGTTGCACCGCACCAGATAACTTAAAAAACCGTGCAGCTCGACACCTGAATGATTCGGACCGGTTAAACATCCGCCGCGCAGACAGCATGTCGGCATTCCGAAATAGCGCCCGTATTCCTGCGTCATCACGTCCGCCGCAACTTTGGACGCGCCGAACAGCGAGTGCTTGGATTGGTCAATCGAGAACGTCTCGGGAATACCGTGTTCATAGTTCGGATCGTCGTACTCCCAGCGAGTCTTGAGCTCGCGCAGCCGGATCGTGTTCGGCAGGTCGCCATAAACCTTGTTCGTCGACATAAATACGAACGGTGACTCCCGGCACGACCTCCGCACACCCTCGAGTAGATTCAAAGTGCCCACTGCATTCGTATCGAAATCATCGAAAGGAATCGACGCTGCGCGATCGTGCGAGGGCTGCGCGGCAGTATGAACGATTGCATCTGGCTTCACCTCTGCCACGAGCCGCAGAATACTCTCTCGATTCCGAATATCGATATCAAAATGCGTGTAATCCGGGATACTGGATTGCAGACGCTGTAAGGACCAGCGGGTATCCCCTTCCGGTCCAAAGAAAACAGCTCGCTCGTTGTTATCGATCCCAAAGATCCGATAACCATGGCGCGCGAGATGAAGACTGACCTCGGACCCTATTAATCCGCATGATCCAGTGACGAGAGCGCGTTTAGCCGCCATACTAAGCCGATTTTACAAGCAGGACGCTGATTGAGGGCAGCGAAATATGAAAAACTTGGCCAACTATGAAGCCACAGACGCTTCTTCCCGAACTTCGTCGGTGATGACGTCGAACTGCGTCAAGCGTGTACTGCCGAACGACGTGGTGATCGCGACATCTGCCGCGTCCCGTCCCGTAGCTATCAACACTCGTCCAATTCGTGGTTGATTGTGCCTTGCATCAAAAGTCCACCATCTGTCTTCCAAATACACCTCGAACCAAGCGCTGAAATCCATCGGTCCAGCGGGCGGAACGCCGATATCACCCAGATAGCCGGTCGCGTAACGCGCCGGTATATTGAGCGAGCGGCAGAATGCGATCGCAAGGTGCTGGAAATCCCGGCAAACGCCGACACGCTCTGTGTAAACGTCGAGTGCTGTCTTAGTCGGACGCGCAAAATTGTAGCCAAAGACTACTTTTTGATGGACCCATGAACAGATCGCCTGAACGCGTTCCCAGCCAGGAGTAATTCCGCCGAAGAGCTCGACTGCAACATTTGAAAGCAGATCCACTTCGCAATACCGGCTGGCAAGAAGATATCGGAGATTCTCAACCGGCAGCTCGCTTATGGGAACTTCGCGCGCCGCGGGACTCTGTGCGTCAACTTCTCCCGAGTCTTCGATGAGAGTGTTGTTCCAAAGCCGGATCGCGCCTTCAGGCGCCAGAAAGCGGCAGCAATGATTACCGAAGCTATCCGTATAATGATCAACGCTTACCTCCGGTTCGGTTCGCAACTCATCCGGCTCGCGAAGATCGCGCGCGCGCGACGGATGCACATTGAGAAGCGCCACCATGGGCGCTGGCATTGGAACTTCGAATCTGATGTCATAACCTAAGCGGATCAGCATAGTCGAGTCTCTCCAATGTAATGAAACGCGGGTCGAGAGAACTGACTGGGTTCACACCAGCGCGTATGGCCAGTTTATCCGAATGGTTTCTCAAACGCCGCGCCCGAAGCTGATCGATTGCAACAATAGAAAATCAGATCAGAGGGATCAGGAGGGACATGACGTACTGTTTGGGCATCGCAACCGAAGAAGGGCTCGTCATGGCATCAGATTCGCGTTCGAATGCGGGATACGATCAGGTGAACGTCTGCCGAAAGATGCACCTCTTCGTGCAGCCCGCCGAGCGCGTTTTCGTTATTCTGTCGAGCGGAAGTCTTTCCATCAGCCAATCAGTGGTCACATTGTTGCGCGGAGAGTTCGATGCCGGCGAAGGTCTCGCAAAGGCGTGCTCTCTTTATCAAGCAGCGCGGACCGTAGGCGATTGTGTTCGCCGCGTTTCCGAAATCGACCGCGCAGCGCTGGAGCGCGATCAATATTCATTTAATGTTCACCTGCTCCTCGGCGGCCAGGTGAAAGGGGGTGAGCCGCCGAATTTGTACCTCATCTATCCGCAAGGGAATTTTTTGCGCGCGACTGACGATTCGCCTTACTTGCAACTCGGCGAATGCAAATACGGCCGCCCTATCCTCGATCGCGGAATCGATTCAAGCACTGGATTGGAGGTTGCCGCAAAGTACGCGCTGCTGTCCTTCGACGCGACAATCCGCTCAAACGTCACCGTGGGGCCTCCGATCGAAATTGTTCTCTATAAACGAGACAGCTTCGAGCTCACGCATTATCGCCGTTTTTCAGCGTCTGATAGCGATCTGAATCTGATCCATTCTTCGTGGGAGCAATCCTTGCGGCGCGCCGTTGAGCAGCTTCCACAGATTGAGTTTCGAAGTCCGCCGCCGGAGATTTCACCATGAGTGTGTCTCACTTGCACACTTTGACTGAGGAGGTCACGTGATCGCTCGAATTTGGCACGGCTGGACAAGGCCCGAGAATGCCGATGCTTATGAAGCCATGCTCAAGCCTGAGCTTCTGCCTGGCATCAGCAAGGCGAAAGGATTCAGAGGTAGCCATCTGTTGCGCAGAGAGGCGGCAGAAGAAGTCGAATTCATCACAATGATTCTCTGGGACTCGCTCGACGCAATTCGCGCCATTGCTGGAGAGGACTACGAAACTGCTATCATTCCCGAGGCACGGCGAAAATACCTATCCAGGTACGACGCGAAATCAACCCACTACGAAATTGTCGCAACGGTTCCATAGCCGTACAGACTACAAGCTATACTCGTGCTAACTGAACCGTCCGGGCTGTTCCGAGTCGAAGAGTTTCCGGTTGCAAAGGCATAGAAACATGGCAACCACTTTGGCAGAACGCGCGATCTCAACACCATTTTTCGATTACCGGATCGATACGGCCTATGATGAGATGTTCCGCTCACCCGATCGTCCCCGGCCGCATTACCGGGCCTTGCACGCGCACCTTCTAAAGCTGCCGGCTGAAGAGCTCCTGCGCAGCAAACAAGAAGCCGACCTCTCGTTCTTCAATCAGGGAATCACGTTTACTGTTTATGGCCGTAGCGAAGGCACGGAACGAATCTTTCCGCATGACCTTCTACCGCGTATCATCACAAGCGCGGAATGGGAGATCATCGAACGTGGCCTCACCCAGCGCATCACCGCTCTCAACCTGTTTCTCAAAGACATCTACCACGAACGTCGAATTCTGAAGGACCGGGTGATCCCTGGCGAAATCATTTATACCTGCAAGCATTTCCGCCGCCAAATGCGAGGCGTGAAGGTTACCAGAGACGTCTACGTCGCCGTTTGCGGAACCGATTTGATCCGGCTACCCTCTGGCAAATTCGTCGTTCTCGAAGACAATCTGCGGGTTCCCAGCGGCGTCTCTTACATGCTCACTAGCCGCAGGGTGATGAAGCAGATTTTTCCAGCGCTATTCCGCAAATGCGGCGTGCGGCCCATCGAGCAGTACAGCCAAGCGCTGCTGTCGACCTTGCGCTCGCTCGCGCCAGAAGGCCGTTCGAGCCCCACAATCGTCTTGTTAACCCCGGGCGTTTACAATTCTGCTTATTTTGAGCACGCGTATCTAGCTCGCCAAATGGGCATCGAACTGGTAGAGGGGCGGGACCTCGTGATTCACGATGACCTGGTCTACATGCGAACGACTTCAGGCCTCAAGCGTGTCGACGTGATTTATCGCCGTGTTGACGACGATTTCTTGGATCCTCTTGCATTCCGTTCGGATTCCTCCTTAGGCGCAGCGGGACTGTTCAACGCATATCGCGCCGGAAATGTTGTGCTAGCGAATGCGCTCGGAACCGGCGTAGCAGATGATAAAGCGATCTATGCCTACGTTCCCGAGATCATCACGTACTACTTGGGCGAGGACCCGATTCTCGAGAACGTCGAGACATTCTTGATGGCCGACGAGACGCAGCGAGAGCACGTCTGCAACAATCTCGACAAGTACGTCGTCAAGGCGGTCGGCGAGTCCGGAGGATACGGCATGCTTATCGGCCCTCACAGTTCGAAGGAACAGCAGGAACAATTTCGAGCCAGGATCTTAGAGGACCCGAGAAACTACATAGCGCAGCCAACGCTTGCGCTTTCCACTGCTCCATGCTTTACGGAGAACGGGGCGATCGAACCGCGCCACGTCGATCTCCGGCCGTACGTCTTGTTCGGCGAAAAAGTAACCATCGTCCCTGGCGGGCTTACCCGCGTAGCGCTGCGGAAGGGCTCTCTCGTCGTGAACTCGTCCCAAGGCGGCGGGTCGAAAGACACCTGGGTTCTCCAGAACTGAGGCGGTCTAAGAGATGCTCTCGCGAGTAGCTGACAGCCTCTATTGGATGAGCCGCTATTTCGAGCGCGCAGATCACTGCGCCCGGGTTTTGGAAGCAAACTACAACCTGATGTTGAATCCAACCAAGCCCTCGACCGAGCAGCGATGGAACCGCATTGCGGCATGCCTGGGACTTGGTTCCGATGCCGCCGGGCTTGATCCGCAGACCGCCATTTTGAGGCTTACCTGCGATTCGAGTAATCGCTCCTCCATCATTTCCTGCCTTGCCAGCGCGCGAGAGAACGCCAGTCAAATCCGTGAGCAGATCAGCTCCGAGATGTGGGAGCGCCTGAATCAGCTTTACCACGAAGTCAGGCAATTCAGCACCCGAACCGAAAACGATTCGGAGCCGCTGCCGCTCTTGACCGCCGTTCGCGAAGGCGCTTATAAGTTTCATGGCGTAACTGACGGAACCATCAGCCACGGAGAAGGCTGGCAATTCATTCAATTTGGGAAGTATATGGAGCGAGCATGCGCGCTCTCGATTCTTCTGGACGCCCATTTCTCGGCGTCAGCAGGCGCAGACGACCTCGATTGGGTCGGCCTGTTAGTGAGTTGCTCCGCTTTTGAGGCTTATTGTAAGGTGTACACGGCTGATTTAAAGCCTGACCACGTGGCTGAATTTCTCCTCTTCAGCCCTGAGTTTCCTTACTCCGTTCGATACTCGGCGGACCGCATGGGCACGGCGCTCGAAGCCATAAAGCAGACTTCTGCCGTTCGAAAAACTAGCCGGATCGAGCGACTTATAGGCATGCTGCGCTCCTCGCTCTCTTACGTTCAAATTGATGAGATCATCGCGCGGGATTTGCATCGATACCTTAACAGTGTGATCGAGCAGTGCCGAAGGCTCCATGCCGCAGTACATGAGCTGTACATCGGCTATCCAATCGAGGCTGCGCTGGGGGCCTGATGTTTTACGCAATCCGGCATTTTACGCGTTATCGATACAGCCGCCCCATTTGGCAGAGCATGATGGAGGTGCGCATGCATCCGCGGAGCGAGCACATGCAGCGTTGTTTTACGTTTCAGCTCTCGGTAAGCCCGCGCGCCCGAATCTTCTCTTATGCGGACCACCTGGGGAACTTGGTCCATCACTTTGATATTCCGGAGCAGCACAACCAGCTCACCATCGTCGCCGACGCGCTCGTCGACGTGGACGCTCCCGAGCCCCTGCCAACAGCGCTGGGCTCAGAAGCATGGAGCGAGATCGATGACATCATCGATCGAGAGGACTACTGGGACATGCTTATGCCCAGCCATTTCGCCCGGACATCGCCGGAGCTGGAAGCTTTGGCTGCCGAGTTTGGCGTTGATAAACGCAATGGGCATGATCCCTTGCAACTGCTCATGACGGTGAACTCGCGTCTCTATGAGGGCTTCTCTTACGTCAAAAAGAGCACTTCGGTCGACTCGCCCATCGAAGATGCCCTTCGATCCCGGCAAGGCGTTTGCCAGGATTTCGCGCACATTATGATTGCCTTGGTGCGCAACTTGCGAATCCCGTGCCGGTATGTGAGCGGCTATCTCCATCACGATGCGTCACACATCGATCGCTCTGCCGAAGGCGCCACACACGCCTGGGTGGAGGCGCTGCTGCCGGGCTTGGGATGGATGGGGTTCGATCCGACCAACAATCTGATTGCGGGCGGACGCCATATTCGAACCGCAATCGGCCGGGATTACGCAGACGTGCCCCCAACAGTGGGCACGATGAAAGGCTCGGCTGACACTGAGCTGCAAGTGCGCGTCAGAGTAACGCCATCGGAGGCGGTACTGCCACCCGATCAGGAGTTCGCCGCGGATGAAGAATGGTCCCGCTTTCTCGAAACAAATCAGGAAGCTGAAGTACAGCAGGGGCAGCAACAGCAATAGTTGCTTTCCTAAGTGATTTAGCAGTACGTCAATGGAGCCGCTCGATCATTCCGCAACTTGCCATTACAGTCAAGATCATTGGAGCGGTCCCTTCAGCGGATTGAAACGGCTGGTTCTCCATCAGAAATTTTCAACGCGGATTTCTCCACGGGTCCAACAAAACCGAACCGTCGCGTGAGTTCGAAGATACCGGGAACGGCCCATTGTTTCAATTCGGGGGACAACACTAGGCGCTCGATCATGATTTCCAAATCTACCGAGATATTCACTCCGCATTCGACGTTTGGTCTAACGCACAAGGCCCGAAGCTCTCTCTCATGCTGGAACCCGTTTGCGTGCTTTATAAAGAGTGAGCCCCAAAACGCCTCGCCAGTGTATTTTTCTTTCTCTTCAGGGGGGAAATACTTAACGGGGCTGATCGTGAGGGGTATTTGGCATTCCCGAAAGCACGAGGCTAGCCGCTGCACTGTAGACTGAATCGCGATACCGTTGCTGGGCGCGTAATCCCGCCACATCTTCAAACAATCCGCCGGGCCCATGTACCAGCAGCTAATACACGCATCATCCCTCCTCTGGCGAACCATGCAGCTCATCATTGTTTCAGCATCTATGCAGCCATGTCCGTCGAGGACGTTCTTCGGCAACTGCTTCTTTGTCTCCTCCCAGGCTCGGAGAGGCAACTGCCCTTCAGTAATGTCACTCATTGTGGATAATGGCGAAAAGTGAATTGCGCGTTTCCACAATATGGCGACTAACTGTTCGAGCGGTACATAACGCCAAATGACATCCTCTGGATTTGCATTAAAAACACTCACAGTCTCGTGAGCGCCAAATTTCAAAATCGGTGATTCATCTGTGTCTTCTTCACCTGGAACGCGCATATCGATTATTCGAAGGATCTGTTGGCGATTTAGTACTTGCTCACTTTCGTGCAGTTCGACGAGCGAGCTCACAAATTTCTTATCAGCGTCGCTGAGTTGACTCAGATTACTTTTCAGGTGGTAGAGCCTTTTTACCACATCAATACGTGCCATATGCTCTTGACTGTAGCCTATTCAAGCTGCTGTTTCTTTGGCCCGTTGGAAAGCCGCACTTACACTCGACTGAGCGAGCCGACTCATCCAGCGCTTACCAGTCCCAGCCCGAAACGGCGAGGATAGAGCCTTAATAAGTCCTCACCAACGCCGGAGGCTCAGAGCACTAAGATCTATTTGCATTCCCCAAACGTGTATCCGATAATGCAAAATAGTCAGTAGAACTGACGCTTATCCACATGAAGGGCGGCATTCTTATTACATTGGCGATTCGAGGGCCGGCCTGAGATCTCGTCGACCAAGCGAGTTTTCAAGGCCACCAGGCGGAAGCCGGTGGCCTTTTGCATTTACGTCCGTGACCGGATGTTTCGACAAGGATTGACAAAGCTGATCACATTATGAAGATCTCTATCTTAGATACAACTCTTCGCGACGGCACTCAAGGCGAGTCCATTTCCTTCTCTCTCGACGACAAGTTGATGATCGCGGAGAAGCTCGATGAGCTCGGCATCGATTACATCGAGGGAGGATGGCCCGGATCCAATCCAAAGGACAAGGAATTTTTCGCGCAGGCCAGGAATCTGAAACTGAAACACGCCAAGCTCGCTGCATTCGGCGCAACCCGGTTTGCAAAGAACTCCGTTGAAACGGACCCGAACGTTGCCGAATTGCTTGCCAGCGAAACTCCCGTCGTCTCGATTTTTGGAAAGACATGGAATCTTCACGTCCAGCGCGTATTGGGCATCACCGAGGACGAAAATCTGCGCTTGATTTCTGAAACCGTCTCTTACCTGAAGCGGCAAGGGCGAGAGGTCATCTATGATGCCGAGCATTTCTTCGATGGCTACGAGGCGGATGCCGCTTTCGCGCTCCGAACGCTCGAAGCTGCAAAGAACGCTGGGGCAGACGTGCTGTGCCTATGCGATACCAACGGCGGAACATTGCCCATGCGGTTGGTCGAGATTGTCGCCGAGGTTCGCAAGCGCTTCGACGGAGTGCTCGGCATCCATTGCCATAACGATTCAGAGGTTGCGGTGGCCAACACTGTGCTGGCCGTCGACGCCGGCGTCACTCATGTTCAGGGGTGCATGAACGGGTACGGCGAACGGTGCGGGAACGCAAATCTCTGCTCCATTCTGCCCAATCTCGAATTGAAGCTTGGCCATACAACCGTGGGTCTGGAGAATCTGCAAAAACTGACTCAAATAGCGCGGTCCATAGCTGATTTGGCCAACATGCCGCCGCGCCGCGACCAGCCATTCGTCGGCGCCAGCGCTTTCGCGCATAAAGGCGGCGTACACGTGAGCGCTGTTTTGAAGTACTCTGGCACGTACGAACACATTAACCCGGAGACGGTCGGCAACCGCCAGCGCGTCTTGTTAAGCGATCTTTCGGGGCGCGGCAATATCGATTACAAACTGAAACAGCACGGGCTTGGAGAGCACCTCAGTGACACCGCCCGCCGCGAATTGCTGCAGCGCATGAAGCTGATGGAATACGAAGGCTATGATTTCGAAACAGCCGAGGGTACGTTTGAATTGCTCGTGCGCCAAGCCGTGCACCCTGATTTTCATCCGTTCGACATAGTAAGCTACGAGGTTTCCACGAAACTTCAAAGCAGCGCTGCGAAGCTAACCGGGAGCGACGAAACCGTAACCACCGCAAGTGTCGTTTTACGCGTCGGCGATGATGTGCATTCGGCTACCGCGACCGGCCATGGCCCCGTGAACGCGCTTGACAAATGCCTGCGGCGTTGTCTCGCATCCATCTATCCCGCCATCGCCAACGTGCGCCTTACCGACTATAAGGTGCGCGTCCTCGATGGACGCCGCGGTACCGAATCAAAGGTTCGCGTCCTTGTCGAATGGACCGATCATCGGCGAAGTTGGACAACCGTTGGAATCTCCGACAATGTCATCGACGCGAGCTGGAAGGCGCTTGTCGACGCTCTCCGTTTGGAGCTGATTCGTCTACTCGAGAAAGATGAACAAGCTGAGTCGATGATCCGCGATTTCAGTTGGGGTGTGTAGTCTCGCGTTCGCGCGCACGCGTCGGATAAGGAGTTCACAGGTTGAAGTCCCTACTCGTGATGAAATTCGGCGGGACCAGTATGGGAAGCGCCGACCGGATTCGCGCCGCGGCCGCAATTATCGCGAAAGAACAGAAGAAACGCGCTCTGATCATCGTTGTTTCTGCGATGTCTGAGATAACGGATCTGTTGTTCGAAACACTGCGCCGAGCCGAAGTGGGCGATCGAGCGGCTGTGGATTCGAGTCTCCATAATCTTCTTACCCGCCATCGCGAGGCCTCTGATGATCTATTCAGGCGAACCGAGAGTGCATCTAAATTTCGCGACGCCGCCTATCAGGCGGTCGAGGCGCTAGTATGCGAATGCCATCGGATTGCGAACGGAATTCTCATGTTGGGCGAGCGCCCGCCCCGCTCGGTCGATGAGGCGCTTGCCATAGGTGAACGGCTCTCGTCGGCGCTTTTGGCTCACTATCTTGATTCCATCGGAGTCGACTCTTGCGCCGTGAATGGAAGTGACCTCATTGTTACGGACGCTGTATTCGGCAACGCCTCCCCACAAATGGAGCCAACACGAAAAAGATGTCTCGAGCGCCTGGTTCCGCTGGTCGCAAAAGGCACAGTGCCCGTCATTACTGGGTTTAACGGTGCAACGGTCGACGGATACCTGACCACTCTCGGGCGCGGCGGATCGGATTTCTCGGCCTCAATTCTCGCGGCAGCAATGGATGCCGAGGAGCTCTGGATCTGGACCGACGTTGATGGAATCATGACCGCCGACCCGCGCCTGGTCGATGATGTTGCCGTTCTCGATCAAGTCAGCTATGCCGAAGCCGCGGAGCTCGCCTATAACGGCGCAAAGATTCTTCATCCGCGCACTTTGGCCCCCCTCGTTCAGAAGCACATTCCGGTGTGGAGCAAGAACAGCTTCGCGCCTGAGAAACCCGGCACCAAAATCGTTTCGCATTTCGATGAACCCCGCGGCGCCCGAGCTGTCACGTCCATGTCAAACATCGCGCTCATCTCGATGGAGCCTGCCAATGCCGTTTTGGGCGGCACAAGATTGATGGCTCGCGCTCTGGATGCGCTCGCTCTCGCCAATGTTGAGATCCTCGTGTTCACCAGCTCGAGCTATCGCCAGACCTTTTGTCTGCTGATCCGGAAACACGACGTTCCTACCGCGCTTGAAGCTCTCGAAGCGAATCTTTCACTCGAGCTGGCGCACGGTTATTTGAAGCCTATCGATGTGGATGAGAATGTCGGTTTGCTTGCCGTAGTTGGCGAAGGAATGCGCGGCACGCCGGGCTTGGCCGGGCGTGTGTTCACAGCAATTTCTCGCGAAAACATAAACATTATTGCCATCGCTCAGGGCTCGAGTGAGCTAACCATCGGAATTGTTGTGCGGCGCGATGGGCTCGAGCGCGCGGTCCGCGCCGTTCATGCAGAATGCCAGTTGGGAAAGACCGCACACCGCATGGAGCCAGAGGAGATCACGGCACATCAGCATCCTGGTGCGCGCTAATTTGCCGGATTACGAACGGCACTCCGAGAGGCCGGAAGCTCTCTTCCAGCAGCCTCTCAATTCCATTTAGATTCTTTTCCGCCAAAGCCACAATCGACGGGCCCGCGCCGCTCAAGCAAACCCCCAGCAGATCTGGATGTTCGAGCGCCAGCGCTTGTTCCAGACCGGGAACTAGCTTGCTGCGAAACGGTTGATGAACGCGATCGCGCAGCGCCTCGCGGAGAAGTGAAAAGTCACTTCTTTGCAAACCTTGCAAGAGAAGAGCCAGCCGTTGTAAGTTAAACACCGCATCCTCTCGCGAAATCTGGTCCGGCAAGACTTTCCGCGATGCGTGCGTGGATAGCGGAAAGTGCGGAGTCAGTACCACAAAATGCAGTCGCTCCGGCCATCGCAGTCTTACTGCAAACACAGACCGATCCGGTAACTGGCAACTCACCGTAAGTCCGCCGAGCAGAGCAGCGGAAACATTATCGGGATGATGTTCTAGCGCACAGGCAACATTTAGCAGCGCTTGCGATGGTAATTTGCCCGCGATTGCTTCATAAAGGCGAAGACCGGCTACGGTCGCGGCCGCGCTGCTGCCCAGACCGGCCCGCATCGGAATCTCACTGTCCACTTCAACGGAGAGCGAAGGAAAGGGCTCTCTGCGCTGGGACGCCAAAAATCGAAAAGCTCGCTCGATGTAATTTTCTCCGTCCAATCTCCCATTAACAAAATTGAAGCGAAGCTCGTCCGTGCCGGGTTCTTTGCGGATACGCAGTCGTAAATAGAGTTCCACCGCGACAGCCAGCGTGTCGAAGCCTGGACCCAGATTCGCAATCGATCCGGGCACCTCGATTTCAAATTCCGAGGACTGCTCCCGCTTCATCCCTGAGACTCTGACTGGCCTTGATGATGTAATCGGTATCCTTCAGCGCATGGCCGGTGAGAACGGCTGCAATCGTCGCATCGGGATCAATTGTTCCCATTTCGCGCAACTTACGAATTCCGGCGAGCGTCGTGGCGGAAGCCGGCTCGCAACCAATGCCGTCGCGGCCGATCATGGCCTTTGCCTCGCCGATCTCCTCGTCGGTGACATCGATTACCAAGCCATTCGTGAACTCTATCGCGCGCAGCGCCTTCTTCCAAGAACGCGGATTGCCGATGCGAATAGCAGTCGCCACGGTCTCCGGATGCGCTGTGGCCTGGAGCTCTCTCGAGCCGGAAGTCCATAGCCGGGCGAACGGATTCGCGCCCTTCGCCTGCACAACAATCATGCGCGGAATCTTGTCGATAAGTTCGTAGCTTTTGAGCTCGATGAATGCCTTCCCAAATGCCGATGAGTTTCCGAGATTTCCTCCCGGCACGACGAGATAATCCGGCGCTTGCCACCCGAACTGCTCGAGCAGTTCGAACATGGCTGTCTTCTGGCCTTCAATGCGAAACGGGTTAATAGAGTTCAAAAAATAAACGTCTGCTCCGGAATCGTGGAGAAGCGTCTCGATCGCATCATCAAAGCTGCCCGGCACTTCGATGATTTCCGCGCCGAAATCAAGTGCTTGCGCCAGCTTGTTGGGCGAGACTTGCCCGGCAGGAAGATAGATCTGCGCCCGTAATCCCGCGCGCGCCGCATAGGCCGCGAGAGAAGCGGCCGTATTCCCGGTGGAAGCGCAGCCTACCGCTTTCGCACCCACGAATTTCGCTTCGGTGATTCCGACCGTCATCCCGAGGTCTTTAAAGGATCCCGTCGGATTCCACCCCAAATGCTTAAACCAGAGGCGTCGAACGCCTGCCCACCCTGCTGTTCTTTGCCCCCGGAGAACCGGCGTGTTCCCTTCCGACATGGTCACGATTTCGGAATCGCCGTAACCGTCGGGCAGGAATTCGCGAAATCGCCAGACGCCGCTTGAATCCCGCGGATCGGACGACGCCCGCCGCTCAAGCCAAGTTTTCTTCAGCTTCGGAGGATCCGGCAGTTTCCCGTCGAAGACAATCTCGAGCAATTCCCCGCATTTCGGGCACGCAAAGACACGATCATGCAGTCCCAATGCAGTATGACACTCAATGGCGCTGCAGCGGAGATGCATCGCAGCTTCCATTGTGCCAACAGCTTGGCTTTCGATGGCTTTGGATTGACTGAAATGAGCCGGGCCCGGCTTTAAGCCTTCCGCACTTTGACGAGGTCCGAATCGTTTTTAAGCTCGGCTGTTTCTTCGAGATCGCTTGGATGGAACGCGGGCTCGGGTCTGACGGCCTTCCCAATTCCGCAGACTCTAGCCAGTGCCGCTAAGGTCCGATACCACTTCTCCTGTGCAGCCAGGCTGCGCCGGTCGGCGCCTCCGGGTTCAGGCTCCCCACTCCAGTTCGCTGCGGCTCCCTGCGCCCGGCTTGTAAAGCAGTTACACTGTTCGAATTCGAGATCATTCTCGCTGATGAGCGAAAACCCGGAATCCGGACAGTAGTGGGTACGATGATTATCAAGACTTGTCATAGCTCTCTCTCTTGAAATTCCACTCGGTACGGCCCATTTAGATCAGTCGTGGGAACTTTCCGCCAAAAATCTCCGCAGGTTCCCCCTGAGGTAATCCTGATCACAGGGGTCCTGTAAACCTCATCGGCTCAGGGCAATTACCCTTTAAACGATTCTGAGGCCGTTTATCGTTCTTCCTTCCACCCCTTAAGGGTTCCCGAGCGTCAGCAAGATACAGAGGTCTAACGAAAATCGGGCCTGATAAGCGAGGCCGCTTCGCTCCCCTATAATGGCGGTTGTTGAAGGCTGTTTCGATACTTCTGTTCGGGTCTTTCCTGTTCGCCTCCCAACCGTCCGGTTCCCCCGATTACTGGACAGCTCAAGCTGAACAAATGATTCGCAGCGGGGACACGCAGGGCGCGCTCGCAGCTCTTTCTAAAGCCTCCGCAGCTTCTCCTGCTTCTGCAGAATCGGAAGATAAAATCGGTTTTCTCTTCGCTGTGGCCGGCCACCAAAACGATGCCGTTCAGCATTTTCAAAAGTCCATCTCTTTGAATTCGACCTTTGCACAGGCGCACTATCATCTCGGCGCAGTATTATGGCTCGCTAAAGATCCGGATCGCGCCATGCCCGAGCTGCAAGAAGCAGTTCGGCTTGCTCCGGCTGTCTTTGATTACCGTTTCCGTCTCGGGTCGGCATACCTCGATTCAGGAAATCCGGCGCAAGCGGCTGCAGAATTGAAACAGGCCACCGCGATCGACGCTTCAAAACCCGCGTGCTGGCAGGCTTTGGGCCACGCTCTGGAGACGAGCCGTGACCTCGCCGGAGCGGCTGATGCATACGAACATGCAGTCGCGCTGAATCCCGCCGACAACACCGCGCGCAACGACTTCGCGTACGCCCTGATCGAGACGCGCCACCCCGATCGCGGAATCGAAGAAAGTCAGAAGGTGCTCGCTCGCGATCCCGGAAACACAGCTGCGCTGATGAATATCGGCTACGCCAACTTGAAGAAAGGCGAGTTTAATTCCGCCGAGAAAGCTTACCGAGAGTTGCTGGCAAAAGATCCCAATTCCGTCCCCGCGCATTATGACCTTGGCATTGCGCTCAAACAAAAAGATCAAATCGAGGCCGCGCAGAAAGAATTCAAAGAGGCGCTTCGCCTAGATCCCTCCATGGCCGAAGCGCACTACACTCTCGGGATCACGGACTGGCAGCTCGGCGATTTTCCCGGAATCATTGAGCAGATGCATGCTGCAATCGCAATTCGTCCCGACTACGCTGAGGCCCATTACATGCTAGGCATCGTTCTCAAACAGAACGGGGATTTCGATGCCGCCATTCCGGAGCTCAAAGAAGCCATCCGGCTTGATCCCACCACGCCAGGGCCATACAATACGCTCGGCCAAATTTTGCGCATCAAGGGAGACAAGCAGGGAAGTGAAGAAGCGTTCGCAACGGGCGCGCGCCTCAAGCGCGAAAAAGATTCTGAGCTCGCCAATACGCTCGATCAAGGCATGCGCGGCGGCACATTCGCGAAACCAATCACGAAGGTGCCGCAGTAGTGATGGTGTCCCGCAGATCCTTCGTGAATTCGTTGTGCGCAACGGTTCCCGTATTCTCACTCGATCAATTACTCTCCGCAGCCCCCCTGAGCGTGCAGTTCGTCAACGTTGCCCGATCCGCAGGTCTGAACGCGAAAACAATTTTCGGCGCGGAGCAAAGAAACAAGTACTTGCTCGAAACGACGGGTTGCGGTGTCGCCTTCTTCGACTACGATAACGACGGCTGGCTCGATATCTTCTTTGTCAACGGCACGCGATTTGAAACCACTTACCCCAAAGGTTCCGAGCCAATCAGCCGGCTTTATAAGAACAATCGTGACGGCACTTTCACCGACATTACCTTAAAGGCTGGCCTCGCGCGTACCGGATGGGGTCAGGGTGTGTGTGTCGGAGATTACGATAATGACGGCCATGACGATCTGTTCGTCACTTATTGGGGCGACTGCGCCCTCTATCACAACAATGGCGATGGCACGTTTACCGATGTGGCGCAAAAAGCCGGCGTGACCACTCGAACGACGACCGGGCTTAAGCGTTGGAACACCGGTTGCGCGTTTCTCGATTACGATCGCGACGGGCACCTCGATTTGTACGTCGCGAATTACATCGATTTCGATCCCAAAACAGCTCCTTTGCCCGAGAGTGGACCGTGCTTATACGAGGGCCTCGTGGTTGCTTGCGGGCCGCCCGGCTTACAAGGCGGAAAGGATATTCTCTTTCACAACAACGGAAACGGCACGTTCACGGACCTCTCCGAGAAAGCCGGAATTTTGAAAAAGCAGGGCACCTACGGCCTCGGCGTTCTGGTCGCCGACTTTGATAACGACGGCTGGCCGGACATCTACGTCGCAGACGATTCCAGCCCCTCTGCCCTTTGGCGCAATAACCACGACGGCACCTTCACCGATATCGGCATGGAATCGGGCGTGGCATTTGGAGCCGACGGAAAAACACAAGCCGGCATGGGAGTCTCCGCCGCGGACGTGTATGGAAACGGCAAGCTCGACATCTTCAAAACGAATTTCGCAGGCGATACCTCGAGTCTCTATCGTAATCTCGGCCAGAACACTTTCGAAGACATGACGTTCCAAGCAGGTCTCGGTCGCAATACCCGCTTTCTCGGATGGGGGGCGTGCTTCTTCGATTTCGATAACGACGGTTGGCCGGACATCCTCGCTTGCAACGGGCATGTGTACCCCGAAGTCCGCGAAAAGGAAAGCGAATCGGGTTACCGCGAGCGCAAAGTGCTCTATCACAATCTCGGCAACGGCAAATTTGAAGACGTTTCGCTCGATGCCGGTCCCGGGATCCTCGAGCCGGTTTCGGGTCGCGGGTGCGCCATCGGAGACTTCGACAACGACGGCGATCTCGACATCGTCGTCAACTGCGTCAACGATCTGCCGCAGTTGCTGCGCTGCGACAGCACGCTAAAGAACAACTGGATCAAAGTAAAAGCGATCGGCACGAAATCGAACCGGTCGGCAATCGGCGCGCGCATCTACTGCAAGCCTGATGTCGGGCATCAGCAAATGGACGAAGTCCGCAGCGGCGGCAGCTATTTCTCACAAAGCGATCTGCGCGTCCACTTTGGATTAGGCAAGGCGACGAAAGTGGACCTCGAGATTCACTGGCCCAGCGGGCTGGTGGATAAAGTTCCCGGGGTGAAGGCGAATCAGGTGGTAAGAGTGACCGAAGGGAAGGGTGCGGGATGAGAAATCGGCACAGATAAAAAAGGCCGGGAGGGCATTTCGCCCTACCGGCCCTTGTAAGTTGCTTACTCGCCGATTCGGTTTTACCAGCTAAATGTGCCCGAATACTGCATCAGGCGCATGTTGCCGCCGCCATAAGCCAAACCGGTGATCTGACCCACGCTTGAACTCTGAACATCTGAGTTTGGATTCCCGAGATTCGTGTGGTTGAATGCGTTCCGTGCGTCACCGCGAAGGGTGAACTTAATCCGCTCCGTGAGGCTGAACGTCTTCATGAGCGACAAATCCTGTTCAAAGAAGCGGGGCCCATACAGATCATTGATCGGATAGTTACCGAACGTGTTCGAAGCCGGGAACGCATAGGCGCCACTCGCAATTCCGACAATCCACTGCGCACGGTTCTTGTTGGATGCGTACGGGCTGCCGCTGCCGACGTTCGGACGATTGTTCGGTCCAGTATAGGGTTTGGTGTTGGGGCCGTAATTTTCAAGCGTGGGCATGAACGGCACCCCGCTATACATTGAGGTAACACCGCTGATCGTCCACCCTCCGAGAACGGCATCGACAAAATGATGGGTATTTGCGCCAAATTTGCGCCCCCGGCCGAACGGAATATCAAACGTCTGTGCAAGCGTAATCTGCTGATGCGGAATATTTGGATTGTTCCCGTAGCCCAGCGGGCGATCGTACAGGAACGTGTAACTCTCGTTTCCGCCCCATCCATCGCCTTTGGCGACCTGATAAGTGTAGTTGCCAGTCAATGTGTAACCGGCGGCGGCGTTTATGTTAATGAGCCCCTGGAACGAGTTGTACTGGTTGTTCGCGCAATTACAGTAAGTGTCAATCGCCTGCGTCCAGCCATAGTCATACCGTGGGCCCAATAGACCAGCAAATGGGTACGTTCCCGCATTGCTAGATTGGCCGGGAATAAAGAATTGCTGGTTCAAGTTCCATGACATGTCCGTCCCGAGTGGAGTATGGCGTCCCTGGTTGCCCACATAACTCCCGGTCACCGAAATCTTGTTCGTAAGCTGGCGCTGCACCCCAACGTTGAACATGTAGAACACCGGCATTGTGAAAATGCCCGGGCGTGTCTTCACCTCAACATTGTTGGGCGGTGTACTCGGTAGCGGGAAGGTTCCATCTGGACCGGGACTGAGGACCGCAGAATTGAAGAGCGGCGGACCGATCGCCAGACCATTGCCCGTCGGCCCGAGCGTGAAAACATCACAAAAATTGTTGTGGCCCGTCGTGCCAGGAAGCGGCGGGCAAGCATTTCCTTGATTAATCGTTTGACGCACCAGAACCGGAGGGTTCTGCGTTACGTTGTGGCCGAACGTAGAGCCGAATGTGCCGAGACTGTATGTCCAGCCGTACCCGGCTCGGACTACAGTTTTCGGTGTGATCTGGTACGCCAAACTAACGCGCGGAGCGAACTCATGCCAGTTCATGTCCTGAAAACCATGGCTGGAGACAAGCCCGATTCCAAACACGTACATTTTCCCGTCGTTCACGTTCAATTCGGCACCGTTTCCAGGAGCATTCACAGTCTCAGGGAAGACCATTTCCCAACGAACGCCATAAGTAAACGTCAGTTTGGGCGTGACGCGCCACGTATCCTGGCCGTACCAGAAGAGCCGCTTCTGGTGCTCCATGGCGTTCGTTGAAGAACTTACGTACCGTTGAAATTGGTATGGATCGCCCAATAGGAATGAGGCGATTCCGAGTCCACCAAGGGTGCTCGCACCTCCTGTACAAACACCGTTGGTCAGTGTGCACGGAATGTAACTGGTGTTGCTGCCGTTGAAATAGACTTCGCCTGCGCGGTGATTATCGC
>Ga0213875_10000403_pt1 | contig 38099 bp, 31 predicted proteins | sample BarmaccomBMRX_R8_FD_160105 | JGI IMG/M metagenome (GOLD analysis project Ga0213875, IMG submission 160105) | Root-associated microbial communities from Barbacenia macrantha in rupestrian grasslands, the National Park of Serra do Cipo, Brazil - RX_R8 | ecosystem: Host-associated > Plants > Roots...
CGACGACGGCGATCAGCATGACCGGCGCGCTGCTGGCCGGCATCGCGATGACGTCGCACGCGCAGGGCACGGGAGGGTCCGTCACACTCGACACGGTGGCGGTGACCCCGGGCGAGCTGCCGCCCCCGGGTGTCTGCCCGTCGGGCTGGACGTGCGCGGACATCGGCGGGGCGCTGTCGGCGGGCACCGACTGGCTCACCACCGGGGGTGTCTGGAACGAGACCGCGGGCGGCGGTGACATCTGGTCGACGGCGGACGCGTTTCATTTCGCCTGGCAGACGCTGAGCGCGGACGGGACGGTGAGCGCGCATGTGACCGCGCAGCAGGCCACCGATCCGTGGGCGAAGGCGGGGGTGATGCTGCGCGCCACCACCGATCCGGGCTCGCCGTACTACGCGGTGTTCGTGACGCCGGGGCACGGGATCTCCGTGCAGTGGCGCACCGCCCAGGGCGGCCCGTCCAGCCAGCTGCTGGCGACCGGGGCCGTGCCGGCGTACCTGATGGTCGGCCGGTACACCAAACCGGGTACGGCCACCATCTACTACACGGCGTACACGTCGGCTGACGGCAAGACGTGGACGGCGATTCCCGGTTCGACGACGGCGATCAGCATGACCGGCGCGCTGCTGGCCGGCATCGCGATGACGTCGCACGTCCAGGGCACCGCGGGATCCGTCACGCTCGACACCGTGGGGGTGGCTTCGGCCGAGCTGCCCCCACCGGGCGTCTGACCGTCGCCGGCCCTCGAACACCCATCACAGGAGGCCCAGGTCCCGGGCTCGCGCGACCGCGCCGTGCCGGTCGGGGACGCCGAGCTTCCGGTAGATCGCGCGCGTGTGGGTCTTGATCGTGTTGGACGACATGCCCAGTTCCTGCGCGACCTCCCCGAGGGTCAGCGTCCCCCTGAGCAGGCGCAGCACCATCCGCTCGCGCTGGGTCAGCTCGTCGGCCGGCACCGCGCCGCCCGGCGCGCCTGAAAGGCGTCGCTGGAGCGACGTCAGCCGCGCCCACAGGTGGTCTGCTCCGTCGGGCAGCCCCGTCAGCACGTCCGTGGCCTCAGCGAGGAGCCCGGCCGCGCCAGCGCGGTCGTCCAGGTCAATGAGCACGGCCGCCAGCTGGAGCAGAATTTCCAGCGTCGGCCACGGGCTCAGCCCCAGCCATGCCCGCCGTGCCCGCAGGGCTCGCTCGAGCTCGCACCGGGCCTCCTCGAGCCGACCCTGTCTGTACCGGACAATACCGGCGACGGTGCCGGCGAGCGAAGCCTGCGGTGCCTTGTCCAGGCCGTTGTCATCCGCGATTCGCCGAGCGGCGTTCGCGAGCGCTTCGGCGTGCCCGAGCCTGCCGTCCTCGGCCGAAGCCATCGCCGCGGCGCAGAGCGCGACGCACCGCGTGAGCGGCCCGGACGCCTCACCTCGTACGGCCCGCCTGACCGGCTCCGCCGCACCCGGGTCGCCGGAAAGATACAGGCTGAAGCCCAGCGTGGCCTGCGCGAGCATACACCAGGGCGACCTGGGGTCGGTCTCCAGCTCGGCGGCCATGGCGGCCGACTCTCGCATGACCCGGAGGCCATCGAATCCAAAGGCTCCGCGAAGCAGCGCGGCGGAGGACTTCAGCGACCGCATACCGTCGGGGAGCGGACCCGTATACCCGGCCGCCTCGATGACCCGGACGAGGCGCCGCACCGTCTCCGGCTCTCCGGCCAGGGCAGCGACCCATGCCGCGGAGTGCGCAGCAAGGGGGTTCGCGCTGACCATCTCGTCACCAAGAGCATTGATCCAGCGGCGAACGGTCTCCATGCGGCCGGCGTTCACGTACGGATACCACTGGCCGGCGATGAGCTCGACGGCCTCGGGGACGTCCCCGGCGGCGAGGGAATGTTCGATCGCCTCGGCCACGCCCCCGCACAGCCGGTGCCATGCACTCGCTCGCCTGTGCAATTCTGGCACCAGCGCCGGCTCACGTAGTGCGAGCTGGCTCCGCAGCACCTGGGCGAACAGGTGGTGGTAGCGGAACCATTGCCGGTTCTCGTCAAGGGCAACGATAAACAGGTTCTCGCGTTCGAGCATGTCGATGGTCCCGGCGGCGCCGGCCATCTCGGTGACGGCCTCGCACAACGGTGCCGTGAACCGCTCGAGGATCGCCGTGCGGGTGAGAAACCGCAGGATGTCGCCGGGCTGGCGGCTGATGACCTCCTCGAAGAGGAAGTCGGAGATGTACCTGTTGTCGCCGGTGAACTGGCGTACGAAGGCGGCGGGGTCGGTGTGGCCTCGCAGCGAGAGCGCCGCAAGATACACGCCGGCCGGCCACCCCTCCGTCCGCCCGGACAGGTCCGCGATCTCGTGATCACCGAGCCGTACGCCGGCCACCACGTCAACGAGCCCGGCCACCTCGTCCCGCGTGAAGCGGAGATCACCCATCCCGATCTCGGCGATCTCCCCGGCTGCTCGCAGGCGCGCGAGCTGCAGCTGCGGCACTGTGCGCGTGACCAGGGCGATCCTGGCCGGCGCAAGCAGGTTAAGCAGCAGGAACTCGATCTGCTCACGGCAGCGCGGCTCCGTGATCAGCTGGCAGTCGTCAAGTACCAGCACGACCGGTTCCGAGAGCGCGGCCAGCGCGTTGACGAGGGCTGGAAGCAGCCTTCCGGTAACGTCGTGAAGCATTGCCCGGAGGGTGCCCAGGAACTCCCCGCCACCGAGACCGGGGCACGCCCGCTGCAGGGCGTGGGTCACGTGCCACCAGAGCCTGGCGGGGTCGTCATCACCGCGGTCGAGCGAGACCCACGCGAACGGGCGGCCCTGGAGTTCGGCGGCACGCCACTGCGCCACGGCGATCGTCTTGCCGAAGCCCGCGGGCGCGTGGACCAGGACCAGCTTCGCCTCGGTGGCGGCGAGCTGGCTGACGAGCTGCCGGCGCGGTACCCATTCCTTGCGCGGGCCGGGAGGGTGCAGCTTGCTCGCTACCGGGGCATTGAGGTACTCGTCCATAGCAAGCTGACCCAGACGGTAACGGTTTAAGTTACGCAACGAACATCACTCAGTGACCTGCACAGACATTTTCACATACCGATACGGCGCCTCCTCCGCCAGGTACCCCGTGGAGTGCGGCACGGTATTCACTCCAGCCGGGTGATGCCGGGGTGACCGCGGCCTGTCAGCCTCATCTCGGCCAATTCGCGCAGGGAAAGGGCGGCCGAAGTGAGCAAGCAGTTCAAGGGCAAGATCAGCATCGACATACGCGACTCCGTGCCCGACTGGGAGCCGTTCGGCGCGCCCAGGGCGCCCGAAGCCGCGCCGAGCGTTGTCTACATCGTCCTCGACGACGTGGGCTTCGCCGCCATGTCCTGCTACGGGGGGCCGATCGAGACGCCGAACATCGACCGGATCGCGGCACGGGGGGTGCGTTACACCCAGTGGCACACGACGGCGCTGTGCTCACCCACCCGGTCCTGCCTGCTGACCGGCCGCAACCACACCCGCAACTCGATGGCGTGCATCACCGAGGCCTCCAGCGGATTCCCGAACGCCAGCGGCACGATCCCGCCGGAGAACGGCATGATCTCGGAGATCCTGGGCGAACTCGGCTGGAACACCTACCACGTCGGCAAGTGGCACCTGTGCCCGACCGACGAGATGAACCTGGCGTCCACCCGGAGGAACTGGCCGACCGGGCGCGGGTTCGAGCGGTTCTACGGGTTCCTGGGCGCCGAGACCAACCAGTGGTATCCCGAGCTGGTCTACGACAACCACCCGGTGGACCAGCCGAAGCTCCCGGAGCAGGGGTACCACTTCACCGAGGACATCACCGACAAGGCGATCGAGTTCATCAGGGACGCGAAGGTGATCGCGCCGGACAAGCCCTTCTTCCTCTACTACGCTCCCGGAGCCTGTCACGCGCCGCATCATGTCCCGGGGGAATGGATCGAGCGGTTCCGCGGCCGGTTCGACATGGGCTATGAGGCGATCCGCGAGCAGATCCTGCGGCGCCAGAAGGAAATGGGCATCGTCGGCCAGGACACCGAGCTTCCGCCGGTCAACCCGATCGGCACCCCCGAGACCCGCACCGGGCCCGAAGGCCAGCCGTTCCCGCCGCTGGACTACACCAGGCCCTGGGCCTCGCTGTCCGCCGACGAGAGGCGGCTGTTCTGCCGGATGGCCGAGGTGTACGCCGGGTTCCTCGCGCACACCGACCAGCACATCGGGCGGCTGCTCGACTATCTGGAGGAGGCAGGGCAGCTCGGCAACACGCTGGTGATCATGGTGTCGGACAACGGCGCGAGCGGCGAAGGCGGCCCGGATGGCTCGGTGAACGAGAGCAGGCTGTTCAACGGCGTACCCGACGACCTGCAGGCCAACCTCGCGATGATCGATGAGCTCGGCGGCCCGAAGACCTACAACCACTACGCCAACGGCTGGGCGATGGCCTTCAACACGCCGTTCAAGATGTGGAAGCGGTACGAGTTCAACGGCGGCACCGCCGACCCGTGCATCATCTCCTGGCCGTCGGGCCTCGGCCATGGCGGCGAGATCCGCCATCAGTACCACCACGCGATCGACATCGTGCCCACCATCCTCGACTGCCTCGGCATCGAGCCGCCGGAAGCTATCAAGGGGCACACGCAGAGCCGGTTCGACGGCGTGAGCATGCGCTACGCCCTGGGCGACCCGTCGGCGCCGTCGGCGCGGGCTACCCAGTTCTACTCGATGCTCGGCTCGCGCGGCATCTGGCACGACGGCTGGAAGGCCGTCACCACGCACCCGACGATCAGCGGCTGGGGGCACTTCAACGACGACGAATGGGAGCTGTACCACACCGACGTCGACCGCGCCGAGGTACACAACCTGGCGGCCGAGCGCCCCGACAAGCTCCGCGAGCTGGTCGACCTGTGGTTCGCCGAGGCGGGCGCCAACGGCGCGTTCCCGCTCGACGACCGGTCGGCGCTGGAAATCCTCCTGACCCCGCGGCCGCAGCTGGCCAGACCGCGCGACCGGTATGTCTACTACCCCGGCACCGCCGACGTGCCCGAGCTGCAGTCGGTGAACATCCGCAACCGCTCCTATTCGATCGGTGCGCTGGTGGACATCCCGGCGCCCGGCGCGCGGGGAGTCCTGTTCGCGCACGGGGCCCGGTTCGGCGGCCACGCGCTCTACATCAAGGACAACCGGCTGCACTATGCCTACAACTTCGTAGGCATGTTCGAGCAGAAGATCGTGGCGGCCGAGGACGTGCCCACCGGGGAGAACCTGATCCTGTCCGCGTCGTTCGACAAGGACGGCGAGGACCCGCCGGGGGTCGCCACCGGCATCCTGTCCCTCTACCACGGCGGCAAGAAGGTCGGCGAGGGCCGGATAAGAACCCAGCCCGGCCCCTTCGCGGTGGCCGGCGAGGGCCTGTGCGTCGGCCGCGACAGCGGGGAGGCCGTCACCGACGACTATTCGGGCACCCCGCCGTACCTGTTCACCGGCGGCACCATCAACCGCGTCGTGGTGGACGTCAGCGGCGAGCCCTACGTGAACCTCGAGCGTGAGGCGGAGGCAATGCTCGCCCGCGAATAAAGGGCCACGGCTCAGCCGGTAGGCGATGCCGCCGGGGGAGGCGCCTGCGGCGGAGACGACTCCGTGGCCACGCCTGGTGCTGGCGGCCTGCCGATCAGCTCGATCAGGCCGAGCAGGACCACGAGCACGACGAGGATCCAGATGACCTCGGCGACGCTCGGGTGACCGATGAACACGAAGATCACGGCCAGCAACGCCACCGCGCCGGTCCGCAGACCGCGCCGGTGCGCGTACGTCCACTCGCCGGCCGGCCCCGCGGAGATGCCGCGATGCTCGGCGCTGCCCCGGATCCAGCCGAGAGCCGAGGTGAACCACGAACGGATCCGCACCGCGGCCGCCGACGGCCCGGTGATGAAGGCGCCGGCCGCAACGATCAGGCCGACGAGCAGCAGCGCGCGCAGCGCCTCCCGGATGAACCGGACGAGGATGTCGAACGCCGCCGCCGCGGCGTCGCTCGGCAAGGTGGCGGCCGGTACCGCGTTCAGGTACTGGCCGCGGATGATCAGCAGCGCGATGCCGAGAATCAGCATGGAGGCCGCGAACCCGAGGCTCGCGGCGATGAGCGCGCGCCGGCGCCGGCGGGCCACGTAGACGCCCGCCGCAAGCAGCAGCAGCGTCAGGATGGGCAGCACGATCTTGAGGTCGTTGACGAGCCGGTAGCCGGTCTGCGCCTTGACCAGATCCTTGGAGGGGAACAGCGGGAAGGTCGCGTTGACGTTGGGGATCTTCCCGGCGATCGTGAGTCCCGCGTTGACCAGATCCTGCTTGGCGACGGTGATCAGCGGGCCCAGGTTCAGCACGACCTGGCCGTTGCTGGTGGTGATGGCGCCGTTTCCCCGGCCGGACAGCGCGGCGACAAGCGCCTGGTGACCTATCCTGTTCACCGTCACCCAGGCGCTCGCCATCGCCGGGCTGGCTATGACCCTCGCGACCGTGCTGTGGATGAATCCCTGGACCGCGCTGGCGATCTGCCCGGAGAAGCTCTGCAGCAGGGCGGCTATTCGCGTCAGGCCCCTGGCGTTCAGCTCGGCCGCGGCCTGCTTGGCCAGCGCGGGCACGTTGATCTGGGCGTTGATCTGGTTCGAGATCTTGTCCGTCAGCGCGCCCTGGATCGCCGGATCGTGGATCAGCGGCGTCATGTTGGCCACGTACCGGTTCGTATCCGAGACCTGGTTCGCGCTCCATACCCCGATGACCGACACAGGCGCGAGAACGCAGCCGAGCACGATCAGCAGCGTGGCGACCGGGGCGCGCCAGCCGATGCGGCGCCTGGTCCGCGGCGGATGGGAGCGGAGCTCGCTCACCTGCTTGCGCAGCGACTCGAGCTCGGTTCGCTCCTCCGGGACGAGGTTCTGGTTCTCGCCGGGGGGCACCGGCCGAGCCGGGGGCACGGCGCCGTCCTTGGCGCCGGCGGTACCGGTCACGCGGTTGCCTTCTTGTGTCACGGGATCACCTCCTCGCGCATGGTCGCGTGATGAGCGTCTTCCGATCCTGGTCTCACCGCCGGGCCGCCACCTCCCCCGTGCAGGATGATCTGGGCGAGCCTCATCCGTGATGGGTGAGGCGCTCCCGGCACGGCGCGGTCAGGATGAACACGTTCGCGGGCGCCCGGCGGCGAGAGCGAGGGGACGCCGGCGCCCGCGCACACGGCCAGACAGGGCTCCGGCCCGTGAAGGGATGCGACGTGCCCGAGCAGCGGCGTTCACTGCCCGTGCCGTGGACATACGCGCGGCAAGGCGACAGCAAGATGCTCGCGGCCGCCGACCTCGCGATCGGTCTCGGCGTCAGCGCCGCCGGGTTCGCCCGGGTCCTGGCCCGCCGCGGGGAGCCGCTGCTCGGGCCGGCCGCCGCACCCGTGGCCGGGATCGTGCGCTCCGCTGTATCGATTTCCGAACGGACCGGGCTGCGCGCACGGCTACGCGAGACCGCGGAGCGCGGCCGGCGCGAGCGCGTCGCGCTGACATCGGCCGCGACCGGGGCCGTCCTTGGTCTGGTTCCGGAGGTCACCACGGTGGTGCTGGACCAGATCGACGTTGCGACGCTGGTGGCCGACCACGTCGACCTGAACGCCATCGTCAGCGATGTCGACCTCGAGCGCGTGCTGGACCGGGTGGACGTGAACGAGATAGCGGCGCGGATCGATATCGACGCGATCATGCAGCGAATCGACGTCGCGGGGATCGCCCGGTACATCATCGAGGAAGTGGATCTCCCGGAGATCATCCGGTCATCGACGGGCTCGATCACCTCCGACACCGTTCGCGGCATGCGGATGCAGAGCATCGCCGCCGACGAACGGCTGGGCAGGATCGTGGACAAGGCCCTCCTGCGGCGGCGTCCGCGGCAGACAGTTGCTCCAGGGGCGCATGACAGCGCCGGAAACGCTGGGTCCGACGGTGAGCGACACGAGCCTCGCGCATAGCCAGAGCGCCGATGGGCTGGCGCCCAGAGCAGCTCGCCCGCTGCTGCGGGTTTCGGCGATGCCGAGCGAGGCGCGCCCGTATCAGGGACACCGGGCCGGGATCGTCAGCAGAATGCTGGCCAGCGCGGCCGATTTCGTGATCGTGGCCGCCGTCCTGGCCGCCGGTTACGGCGCCTGGAGCCTGGTCCTTTTCCTGTTGAGGCCGGCGCGTTTCCGTTTCCCGGTCGTGCCCAGCGGGTGGGTTCTGTTCGCCGGCGGCGTGGTGCTGTTCGCCTACCTGTCGGCCGAATGGACGGCGTTGGGCCGGACCTGGGGTGACGTCCTGTTCGGCCTGCGGGTGGTGAACCGCCGCGGGGAGCGGCTCCATCCGGCCGGCGCGGTCCTCCGCGCTGCGATATGCGTCCTGTTCCCGATCGGGATCCTCTGGGTCGCGGTGAGCCGGGCCAACCGGTCCGTGGCCGACGTCATTCTTCGCACGTCGGTGATCTACGACTGGGGCCCGACGGTGGTCTCGGCCGGCCGGGGTGAGCCCGGGCGCACGACGCAGCGGAAGCCGATGTGACTGGTGGCGGTGTCCACGCTTTCGGGCTGCCGCGCGGCCGGACGGTAACGCAGGCAGTAGCTGGGCGCGCACAGGTGTGACCCGCCCTTGATGACCATCCGCGGGATGTGGCCGCCGGGCTGGCCCGCGCCGGTCCGGCCGTCGTACGACGTCACCCTCGGGTTGTGCGGTACGCAGCAGGAATGGGTGCTTCCGGCTGCCCGGCGGATGGCGTAGAAGTCCGCCGTCCACTCCCACACGTTGCCCGCCATGTCATAGAGGCCGTATCCGTTGGGCGGGAAGGACTTCACCGGGGAGGTTCGCTCGTACCCGTCGCTGGCAAGGTTCTCCCACGGGAACCGGCCCTGCCAGGTGTTGGCCATGAACCGTCCTCCGGGGGTGAACTCATCGCCCCACGGATAGGCGGCGCCCTCCAGCCCGCCCCGCGCGGCCCGTTCCCACTCCGCCTCGGTCGGCAGCTCCTTGCCCGCCCACGCCGCATAGGCCAGGGCGTCTCCGTGCGCGACGTGGGTGACCGGATGGCGGTCCCGGCCGGCCACCGTGCTGCCGGGTCCCCAAGGATGCCGCCAGTCCGCACCGGGCGTCCACGACCACCAGTTGCGGACGTCGCGCAGGTCCACCGGCCCGGGCGGCTGCGTGAACACCAGCGAGCCGGCCACGAGCAAGCCGGGGTCGGCCTCCGGGTAGTCGTCCGGCAGCGGTGCCCGCTCGGCCTCGGTGACATAGCCGGTCGCGGCGGCGAACCGGCCGAACTCCGCCACGGTCACCGGGTGCTCGTCGATCCAGAACCCGTCGACGCTCACCCGCCGCCGGGGAGCCTCCTCACGGTAGAACTCCTCCGACCCCATCGTGAAGAACCCGCCGGGCACCCACGCCATACCGCGCACGGCTCCGACCGTAGGCCGGTGATGTCGCGGTGAAATCACACCGAACGGGTGATGTCCCCCCGGTCACCGTGCCGCACGATACCCCGGTCCCGATCAGACGCAGGAGGTGGGGCGGATGCCAGCGCAGACGGTGGAAGAGCTAGCGCACCCGAGCATTGATGATCGCGTAGCGAGGGGCAGGGACGCCGCCGGGCTGACACCTCCGTCCATCCATTCGGGGTGGAGACCCGCCGTGGACCGGCCCGACCCGGTGGCCCTGCTCGAGGCGCAGAATCTGACCCGGGAGCCGGACCTGGTGCCGGTCCGGCACGGCCGGATGATGGTCTCACCGTTCACCTTCTACCGGGGTGCGGCCAAGATCATGGCCGCGGACCTGAAGGACACCCCGGCGGCCGGGCTCGAGGCGCAGCTCTGCGGCGACGCGCACCTGTCGAATTTCGGGCTGTTCGCCTCGCCCGAGCGGAGGCTGCTGTTCGACCTGAACGACTTCGACGAGACGCTGCCCGGGCCGTTCGAGTACGACGTCAAGCGGATGGCGGCGAGCTTCACGATCGCCGCGCGCAACAACGGTTTCCCGAAGGCGGACACCCGGGTGCCGGCGATGGCCTCGGTGCGGGCGTACCGGGAGGCGATGGCGACGTTCGCGCAGATGCGGACGATGGACGTGTGGTATGCGAGCCTGGACGAGGACGAGCTCATGCGGGGCATCCGCGGCGCGGTGGCCGAGACGGCGAAGGGGCAGGGGAAGAAGGGAAAGAAGGCGAAGAAGAGGGACAAGGCCGCGAAGCGGGCGGCGAAGGTGGCTGAGAAGACGCGCGAGAAGGCGCACACCCGCGACAGCCTGCAGGCGCTGTCGAAGCTCGCCGAGGTCGTCGACGGGCGGTACCGGATCGTCAGCCAGCCGCCGGTCGTCGTCCCCGAGCGTGAGCTGCGCACGATGTACGGCCTGTCGCCCGGGGAGGTGGAGCACGTGATCCGCGACCAGTTCCGCCGGTACCAGGCCACGCTGCAAGACGACCGGCGGCACCTGCTGGAGCGCTTCGAGATCGTGGACGTGGCCCGCAAGGTCGTCGGGGTGGGCAGCGTCGGCACCCGGGCGTTCATCGCCCTGCTCCAGGGACGGGACGCCCGCGACCCGCTGTTCCTGCAGATGAAGGAGGCCACGGCCTCGGTGCTCGAGGAACACCTGGTTAAGAGCAGGTACCAGCAGCACGGCGAGCGGGTGGTGCAGGGCCAGCGGATGATGCAGGCGGCCAGCGACATCTTCCTCGGCTGGACGAAGGGGCTCGACGTGCACCGCCACTTCTACTGGCGCCAGCTTCGCGACATGAAGGGCTCGCCCGTGGTCGAGTCGATGGTTCCGCTCGGGCTCGGCTACTACGCGGGCATCTGCGGCTGGACCCTCGCCCGGGCGCACGCCAGGTCCGGGGACCCGGTCGCCATCGCCGCCTGTCTGGGCGACGGCGACGCGTTCGACCGGTCCGTCACCGACTTCTCGGCCGCGTACGCGGATCAGAACGAGCGGGACTACGAGCAGTTCGTGGGAGCGGTGCGCTCGGGGCGGCTGGAGGCGGTCGAGGGCGTCTGACGCCGGGTACCTACCGGCGTGGCTCCGACGGCCGGAACGCGGAGACCAGCCTGGCCACGAGCGTCGCGAGGAAGATCTGGCCCGCCATCGCCTCCATGACGGCGACCGCGCGGCCGGCGTTGCTCGCGGCCGTGAAGTCGCCGTAGCCCAGCGTCGTCAGCGTGGTGAAGCTGAAGTACTGGAACGTCCTGGCGTCTCCGGGTTGCCCGTTGGCGAAGAACGCCCCGGCGCTCAAGTGGTCCATCGCCCCGTAGAAGGCCGCGAACATCAGCCCGATGATCATGTAGGCGCTGAGGGCGCCGTAGATGCTCTGCAGGGTAACCGACGAACTGGCCAGGATGCGGCGCACGATGGCCACGACCGTGGCGAGCAGGACCAGCCCGGTCCAGATCTGTGCCGCGCCGACCGCGCCGCTGGAAGGCTGGGCCAGCACCAGCCCGAACGCGACCGCCGAGCCGATCAGCACGACGGTGACAAGCAGGCGCGCGACCCACCTGGCCACCAGCGAGTTGCGCAGCGCGAGCAGCAGCGTCGCCACGAACACCACGATCTGGACAGCGTTGACCGCCGAGCCCGTGGTGAACGCGGAGAGCAGGTAGGTCGCGACCAGCAGGAGCAGCAGCAGCCCGTACCGCGCGCCGGGAACGAGGCGGCGGCCGGGGACCGGGGTGGGACGTCCGGGCACCACATCCGGCTCGGGCTCGCCGCCTGCGCTGATCATGCTGATGAATTGTCCGCTTGCGCGCCCGCGGCGAACTTCCCCCTGGCGGGGTGAGGTGTATGGGGGGCGGCGCGGCGGACGATGGCCGGATGAGTACGCCGGCCGATCCGCAGACGCTGCTGCGGTCCAGGAACTACCTGAGGCTCCTGGTCCTCGCCGCCCTGCTCGGCGCGCCCGTCTCCGCGGCCGCGTACGGCTTCTTCGAGCTGGTCAACTACCTGCAGGGCCAGGTCTTCACACACCTTCCGGACGGGCTCGGCTTTCACGGTGAGCCGCCGTGGTGGCCGCTTCCGATGCTGGTGGTGGCGGGGCTGCTGGCCGGCCCGGCCATCCGGTACCTGCCCGGCAGAGGCGGCCACTCGCCCGCCGATGGGTTCAAGGCTCATGGCGCCCCCGCGCCGGCCGAGCTTCCGGGCGTGCTGCTCGCCGCGCTGGCCACCCTGGTGTTCGGGGTCGTGCTCGGCCCGGAGGCGCCGCTGATCGCGCTCGGCGGCGGCCTGGCGGTGCTGGCCGTGCGGCTCGCCAGGCGCGACATGCCCGCGCAGGCCAGCGCGGTGGTGGCCGCGGCGGGCAGCTTCGCCGCCATCAGCACGCTGTTCGGCTCGCCGATTCTGAGTGCGTTCCTCCTCATGGAGGCCTCCGGCCTGGGCGGCCCGATGCTGGCCGTCGTGCTGGTGCCCGGACTGCTGGCGTCCGGGGTGGGAGCCCTGATCTTCGTCGGCCTGGACGCGTGGACCGGGCTCGGCACGTTTTCGCTCTCGATACCGAACCTGCCGCATTTCACGCGGCCCAACATCGCGGAATTCGGCTGGGCGCTGGTCATCGGGGTCGCGGCGCCGTTCGTGGGCACGGCGATCCGGCGGCTCGCGCTTCTTCTCCGGCCGCATGCCGAGCGGTGGGTGCTGGTAGCCCTGCCGGTCGCCGGCCTGGCCATCGGGGGCCTGGCGGTCGCCTACGGGGAGGAAACCGGGAAGAGTTCGTCCGACGTGCTGTTCTCCGGGCAGAACGGGCTTGATCCGCTGATCAGCCACGCGGCCAGTTACTCGGTGGGGGCGCTGGTCCTGCTGATCACATGCAAGGGCATCGCATACGGCGTGTCGCTGAGCGGCTTTCGCGGCGGGCCGACGTTCCCGGCGCTGTATCTCGGCGCGGCGGGCGGCATCGCGCTGTCGCACCTGCCCGGCCTGCCCATGGTGCCGGCTGTGGCGATGGGAATCGGCGCGATGTCCGTCGTCATGCTCTCACTCCCGCTGACGTCGGTGTTGCTGGCCACCCTGCTGCTGTTCTCGGACGGAATCGCCGTCATGCCGCTGGTGATAGTGGCGGTCGTCGTCGCGTATGTAGTCTCGGCACGGCTCATGCCGGCCCCCGCGCCCGCGCCAGCGCCGGCCCCCGCCTCCCCGCCTGCCGCGGCTACGGCGCCCACCGTCCCCGCCCCTGCCCCGGCGGTGGAACCCAGCGAGGCGCCCGCCCGCGAGGCGGGTCGATGAGGCCACTGGACCGCAGGCTGCTGCGGTTCGCCGGGCGCGCGCGGACATACCTGATCGCCCTGATCGTGGCCATGGCCGCCGTCGCGGGCCTGGTCATCGTGCAGGCGCAACTGCTGGCCACGGCGATCGCGGGCGCGTTCGCCGGGGGTCTGGGCCTGCCGGAGATGCGCGGCACGATCGCGGCGCTGGCCGCCGTGGTGGCGGCACGCGCGGCGCTGGCCTGGGCCATCGAGGGCTTTTCCTACCGGGCCTCGGCCGGGGTGAAGTCGCAGCTCCGCCGCGGCCTGCTGGAACATGCAGTGCGGCTCGGGCCGCGCTGGCTGGCGGCCCGGCGGAGCGGTGAGCTGGCCACGCTGGCGGCCACGGGCGTGGACGCGCTCGACCCCTACTTCGCCAAGTACCTCCCGCAGCTCGTGCTGGCCTTCGTGATCCCGGCGGCCGTGGCCGGGCGCCTGCTGGCCGCCGACCCGCTGTCCGCGGCGCTGATCGTCCTGACGCTGCCGCTGATCCCGGTGTTCATGGCGCTGGTCGGCGCGACGACGGCCGAGCGGACACGCCTGCGCTGGCGGGAGCTCGGCCGCCTGTCGTACCACTTTCTCGACGTTGTCGCCGGCCTGCAGACGCTGAAGGTGTTCGGCCGGGCGAAGGCCCAGGCGGACAGCATACGGAAGGTCACGGATTCCTACCGCCACGCCACCCTTGCGACCTTGCGGCTCACGTTCCTCTCCTCGCTCGTCCTCGAGCTCGTGGCAACGTTCTCGGTCGCCCTCGTCGCGGTCAGCGCCGGGCTGCGGCTCGTCAGCGGCCATCTCGGCCTGCAGACGGGCCTGCTCGTCCTGGTGCTCGCACCCGAGGCCTACCTTCCGCTGCGGCAGCTCGCAAGCCACTACCACGCGAGCGCGGATGGCCTGGCAGCGGCCGGGGAGGTGTTTGCCGTGCTGGAGACGCCGCTGCCGGAGGGCGCCCCGGCTGGCGCCGCGGCTCCCGTGCCCGCCGCGGTGCGCGTCGAGGACGTGAGCGTCCGCTACCCGGGGCGGGACGCGCTCACGCCGGGGGACGCGGGGCTGCGGTTCGGCGCCGGCGAGGTCGTGGCGCTGGCGGGACCCAGCGGCAGCGGGAAGTCGACCCTGATCGGCGTCCTGCTCGGCTTCGTGGCTCCGGACACCGGCCGCGTCGTCATCGAGGAGCCGGACGGCGAGCGCGAGCTCGGCGAGCTGGACATGCGCGCATGGCGGGCCTGCGTCGGCTGGGTGCCGCAGGATCCTGTGCTGCAGCCGGGAACGGTTGGCTCCAACATCCGCCTCGGCCGGCCGGACGCGAGCCGCGAGGACGTCCGGCGGGCGGCACTGGGCGCGGCGCTCCACGAGATCGGGCTGGACGCCCCGGTGGGCGAGGGCGGCAGCGGCCTGTCCGCCGGGCAGCGCCGGCGGGTCGCGGTCGCCCGCGCGCTCACGGCCAACAGGCCCGTGCTGCTGCTGGACGAGCCGACGGCCGGGCTCGACGCCGCCGCCGAGGCGGAAGTGCTCGCGACCGTACGCGGCCTGGCGCGGGAGGGAAGGGCGGTGCTGATGGTGGCCCACCGCCCCGCGGTGCTGGCCGCCGCCGACCGTGTGGTGACGTTGCCGCCGCCCGGAGAGCCCGTGAGGGTCCCCGCCGGTTCGGCCGGAGCGCCGGCGTGACCGCCCGGGACCGGGCCGTGTGGGACCCAGCCTGGGCGGATACGGCGGTGCGTGACCCGGCCGCCCCTGACCGCGCGATTCGGGAAACCCGGCCGGATCACGGCGCGATCTGGCGGCTCACACTCGCCGCCGCCGCGGGGACTGCCGCCAGCCTGGGCGCCATCGGCCTCACCGCCACGTCGGCCTGGCTGATATCCCGGGCCGCGCTGCACCCACCGGTCCTCACCCTGATGTTCGCCGTGGTCGCCGTGCAGGTATGCGGCCTCGGGCGCAGCGTGTTCCGTTACGCCGAACGGCTGACCGGCCATGACGCGGCCCTGCGGGTCCTCGCCTCGATACGCGTCAGGGCGTACACAAGGCTGGAGCGGCTCGCGCCGGCCGGGCTGGCCGCGTTCCGCTCCGGCGACCTGGTCGGCCGGCTGGTGTCCGACATCGACAGCATCGCCGACCGCTGGCTGCGCGTCCTGCTGCCGTATGCGGCGGCGGCCGTAGCGGGGGCGGCGACGACCGGTTTCGTCGCGCTGCTGCTCCCCTCCGCGGGACTTGTCCTCGCGGCCAGCCTGGTGGCCGCCGCGGCCGTGGCGCCGTGGGCCGCGGGGGCTGTGGCACGGAAGGCTGAGCGCCGGATCGCACCGCACCGCGGGGAGCTGAACGCCGCGTCGCTCGACCTGCTGCGCGGCTGCGCGGAACTCGTCGCCTTCGGGGCCGTGGACGAGGGTCTCGAGCGGGTCTGCGACGCCGACCGTGCCCTCCGGAAGGCCGAGGGCCGCAGCGCGGCCGGCAGGGGAATAGCCGCGTCGGTCACCGCGCTGGCGGCGGGCGGCTCGGTCTGGGCCTGCGTGGTGCTGGGGGTTTCGGCCGTGCGCTCGGGCGTGCTGCCCGGGGTGACGCTCGCCGTGGTCGTCCTCACGCCGCTCGCGGCGCATGAGGTCTTCGGGGGGCTCGCCCCGGCCGCGCAGCAGCTGCCGCGCATCCGGGCGTCGGCGTCGCGGGTCCGGGCCGTGCTGCGGCATCCGGACCCGGTCCACGAGCCCAGCTTGCCGCTGCCAGCGCCCGCGCCGCCGTATGACCTGCGGATCGAGAACCTGTCCGCGCGGTGGAGCGCGGGCGTGCCGGACGTGCTGAGCGGTATCGGCCTCACCGTGCCGGCCGGACGGCGGGTCGCCGTCGTCGGTCCCAGCGGTGCGGGGAAGACCACGCTCGCCATGGTGCTGCTGCGCTTCCTCGACCCCGCGGGCGGCCGCGTCATCCTCGGCGGGACCGACATCACCGAGCTCAGCGGCGACACCGTCCGCGGGATCATCGGGCTGTGCGCGCAGGACGCGCATGTCTTCGACACCACCGTGGGCGAAAACGTGCTGCTGGCGCGCAGGGACGCCAGCATGGCGCAGGTACGCGACGCGCTGTTGCGGGCAGGCCTCCTGGACTGGGTGGACTCCCTGCCGCTCGGCCTGGACACGCCGGCCGGAGAGCACGGCGCACGGCTTTCCGGCGGTCAGCGCCAGCGGCTCGCCCTCGCCCGCGTGCTGCTCGCCGGTTTTCCCGTCCTCGTCCTCGACGAGCCGACCGAGCACCTGGACGAGCAGACGGCCGACACCCTCACCCGTGACCTGCTCGCCGCCACGGACGGCCGGACCGTGCTGCTGATCACCCACCGCACCGCAGGCCTGGAGCTTGTCGACGAGATCGTCCGCATCGAGGCCGGGAGGCTGGCGCGCCCCGGCCGTCTCCGCCAGGCCGGGGCGGCCACTCAGGCTTGAGTCGTGCGCGGCGCTTGCGTGGATTCGCCGGGTCTCGCCTCGGATTCGCCGGCTCTCGCGGCCGGGATGGATGCGGTGTAGACGTCCGTGACGACGCCGACCTGGCGGGTGGTGAAGGAACGCTCGCGGCGGCGGTCCCGCGTGAAGGCGAGCCACCAGGTGAGGAGGGCGCCGAATCGGTTCCGGTAACCGGTGAGGAAGGCGATGTGAATGAACAGCCAGGCCCACCAGCCGAAGAAGCCGCCGGTCTTCAGCGGGCCGGCCGAGATGACCGCGCGGCCGCGGGAGATGTACGCGGCCGAGCCCAGGTCGTGATAGCGGAAGGGCTCTGCCCGGCCGCCTCGTCCTTCGGCCTTTCTCCGGATCCGGCGCCCGGCGTAGAGGCCGGACTGCATCGCGACCTCTGCCACGCCGGGCAGCTTGTCCAGGCTCATGACATCGCCGATGACGGAGATCTCCGGGTGGCCGGGAATCGTGCAGTCGTTCCGGACGATGATGCGGCCCGCCCGGTCCTGCTGGGCCCCGGTGGCTTTCGCCAGTACCCCGGCGAAAGGCGGAGCCTCGACCCCGGCCGTCCACAGCACGGTGCCGGCCTCGTAGCGCGTGGTGTTTCCGTCATGATCGCGGACGGTCAGCCCGCCGTAGTCCACTTCGGTGACGATGGAGTCCATGTGCAGCTCGACGCCAAGCGACCGCAGAATCGTTTCCGCCTTCGCGGACAGCTTCGGCCCGAACATGGACAGCGGGGCGGTGCCGCCGTCGAACAGCAATACCCTCGCGTCCTGCGGTTTCGCCTCCCGGTACTCGGCGCGGAGTGTCTTGGTGGCGAGTTCGCGGATCTGGCCGGCCAGTTCAACGCCGGTCGGACCCGCGCCGACGAGGGCGAACGTCAGCCAGTGGCGGCGGTGCGCCTCGTCGGGGGCGGTCTCGGCCATCTCGAACGCGCCCAGCACCCGGCGGCGGATGGTCAGCGCGTCAGAGATCGTCTTCATCCCTGGCGCGAACTGGGCGAACTCATCGTGCCCGAAGTAGGACTGCTGCACCCCGGCGGCGACGATGAGATCGTCGTAGCCGAACTCCGGCCGCCCTCCGCCCGGCGTGACGGCGAACAGGCGCCGGCTCTCCGGATCGATGTCGGTCACCTCGGCCATGACGCACCTGACGTTCCTGTGCCCCTTGAGCACATTCCGCAGTGGCGCGGCGATCTGTCCCTCGGACAGGATCCCGGTCGCGCACTGGTACAGCAGCGGCTGGAACAGGTGGTGGTAAGAGCGGTCGATGAGGGTCACCGAAACGGGTGCGCGGCGGAGGGCGCGCGCGGCGAACAGCCCGGCGAACCCTCCGCCCACGATCACGACGCGTCGCGGACCCTTGCTTTCAGCCATGCCGGTTCCCATGGTCAGCCGGATTCACCGGCGGGGTCATGCCAGGCTTCGCGGGCCGGCAGCAGCCGGTCCGCCTCCTTGGGGCCCCAGCTTCCCCTGGCGTAAGGGTGCACCGGGGTGACGTCGCCAAGTACGGGGTCGACGATCTCCCACATGGCCTCGACCGTGTCCTGCCGGGCGAACAGCCAGCGGTCCCCGTCCAGCGCCGCGCCGATGAGCCGGTCGTACGGGCGGATGTCCGACCCGGGCTGCTGCGCGAACGCGAGGTCCTCCGCCTGGGGCTCCCAGCCAGCGCCAGGCTTCTTTCCCTGGAGGGTGAGGCCCACCGCCGTCTCCGGCCAGATCCGGAACCGCAGCATGTCAGAGGGGGTCATGGGCTCGATGCCGAACACGTCGTGCGGGGGCGCCCTGAAAGTGATGGTGACCTCTGTGGCGGTGACCGGCATGCACTTGCCCGCCCGGATCAGGATCGGCACCCCCGCCCAGCGCCAGCTGTCGGCGGTGAGGCCGACCGCGACGTAGGTTTCCACGGTCGAGTTCGGTCGACGCCCTCGACCTGGCGGTAGCCCTCGTACTGGCCGCGCACCGTGTGCTCCGGGGTCAGCGGGCTCAGCGCCCGTACCACCTGGTTCTTCGCGTCCCGCCAGCCGGCCAGGCCCGTCCCGGCCGGCGGTTCGGCGAGCACGGTCGCCAGTACCTGGAACATGTGGTTTTGCAGGACGTCCCTGATGGCGCCGGTCCGGTCGTAGAACCGGCCCCGGTCGGAGACGTCGAACGCCTCGGCCATGGTGATCTGGATGCTCTCCACGTAGTTCCGGTTGAGCAGCGGCTCGATCACCGAGTTGGCGAACCGGACGAACAGCACGTTCTCCACCGGATCGAAGGCGAGCCAGTCGTCGACCCGGAAGATGGCGTCTTCCGGGAAGTGCTCGTGCATGGTGGCGTTGAGCTGCCGTGAGCTGGCCAGGTCGGTGCCGAAGGGCTTCTCCACCATCACGCGGGCCCCGCGCGCCCGGCCCGCGGCCGCGATGCCCTGGGCGATCCTGCCGAACAGGACGGGCGGTACCTCCAGGTAGAACAGGACCTGCTCGCCCGTGCCGATCGTGTCTGACATGGCCCGGTAGGTGGCGTCGTCGCCCAGGTCGCCGTCCACGTACCGCAGCAGCTGAAGCATCCGCGCCGCCGCGGGGTCGGCGGGGTCCATGCCGTTGAGCTTCAGCGACGCGGTGGCATAGTCGCGGAACTGCTCGAGTCCCCAGCCGCTCTTGGCCACCCCGATCACCGGGACGTCGAGGACGCCGCGCTTGACCAGTCCGACCAGCGCCGGGAATGTCTCCAGCTTGGCCAGGTCGCCGGTCGCGCCGAAGATGACGAGCGCGTCGACTTTTTGAGTTGCCATACCCTTTCCCCTCTGTGTCAGCGTCCATACGAGCAGGCTCGCGGCGCCGCCGCCCCACCCGGGAGGGGTGAACGGCGGCTGAGACGGAACGTCACCCGCGGCGGATGATGACGATCGGGACGCCGAACTTGACGCTGCCCGCATGAGCTCCCCTGAGCTGAACGAGGCCGAGTTCCGGGCTCTCTACGACCGGCTGAAGCGGAAAGCCGTGTGGGGACCGGCCGACCGGCGGGGAGCCCTGAACCACATCTCGTCGGCGGAGGTGGTGGACGCGGCGAGTGACGTCTGGGAGGGCCGGGTGGTATCGCTGGGGGCGCCGGTGGAGCACGAGCCCAGCGCGGACAACCCGGATCCCGCCGTGCACCAGATGACCCATACCGCGGGAACGCCGGCCGATCAGGGCCTGGAGTTCGCGATGGACCGGGTGGCGATGAACATCCACGGCAACGCCGACAGCCATATCGACGCGCTGTGCCACGTGATGTTCGACGGAACCCTCTACAACGACATCCCGGCAAAGGCGGTCACCGCGGCCGGAGCGACCGAGCTGTCCATCGACGCGGCCGGCGGGATCGTGGGTCGCGGCCTGCTGCTCGACATTCCGCGGGTGCGGGGCGTGCCCTGGCTGGAGCCGGGTGATCACGTGACCGCGGAGGACCTGACGGCCGCCGAGTCGGCGCAGGTCGATTACATCGGCCAGGGCGACCTGCTGTTCGTCAGGGTCGGTCATCGCAGCCGGCGCGCGGCGCTGGGGCCCTGGGACGTCGCCGGCGCGCGGGCGGGGCTGCACCCCGCTGCGCTGGAGCTCCTCGCGGAGCGGCGGATCGCGGTGCTGGGCAGCGACGGCAACAACGACACGGCGCCGAGCGCGGCCCAGGGTGCCGACTTCCCCGTGCACGTCCTCGCGATCAACGCGATGGGCATTCACCTGCTGGACTACCTGCAGTTCGAGGACCTCACCGCGGTGTGCGAGAGGATGCGCCGCTGGTCGTTCCTCTGCGTCATCGCGCCGTTGCGGCTTACCGCCGGGACGGGTTCACCGGTGAACCCCATCGCGGTCTTCTGAAGCAGCCAGGTCAATCACCCGGCCTGGGGGATGCCGCGGTCCGGCGCGCTGACGACAGTGGCGGTCAGCAACGACATCGGGCTACCGGCAGAGGGGGTTGCGGATGCAGCTCGATCTCGCGCGGATCCAGTTCGCCTTCACGACCATCAACCACTTCTTCTTCGTGCCGGTGACGATCGGGCTCGCCTTCCTGACCGCGTTGCTGCAGACGGCGTGGCACCGCAGCGGCCGTGACGAGTACCTGCGGCTGACCAGGTTCTTCGGCACGCTGCTGGTCATCAACATCGCGATCGGCGTGGTGACCGGCCTGGTCCAGGAGTTCGAGTTCGGGATGAACTGGGGGGCGTGGTCGCGGCTGGTCGGCAACATCTTCGGCGCCCCGCTGGCAATGGAGGGCCTGGCCGCGTTCTTCCTGGAATCGACGTTTCTCGGGCTGTGGCTGTTCGGCTGGGGCAGGCTGCCGCGGCGCGTGCACCTGCTGACGATCTGGGCGGTGTCGGCCGGCAGCCTGCTTTCGGCGGCGTTCATCCTGGCGGCCAACTCCTGGATGCAGCATCCCGTCGGCTACACCATGGTGAACGGCAAGCCCGTGCTGAACGACATCTGGGCGGTGTTCACCAACCCGGTGTTCGTCTGGGGTTACGCCAAGGTGGTGCTCGCGTCGCTGACCACCGGCGCCGTCGTCATGCTGGCCGTCTCCGCGTGGCAGCTGCGGCACGGCGGGGACCGCGGCGTGTTCACCCGGTCGGCACGGCTGGCGCTCGTTGTTCTGGTCCCGGCGATTCTGTTCACCATGCTGGTCGGCGACGAGCTCGGCGTGATCGAGGCCCGGTACCAGCCGATGAAGATCGCGGCCGCAGAGGCGCAGTGGACCACGTGCCAGCCGTGCTCGTTCTCGCTGTTCCAGATCGGCGGCGGCAACAACGACCAGACGCCCACCCAGATCATCGCGATCCCGCACCTGCTGTCGCTGCTGGCCACCAACTCCTGGAACGGCAAGGTGGTGGGGATGACCCCACTGCAGCAGCAGTACTCCAAGCAGTACGGCCCGGGCAACTACGTGCCGAACGTGTTCATCCAGTACTGGGGGATGCGGGTGATGGCCTACCTGGCCGTGCTGGTCCTGCTCATAGGGCTGTGGGGGCTGTGGCTGGTCCGCCGCAGGGCCGTGGCGACGTCGCGCGTGTTTCTGTGGGTGGCGGTGTGGGGCGCGGTGCTGCCATTCCTGATGAACACCGCCGGCTGGTTCCTGACCGAAAGCGGCCGGCAGCCGTGGATCGTGCAGGGCATCATGCTGACCAAAAACGGGATCTCACCGACGGTCTCCGTCACCTGGCTGTGGACCAGCCTGATCGGGTTCATCCTGCTGTACGGCACGCTCGGTACGGTCGACCTGCTGCTGATGCTGCGGTACTCGCGTAAACAGCTCCCGGCTCCGCGAGCGGGAGCTGACGTGGATACCCCGCTGCCGGCCGTCCAGTATTGAGGTCACGATGGGCAATCTCATCCCGTTCTGGTTCATCGTCATCGCGGTCCTGTGGACCGGCTTCTTCGTCCTCGAGGGGTTCGACTTCGGCGTCGGCATGCTGCACGGCGCGGTCGGCCAGGACGACGCCGGCCGCCGCGCCGCCATCAACACGATCGGGCCGCTGTGGGACGGTAATGAGGTCTGGCTGATCGTGGCCGGGGCCGCCATGTTCGCCGCGTTCCCCGGCTGGTACGCGACCATGTTCTCCGGCCTGTACCTCGCCCTCGCCCTGCTGCTGGCCTCGCTCATCATCCGCGGCGTGGCCTTCGAGTACCGGGGCAAGCACGACGCCGCACGATGGCGCCATACGTGGGATGGGCTGCTGACCGCGGGCAGCCTGCTGGCCCCGCTGCTGATCGGCGTCGGGCTGGGCGACCTGCTGCACGGGCTCCCGATCGACTCCAGCCAGAACTACACCGGGTCATTCTGGGACCTGCTCCAGCCGTACGGACTGTTCACCGGGGTCACGCTGGTACTGGTCTGCGCGCTGCACGGCGCGACGTACCTGTGCCTGAAGACCACCGGCACGATGCGCGAGAGCTCTTGGCTGCTGGCCCGCCGCGTCGCCCCGGCCGCCGGCGCCTTCGTCATCGGCTTCATCATCTGGACGCACGTAACCGCCGGCCGGGGCTTCTTCCTGAACCTGATCGAACTGCTCGCCATCCTCGCCGTGCTCGCCGCCGGCTGGCTCGTCTACGAGCATCGCGACGGCTTCGCCTTCGCCGCCACCACCGTCACGATCGCGTCGTGCATCGTATCGATCTTCGTGGACTTGTACCCAAACGTGATGGTCTCGTCCACCAGCCCGGCTTACAACCTCACCGTGCACAACACGGCGTCGGCTCCGTACTCCCTGAAGGCGATGACCGTTGTCGTGATCATCTTCCTGCCGCTGGTGCTCGCCTACCAGGCATGGACCTACTACGTCTTCCGCAGGCGAGTCAGCCGGGATCAGTTCGTCCAGGGCCCGCCCCCGACCGTGCCGCCACAGGCGGCCGGTCCCCCCAGCCCGGTACCGGGCGCTCCGGAGCCCACCGTCACGCCGCCTGGAAGGAGCCCAGCGTGAGCGAACATTACGCGGTCATCGTGATCGGAACGGGGGCAGGAGGCGGCACGCTCGCCCGCCACCTCGCCCCGTCGGGCAAGCGCATCCTGCTGCTGGAGAGGGGCGACTGGCTGCCCCGTGAGCCTGCGAACTGGTCGACGGTGGACGTCTTCGTCGACGGCCGCTACATCTCGCCCGACAGCTGGTATTCCGTACAGGGAAAGTCCTTCTTCCAGCCGCAGGTGCACTACTTCGTCGGCGGGGCGACCAAGCTGTACGGCGCCGCGCTCTACCGCATGCGCGCCGAGGACTTCGGCGAGATCAAGCACCACGACGGCATCTCGCCGGCGTGGCCGGTCAGCTATCAGGACATGGAGCCGTACTACACGAGCGCCGAGCGGCTTTACCAGGTGCACGGGGCGCGGGGTGAGGATCCGACCGAGCCGCCGGCCAGCGCGCCGTACCCGTATCCCGCCGTTTCGCACGAGCCGCGCATCCAGCAGCTTTCCGATGACCTGGCCAGGGCGGGACACCACCCGTTCCACGCGCCATGCGGGATCCTGCTCGACGAGGCGAACATGCCCTACAGCACGTGCGTGCGGTGCGTGCAATGCGACGGCTTCCCGTGCCCGCTGCACGCGAAGTCCGACGCCGAGGTGATCGGTGTCCGGCCTGCTCTCGAATACGGCAACGTCACGCTGCTCAGGAACGCCCTGGCGGTGAAGCTGGAGACCAACCCGGCCGGCACCGCGGTCACCGGCGTGATTGTCACCCGCGAGGGCGAGACCGAGCGTTATACCGGTGACATCGTGGTCGTCGCCTGTGGCGCGGCGAACTCCGCCAGACTGCTGCTGGCCTCGGCGAACGACAGGCACCCGAACGGGCTGGCCAACGGGTCAGACCAGGTCGGCCGCAACTTCATGTACCACGACAGCCAGGCCGTGCTCGCCCTGTCCAAGGAGCCGAACCCGACCGTCTTCCAGAAGACGCTCGGCGTCAACGACTTCTACTTCCACGGCCCGGACTTCGACTTCCCGATGGGCAACATCCAGATGATCGGCAAGTCGCAGGCGGAGATGTACCGCGGCGAGAAGCCGGTCGAGACCAGGCTCGCGCCGAACTGGGCGCTGCGCGACGTCGCGTCGCACGCCGTCGACTTCTGGCTGTCCACCGAGGACCTGCCGCAGCCGGGCAACCGGGTGACGCTCGGCCCGGACGGGGGCGTCCACCTGGACTACACGCCGAGCAACCCCACCGCGGCCAAGCGGCTGTTTCACCAGCTCAAGTCGATGCTTGGCTCGCTCGGCATGCACACCGATCACCTGGTGCACCGGTTCGCATACCTGAAGACCGACATCCCGATCGCCGGCTGCGCTCATCAGGCGGGTACCGTCCGGTTCGGCGCGGACCCGGCCACCTCCGTGCTGAACCCCGACTGCCGGGCGCACGAGCTCGACAACCTGTACGTGGCCGACACCAGCGTTTTCCCGAGCATCAGTGCGGTCAACCCGGCCCTCACCGCGATGGCGAACGCCGTCCGCGTCGGCGACCGCATCCTCGACCGGATCGGCTGAGGCGGGTGCGGGTGGAACCGGCCCGGAAGGTAGCCCTTGCCGGGTGATGCGCCGCCGCGCCCGGCCGGCTGAAGTTGACGTTCATGCTGGTTCAGGCCGCCGGGTTTGCGCTGCTCGCCGCGTTGTCGCCGACTGCGCTGCTCGTCGTGGCCGTCTTCCTCGGCTCAGACCGGCCGCGGCAGACCGGGGCCTACTACCTGGCGGGCGCCGTGCTGATGAGCGTTGCCACCGGCGTGATCATCCTCGTGGCGCTGCGCGGCGGCGGGCTGGCGCGCCCCAGCCAGCACGAGCCCCGTTACGGCCTGCGGCTCGGCCTCGGCATCCTGGCGCTCGCCGGGGGAGCGTTCATGGCCGTCCGGGGGCCGAAACCACCCGATCCGGCGAAACCACAGAAGGGCATCGTGTCGAGGCTGGTGGCGGCGCCAGGACCGCGCAGCGCGTTCGCCGCTGGCCTCCTGGTGTTCGCGCCGGGGGTGACGTTCATCGCCGCGGTCCAGGTGGTCGCGACCGCGAAGGCCAGCGTCCCGCTGGAGGCGATCGGGCTTGCCATCGTGGTCGTCCTCAACGTGATCCTCGTGTGGCTGCCCATCCTGGCCCACCTGATAGCCCCCGAGCGGACCGGGCGCGCCCTCACCGCCTTCAACGGCTGGCTTCGCGCGCACGGCCACACCATCGTCGTGGTCGTGCTGGTCGCGGCCGGAGTGATCCTGACGGTGAACGGGCTGACCGGGCTCGTCCGCGGCACATGACGGCCGCATCTCACCCGCCGCGAGTGGGGCGCCCGTTCGGCACATGCGCCAGGGTCGGTCGGGAAGGCCCGACGGCCCCGTCGCAGCGATGGAAGGAACCGGACCATGAATATGCCCAGGACCATCGTGGACGACGCGACACGCGACATGCTGGCCGGCCTCGCGATGGGCGACGTGGACGTGCTGAAGGCAGCCGTTGACATTCGCGAGGCGGAACAGGAGGGCAGCGGGCTCGACCCGCGCACCTTCAGCCTGGTCAAGGTCGCCGCCCTGATCGCGCTGGACTCGCCTCCGGCCTCGTACCTGTGGCAGGTCGCCAGCGCACTCGACTCCGGCGCCACGGCGCCGGACATCCTCGGCGTGCTTCGCGCCGTGGCGCCACAGGTCGGCGGCCCCAAGATCATCGCGGCGGCACCGGAGATCATGGTCGCGCTCGGCCTGTCCCTGCCGGCCGCGGGCGAAGACGTCATCTAGTAAGCCTGGGAGGCTGACATGATCATGCGACGGCGGCCACTGCTGCGTGCGGCCGCGGTAGGCGGCGGCGCGTACGTCGCGGGCAGAAGAGCCGCGACCCGGCAGGCGGAGGAGCAGCAGGCCTGGGCGGAGCAGGATGCGCGCATCAGTGACCTGGAGAACCAGCAGGCGGCGACGCAGGCGCCCCCGGCACAGCAGGCGCCCGCCCCGCCCCCGGCGGCGCCCGCCGCGCCATCCATGATGGACCAGCTCAAGCAGCTCGCCGGCCTGCACAGCCAGGGGATCCTGACCGACGACGAGTTCGCCGCGGCCAAGGCGAAGCTGCTCGGCAGCTGAGAGCCTGCCTGATCGTCACGCGAGGATCTTCGCCTTTCCCTGCTCGAACTCGGTGTCGCTGATGACACCGCGGTCGTGCAGGTCGGCGAGCTTGGCGAGGTCGTCCGCATGGCCGTTGCCGGAGGAGCTGCCCGCGGCGTCACGGACATAGGCGCGGAACGCCCGGTCCTGCGCCTGGGCGTCCCGGACTCGCCGCTGCTGCATGCTGCCGCCCCGGGCGATGAGGTACACGAAGACGCCTAGGAACGGCAGCAGCACGATGAAGACCAGCCAGCCTGCCTTGGCCCAGCCGCTGAGATCGTCGCTGCGGAAGATGTCGAAGATGATCATTACCAAAAGCCAGATCCACAGGATCCAGAGAAAGAACCACAGCATTGTCAGGAACGCGTCCAGCAGGGGATAGGACGACGATGAAGCTGCTAGCGGCATTTCATCCTCCGAACGGGCGGTGGCGCTCCTCATCCGGAACGCCGTTTCCCGATCAGCCAACCAAGGCGGGCGGCGGCTGCGCCCACTCGCCACGGGTGAATTCCCGAGCGCACCGGGGGTTACGATGGGGGCCGTCCATTACGAGATTCGGGTGGCCGGAATCCTGCCGCCCGGGGTGCTGGCGGATTTCGGGGACCTTGCCGTGCTGCGGCAGGCCGAGACCCTGGTGCGCGGCCGCCTCGCTGATCAGGCAGCGCTCAACGGGCTGCTCGCCCGGCTGGAGAAGTCGGGAGTCCAGGTTCTCGAGGTGCGCAGGTTCAGGCGTCCTCACCCGTCGTGAGTGAGGGATCGCCGTCCCGCACCCGCCGGATCTCGATCAGCTGAACGCCGAATTCCTCGAGCCTGGCGAGCAGGGCCTGAAGCGACGCCTGAGCGGGGAGCGAGCCGCACAGAACGGTCTCGACCGGCTCCACGTCGGCGGTGAGCCGCTCGAAGTCGAGCAGAACCTCGGGGGGGAGCGTCCCGGCGACGCGGATCTCGTAGTAGGCCGACGTCATGGCGGGTACCTCCGTGATCCGATCCGGATTCCCATGCTGCCCCGCCATGACCCGGCACGGCCCACTCGCCAGGGGTGAGTCGCCGCGGCGCCCCGGTCGGCAGGGTTTTTGGGCTTGTGGTGTCACGGATGTTATGGTGGCGTGGTTTCTGACTGGGAATTATGTCGCGCGACGTACGAATTTCGCGAACGCGGCGCCCGAAGCGTGATCTCCAGGCCGCCGCGATCTCATCGCTGCGGGTCATCGCCGTTCCCGCGGCCCGGGTATCCCCGGATTCACCCGGCGCGATCCTTCCGGTACCGCTGGAGGCCAAGCTTCAGCCGCCCAGGGTGCGCGCGGAATGGCTGGAGCGCGGCGACCTCATCGATCACCTGGCCGGCATCACGGCCAAGCTCATCCTGGTGGCCGCGCCCGCCGGCTTCGGCAAGACGACGCTGGTGGCGCAGTGGCTCTCCGGTCAGCGCGCCGGCAGGCGATTCGCGTGGGTCTCGCTGGACCGGGCGGACAACGACCCCGTCCGGCTGTGGACCCATGTGGTGGCCGCGCTGGAGCGCGCCTGCCCCGAGCTGGGCGGCGGGAGCCTTGCCGGCCTGCCGCGGGGCGTGCTGCCCGACCTGCGGGACACGTTGCTCCCCGAGGTGGTCAGGAAGCTGGCGGCGCTGCGCGCCCCGGTCGTCCTGGTGCTGGACGACTACCAGATGATCAGCGAGCGGGACTGCAGCCAGCAGACGGAGTTCCTGCTGTCGCACATGCCGCGACCGGTCCAGGTGGTGCTCGTCACGCGCGCCGGCCCGCCGCTCCCGCTGGGGCGGCTGCGCGCGGCGGGTGACATGGCCGAGATCCGGGCGCCCGAACTGCGCTTCACCGCGGCGGACGTCGCCTCGCTCGTGCTGAGCATCGCGGGGATCCAGCTCGCCGGCTCCGAAGCCGCCGGCCTGGCGGCGCGCACCGAGGGCTGGCCGGCCGGCGTGTACCTCGCGGCGCTCTCACTGCGCGGCCACCCGTCGCCCGGCACCTTCATCAGCCAGTTCACCGGCAACAACCGGTTCATCGCGGACTTCCTGGCCGAAGAGGTGCTCGACCGCCAGCAGCCCGCGGTACGTCAGTTCCTGCTCCGGACGTCCGTCCTCGACCGGTTCACCGCGCCGCTGTGCGACGCCGTCGCGGGGATCACCGGTGCGGCGGATGTCATCGACGGCCTCGAGCAGCAGAACCTCTTCGTCGTGCCGCTGGACGACCACCGGCTCTGGTACCGCTACCACCACCTGTTCGCGCAGGTGCTCCGCAGCCAGCTCGCGCGGGCCGAACCGGAGGCGGTGCCCGAACTGCACGGCCGCGCGAGCACCTGGTACCGCGAGCACGGGCCGGCCGAGGCGGCGATCGCTCACGCGCTCAGATCGCCCGGTGCCGCGGGAGCGGCCGGCCTGATCGCGACGCACTGGTACGCGCTCGTCAACGCCGGAAGAACGCTTACCGTCCGCAACTGGCTTCGTGACCTGGGCGACGACCGCGTCGGCGCGGACCCGGTCGCGGCACACTGCGCGGCGTGGGTCGCCGCCCTGTGCGGCGACCGGGCCTCCCTGTGCCGCTGGCTCGAGGTCGTCGAGGCGGCGGAGCCCGGAGGGCCCCTCCCGGACGGCATGAGGTCGCTGGAGTCCTCGGCGGCGCTGCTCCGCGCCGCCTTCGGCGTGGGCGGTGTCCGGGTGATGCGCGAGTCCGCGGTGCTGGCGGCGCGGATGGAATGCGACCCGGTATCGCGCTGGTACGCGCTCGCGCGCGTCGCGCTCGGTTTCAGCCTGCACCTGTCGGGAGAACCGGGGGCGGCTGCCGTGCTGAACCAGGCGCTGCTGGCCTGCGCGGCTCACGAGATCACGAGGACGCTGGCGCTGGCGGTCGCGTCGCTCGTGGCGGCCGACGAGGGCAGGCTCACGCAGGCGCAGCACCTCGCAAGGCAGGCCTGGGAAACCGTGACGGGCGGTAAGCCCGGCGATCCGCCGCACAGTTGCGCCCTGCTGACGGCCATCGGCGCCGTCAATGCCCAGCAGGGAAGGCTGCCCGCGGCCCGCCGCTCGTTCGAGCGGGCCATCCGCATTCGCCGCCGGTCGTTCGGGCTGAACCCGTGGCCCACCGTGGATGTCCATCTCCGGCTGGCACCCGTGCTGCTCGGCATGGGCGACCGCCCCGCCGCGGCGGCGTCCCTCTCCGTGGCCAGGGACGTCCTGACCGCCTCGCCCGACGGTGCGGAGGCGCTCCGGTCGCGGCTGAGCCGGCTGGAACGCCGGCTCGCCGGTGAATCATGGGGGACGCCGCTGGCCGAGCGGCTCACCGAGCGTGAGGAAACCGTGCTTCACCTGCTGCGCGGAACGCTCACCCTGCGGGAGATCGGCAGGGAGCTGTACGTGTCGGGAAACACGGTCAAGACCCACACCCGGGCGATCTACCGCAAGCTCGGGGTGACCACCAGGGAGGACGCCGTCGCGCGGGCGCGGGAGTCCGGCATCCTGTCCTAACGGCGACGGGGGCAGCAGGTTGAGCTGCCGGGCCCGCCGTACCGCCTCGCGGCGGTCCGCCGCGCCGAGCTTACGGAAGATGCTCTTGAGGTGTGTCTTCACGGTATTGACCGATATGTACATGTCCGCGGCGATGTCGGCCGTACTCAGCATCTCCGCCACGCGGGTCAGCACGTCGCGCTCGCGGCTGCTGAGCTGCTCCACGATCACCGGGTCGTCTGCCTCCCCGGCCGCGTGCCGCTGCCGGGGAATCCAGCCGGTGGCCAGCAGACCCGGCTCCAGCAGGTCGCTGTAGGCGTGCGCGAGCTCCGGGTAGCGGGCCAGCGCGGGCCTGATCCAGCGCCGCTCCGTGGCGAACGGAAGGCGGAGCCGCTGCGGCTGGGCGAGCCGCAGCGCCCGCTCGAGCGATCTGTGGCCCCGCGCCGCATCGCCCTCACGGAAGCCGAGGAGCGCGTCGGCCAGCCAGGCCTCGACCCGGACCCGGTCCGGTCCGCCGCCGCTCAGCGCTTCGGCGCCACGGGCGAGGGCTTGCCTGGCCGCCTCCAGGTTCCCCGCCGCGAGCCACGCACGCGCCAGCGCCACCTTCGCGTCCGGCGCGGGCCCCGCGGCACGCGCCGCGGCCAGCGCGGCTTCGGTGTCTCCCGACGCGATGTGCGCCCGCGCCTGAGTTACCGTCAGCAGGCGCTCGAGCCAGGGCGGCGGCAGCCAGCCGTCGCGTGCCTGCCGCAGCACCTCCAGGGCCGCGCCGGCGCGGCCCTCCGCGAGGCTGCCGCTCGCCGCCACCAGGCACCCGAGCGCGCTGAGCAGCCTGACAGGCTGGGTACGCAGGGCGGCCTCCGCGGCCTTGAGCCGGCCGCGTGCGGCGCTCAGCTCTCCCCTTTCGAGGTACGCGATGGCGAGCGCCAGCGCGGACGGGGGAATGCCGTGCCCGGTTCTGCCGTCCGCGCGGGCGGCGGTTGCCGCCGTCCGCTCCGCCCCGGCGCCGGCCATCGTGGCGGCGCGGCCCAGCCTTCCGTGCAGGGCTTCGAGCAGCGCCAGGTACCCGTGGCAGGTGGCCAGATCGTAGCGGTAGCGGGTCACCACCGTTCGTTCCGTATCAATACCGGAACCAGCCTCGCCGAGAAGCTGAGCCGACCGCCGCAGCAGTCCGGCCGCCATCTCGAGGTCACCCGACCAGAGTTCGATGATGGCACGCTGGTACAGCACCGTGCCCGCGGCCTCCGGGTGCCGTGCCCGCAGGCTTTCCGGGACGCTGTCCAGCAGCCGTTCCGCCGCGGCGGCCGCGGCGTGCGCGGCGCGGAAGTCGCCCGCGCGGCACCCCAGACCGAAGCGGATCGTCGCGGCGGCGAACCGCGACGGGACCTCCTGATCATCCGGAAGGCGGCCGAGGATGTGCTCCGCGATGGCGAGCGACGCACCGCCCGCCTCCGCGCGGCCATCCGCCAGCGCGGCCGCGGCCGCGGCGAGCATGAACTGCGGTGGAACCGGATCCTCCGGTGTCCGCCGGAATCCGTCCGCGGGCAGCTCGCCGTGGTCCGGCCAGCCCAGCCGGCCGACAGCGAGCTCATCGACGACGATCCTGGACGCCAGCCGCCAGTCATCGGCCTGGCCGGCGTGCCGGACCGCCTCGGCCAGGCACCCCTTGCGCTGATACCAGCGCGCGGCCCGCCGGTACAGCTCGGCCACGAGGTCCGGCTCCTCCCGCCGCAGCTTCAGGTGCAGGACCGACCGGAACAAGGAGTGATACCGGTACCAGCCCTGCCCCACGGGCTGAATGAACGAGTTGACGCGCGCCAGGCGCTCCAGGGTGCTCGCCGCGTGCTCATCGCCGGTCAGGTCACGGGCCAGTTCCGCGGTGACCTCGTCCAGTACGCTCGTGCGCAGCAGCAGGTCCCGTACGGTGCCCGGCTCGCTGTTGAGCACCTCCTCCACGAGGTACGCGGCGATGGGGCTGTCCCCCGAAGCGAGGCTCTTCACGAACAGCTCGGGATCGGGGTGGCCGTCCATGGAGATCGCCGCCATCCGCAGCCCCGCCGCCCAGCCCTCGTCCCGTTCGGTGATGAGCTCCAGCGCGCCGGCGGGCAGCGCGACTCCGTGCTGCGCCATGAGCAGGGCGGCTTCGGGCACGCTGAACGCCAGATCGCCGGCGCGGATCTCGGCCAGCTCTCCGGCGAGCCTGTACTGGTGCAGCGGCAGCAGCGGGTCTATCCGCGAGGCAACCACGACGTGCAGGCCCGACCGGGCGTTTCGCAGCACGTACGCGAGCCCGCCCAGGGTCTCCGCGTCGGTCAGCAGATGGAGATCGTCGATGACCAGGACCACCGGCGGGTCGTGAGCCGCCAGGGCGGACGCGAGCTGCAGCAGGAACACGTGCCCGGCCGCGTTGCCGTCCGCCAGCGCGGACGCGGCGCGGGACACGTTCACCCCGGCCTGGCGAAGCGCCGCCACCACGTAGGACCAGAAGGTCCCCGGCTTGTTGTCGAACTCGTCGAGCGTGAGCCACGCCACCGGCCCCGAGCGGTGGCCCGCGGCCCACGAGGCGACCGCGACCGTCTTGCCGGCGCCGGGCGGGCCGGTGACCGAGGTGAGCGGGCCCCGCACGCCCGCTGCCAGCCGCGTGTCGAGGCGCGGGCGGGAGACGGCCCAGGCTGGCAGGCCGGGGACCGTGATCTTCGCCAGCAGCAGGGGATCGCGGGGCCGGCCCCGGGGCTGGCGGGCCACGCCCGCTGGTGTCGTCGCCGACATAGCGCACCGTCTCCCCTGGCCGCATCGTCGCGTGTCGTCCGAGCCGGAAAGGCCGCTGGCGCTCCATGGTCCAGGGAGCGGCCATGCCTATAGAACAGCTGAACTGCCGGCGTCGACGTTCGCGCGCATCCGGGTGAGAGGGCATCACCCCGCGCGGATATCACCCGCGGGTGAGTTCCGGGTGATCGAGCTGGCGGTCCAGGTTGACGGCGGCGCTGATGAGGGCCAGGTGGCTGAAGGCCTGGGGGAAGTTTCCCAGCTGCTCGCCGGTGCTGCTGATCTCCTCGGAGTACAGGCCGAGATGGTTGGCGTAGGTGTGCATCTTCTCGAAGGTCAGCCGGGCGTCGTCGAGCCGGCCCGCGCGGGCGAGCGCGTCGACGTACCAGAACGTGCACAGCGAGAAGGTGCCCTCGTCGCCGGCCAGCCCGTCGGGCGAGGCGCCCGGGTTGTAGCGGTAGACGAGGCTGTCGGACACCAGCTCCTTTTCCATGGCGCCGAGCGTGGACAGCCACATCGGGTCGGTGGGAGCGATGAAACCCTGCAACGGCATCATCAGCAGCGAGGAGTCCAGGACCTCGGTGCCGTAGTGCTGGGTGAACGCGCCCACCCTGGGGTTCCAGCCGCGCTGCATGATCTGGTCGTAGATCGCGTCGCGGGCCTGCGTCCACCGTGCCACGCCGGCCGGGCGGCCGCTGTGCTGTGCCATCCGGATGGCACGGTCGAAGGCCACCCAGCACTGGAACCTGCCGTAGGTGAAGTCCTTCCGGCCGCCACGGGTCTCCCAGATGCCCTCGTCGGGCTGATCCCAGTGCTCGCACAGCCAGTCGAGGAGCCGCGACAGCTTCTGCCAGCCGTCGTGATACGCCTGCATGCCGGCCTGGGCTCCCAGGTACGCGGCGTCTATCGCCTCGCCGTAGATGTCGAGCTGCAGCTGGCCGGCGGCGCCGTTGCCGACGCGCACCGGCCGCGAACCGCGCCAGCCCTCGAAATGGTCGAGGGTCTCCTCGGTAAGGTCTGAGCTCCCGTCGATCCGGTACATGATCTTCAGCGGGTGCTCGCGGTCGCTCGTGAATTCGTCGCCGCGGCCGAGCAGCCAGCTGGCGAAGGCCCTGGCCTCCTCCTGATAGCCGAGACCGAGCAGGGCGTAGATGGAGAACGAGCCGTCGCGTATCCAGGTGTAGCGGTAGTCCCAGTTGCGCTCGCCCCCCTCCTGCTCGGGCAGCCCGGTGGTCGGCGCCGCGACCAGCGCGCCGGTCGGCGCGTAGGTCATCAGCTTGAGTGTCATCGCCGAGCGGGTCACCATCTCGCGCCAGCGGCCGCGGTAGGTGGACCGGCGCACCCAGGACTGCCAGAACTTCGCCGTCTCGTCCGCCAGGTTCTGGAGTTCCTCAGGTGTTATCCGGCGTGGCGGCCCGCCCATCGACTCGAGAATGACCCCCCCGGTCTGGCCAGCCCGCAGTGTCGCGGTCCCGCGCAGCCCGTCACCGTGGCGTTCGATGTGCAGGTCTCTTTCCCGCAGCGATTCATCGGACGGGCGGGCCCAGTGCAGCGTCAGCTCCATGTCGTCCGACTCGAACACCGCCCCGTTCTCCGACAGGTCCAGTTTGTGCGGCTGCCTGGCGTAGTCGAAGCCGGGCCGGACATCGAACCTGAACCGCATGGTGCCGCGGACCACCCGGAACTGCCGTACCAGGCGGTGCCTGTCCGTCGCGCCCCCGCCGGTGACGGGCATGAAGTCCTGGACCTCGCCGACCCCGTCCGGGGTCATGAACCTGGTGATGAGGATCGCCGTGTCCGGGAGGTAGAGCTGTTTGCTCACGTAGTCGTCCCGGTCCGGGGCGACGCGGAAGTGGCCGCCGTGGTCGGCGTCCAGCAGCGACGCGAAGACGCTGGGCGAGTCGAAACGCGGGCAGCAGAACCAGTCCACGGTCCCGTCGGTCGTCACGAGCGCTGCGGTCTGCAGGTCGCCGATCAGCCCGTGGTCGCTGATGTTCGGGTAACGGGCCATGACCTTCTCCTCACGGCTTGGGGCACAGTGCGTTTTCATGCTCCGCGGCCCGAGTACCCGCCGCCTCACCCGTGGAGAGTGTTTTCGCCCGTGCCCGCGGGTGAGGCGCCGCGTCGCGGCAGCGCCACCCCGCCGGCGATCCCGGCCAGCGTCAGGGCTTCCTGGCTACGCCGCCGACGTAGCCGTAATAGGTGGAGTTCCGCTTTGCCTGGCCCTGAACCTCAGGACGCCACTCTGGCATCGGCACCAGGCCGGGATCGAGCAGTTCCCACTCGCCGAACCAGTTGAGGATCTCCAGGTGCTCCCGCCATAGGCCCGTTCCCAGCTTCTCGTTGAACAGCTTCTGCACCGCGAGGGCTTTCGCCGTGTCCTCGGGGTGCTCGGGACCCGGCATCCGGAAACTCGAGATAGCCAGGTAGCTGCCGGGGACAACGGCGTCGCGGAACTTCGCGGTGATGCCGGCCGGGTCCTCCTCATCGCTGATGTGATGCAGGATCGAGAACATCAGCAGCGCGACCGGCTGGCTGAAGTCGATGAAGTCCCGGACTTCGGGCGCCTCCAGGAACTCGGCGGGGCGGCGGACATCCGCGGTGACGACCTTCGCCGTCCGCTTGTCGGCCAGCAGCGCCTGTCCGTGCATGAGGACAACCGGGTCGTTGTCGGTGTAGACGACGCGCGCGGCGGGATTGACCTCGTGCGCGATCTCGTGCACGTTGCCGCTGCTGGGCAGCCCCGATCCGATGTCGAGGAACTGGGTGATTCCCGCTTCCCGCGCCAGGTAGCGGACCACGCGCCGCAAGAAGGCGCGGTTGGCCTTCGCTCCCGCCACAGCGTCGGGCGCAATCCGCAGGGTCAGCTCGACCACGGCCCGGTCGGCCGCGAAGTTGTCCTTGCCGCCGAGGAAGGCATCGTAGACGCGGGCGATATTCGGCTTCGTGATGTCGATGCCAGGCGGATTCGGCTCCCCTCCAGCCACCGCAGGCTCCTTTACGTTCATGCTTCGCATTGATGCGATCTTGCGTGGCTGCCACAATATCGCCACCTCTGGTGGCGGCGCGGTCACATTCCCGCCGTGTTCCGCGGTGACGATGATGGCCGTGGATCGCCGTTACCCGATGCCCGGCTCGCCGTTACCCGTTGCCCGGCTCGCCGCTAACCCGATGCCCGGCTCGCCGCGCCGCCAGCAGGGGTATCGCCGCGATTTTCTCTTCGGTCAGGTCTTCCCACCGAATGGCAGGCAGCGGCCGTGGCCCGTGCCGTGGGCGGCAGTCGATGACACGCCCGGGCGTGACGATGAGGTCCACCAGCACGTCATGATCGGTCACCGGGATCTCGCCGGCCGCGCGTACCTGGATCTCGTGAACGGTCGTGACGGACACGGTGTGCGGACCGATCAGCCCCGCCGCGGCGGCCAGCGCGAACTCCAGGTCGGCGAACCCACCGCCCTTGCCGAGCCGCGCACCGTCCTCGCTGACCGCGACGCAGCCCATCACCACCAGATCCACCGGGGAGAGTTCGGCCAGTTCCACCCGGCGGGCGGACCGGGCCGCGCCGCTGATCGACGCGGCCTTGCGGGGCGGCTCGCTCAGGTGACCGGGATCCAGGGCGAAGAACGGCTCCGGCTCCGCGAGGCGCGGAACCGCCATGTACACGGTCTTGCCGTCCTCGAGGGCGCGCTGGCGAACCGGCAGCTGCGCCGAATCCGGGTTGGCCTTGAGGGTTCCGGCAGCCCGCCACGCGTCGGTGGTGCGGAGCCGCTCGGCGGCCGCTTCGGCGCCCGAGAAGTTCGGGATGCGTCCCGCCGCGCCGGGGAACCGCGCCACCTTCGCCGCGCGCATCGCGGACCATACCTCCTGCCGGAGGGCAGCCTTCGCGGCCAGCACAACGGCGGGGCCGCCAGCATCACGATCGTGCCGCGGCGCGGGACGGGCCATGCCCCTATGATGCACCGCCGGAGCCGCGGGTCCGTGGCAGACCGCCGGTTCATGGGCGATGACGCAGCTGATCTCCCCTTCCAGGGTTACGCCTCTTCCGTGGTGAAGATCATTCTGCGTACGGGGGCGAGTTCCTGGAGGCGTGTCGCGTCGGCCGCGGTGGCGCGGCCCTCGGGTGAGGAGAACGCCGCGCGCAGCTCCTCCATGGTGTCCCATTCCAGCTCGGCGATCAGGTAGTAAGGTGCGCCGTGCATGGCCACGACATCACGGCTGACCGCGTACCTGCGCAGCCCGGGCAGCTGGCGCAGGAGCGGAATGTGGACGTTGCGGTAGTGCCGGTCGAACGCGGCGCTGTCGGCCGGCGTCTCGTAGAGGGCCAGGAAGCGAGCCGTCATCGTGCCGCCCTCCCGTACCGCGCGAGGACAGCGGCGCCGGCCTTCCCGGCCTTCCCGGCCGACAGGCACCCGTCTGGGTCGGATACGACTCCGTCCAGGGTGATGAATTCAACGACGATGACGCTCACGCGAGTTCCTTCCAGTCGATGCTCGCCGGTACGTACCGGCGGCACCGGCCCGGCTCATCGCGCGTGGCGGAAATCCCCGAAAGAAAATTGTCCGGGCAGGTCGAATGCCCCGAAGACGCCGGGATCGGCGAAGACGACGTTGCGCGCGACGCGGCCGTCGGTGACCGTGAAGACCTGAAGCGTGTGCAGCCGGTGCCCGCCGCCGGGCTCCGGCGCATAGGCGGCGAGCGCGGGCTGCCCATTGGCGGTAAGCTGCCGCATTCTCCAGCCTGTCCCGCGCGCGTCGAACACGCGGCGCATGAACAGGCCGTAGTTGCGGCTGCCCCGGTACCACAGTGGCACCGGCGGCATCTCCAGGACCGCATCATCGGTGAGGAGCCGTACCAGCGCGGGGACGTCGGCCGCCTCGAACGCGCGCACGTACTGCCGGATTACCGCGCGTATCTCCGGATCGTCCGGCTCGGTGATTTCGCCCATGCCGGCCACGTCCGCCAGCCCGGCGCGGGCGCGCTGCAAAGCGCTGTTGACAGCGGTAACCGTGGTGTCAAGCTGCGGCGACCTCAGCGGCACTGAACTGGAGTACCTCGCGGAGCAGGAGTACAGCCCGCTGTCGCGGCGGCAGCATCTGCATCGCCGCCACCAGCGCGAGCCGCATCTCCGTCCGCATTCCGATATCGAAACGCGCGTCAGGAAATGGCTGCAGCCAGGGAATGTCGAACGCTGGTGTGAGCGGTGCCCCGGGATCATCGCTCGGCGCGCCCAGACCGGACGGCAGCGGTCGCCGCGCACGCCCCTCCAGCGCCGAAAGGCACGCGTTGCCCGCGATCCGGTACAGCCAGGTCCGTACCGAAGCTCGCGTGCGGTCGTACCGGTCGCGGGCCTTCCAAGCCCGCAGCATCGTCTCCTGCACCACGTCTTCGGCTTCGTGGAACGAGCCCAGCATCCGGTAGCAGTACGCCACCAGCTCACCCCGGTACGGCTCGAAGTCCACCGCCATATCTTCGCTCACTCGGCGGCTCGGCACGGCCCGCAACAAAGTCCGCGGGGATCCGGACGCCAGGCGGGATATGGCGTTAGGCCGGGAATACGGTGGGCCGGGTGACGTGCTGGCGTCCGGAGGGGCCGGTCCAGATCATGACGCCCGGTTCGGGCTGCTGGAGTGTCCACCCGGGGTCT
>Ga0213875_10000404_pt1 | contig 37933 bp, 40 predicted proteins | sample BarmaccomBMRX_R8_FD_160105 | JGI IMG/M metagenome (GOLD analysis project Ga0213875, IMG submission 160105) | Root-associated microbial communities from Barbacenia macrantha in rupestrian grasslands, the National Park of Serra do Cipo, Brazil - RX_R8 | ecosystem: Host-associated > Plants > Roots...
GGAGGGAGCCCGGGGGCGGAGGGAGCCCGGGGGCGGAGGGAGCCCGGGGGCGGAGGGAGCCCGGGGGCGGAGGGAGTCCGGGGCGCTGGGGGCTTGGGGGAGGTGGGCGCTGGCTGGGGCGGGGGGTGTGCACGCGGGAGTTGAAGGGTGGGGTGGAGGGAGAGCCACGGCCCGTTTGGGATGAAAATTACGGTTGATCAGCCGAAGAAGACCTCAGCCTCTGCGTAGCGCTCGGGTGGCACCATCTTCAGTTCGCGGGTCGCCTCGGAAAGCGGAACGCGGATGATGTCGGTGCCGCGCAGCGCCACCATGACGCCGAACGCCTCGTCGTGCACCGCGCCGATCGCGTGCTCGCCGAAGCGGGTGGCCAGTACGCGGTCGAAAGCCGTCGGCGTGCCGCCGCGCTGGATGTGGCCGAGGACGGTGCAGCGCGCCTCCTTGCCGGTGCGCTTTTCGATCTCGGCCGCGAGCATCTGGCCGATGCCGCCGAGCCGCACGTGGCCGAACGCGTCGAGCTGTCCCCCGGTCAGGGTGAGCTCCTCGTTCTTCGGGTGCGCGCCCTCGGCGACGACGACGATCGGCGCGTACCGGGTCTGGAACCGGTGCTCCACCAGCGCGCACACCTTCTCGATGTCGAACGGGCGCTCCGGTATCAGGATCACGTTGGCGCCGCCGGCCAGGCCGGCGTGCAGCGCGATCCAGCCCACGTGCCTGCCCATCACCTCGACGATCAGCGCGCGGTGGTGGCTCTCCGCGGTGGTGTGCAGCCGGTCGATGGCCTCCATCGCGATGTTCACCGCGGTGTCGAAGCCGAACGTGTAGTCGGTGGCGCCGAGGTCGTTGTCGATGGTCTTCGGCACGCCGACCACGTTGACGCCCTCGCCGTACAGCCTCGTCGCCACGCCGAGCGTGTCCTCGCCGCCGATGGCCACGAGCGCGTCGACGCCGAGCCCCGCCAGGTTGTCCTTGATCCGCTCGATGCCGTTGCGGCCGCCGGGCCCGGTGTCCTTGAGCGGGTTGGTGCGGGAGGAGCCGAGTATTGTTCCGCCCCTGGGCAGGAGTCCGCGGACCGCCTGCACGTCCAGCGGCACCGTGTCGCCCTCCAGGGGGCCCCGCCAGCCGTCGCGGAAACCCACGAATTCCAGGCCGAACTCCTGGATTCCCCGGCGGACGATGGCACGGATGGCGGCATTCAGGCCGGGGCAGTCGCCGCCCCCGGTTAGGACTCCCACTCGCATGGTGCACAGCCTAGCGGCCAGGCGGGTGCTTGTGATGGGTGCCTGGATTAACAGGACGTGACTGACGCGGTCGGGCTGTTCACGAGCAAGGCTATGCGTCCTGGCCGCCGTCGAGGCCGTGCTCGATGGCGTACCTGACGAGCTCGACGCGGTTGTGCAGGTGCAGCTTGCCGAGCGTGTTCTGCACGTGGTTCTGGACCGTGCGGTGCGACAGGACGAGCCGCCCGGCGATCTGCTTGTAGGACAGGCCGGTGGCGACCATGCGCAGGATCTCGGTCTCCCGTTCGGTGAGCGTGGGCACGTCCCGCCCGTCGGGCCGCTGTGCCGTGGCAAGCCGGCGGAACTCGCCGAGCACGAGCCCGGCCAGCCCGGGCGTGAACACCGCGTCGCCGGCCGCGGTCCGGCGGACGGCGTCCAGGAACTCCGCACGGCCCGCGGACTTGACCAGGTACCCCGCCGCCCCGGCCTTCACGGCGTCCAGCACGTCCTGCCGCTCCCCGCTGGCCGACAGCACGAGCACGCGGATGCCCGGATCGGCGGCGAGCAGGCCCATCGTCACCTCGACCCCGGACATGTCGGGCAGTTGCAGGTCGAGCACCGCCACGTCGGGCCGCGCCGCCCCGGCCACCCGCAGCGCCTGCGCGCCGCCGGCCGCGGTGGCGACCACCTCGTACCCGGCCTCGGCCAGGTCCCGCGCGACCGCGTCCCGCCACATCGGGTGATCGTCGACCACCATCACCCGGACTGGCCGCGACCGCCGTTGCGGATCAGTGGGCCGGTGCACCCTCCAGGAGCTCCTTTGTGCCACATAGTCATCGAACGCCTCGCCGAATCGTCCGGCCCGGGCGTCGAAGACCATACCACGGAAGCGCCGCTACGCCCCAGCCCGCGGCAGGCGGAGCTCGACCTCCGTTCCCTCCCCCGGCAGCGAACTGATCCGCGCGGACCCGCCCAGGTCGCGCACCCGGCCGCGGATGGAGTGACTGACCCCCAGACGCCCGGCTGCCGCCGCCTCGGCGAGCCGCCCGCGCGGCATCCCGGGGCCGTCGTCCCGGACGGTCACGGTGACCGTCTGGTGCTCGTCCTCCACGAGCACCCACGCCCGCGCCTGGTCTCCGCAGTGCCGGCGGACGTTGTCCAGAGCCGCGCGGACGGCCGACGTCAGCTCGTCGGCCGCCTTCCGGGGCAGCCAGACGGGTTCCGCCGGCGTACTGACCGTCACGCCCTCCGATTCCTCCCGCGCGAGCAGCGCGCGCAGGTCGGCTCGCTCTGGTTCGGCATCCGGCGGCGCGTCGGCGCGTCGGCGCGCGCCTGGCGGCGCGGTGCCGACAAGCGCGCGGAGGGCGGCCTCCTGCTGGCCTGCGAGGCGGCCCAGCTCGGCGGCCTCGCCGCCTGCCTCGGTTCCCCTGCGCTGCACGAGCGCGAGCACCTGAAGCACCGAGTCATGGATGTCCCTCGCCAGCCGGTCACGTTCCCTGCTCGCCGCCTCGATCTCCGTGGCCCGCTGCCGCTCATGCTCCACCTCGGCGCTGAGCCGGGCCAGGTGACCCACGATCGCGCCGGCGAGCAGCATCAGCACCATGCCGTTGACCGACACCGAGAGCCGGTCACTGCGCAGCGTGAAATCACACGCGGAGAGCACGAGGGCGGAGACGATTCCCGCCCGCCGCCCCGAATACACGGCCCAGGCCAGCACCGGGCCGGCCACCCATGTCGCGGTCACCGGCGAGATGCCCTGCCGCATGCTCTGCGGATTCTGCAGGGCCGCCGTGGACAGCAGCAGGGCCGCCGCGACCGCGAGATCCACGGTCAGCGGGAGCGGGCTGCGCCGGGACGGCTGGGCGTAGATGTACGTGGTGGCCGCGGTCCAGACAGTCATGACGGCGATCACCGCCCAGGCCCAGGCGAAGTGGGAGTAGTCCGCCCGGTTCATCAGGACGAGGATCGCCGCGTAGCCTATGCTCGCGAACCGGAATACCGCGATGGCCCGCCACAGCGGCTCCCGGATGCCGGCCACTGGATGCCCGTCACCGCGCGTCAGTCGGACTCGGCGGCGGCCGCCGGGAGGTCACCGGCGGGCCGGCGCGCGTACTCGTCGACGTACTCCTGGCCGGACAGGCTCCCGATCTGGCGCATGATCTCGTCGGTCACGGTCCGCAGCACCGCGCGGTCCGATTCCATGCCGTAGTACCGGGAGAAATCCAGCGGCTTGCCGAACCGGACACCGGGCCTGATCCGCATGTTCGGCCTGATCGTGCCCGTCGGCTGGAACTCGAAGGTGCCGACCATCGCGCACGGGACGACCGGCACGCGCGACTCGAGCGCGAGCCGGGCGACGCCGGTCTTGCCCCGGTGCAGCCGGCCGTCCGGCGACCTGGTGCCCTCGGGGTAGATGCCGAGCACCCTGCCGTCGGCGAGCACGCGCAGGCCGGCGCGCAGGGCCTGCTCGCTGGCGGCGCCGCCGCCCCTGTCCACCGGGATCTGCCCGAGACCGCTGAAGAACGCCCTGCTTATCAGGCCCTTGAGCCCGCGGCCGGTGAAGTACTCCCGCTTGGCCAGGAATACCACCTTCCTCGGCAGCGGCAGCGGCCCGAAGAAATGGTCAGAGAACGAGAGGTGGTTGCTCGCCAGGATGACGGGGCCACGCCTCGGCACATTCTCGCGCCCCTGTGACCACGGCCGGAAGACGATCTTCAAGGCCGTGCCAAGGGTGAGTTTCACCAGCCAATAGAACACGTACACATAGTCGCACGTCCCACGGCAAAGTCGATGCCCCCGCGCGGAATGCCGGGCCGGTCACCTCGAGTCATGGACGCGGTCATATCGTATCCCGGGATGCGCCGTGCCGCCCCGCCGTGCGACGATGCCAGATATGTCCCCCGTACTCCCTGGCGCGGAGCCCTTCTACCACGATGGCGGACCCGTCGGCGCGCTGCTGTGCCACGGGTTCACCGGCAGTCCCAGGACGCTTCGCCCGTGGGCCGAGTACCTGGCCGGCGCCGGGCTGACGGTGAGCCTGCCGCGGCTGCCGGGGCACGGCACCACGTGGCAGGACCTGGGAACCACCGGGTGGCAGGACTGGTACGGCGAGGCCGACCGCGCGTTCGGTGAGCTGAGCGGGAAATGCTCGCAGACGTTCGTGCTCGGCCTGTCCATGGGCGCCTGCCTGGCGCTCCGGCTCGCCGAGACCCATGGTGGCGCGGTGAGCGGCCTGGTCGTCGTGAACCCGTCGCTGGCGGCGGACACCCGGCTGTTCCTGCTCGCGCCGGTGCTGAAGCGGGTGCTCCGGTCGATGCCCGGCATCTCCAGTGACATCAAGAAGCCCGGCGTCAGCGAGGGCGGGTACGACCGGGTGCCCGTCCGGGCCGCGGCGACGCTTCCCGGGCTGTGGCGGGTCACCGGCCGGCACCTGCGGGAGGTCACCCAGCCCGTTCTCGTCTACCGCAGCGCGGTCGACCACGTGGTCGGCCCGGCCAGCATGAAGGTGCTGCGTGCGGCTCTGCCGGCGGCGGAGGTCCGCGCCTGCCCCGACAGTTACCATGTGGCGACGCTGGACAATGACGCGCGGGAGATCTTCGCCGGGAGTCTGGAATTCATTCGCGCGCACAGCGCTGTTAGTAGCGAAGCCGGAGAACGGGGCGAGGCCGGGAAGGAGGTGTGAGACGGGACGGTGACAGGAAGGGACGAAACCGGCGGTACTGACGGAACGGGCGGTACTGACGGAACGGGCCGCGAGGACGGCTGGGCCGGCGCCGGCGGCGACGAGGAGGCGGCGTGGCGTGAGCTCGTCGCGCACTACGACGCGCCGGCGGCGGACGACCACGTGCCCTGGCCTGAACGGGAGAACCTGCCGGGGACGGCGCAGACGGCGGGGCTGGCGCCGGAGACCCTGCCGCGCGAGTTCGAGTCGCACGGACGGGCCGGGCAGCAGCCGCAGGGCGACCAGGGGACACCCCGCGAGCCGCCCCGCGAGCCCTGGCCGCCGGGAACACGGCGGCAGAGGACGGAGCAGGCCGGCAGCGAGCCCGAGCCCGCCGAGGAGCACTACATCCCGCCGCCGCCTCCGCCGCTGCCGAAGATCGATCCCATCACCAAGGGCGCCTGGCTCGCGCTATTCGGCGGCCCCGCTTATCTGCTCATCGCCACCGCCATCGGCTGGGCGGTACCCGGGGTCGCGGCGTTCTGCGCGGTCGCCGCGTTCGTCGGCGGCTTCGCCGTGCTCGTGCTCCGCATGGACGGGGGGCCGCCCCGCGGTTCCGGTCCCGACGACGGGGCCGTCGTCTGAGCTCGCGCCGCCCGCCTGGGCGGTGGCTGCACCTGTGCCACCGGCGGCGGGCGTGCCGTTGGCGGACGGGGTGCGGTTGGCGGACGGGGAGCGGTTATCACCCGGTGGCGGGCGGTTGCCCGCCGCCTGCTGTGCCTTGATCGCGGCCTCGAACACCGACATGGCGTCCTGCGCCATCCCGGCGAGGGTGTCGCCGACGTCGGCGAGATGTGAGCCGATTCCGGGGCCGGAGACGCGGAGCATCCGCGCGGCCCGGCAGATGGGGCACCAGGCGCACTCGGGCGCCTCGTCGCCGGCCTGCTCGCCGGTCGCCGTCTCCCAGACGTCCGACCGGCTGTTGGTTGTTCCCAGCGTGTTGCGGACCTTGTCCGCGACCTCCCGGGCGACCCCGCGCGCGCCGGCGCGCATCAGCCGGCGCTGGAACTCACTGATCGGGTCGCTGCCCGGCTCGCCGCCGCGTTCGGTCAATTTGCGCCTCCTGTGTTCGGCGGCTGCGCCGCGCCACCCGCCGTCATCCCATCTTCGGAGATTACCTCTACAGGTCGACCACATAGGGCACGCCGGTTGCGCGGAAGTGGCCGACGTTGACGCACTCGGTCCGGCCTATTCGCACGCGGCGCGCGAGCGGCTGGTGGACGTGGCCGAACAGGGCGTAACGCGGCTGCGTGCGCCGTATCGCCTCGAGGAGCGCTTCGCTGCCGGTTTCCAGGCGGCGCGCGACGGTGTCGTAGAGCAGTTCGGGAACCGCCGGGGGGATGTGGGTGCAGAGCACGTCGACCGCACCGACGGTCTCCAGTTTGGCCTGGAACTCCTCCTCGCTGATCTCGTTGGGGGTGCGGTAGGGCGATACCAGGCCTCCCCCGACGAAGCCGAAATCCAGGTCGCCGAGCCGGGCCCGGGCGCCGTCGAGTACGTGGTGTCCCGGCTTGAGGTAGCCCGGCCACAGCGCGGGAACGTCCACATTGCCGTAGGTGAGGTAGGCGGGTTCCGGCATCGCGGAGAACAGGTCGGCGTACTGCCGCCGGATCGCCTCGTTGATCAGCGCACGGGGATCGCCGCCGCCGTTTCCGCGGAAGAGCCGGGCGGCGAGCTGGCTGGCCTCGGCGAACCTTTTGGCGGTGCGCAGCTCGATGTACTCCCGGGCCCGTTCCGGGCCGAAGAACTCGGCGAAGATGCCTTGGCTGTGATCGGCGTAGTCGAGGAAGAGCAGCAGGTCACCGAGGCAGAACAGCGCGTCGGCGCCGCTGGCGGCGGTCGCCAGCGCGTCGGCCCTGCCGTGCACGTCACTCACCACGTGGACTCGCATGAGTTCAACCTAAAGGCTCGTATGCCGTGCGCCAGCAGGCGATTAGGCTGAATAGCCGGGAGAGCGCGGCAGGGCGAATCCGCGCCTGGACTACCTGCCGGTAACTTTTGGCTGTAACGTCACCGTAGCAACGTGACGCTAAGGAGAAGACGTGCGCGAGTACAGCATCCCCGCCCTGGTGGAGGTCCCGGCGTCGGCGAATCTCGCCGACATGGTTTCCCGCCGGGCCGGCGAGCAGCCGCAGGCGGTGGCGCTGCGACGCAAGGACTCGGGCGGCCGCTGGCAGGATGTTACCACGCGGCAGTTCAGGGACGAGGTGTACGCGCTTGCCAGGGGGCTGATCGCGGCGGGGATCGAGGTGGGCGACCGGGTGGCGCTGATGTCGCATACCAGGTACGAGTGGACGCTCATCGACTACGCCATCTGGACCGCGGGCGCGGTCTCCGTTCCGATCTACGAGACGTCGTCGGCGGAGCAGGCCGAGTGGATACTGGCGGACTCGGGCGCGAGGGCGGTCATCGTCGAGAACGAGGTTTTCGGGCAGATGATCTCCGATGCCAGCGACAGGCTGCCGGCGCTGGAGCACCGGTGGCGGTTCGAGCCGGGGCTGGCGGAGCTGACGGCGTCCGGGGAGCAGGTGGACGAGGCCACCCTCGCCGAGCGCGCCCGCGCGGCCGGCGCGAAGGACCTGGCCACGGTCATCTACACCTCGGGCACCACCGGCCGCCCCAAGGGGTGCCAGCTCACCCATGAGAACCTGCTGAGCGACGTTCGCAACGCGTTCATGGGCCCGCTGACGGCGATCCATGCGGTACCGGACCCGGCCACGCTGCTCTTCCTGCCGCTGGCGCACGTCTTCGCCCGGATCATCGAGATCGGCTGCCTGGAGGCCGGGATCATCCTTGGTCACAGCCCGAGCGTCACCGACCTGCTGCCCGACCTCGCCTCGTTCCGGCCGACGTTCATCCTCGCGGTGCCGCGGGTCTTCGAAAAGGTCTACAACGGCGCCGAGCAGCGCGCGGCGGCTGAGCGCAGGGGCGCCATCTTCGGCCGGGCGGCCAGGATCGCGATCGCCTACAGCCGGGCGCTGGACGACGGTGGCCCCGGCTTCGGGCTGCGCGCTGAGCACGCCCTCTTCGACCGGCTGGTCTACGGCAAGATGCGCGCCGCGCTGGGCGGCCGGGCACGCTGGGCGGTCTCCGGCGGCGCCGCCCTCAGCGAGCGGCTCGGGCACTTCTTCCGCGGCGTCGGGGTGACGGTCCTCGAAGGATACGGGCTGACCGAGACGACGGCCGCCGCGACCGTCAACCGGCCGGAGCGGCAGAAGATAGGCACCGTCGGGCTGCCGCTGCCCGGTGTCGCCGTCCGGATCGCCGATGACGGCGAAGTCCTGCTCAGCGGGCCATCGATCTTCCGGGGCTACTGGCAGAACGACCAGGCGACCGCGGACGCGTTCACGCAGGACCGCTGGTTCCGCACCGGCGACCTCGGAGAGCTGGATGAGCAGGGCTTCCTCAAGATCACCGGGCGGAAGAAGGAGATCATCGTCACCGCGGGCGGCAAGAACGTGGCGCCCGCGGTGCTGGAGGACAGAATGCGCAGCCACCTGCTGGTCAGCCAGGTCATGGTCGTGGGCGACGGGCGCCCCTACATCGGCGCCCTGGTCACGCTCGACGCCGACGCGCTCGGCCCGTGGAAGGAGCGGCACGGGAAGCCGGCCGGCATGACCGTGACGGAGCTGCGCGAGGACCGGGATCTGCTCGCGGAGATCCAGGCGGCCGTGGACGACGCGAACAAGGCGGTTTCCAGGGCCGAGTCGATCCGCCGGTTCCGGGTACTCGACACGGACTTCACCCAGGAGAAGGGGCACCTCAGCGCGAAGCTGAGCATGCGCAGAACCGTGCTGGAGAAGGACTTCGCATCCGATATCGAGGCCCTCTACTCGTAGGCCTCGCGGGCATTGCGCCGCCGGGACGGCCTGTCAGCCGTCAAGGGTGGCGCGCAGGCGCCCTGCGATCTGGTCCCAGCCCCAGTCTCGCTCCACCCACGCCCGTCCCTTCTCCCCCATCGCCCGCGCCCTTCCCGGATCGGCGAGCAGCTCGGTGATCCTGGCGGCGATCGCGGGAACGTTCCGGCCCCGCACGACGTAGCCCGATTCGCCGTCGAGTATGGCGTCCGGCGCGCCGCCCGAGTCGCCCCCGACCACGGGCAGCCCGGCGGCGGATGCCTCCAGGTAGACGATGCCGAGGCCCTCGACGTCGAGGCCGCCGCGGCGGGTGCGGCAGGGCATGGCGAAGACATCGCCGGCGGCGTAGTGGGCGGACAGCTCCGGCCCCGGCACCGGGCCGGTGAACGTGACCGAGTCGGCCACGCCCGTGTGCGCGGCAAGGCGCCGCAGGCTGCCGGCGTACGGCCCGTCGCCGACGATCAGCAGCGCCGCGCCGGGGACCTTGGCGCGAACCTCCGGCCAGGCGCGGATGAGCGTGTCCTGCCCCTTGCGCCGCACCAGGCGGGAGACGCAGATCACGACGGGGCACCCGGCCAGCCCGAGCCGCCGCCTGACCGCGTCGCCGTCGCCGGGCGCGGCGCGGAACGCGCTCGCGTCGACGCCCGGGGCGAGCCGTACCATACGGGCCGCGGCGTCCCGGGACAGCGCCCGGGCCAGCCGGACCCTGAAGTACTCGCCCAGGTACGTGACCACGTCGACGGAGTCGCCGATCTGGTGCAGCAGTGACCGCGCGCCCGGCAGCGCGGCCCACCCGGCCTCATGCCCGTGGGTCAGGGCGACGGCACGGGTCACGCCTGCCCTGCGCAGCGCCGGGGCGAGCAGTCCGAGCGGCGCGGCCGCGCCGAACAGAACGGCCTCGCAGGACCGGTCCCGTGCGAGGCCGGCGGCCCGCCGGGTGACGGTGGGCACGGGGAGCATCAGCGAGGTCGGATGCCGCACGACCTCGAACGGCTGCCGCGCGTCGAACCGCGCCGCGCCCTCCCATGCTGGCGCGTACACGGTGACATGATCCGGGGGCAGCCGGAGGGCCAGCGCGTGCACGAACGACTGGATGCCGCCTTGGCGGGGCGGGAAGTCGTTGCTGACGATCAGCGTCCGGCGCATGGCGCCCCCGAGTATACGAGGGGCGCCGTGCCGGCCGGCGCCGAAGTCACCTGAGCAGGTGTTACACGCGCGCGGCGCCGTCGAAGTTCGCCTGGAACCAGGAGTTGCTGAACGGAACCTTCTCGACGTTCACCCCGGGATGCGGCGCATCGACGACCATCCCGTTACCCACGTACATGCCGACGTGGCCTTCGCCGTTGAAGTACAGCAGGTCGCCGGGCCGGATCTCCGACTCCGGGATGTGCGGCAGCGTCGCCCACTGCTCGTAGGTCGTGCGCGGAATCGATACTCCCGCGTATGCCCACGCCGCCTGCATCAGCCCGGAGCAGTCGAACCCGCTCTGGCACGGCCCCTCCGCGCCGTACACGTAGGCGCAGCCGATCTGTGCTTCGGCGAAAGCGACGGCCTTCCCCGCCTGGCTGGACGCCGGCACCGGGGTGCCGCCTCCGCCACCGCCACCGCCACCGCCGGTGCCAGTCCCACCACCACCGCCGCCCCCGCCGCCGAGGGTGCTCACCTGCTGTTGCTGCTGCTGGGTGAGGCTGTCGAGCGTGGCCTTCTCGTTCGCGAGCAGCTTGCCGATCGAGTTCTTCACCTGCCCACGCTGCGCGGCGAGCTGGGAGATGGCGTACGTGGTCCGCTGCTGGTCCTGCTGCACGGAGTTGAGCTGCTGAGCGGCGGCGAGGAAGACCTGGGTCTCCTGGTTGCGGCTGCCGGCCAGCTGGAGCAGCATCGACGCCTGGTTGAGCACCGTCGCCGGGCTGTTCGTGGTCAGCAGGCCCGCCAGCGAGGTCTGCCCGGCATTCTCGTATGACGCGGCGGCGATCTGCGCCACCTTCGTCCGGGCGGCGGCGAAGTGCGCCTGGTCGCGCGCGACTTCCTTGTCCACCTGGCGCAGCCTGGCGCGAGCCGCGGTGAGCTCCTCGGCCACCTGGTCGTACTGCTGGACAGCCCGGTTGAACTTGGTGGTGAGGAGATTGACCTTCGCCTGCACCTGGTTGATGGTTGGCTGGGGCGCGGCGGCCACTCGCGTGACCCCGGTGTAGGCGGCGAGACCGCCGACCAGAAGAAGCCCAGCGAAGGCCGCGAGAACGCGGCGAACCCCCGACACGTGTGTCACGAGTCGCGTACGCACTGTGCCTGCCACGCTCCCTTTCTCCCGCGCTCCGCCGGCAGATGCGAATCCCGGCGACCGCCGACCGCCGTTACCCATGTGGTAACTACTAAGCGGTACGGCTTGAAGCTGTGGTTAGGTTAGTGAGTTATCGCAGGCCGATTCAACCGATTCGCCTAATCTGGACAGAATCATTACGATCGCTCCGTTCACCGGCGGCGGGCTGGGGTTTCCGCTATACTCACGAGGCTTTGGCCTGCGGCCGGGAGTACCGCAACGGCGGAATCATGGCCGCGTTCGCGAGCACCGTCAGCGCTCGCCGCTCGGCGACATCCAGCGATGCCCGGTGCCGCGGCTCGCCAATGAGAACCGCCACGGCGCAGTCCCCGCACGCGATGCCGCGCATGTCGCAGCGGTCACAATCGATGACCATGCCGCCCTCCATTTCTTTTCGTAATGGGCAGGACACACGTTAGGACCGCCCACCGACATTCCGGCGCGGAGCGGGCAGCAGGCCAAGTTTGCAGCTTTCAGAAACAGAGCCGGGCGGGCGTGACGGGCATGCGGAGTCGCTGGGGGCGCGGGCGCGACGGGCATGCGGAGTCGCTGGGGGCGCGGGCGTGGCGGGCATGCGGGTGGCTGAGGGTGTCAGTGGTGTGGGGGCGGGGGCGGGAGTCCTGGAGGGCGCCCCCAGAATGACAGTGCCCCGTCTTACCGTGGTCAGCGTGATGAACGCGAATCCGGCAGGCCGGCTCCCAGGCGTATCCCGCATTCCGCTCGCCGAGCTGGATTTCGCGGTCGTCGATCTGGAAACGACCGGCTGGTCGCCGGGCGAGTCGGGCATCACCGAGATAGGAGCGGTCCGGGTGCGCGGCGGCAGGGTGCTCGCCGAGTTCGCCACGCTGGTCAACCCCGGCGCGCCGCTGCCTCCGGGTATCGAGGAGCTGACCGGGATCACCGACCAGATGCTCGCCTTCGCCCCGCCCGTGGCGGCGGTGCTGCCCGGACTGCTGAGCTTCGCCGAGGGCTGCGTGCTCACCGCGCACAACGCGCCGTTCGACCTCGGGTTCCTCCTCGCCGCCTGCGGTGACTGCGGCCTGCGGTGGCCGGACTTCCCCGTGGTCGACACGGTCACGCTGGCACGGCACCTGCTCGGTGCCGACGAGGTACCCGATCGCAAGCTGGGCACTTTGGCCGGGTTCTTCGGCGCCCAGGTGCTGCCGCGTCACCGGGCCCTGGCGGACGCGCGTGCCACCGCGGCCGTGCTCAGCTCCCTGCTCGGACGGCTCGCCGACCGCGGCATCCGGACCCTCGGCGAGCTGACGGCGTGGCTCGAGGCGCAGGAGGCTGCCGCCGCGGCGGCAGCCGCGCAAGCAGAAGCGGCGGAAGCCGCCGCGGCGGCGGCGGCGGGAGCCACCGGAGAAGGAGAAGAGACGGTCGCGGCGGGAGAAGCAGCAGGAGCGGCCGGGGCGATAGGGTAAGGCCCGGTACGGGGACCAGCCGGTACCGAAGATCAGCCGGTACCCAGAGATCACCGGGAGGCAGCGAGTGGTCACCGCCATCGTCCTGATCAAGGCCGAGATCCAGCGCATCCCGGACGTCGCGGAGACCATAGCGCAGATCCGCGAGGTCAGCGAGGTGTACTCGGTGACGGGCGAGTTCGACCTGGTGGCGATGGTCCGCGTCCGCGGCCACGAGGAGCTCGCAGACGTGATCCCCGGCGGGCTGAACAAGGTGCCCGGCGTCATCCATACCGAGACGCACATCGCGTTCCGTACCTACACCCGCCACGACCTCGAAGCAGCCTTCTCGCTCGGCCTGTCCGGCGCCTGAGGGGACCTGTCCTTGGGCGGGAGCGGCGGGGTCAGGAGCTGGCGGCGAGGCGCTGGGAGGCGTCGGCCCAGCGGGACAGCAGGGAGCCGGCGGCGCCGGAGTCGACTGCTTCCGCGGCTCGCTTGAGGCCGGCGGAGAGCGCCGGGGCCAGGGCGTCGGGGCCGGGAACACCCTCGCTCGCGGCCAGCGCGGCCGCCGCGTTCAGCAGGACTATGTCACGTACCGGGCCGGCCTCGCCGGACAGCACCGAACGCGCGACCGACGCGTTGTAATCCGCGTCGCCGCCACGCAGGTCACCGGCCTCGGCGCGGGGCACGCCCAGCGACAGCGGGTCCAGCGTCGCCTGCGACACGGAGCCGCCGGAGACCACCCAGACCGAGGACGGCGCGGTCGTGGTCAGCTCGTCGAGGCCGTCGCCGCCGTGGAACACCAGCGCTGACGATCCGCGGGCCGCGAGCACGCCGGCCAGCACCGCGCCCATCCGCGGGTCGAACACCCCGACCGCCTGCGCCGAGGGGCGCGCCGGGTTCGTCACCGGGCCGAGGAAGTTGAACACGGTCGGCACGCCGAGCTCACGGCGCGGCACGGCGGTGTGCCGGAACGCCGGATGGTACAGCGGCGCGAAGAGGAAGGCAACACCGATCTCGTCGGCGAGCGTGACCGACGCGGCGGGGGGCAGCGTGATCGCCACGCCCAGCGCCTCCAGCACGTCGGCCGCCCCGCACGCCGAGGACGCCGCCCGGTTGCCGTGCTTGACCATCCGGGCGCCCGCGGCGGCCGCCACGATCGTCGCCATCGTCGACACGTTCACCGTGTGCGCGCCGTCGCCGCCGGTCCCGACGAGGTCGGTGACCTCCCCGGGGATCAGGATCGGAGTCGCGTGCGACAGCATCGCCCTGGCGAGGCCCGCCACCTCCTCCGGGGTCTCCCCCTTGACCCGCAGCGCCACGCCGAAGCCGGCGATCTGCGCCGGCGTCGCCGCCCCCTCCATGATCTCGTTCATCGCCCAGGCGGTCTCGTCCGCGGTGAGCGACTCACCGCGGATCAGCGCGCCGATCAGCGCGGGCCAGCTGAGCGTTTCCATGTCGGCCCCAGGGAGGTAGTAGGTGCGGACGTCAGCGTGGTGCGATGGCGGCGCGGGCGCGCATCAGCCCGGCCAGCTCCCTGGCCAGGGCCACCGGATCGATGGGATGGCTGGTCACGGCGTCGGCGCGGGACCAGGTGGCGAGCCAGCCGTCGTCGGCGCGGCCGATCACCAGCAGCACCGGAGGGCACTGGTAGATCTCGTCCTTCGCCTGCCGGCAGATGCCGATCCCGCCGGCGGGCTGCGCCTCGCCGTCGAGCACCATGACGTCGACGCCACCGGAGTCGAGCAGCCGGAACAGCGCGGGCTCGGTGGCCACCTCGACGACCTCCGCCTCCGGCACGTCCGGGGCTGGCCGGCGCCCGATCGCGAGCCTGATCTCCGCCCGCGTATCGGCGTCGTGACTGTACACAACGACCTTCATGGCACTGAATCCTACTGACACGCCGCACCAGGGTGGGGAGGGCCGGCCGCGGCGAGACGGGAGAGGAAGTCGCACGCGGGACGGGAGGGGGTTGTCGCAGGCAAGCCAAGGCCGGCCGCGGCGAGATGGGAGCGGATTGTTGCACTCAACATGGGGGGTCGGCTGCGCATCACCTACAGGGTGTCGTAATAATGGCCATCGTGGCGACTGCATCCGCGACCGAGACGGTACCTCGCACCCCGGCCAGCCGGCCGAATCTGGTCAGCGTGGGCACCATTATCTGGCTGTCCAGCGAGCTGATGTTCTTCGCCGCGCTGTTCGCGATGTATTTCACGATCCGCTCGGTGGACAAGGGGCAGGGACTGCACTGGCCGGGAGCGGACCTGGATATCGCGCTCGGCTCGGTGAACACGACCGTGCTGCTGCTGTCCAGCGTGACCTGCCAGATGGGCGTGTTCGCGGTCGAGCGCGGCCAGATCAGGCGCACCGGGTCCATCTTCAGGCCCATGCAGTGGGGCCTGCGTGAGTGGTATGTGCTGTCGTTCCTGATGGGGCTCTACTTTGTCCTGGGGCAGGGATACGAGTACCTGGACCTGATCAGGAAGCAGGGTCTCACGCTCAGCTCCTCCAACTACGGCTCGGTGTTCTACCTGACCACCGGGTTCCACGGCCTGCACGTGACCGGCGGCCTGATCGCGTTCATCTTCCTGCTCGGGCGCACGTTCGCAGCCCGGCGCTTCACCCGCGAGCAGCAGGTCAGCGCGATCGTCGTGTCGTACTACTGGCACTTCGTCGACGTCGTCTGGATCGGGCTGTTCACCACCATCTACCTCATCCACTAAGCAGGGGAACACCGAGTGAGCTGGATCATCGCCCGGCGAAGGCACCCGGCCGCGGGGTACGCGGCCATCGCGGGGCTGCTCGTCGTGGTAGCCGTGGGTTACGGCGCGCTTACCGGCTTCGGGAGCGGCGCGTCGGCGTCGGCGCCCGCGCAGAACGCCACCGACATCGCGCAGGGCAGGAGTCTGTTCCTCGACAACTGCTCCTCGTGCCACGGGCTGGAGGCGCAGGGCACGCCGCAGGCGCCGTCCCTGATCGGCGCCGGTGCCGCCGCCGTCGACTTCCAGATGTCGACCGGCCGGATGCCCGCCAAGGAGCAGGGCCCGCAGAACGACCGGAAGCCGGTGACGTTCACCCAGCAGCAGATCTACGACATCGCCGGTTATATCGCGTCGCTGGCCCCGGGGCCGCAGATCCCGTCCGCATCCGAGGTGTCCACGGCGGGTGCGGACGCCGCGCTCGGCTCGCAGCTGTTCAGCACGAACTGCACGCAGTGCCACGGCTTCGCCGGCGCGGGCGGCGCGCTGACCTACGGCAAGGACGCGCCGCCGCTGACCGCGTCGACCCCGACGCAGATCTACGAGGCGATGCTGACCGGGCCGGAGGCCATGCCGGTGTTCGGCGACGGCACGCTCACGCCCTCGGACAAACGGGACATCATCGCGTACATCACGCAGACCCGGGGGGAGACCAACCCGGGCGGGTTCTCCCTCGGCCGGACCGGACCGGTCACTGAGGGCCTGGTGATCTGGCTCGGCGGCCTGGGCTTCCTGGTGCTGATCGCGATGTGGATCACCGCCAAGCGACGCGACACGAGAGTGGATTTGGACGAGTCATGAGCGACGAAGTTCCCGAGGGCGAGCAGTCGCCCGCACGCCCGCACAGGGTGATCGGCACCCCGCTGCCCGTGCCCTCCTCGGTCGACGTGGCGGAGAGGGAAAGCGACAGCGCCGCGACCGGCCGCGAGAAGATGCCGGCCGATCCGGCCGATCCGGTTTCCGCCAAGCGTGCCGAACGGATAGTGGCCGCGTGTTTCATCGTCGCCTTCATCGCCGGCATCGGGTTCATCGCCGCGTATGTAGGACTCGAGGTCGGCCCGCTCGACGCCGTACTGCGGTCGAACCTCGCGCTTGGGCTTTCGCTGTCGGTGGCGCTGACCGCGCTCGGCCTCGGGTCGCTGCTCTGGGTCCGGCGGGTGATGCCCAACGTCGAGACGGCCGAACAGCGGCATCCCATGCGTTCCCCGAGCAAGGATCGCGAGGCCTTCCAGGAATACTTCGCCGAAGCCACGGAGACCAGCCAGTTCGTCAAGCGCCCGCTGCTGCGGCGCACGCTGATGCTAGCCACGCTGCCGCTGGCCGCGATCCCGATCGTCGTGCTGCGCGACCTGGGCCCGCTGCCGGGCACCTCGCTGCGGTACACCGTGTGGAAGCGCGGCACGCGGGCCGTGGTGTACGGCACGAACAGGCCGCTCACCCCCGCCGAGTTCAACACGCCGGGCAGCATGATCACGGTGATACCCGAGGGTTATGAGGACGACCAGGACGCGCTCGCGAAGGCCGGCGTGATCCTGATCAAGTTCGCGCCCGGCGAGCTGCACATCCCGACGAATTACAACGGCGGGACGCTGGTGAGCACGATGAACTGGACGGTGGACAACATCGTCGCCTACTCCAAGATCTGCACGCACGTCGGCTGCCCGGTCGCGCTGTACGAGCAGACGACGCACCACATCCTGTGCCCCTGCCACCAGTCCACGTTCGACGCCGCCAACGGCGCGAACGTGATCTTCGGCCCCGCGGCGCGGGCGCTGCCGCAGCTGCCGCTGACGCTGAACTCGCAGGGGCAGCTGGTCGCCGCGAGCGACTTCACCCAGCCCGTCGGCCCGAGCTTCTGGGAGCGAGGATGAGCGACGACGTACATGTCCCCGGCGCGCTGAGGGGGCTCGGCAACTGGGTCGACGAGCGGTTCGGCGGCGCGGGGTATGTCCGCACCCTGATGAAGAAGGTCTTCCCCGACCACTGGTCCTTCTTCCTGGGCGAGATCGCGCTGTATTCGTTCGTGATCCTGCTGCTGACCGGGACCTTCCTGTCGCTGTTCTTCGTGCCGTCGATGAACGACGTGGTCTATCACGGGTCGTATATCAAGCTGAACGGCCTGCGGATGAGCGAGGCGTACGCCTCCACGCTGCGGATTTCCTTCGACGTGCGGGGCGGCCTGCTGATCCGGCAGATTCACCACTGGGCCGCCGACATTTTCATGGTCGCGATCACGGTGCACATGCTGCGCATCTTCTTCACCGGCGCGTACCGGAAGCCGCGTGAGGTCAACTGGCTGATCGGCATCATCCTGTTCTCGCTCGGCCTGATCGAGGGGCTGTTCGGCTATTCGCTCCCGGACGACCAGCTGTCCGGAGCTGGCCTGCGGATCTTCGAGGGCGTGCTGCAGGGCATCCCGATCGTCGGGACGTACCTGGCGTACTTCCTGTTCGGCGGCGGGTTCCCGGGAAACGACATCGTGCCGCGGATGTACATCATCCATGTGCTGCTGATCCCCGGCCTGATCCTGGCGCTGGTCACCGCGCACCTCCTGATCATGTTCCACCAGAAGCACACCGCGATGCCCGCCAAAGACCAGACCGACACCCACGAACTCGGGCAGCCGTTCTTCCCGTACTTCATCGCCAAGACCACCGCGTGGCTTTTCTTCGTCTTCGCGGCGCTCGCGATCCTCGCGACGTTCGCCCAGATCAACCCGATCTGGCAGTACGGCCCGTACACGCCGCTGGCGATCTCCTCGGCCTCGCAGCCCGACTGGTACATGGGCATCCTGGAGGGCGCGCTGCGCATGATGCCCGCCTGGGAGATCAACTTCCTCGGGCACACGCTGTCGCTGAGCGTGCTTATCCCGTTCGCACTGCCGCTGGGCATCATCCTTGGCGGCGCGGCGTTCTGGCCGTGGTTCGAGAAATGGGCCACCGGCGACAACTCCGAGCACCACGTCCTCGACCGCCCGCGCAACGCGGCGGTGCGGACGTCGATCGGCATCGCGGTGGTCGTGTTCTACGGCGTTCTGTGGGCGGAGGGCGCCAACGACGTGATCGCGAACAAGCTGCAGATACCGCTGTACACGGTCACATGGATCTCGCGGGTGCTGGTGATCGTGGGGCCCATCCTGGCTTATTTTGCGACAAAACGGATATGCATCGGGCTGCAGCGGAAGGACGCCGAGCTGCTTGAGCACGGCCTGGAGACGGGAATCATCGTGCAGCGGCCCAATGGCGAATTCGAGGAGATCCACCGGCCGGTGTCCGAGGAGGCTCGCGCCGTACTCGAGGCCAAGAAGGTGCCGCTCGCGCTCCCCGTCGGCGCCGCCGCGGTGGACGAGAACGGCGTGTCCGCGCCGCAAGCGCGGGGCCTCATGGGCAAGATGCGGGTGCGGGCGAACCAGGCCTTTCTCGAGACCATCCCGCTGCCGGCCGGAGACGGGCACGGCCACGGGAACGGCCACGAGGGCAACGGCCATGGCGAGGTCGAGGGCGGCGGGCAGGAGCACGCTGCCGTGGGCGCGTCCACCGCCCCCGCCGAGCTGGACCGGCTCCCGGACGCGCAGCCCCAGCGCCCTGACCCCGGCGCCGCGGGTGATGAGAGCGAAAGCTAACGCACCAAGCCTCCTGAAACGCCGTCGGCGGGTCTCCGCGGGCGGCGTTTTGCTTGCCGTCGGCGGGTCTCCGCGGGCGGTGTTCTGCTTGCCGTCGGTGCGCGTCGCAAACGCCCACCCCTTCGCAGAGGGGGGACAAAACGGACAGTCATCATGATCACGGTAATTAGGGGTCGTATCCGACACCCGCGTTTCCGCGATCATGAGAGGTGGTACTGATGTGGCAGATGGGCTGTGGCGGCGCGCCGCGAGCGGGGCTGGTGTTGCTACCGTGGCTGTTGCCACTGCGTGGCGTGACGGCCTGCGGATGGGTGGTGACGGCTGCGGGTGCGTGCTGGCGGTCTGCGGATGGGCGATCTGCAGATGGGCGGTGGGCGGTTCGCGGGTGCGTGGTGACGGCTGTGGTGCGTGGTGACGGCTTGTGGTGCGTGTGAGGGCCTGCGGGTGCGTGTGAGGGCCTGTGGTGCGTGGTGAGGGCCTGCGGGTGCGTGGTGACGGCCTGCGGACGGGTGGTGTAACGGCGGGTGCGTGGTGGCGGCCTGCGGGTAGGTGACGGCTGCGGGTGGGCGGCGGCGGTCTGTGGGTGGGTGGGTGGGTGTGGCGGTTAGGCGGACTCGCCCTTGATGGCGAAGGCTGACAGGCGGCGGACCGCGAGCGCGAGCGCGGCGACGGTCACGATCGCGCCCATGAACAGCGAGGTCGCGAGCGTCAGGCCGGCGTTGAGATCCGGGTTTGGCGCGATCGCGTTCGCCACGCCCAGCGAGTAGTGGCCCACGGACAGCACGCGCGCGCCGCCGACGAAGTTGGCCAGCACGCCCTCCCAGATCAGCACGTACAGCAGGCCCACGGCGATCGCGCGTGTCGTCAGCACCGAGGCCATCACGAACACCGCCGTGTAGATGACCGAGCCGGCCAGGGCGCCGGCGAACAGGCCGACGGCGAGCCGGGTGAGGCCGCCGGTGGCGATCAGCCCCGCGATGAGCTCGGGGACGGCGGTGAACACGATCGTCAGCGCCAGCGCCACCACGAACTTGGTCGTGATCACGGAGGACCGGCGGACCGGCGTCGCCAGCAGGTGGATGACGCTGCCGTCCTCGATCTCGGCGCCGAGGACACCGGTGCCGATGATGAGCGCCGTGAGCGGCAGCAGCACGGAGAAGCCGAAGTCGCCGAGGATCCTGCCCGGCCACGGCGCGGACGGCGGGCGGGAGGCCTTCAGCACGATCGTGAGCGCGATCAGGATCAGCGGCGTGATCGCGAACAGCAGCGCGCGCCTGCGGCTGATCACCGCGCGGAGCGTGATCATGGCGATCGTCGGGTTGAAGGGGCCGGGCATGGCTGGTTGCTCCTTGCTGAGGTGGGTTCGCGGGGCGGGCGCCACTCGGGGCCGACGGCGCCGCTTCGCGGGGTCAGTTCGCGATCAGGTAGCCGAAGACGCTTTCCAGCGACTCGTCGGTGGGCAGCAGCTCGCGCAGCCGGATGCCGGAGTCCCGGGCGAGCACCGCGATCTGGGCGCAGAAGGCGCCGAAGTCGGACGTTCGCACCTGAAGGCCCGCGGGCCCCAGCTCCACCGCGGCCACCTCGGGCCGCCCGATCAGCGCAGCGGCCAGCCTCCGGTCGTCGGAGGAGCGGATCAGGAAGACGTGGGGGCGGCTGGTCATCAGCCGCCTGATCGCGCGGAAGTCGCCGGAGGCCGCGAGCCGGCCGGCGACCATCACCTGGATCGTCCCGGACAGCCGCTCCACCTCTTCGAGGACGTGCGAGCTGAACAGGATGACCCGGCCCTCGGCGCCGAGCTTGCCGAGCAGCTCCATCATGTGGATCCGCTGCCGCGGGTCCATCCCGTTGAACGGCTCGTCGAGGAGGATGATCTCCGGGTCGTGGACGAGCGCCGCGGCGACCTTGATCCGCTGCCGCATGCCCTTGGAGTACGTGGCGACGCGGCGCCCCGCCGCGTCCGCCATGTCCGTCATCGCGATCGCGCGCAGCGCGGCCGCGCCCGGGTCGGCGAGCTCATGCAGTTTCGCGGTGGCCAGGACGAACTGCTCGCCGGTGAGGAACGCGTAGACCGAGTCGCGTTCGGGCACCAGGCCAAGCCGGCGGTAGATGGCCGGGTTCTGCCAGCTCGGCCTCGACCCGACGACGAGCTCGCCGCGCGACGGCTGCAGGAAGCCGGCGATCATGTGCAGGATCGTCGATTTCCCCGCGCCGTTCGGCCCGAGCAGGCCGGTGACACCCGGCCCGATCGTCATCGTGACGTCGTTGACCGCCACCACGTTGCCGTACCAGCGGGATACGTTCCGCAGCTCGATGGCGGTCATGACAGCCCTGCCTTCCGGAAGCGCGCGGCCAGGCCCCCGAGGCAGGCCGCGAACAGCGCGAGCAGGACGAGGAGGTACAGGATGCCGAAGCTCCCCGGTCGCGGCACCTGGTCGAGGGTGGTGCCGCCGAGCCAGCGGCGCACCCCGTCGAGCAGCGTGAAGGGGCTGAGCAGGCCGGCCACCTTGACGGCGGTTGAGGCCGCCATGCCGGGGGCGGCGCCGTTCCTCTCCACGTTGATCAGGAGGGTGGCCAGGGTGTAGGTGAGAAAGAAGAAGATGGCGACGCTCCCGGTGGCGTAGCCGCGCCGGCCGCTGAGCGAGGCGAGCAGCAGGCTGGCCGCCGCCATGACCAGCGCCCACATCAGGCCGACGAGCAGGCCCGGTATGAGCGCCCTCGTCTCGCCCCACACCGCGCTCCCGCCGTGCACCGAGGCGATCGTGCCCAGGTACAGGAGCACCAGCGGAATCTCGATCACGACCAGGCACGCCGCGGTGAACGCCAGGTACTTGGCGAGCGGGTAGTCGGTCTTGCGCAGCGGCCGGGCGAAGTACAGCGGCAGTACGTGACTGCGCAGGTCACGGGACATCAGCTCGGGCGCCTGGACCGCCACGAAGATCGTCATGACGGTAGCGCGCAGCACCGGGACGTAGGTGTCGTAGGGCACCAGGCGCGCGTTGCCGCGGGCGACCGCGAACGCGTTCACGGCGGCGGGCAGGCACATCGCGAACAGCACGATCACCGGCACCACCTTCGCCTTGGCGCTTCTGCCGAGGCCGAACGCGGTGCGGAAGCTGTGCCAGACCAGCGCGCGGACGATCTGCGCACGGCCAAGCCGCGGCCCTTCGTAGCGGCGGTAGCCAAGGTCGTGGATGACGCCGGCGGCTTCAGCGGGCATCGGCGGCCTCCACATCGTCACGGAACAGCTCCTCGATCTGGTGCCGACGCTGCTCCATCCGGCTCAGCGGCAGGCCGAGGGCCGCCACCGAGTCGCGCACGACGTCGTAGACGTCGCCGCCGCCGACCGGTACCAGCAGGCTGCGCTGGTACGTACGGGCCGCCAGACCGCGGCGCGACAGCTCGTCGCGCAGCGCGGCCGTGCCGTCTTCGACCTCGATCACCAGCGTCTGGCTGGCCTGGGTGAAGCTGGAGATCGTGTCGGCGCGCAGCAGCCGGCCGCCCTCGATGGCCACCAGATGATCACAGATCCGCTCGATCTCGCCGAGCAGATGTGAGGCGACGACGATCGAGATGCCGAACTCGGCGCCGATCCTGGCGATGAGCTCCAGCATCGCGCGCCGGCCCGCCGGGTCCAGCCCGTTCGTCGGCTCGTCCAGCAGCAGCAGCCGGGGGTCGCCCACCAGCGCCTGGGCCAGCTTGACCCGCTGCTTCATGCCCGTCGAGTACGTGCCGACCTGACGGTACCGCTCCTCGTGCAGGCCGACGTGCCGGAGCGACTCGGCGGCACGCTCTCTGGCCGCGGTGGCCGGCAGGCCCGACATACGGCCCATGTGGGTGACGAACTCGGTCGCGGATACGTCGGCCGGCAGGCAGTCGTGCTCGGGCATGTAGCCGATCAGCGTGCGGATCCGCTGGCCTTCGGTGGCGCAGTCGCGGCCGAGCACCGCCGCGCGGCCACGGGCCGGCGTCAGCAGGCCGAGCAGGATCTTGATCAACGTTGACTTCCCGGCGCCGTTGGCGCCGACGAGGCCGGTGACGCCGGGGGCGAAGTCCACGGTCAGGCCGTCGAGCGCGGTCACGTCACCCGGGTAGATCATGGTCAGCGCCCGTGTCTCGATGACGGGCGCGTCGATGACGTGCGCCGGGGGCGCCTCGCTGGCCGCCGGGGGGGCATGGGATGGATCCATGCGCCATAGCGTGGCAGGTCCGCGTCGCGGACCGCGTCATCCTGGACGGTGAACTTTCGGCGCCGGCCGGGCATCCGCGCCCTGGCACCGTCACCGCAAGGGCGTACGCCTGCGGGATGACGCAGCGCGGGGCACCTGCGGTTACGGTAGTTGCGTGGTTTCCGCTCAGAATGAGCCGCCAGGGCGGCCGCTGCCCGCGCACCCGGCGCAGGCCCCGCGGCCGCCGCGGCCGCCGCTGACCAAGCGGCTGCGGCCCGGTCACTGGGTCGCCATCGACTTCGCGGTGGGCACCGTGGCCGCGCTCTTCGGCCTGCTCGTGACCGTCACGGGAGCAGAGGGCATGGTGTTCCATCACGGCCTTCTTTTCCGGGCCCTGTTGCTGGTGGCCACCTTCTTCTCGGTCGGGCTGCGCAGGCGCGGCCCGCTGGTGGCGTTCGGGGTGCTGCTCGCGGTCACCGCCGCGACCGTCGAGACGGGGGGCCCGGCCTCCATCCTGGTGCTCATGCCGAGCGCCTACGTGCTCTACCTGGTCACGGTCACCGGCACGAAGGAGACAGGGCTCACCGCGCTCGGCACATCGCTGGGCCTCATCGCGGCGCTGATGCTCGTCACGCGCAGCCCGAGCCCGTTCCCGCCGAGCGAGGGCATCCTGGTCGGGCTCGCGCTGGTCATCGCCTGGATCACCGGTTACTCGGTCCGCCAGCGGCGCGCGTACGCGGCGATGCTGCAGGAGCAGGCGGCCAGCAACGCGGTCGCCGAGGAACGGCTGCGTATCGCCAGGGAGCTGCACGACATCGTGGCACACAGCATGAGCGTCATCGCGGTGCAGGCGGGTTACGGCCAGTACGTCATCGACAGCAGGCCCGGGGAGGCCAGGAACGCGCTCGGCGCCATCCAGGCGACGAGCCGGGACGCGCTGGAGGAGCTGCGGCGCATGCTCGGCGTGCTCCGCCAGCGGGACGGTGCTGCCGTGAGCCCCGGGCGTGCGGCAGCCGCCGGTCCCGCTGTGCCGGCCAGGGTTCGTGCGCCTGACGTGGCTCGCGTGACTGAGGGTGCGGATACGACTGGCGATGCTGTTGCAGACGTGACCGTCGCGGCTTATGTGTCTGGTGGTGTTAATGGGGCTGGGGTGTCCTCTGACAGGGCCGCTGGGACTGACAGGGCTGGTGGGGTTGCTGGGGCTGACAGGGCCGCTAAGGCTGACGGGGCCGCTGGGGCTGACGGGGTTGCTGGGGTGGAGGTGGTGGCTAGGGCGGATGTGATTGCTGTGATTGAGGGGGCTGGAGTGACCGCAGGCGGGGTGGTTATTGGGACTGACAGGGCTGCTGGGGCTGACAGGGCTGCTGTGACTGATGGGGCTGCTGTGGCTGGAGTTTCCGTTGTGGCTTCTGGCAGCGATTATGCTGGCACCGGGGCCGCGCCGCTCGCGCCGGCTCCGGGGCTCGCCGACCTGGACCGGCTGGTCCGGCGCACCTCGGGCGCGGGCGTACAGGTCAGCGTGCGCAGCCTGGGCCGGCAAGGCGATCTGCCGGCCGGCGTCGACCTGTCCGCCTACCGGATCGTGCAGGAGGCGCTCACCAACGTGGTCAAGCACGCGGGCGGCGGCAGCCGCTGCACGGTGACCGTCGACCACCGCGCGGACGGGCTGGGGATCGAGGTGACCGACGACGGGGGCCGCGGCCCGGTGTTCACCGGTGCGGGACTGCCGGGGATCGCCGGAGCGCCAGGCCGCGCGTTCGCGGCGGCCGCCGGAACCGGCCACGGCATCATCGGGATGCGCGAGCGGGTGAACCTCTGCGGCGGCGAGTTCAGCGCCGGGCCGCTGCCCGGTGGCGGGTTCCGGGTGGCCGCGCGGCTGCCGCTCGGCGACGGCATCCCGAGGGGCGGGGACGGCGACACCCGCGGCAAGAACACCACGGGTGCGGGCGTCTGATGACGATCACCGTCGCGGTCGCCGACGACCAGGCCCTCGTCCGTGTCGGCTTCTGCGGGATCATCGCCGCCACCCCCGGGTTCTCCGTGGTGGGCGAGGCCGGCAACGGCGCGGACGCGGTGGCGGTCGCGACCCGGGCCAAGCCGGACGTGATCCTGATGGACGTGCGGATGCCGGTCATGGACGGCATCGAGGCCACCAGGCGCATCACCACGTCGGCGGCGACCGCCGGCGTCCGCGCGATCATCCTCACGACCTTCGACCTGGACGAGTACGTGTACGGCGCGCTGCGCGCCGGGGCCAGCGGGTTCCTGCTCAAGGACACCCTGCCCGCGGACCTGCTGACCGCTATCCGCGTCGTCGCCGCGGGCGAGGCGCTGCTCGCGCCGAGCGTCACCCGCCGTCTGATCAGCGAGTTCGCGCGGCGCCCGGCGAGCCTGGCGACGGCTCGCGGCCCTTCAGGGGCTTCAGGGGTCTCAGGGGCTTTCGGGTCTTCCGGCGCTGCCGATGCTCTCGCGGCGCCCGGCGCGCAGCCGGCGCGCCGGGCGGCCGACCTGACAGGCGCCCTGACCGAGCGGGAACGCGAGGTCCTCCGGCTGGTCGCCACCGGTCTGTCCAACGCGGAGATCGCCGCCGGGCTCTGCATCAGCCCCGCTACGGCGAAGACGCACGTGGCGCATCTGCTCACCAAGCTGGACGCGCGGGATCGCGTGCAGCTTGTGATCCTCGCCTACCAGGCCGGGCTGGCGCCCGGATAAAGCGGGCGCGACCGCGCAACGCCGCGCCCGTTCAGTCAAATGATCGTTGCAACGACGGGCTGCCTGGCACCCTGCGGGTCCGGAGTCAGTGCTTGTACTCGCCCCGGTAGTACTCGAAGACGAAGCCGATCGACGAGTAGACGGTGAAGAGCATGCCGATCAGGAACAGCCACCAGCCGATCGCCGCGCCCGCCGCGGCGACGGCGGCGGACAGCCCGAGGGCGAGCGGCCACCAGCTGTGCGGGCTGAAGAACCCGATCTCCCCGGTTCCCTCGGCGATCTCGCCCCCGGGGTTGTCCTCCGGGCGCAGCGGCAGCCGTCGCCCGGTGAACAGGACGTAGAAGCCGGTGAGCAGGGCGAGCCCGACGGCGAGCGCCAGCGCGGTCGTCCCGGTCGGCTCATGGGACGTGTACCAGTACACGACGTCGGCGCCGCCGAAGAAGACGCCGCAGCCCAGGAAGAGCCAGCCTTCGACCTTCATGTCAGCCCCTACCTGTCGTTCGCGCCGGTCGGCGGGATCGTCTGCTGCAGTTCACGCGACTCGCGGCCGGCCTTGATGTGCGGGTAGTGCAGCTCGAACGCGGGGCGCTCGGACCGGATCCGCGGGATGCGGTAGAAGTTGTGCCGCGGCGGCGGGCACGACGTCGCCCATTCCAGCGAGCTGCAGTAGCCCCACGGGTCCTCCTCGGTCACTCTTTCGCCGAACCGCCACGTCACGTAGATGTTCCAGAAGAAAGTCAGGATGGACAGGGCCAGAACCCAGGAGCCGACCGACGAGATGACGTTGAGCGTGGTCACGTTGCCCGGCAGGCCGGGGTAGTTCGCGGTGCGCCGCACCTGCCCTTCAACGCCGGTCCAGTGCTGGACGAGGAAGGTCAGGTTGAAGCCGATGAACATCAGCCAGAACTGGATCTTGCCGAGCCGGCTGTTGAGCATCGTGCCGGTGAACTTCGGCCACCAGAAGTAGAAGCCGGCGAACATCGCGAACAGCACCGTCCCGGCCAGCACGTAGTGGAAGTGCGCCACCACGAAGTAGGAGTCGGAGACCGCGAAGTCCAGCGGCGGGGAGGCCAGGATGATGCCCGTGATGCCGCCGAACAGGAACACGACGAGGAAACCGATCGTGAACAGCATCGGCGGCTCGAACGTGAGCTGGCCTTTCCACATGGTGCCCGCCCAGTTGAAGAACTTCACCCCGGTGGGCACGGCGATCAGGAACGTCATGAACGAGAAGAACGGCAGCAGCACCGCGCCGGTGGTGAACATGTGGTGCGCCCACACGGTCATCGACAGGCCGGCGATCGCGACCGTGGCGGCGATCAGCGTCTTGTAGCCGAACAGCGGCTTGCGGCTGAACACCGGGATGATCTCGGTCGCGATGCCGAAGAACGGCAGCGCGAGGATATAGACCTCCGGATGGCCGAAGAACCAGAACAGGTGCTGCCACAGAAGGGCACCGCCGCTGGAGGCGTCGAAGACGCGCGCGCCGAGCCGCCGGTCGATTTCGAGCACCAGCAGCGCGGCGGCCAGCACCGGGAACGCCATCAGGATAAGGATCGAGGTGAGCAGCGTGTTCCAGGTGAAGATCGGCATCCGGAACATCGTCATGCCGGGGGCACGCATGCAGAAGATCGTGGTGACGAAGTTGACCCCGCCGAGGATCGTGCCGAAGCCGGACAGCACCAGCCCCATGATCCACATGTCCGCGCCGACTCCGGGCGAGTAGACGGCGGAGTTCAGCGGGGCGTACGCGTACCAGCCGAACGCCGCGGCGCCGCCGGGCGTCAGGAAGCTGGCGACCAGGATCAGGCCGCCGAAGAGGAACAGGTAGTAGCTGAGAAGGTTCAGCCGCGGGAACGCGACATCGGGCGCGCCGAGCTGAAGGGGCATGATCTCGTTCGCGAACCCGACGAACAGCGGCGTCGCGAACAGCAGCAGCATCAGTATGCCGTGCATGGTGAACAGCTCGTTGTACTGCGCCTCGGAGACGAAGTGCCGGTTCGGCCCCAGCAGCTGGATGCGGATCAGCATCGCCAGGATCCCCGCGATCAGGAAGAACCCGAACGCGGTGACCAGGTACATGTGTCCGATGATCTTGTGGTCGGTCGAGGACAGCCAGTACGCCAGGACCGACCCCTTGCGTTCGGTCCGCCGCGATGGAGCGAGGCCGCGGGCCGCCGGTTCCTCAAGCGTCGTCACGTGGTACTCCCTGCTGCTGTCTTTTGTCGTGCCTGTTCTGTCGCGATGAACTGCCTGAACTGCGCCGGTGTCACGATCTTGAGCGTGAAGAGCATCCTGGCGTGATAGAGACCGCACAGCTCGCTGCAGTGCCCGATGAACGTGCCGGTCTGCGTGGCGGTGATCTCGAAGTGGTTCGGGTGGTCCGGGATGACGTCCCTCTTGAAGAGGAACTCCGGAACCCAGAACGCGTGCACCACGTCCGGTGACGTCAGGTTGAACCTGACGGTCTCCCCCACCGGGATCTCGAGCAGCGGCAGTTGCTGCTGCTGCGCCGACGCGTACGGGTTCCACGGCTCGCCGTTCATCACCACGTTGGCCTTGACGCCGTTGACGTCCGCGTAGGTGAACTGCCAGCTCCACTGGTAGCCGATCACGTTCACGGTCACGTCGGGGTGGCTCGACAGGCTGTCAATGGTGTTCTCGTCCTTGGCGGTGTAGTAGAAGAGCACCGCGATCAGGATGAACGGCACCACCGTGTACAGGATCTCGATCGGCATGTTGTACCGCACCTGCGGCGGCAGCCGGTCGCCCCGCTTGCGGTGGAAGATCACCGCCCACAGGATCAGGCCCCACACGAGGACGCCGACCGCCAGCCCCGCGATCCACGACCCCTGCCAGAGCGAGAGCACGACCTTGCCCTGGGTCGTGACGGGGTTGGGGAACCCGAGGCGGGTGAACGTGTTGTTCGTGCAGCCGGTGAGGGCGAGCAGCATGACGGCGAGCACCGCAGCGCGCGTCGCGGCGCGCGTCGCGGTGAGCCGGCGGCGTGGCGCCGCTGGCCTGCGGATCAGAGTCAAGTGAGCGCCTTCCCAACATACGTCGCCCGGCACCCTCACCGCTGGGGCCGGTCCACGGTTCTTCTACAGCGTGTCGTGGAAACAGTATCGCGCCTGCCCCGGACCGTACACGGGGACCCCCGGCACTCGCGGTCCAATCACGGTTCGGTCACGTTAAGGAGCCGTACGGTTTCTTCGCGTGTTACCGGGCGTACCGCCATGCGGGCGGGGCACTATGGAGAGGGCGGGAGCGATGGCGGGGATGGGAGCGATGGCGGGAGGATGAGCATGAGCCGCGGCTGGTTCGGGCGCCGGGAAAGTGCCACGGCAACCGCCGGGCGTGCCCCGGGACCGGGCGGCCCTTCCGGTGGCCTGGCCGGGCGATCCGCGGCGCCGGACGTTTCCGAAACGCCGCCCGTGCCGGCGCCGGTGCTGACGATCGACGCGCTCGGCCGCAAGTGCCCGATCCCGATCATCATGCTCGCCGAGCAGATCCGCGACGTCCCGGTGGGCCAGATCGTGGCGGTGCTCGCGGACGACCCCGCCGCCTACACCGACGTCCCCGCGTGGTGCGGGATGAAGTCGCACGAGTTCGTGGTCTCCCGCGAGCTGCCCTCGGGCTGGGCGTTCCTCATCCGCCGCCGCTACTGAGCGTCATCCGCCGCTACTGAGCGTCCCGGCGGGCTGCGCGCGAGACCCTCCTGACGGGTTTTGGGTGCAATGCGCGCTGCTGTAACGACCAGAATCGCACCCAAACCCGGGATGGCTGCCGCTCGAAGGACGGCAGATGGCTGCCGCTCGAAGGACGGCAGATGGCTGCCGCTCGAAGGACGGCAGATGGCTGCCGCTCGAAGGACGGCGGTGGTCAGGTGGGCTTGAAGCGGCCGGTGAAGCGGGGGTCCTCTTCCCACCACGGGCGGTCGCCGTCGGCGGGATCCGGCGGCGCGGCCACTCCAGGCGCCGCCGCTCCCGGCGCGACCGCTCCAGGCGCCGCCGTTCCCGGCTCGGCCGTTCCCGGCTCGGCCGTTCCCGGCTCGGCCGTTCCCGGCTCGGCTGCCTCCGCCGGGCCGCTCGGTCCGCTCGTGCCCGCGACGGCGGCGCGGGCGGCCTGCGCGGCGTCCCTGGCGTCGAGTTCCGCGTCGACCCGTTCCGCCTCGGCCTGGTCTTCCCGCATCAGCTGGATCAGCTGGACCGCCAGGAAGGGAAGGCCCACGAGGTCACCGAGGATCCACAGCACTCCCCCGCCGATGACCTGATCCGTCTTCAGGCTGGGCCCCCAGGGCCGGCCGAGAGCCTGGTAGTACGCCCCGCCGATCAGGCTCGTGTACGCGATCACGGCGATGCCGAAGAACGCGTCGCCGATGACTTCCGCCCCGGTGATCCACATCGAGACCCCGTAGGAGTACGCCTTGGGCACCGGGTCAACGCGCAGCAGCGTCCAGAAGAACGCGAACCCGGGCGCCATCAGCGCCAGGTAGGTCAGCTCGCGGATCGCGGTGCTGTGGAACACCGCCGTGTACCAGGAGGTGAAGTACATCGAGAACGGGACCGCCACCAGCGCGAACGTGGTGACCGCCGGGAACGTCAGGACCTTCGCCGGCCGGCTCCGGATCACCGCCCCGATCCGGCGCCCCGCCCCGGGCAGCGCGGCGATGGCCAGCGTGAGCGGCCGCCCCATCGCGAGGAACAGGGGCACCAGCAGGACGAGCAGCACGGTCTGCGTGGCGCGGGCGTAGAACAGGATTCCCTGGTAGACGCCGATCCACGACATGGTGGCGAGCACCAGGAAGCCGAGACCGAGCCCGGCGAACGCGACCACGCGGCCCGTCGCCCACCTGTCACCGCCGCGGTGCACCCTTCGCACGCCGGCGATGTAGCAGCCGCCGAGCAGGACCACGAGCGCGATCATCCACGGGTCGGCCGTCCACTGCGTGAAGGCACGGGTGAGCGTCAGCTCTGGGGGCCCCTGGTACCCGGACGCGAGCGCGGCTGGCATAGCTGTCACGCTACCGCCCAGGTTGCTCAGCTGGTCAGGTGCGCGGCGATCTCCTCGGCGGCGTCCTCGCCGTAGGCGTCCGCGCAGCGCTCGGCCAGCGGGCCCGGCTTGAGGTCGTATTCCTGGGTGCCGACGGTCTCCAGGGCGTGCACGGCCAGCAGGTTGCCGAGCTGGGCGGCGCGCTCGTGGGACAGGCCCCACGCGACGGCGGCGAGGAAGCCCGACCGGAACGCGTCACCGGCGCCGGTCGGCTCGGCCAGCACGGCGTCCGGCACGGGGCCGACCTCGACCGGCGGCTGCCCGGCCTGCTCCACCCGCGCCCCGTCGCCGCCCAGCGTCGTGACGCGGACGCCGACGTGGCTCAGGACCTCGGCCGCGGACCAGCCGGTCTTGCGCTCGATCAGCGCGCCCTCGTACTCGTTGGAGAACAGGTACGCGGCCCCGTCGACGAGGTCGTGCACCTGGGGTCCCTCGAACCGGGCGAGCTGCCACGAAGGGTCGGCGGCGAACGCCAGGCCGAGCGAGCGGCACTGCGCGCTGAAGCGCAGCACCGCGTCGGGGTCCGTCGCGCCGATCAGCACGAGATCGACCCCTCCGGCGCACAGCGGCGCGAGATCGATGTCGCGGTCCTCGCTCATCGCCCCCGCGTAGAACGACGCGATCTGGTTACCGACGCTGTCGGTGGTGGCCACGAACCGCGCCGTATGCCGCAGCATCGATTCGCGGACGCCGGAGGTGTCGACGCCGTGCCGGTCCAGCCACGCGCGGTACTCGGCGAAGTCGGCCCCGGCGCTGCCGATCAGCAGCGGGCGCAGGCCCAGGCCGGCCAGGCCGAACGCGATGTTGGCCGCCACTCCCCCGCGCCTGATCTGCAGCTCGTCCACGAGGAACGACAGGGCAACCTTGTCCAGCTTGTCCGCGATCAGCTGATCCTCGAACCGGCCGGGAAACTTCATCAGGTGATCGGTGGCGATCGACCCGGTGACGGCGATCCGCACGGCGGGGATTCTCAGTCGCGCGTCAGTGGAAGGAGTCGCCGCAGGCGCAGGAACCCGTCGCGTTCGGGTTGTCGATCGTGAAGCCCTGCTTCTCGATGGTGTCCACGAAGTCGATGGTCGCGCCGGTGAGGTAGGGAGCGCTCATCTTGTCCGTCACCACCTCGACGCCGCCGAAGTCGGCCACGATGTCGCCCTCGAAGGAGCGCTCGTCGAAGTAAAGCTGGTAGCGCAGCCCGGAACAGCCGCCCGGCTGAACGGCGACGCGCAGCCGCAGGTCGTCACGACCCTCCTGGCTGAGCAGCGCGCCCACCTTGCTGGCCGCGGCCTCGGTGAGGATGACACCCTGCTGCGTCACATCGTTCTGAACGGTCATCTGTCGTTAGCTCCCGCCTAGGTCGTGCCGCCGTGAGCGGCCCGGCGTGATCTGTCGTCCTGTCTCAACGATATGCCCCGTGCGCGCATTCCGCGCAACCGAGCCTGCCGCAAGGACCGCCGTGCAGCAGCGTCGGTCCTTACAGGCCCGGCGCGCCCCAGACGGGGAACCACCGGGTCAGGTCCTGCTCGAACTTGAGGTCGTCGCCGATCGCGCCCTTCACCGACAGCTCGAGCGCGTTGTCGCGGCGCTCGCCGGACAGCGGGGCGAACGGGTAGAACGTGCCCCGTTTGTACAGGTACACCAGCGCCAGCCTGCGTTCGCTGTCGTCGCGGAAGGCGACAAGCGTGCACAGCAGCTGCGGGCCGAACCCGTTGTCCACGAGCGCGCTGTTCACCGCGTGCAGGTCGGTGACGAGCGCGTCGATCTCGTCGGACATCCGCGAGACGACCAGCCAGGTGAAGCCGTAGGAGTCCTTCGTCACCTCGACCGGCAGCCCGCCTTCGCTGCTCGCCGACATGTTGAGCAGGTCGCGCACGTCCTTCTGCACGTCCTCGAAGGTCTTGCCCTCCACCGGGCGGAAGCAGACCGATCCGGACCCGGTGGGCTTGAAGTCCATCCCGGCCTCCAGCGTCACCGCGGCGGAGGGCAGCGCGAACAGGTCGTCCAGCTTCGGCTGAACCGGCTTGGTCCGGCCGAGCAGCGTGTCCAGGAAACCCATCGGCGTTACCTGGGGGCTACCTGGCCGAGCTGCTTCTGGATCTTGTCGAGCTCCTGGATACGGCGCTCCAGCGTCGGGTGCGTGGAGAAGATCCTCGACAGGCCCCCACCGCCGCCACCGGACAGCTTCATCGCCGGCGCGAAGTAGAACGCGTTCAGCGGCTCGGCCGCGCGCAGGTCCTGGTTCGGGATCCGCGCCATGCCACCGCTGACCTTGATCAGAGCGCTCTTCAGCGCCGACGGCTGGCCGGTGAGCAGCGCACCGCTGCGGTCGGCGGCCAGCTCGCGGTACCGCGACAGCAGCCGGATCAGCAGGAAGCTGACCGCGTACACCACGACGGACACCGCCATGATGCCGAGCATGACCAGCGCGGCGTTCTGGTTGTCGTTGCCGCGCCGGCCGCCGCCGAACAGCTCGGAGTAGAACGCGAACCTGACCAGCAGGCCGGCGATGATGGCGAGCAACGACGCGATCGTCATCACCTGGACGTCCTTGTGCGCGACGTGCGACAGCTCGTGGGCCAGCACGCCCTCGAGCTCCTCCCGGGTCAGGTTCAGGTGCCCGTCCAGCATGGCCGTGGTCACGCACAGCACCGAGTTCTTGCTGTTGCGGCCCGTGGCGAACGCGTTCGGCATGGGGCTGCGGGCGATCGCCACCTTGGGCTTGTCCATGTCGGCGAGCGCGCACAGCCGGTCGACCATGCCGTGCAGTTCCGGCGCCTCGCGCGGTGACACCAGCTGGGCTCCCGCCGCGGCCAGCGCTATCTTGTCCGACCAGAACAGCGACGCGATCGCCAAACCGCCCCCGAAGACGACCGCGACGAGCACGATCGCCGCTGACGACGTGTGCGCGGCGGACATGATGCCTATGATCAGGGCGACGAACGCGACAAACACCAGGCCGAGCAGGAACATCGTCGCGGTCATCCGCACCGTGAGCCCTCGGTCAGGCGCATACCTCGTACGCGCCATAACGCACCTCCGATCGTACCGGGACATCGCGGCCTCATGCCGCGTCACCCGGCCTTACAAGAAATCTATCCGAAGAACGTCGGGCATATCCTGAACACTTCCCGTGAAGAACCTGGAAGTCAGGCGTAACCGGAGGGCCGGCGGCCGGCGGTCAGCCCGGGATCAGCCCCTCGTCCGTGAGCATCTTGCGCACTTCGGTCAGGCTCGCGTCCTCGGGCGGAAGGATCAGTTCCGACGGCGAGAGGGTGTCGGGCGGTTCCAGCGATCCGTGGGACCGAACGGCGGCGAGCAACCCGTGCAGCGCGGCGCCGAAGGCGGCCTCGTCGTTACGGTCGACCGCGGCCTGGAGTTCGGCGTCCAGGCGGTTCAGCTCGGGCGCGGCCGCGTCGTCCAGCCGGTACTGCCCCTCGCCGAGGATCCGGACGATCATGCGTCCTCACCAGCCCTCGGCGGCTCGGCCGGGGTCGTCGCCGGCCCCTGGGCCTGGGTCTGAGCCTGGGAACCGCCCGCGGGCGCGGCGCCGGCCCGGTCCGCGCCGGCCGCACCGTTCGCGTCGCCGTTCGCCGAGCCCTCGATCTGCCGCGGCGCCCCGGCGGCCAGCTCGCCCTTCATCTTGGCGAGCTCGAGCTCCACGTCCGAGCCGGCGCCGATCCGGTCAAGCTCCGCCTGGATGTCGTCGGTCCGGCCGCCCACCTGGTCCTCGAGCGCGCCCGAGGCGAGCAGCTCGTCGATGGCGCCGGCCCGGGCCTGCATCTGCGCGGTCTTGTCCTCGGCACGCTGGATCGCCATGCCGACGTCGCCCATCTCCTCCGAGATGCCGGAGAAGGCCTCGTTGATCCTGGTCTGCGCCTCGGCCGCGGTATAGGTGGCCTTGATGGTCTCCTTCCGGGTGCGGAAGGCGTCCACCTTGGCCTGCAGCCGCTGCGACGCGACCGTGAGCTTCTCCTCCTCGGCCTGCAGCGACGCGTACTGGCCCTGCAGCTCGTTGAGCTGCGTCTGCACGGCCGCCTTGCGCTGCAGCGCCTCCCGCGCCAGGTCCTCACGGCCCTGGCCGAGCGCCTTCATCGCCTGCTCCTGGCGCCTGCCCTGCTCCTGCTGGAGCTGGTTCATCTGCAGCTCGACCCGCTTGCGGGACGTGGCGACATCCGCGACCCCGCGCCGGACCTTAGTCAGCATCTCGAGCTGCCGCTGGTAAGAGTAGTCCAGGGTCTCGCGAGGATCTTCCATGCGGTCCAGGGCCTTGTTGGCCTTGGCCCTGAAGATCATCGAGACTCGCTTCATCACGCTCATTGGCGCGGCCGTCCCCTTCGTCTACCTGTGCGCCGCCCCGGGGCGGCAGCTGCCGCCAGGCGGGCGGCTGTTGCCGCCGGCTGATCGCATTCCACCCTACGCGCTGCCCCGTAGCGGTAGCTACATATCCACCGCGTCCGCGCGCGCAACAGAAGAGGGCACGCGAGAGGGCACGCGCGCAACAGCGCGAGAGGGCACGCGCGCAACAGAAGAAGGCAACAGAAGAGGGCAGGACAGGCGGGCGGGACGTCCGCAAACACGCAGAACAGGCTCTAAGCTATGCCCGTGTTCCGACGCCGTAGCGCCGGGGCGACCGGCGAGACGGCCCACGATGCTGAGGGCACGCAGAAGCCAGAAACCCCGGCAGAAACAAGACCGCCCGCCGAGGCCGGCAAGGGGCGGCCCACGCCCAAGCGCAGCGAGGCCGAGAAGCGGAGGTACCAGCCGATCACCGGCCCGGCCCGGGCGGGCCGCGGCGGCGCTGGAGGCAGGACCCCGGAGACCCGCACCAGGGACCGCACCGAGCGCGCCCGCAGGTACGACGCGATGAAGCGCGGCGAGGAATGGGCGCTCAACCCGCGCGACCGCGGGCCGGTGCGCGGGCTGGCCCGCGATTACGTCGACTCCAGGCGCAGGCCCAGTGAGTACTACATGTACGTGCTGGTCCTCCTCCTCGTCGCCCTGCTGTCGCGGAGCAAGACGCTGAACACGTACGTGTCACCGTTTGTTCTCGTCCTCATCGTGGTCGTCGCCATCGACGGCATCCTGATGCGCCGCAGTCTCAAGCGGCTGGTCGCCGAGCGGCTGCCGGGCGGGGACACCAAGGGGCTGACGGTGTACGCGCTGATGCGCGCGCTGCAAATCCGCCGGTTCCGGATGCCGGCGCCGCGGCTGCACCCCGGCGACAAGTTCTGACCTCGGCGGGCCCGGAAGAGGCTCACCGATAAGGTTTGCCCATGGAATACCGTCACCTGGGCAAGAGCGGCCTGAAAGTCAGCGCCATCGCGTACGGCAACTGGATCACCCATGGATCCCAGGTAGCGGAGAACGCCGCGCGGGAGTGCGTGCACGCCGCCCTGGACGAGGGCATCAGCACGTTCGACACCGCCGACGTCTACGCTGCCGGGCGCGCCGAGGAGGTGCTCGGGCGTGCGCTGAACGGTGTCCCCCGCGAGTCCGTGGAGATATTCACCAAGGTCTACTGGCCCCTCGGCGACGGCCCGAACAACAGCGGCCTGTCCCGCAAGCACATCACCGAATCGCTGCACGCATCGCTGCGCAGGCTCCGTACCGACTACGTCGACCTGTACCAGGCGCACCGGTACGACCACGAGACGCCGCTCGAGGAGACCCTGCGCGCCTTCGACGACCTGGTGCGCGCGGGCAAGGTTCTCTACGTCGGCGTCTCGGAATGGCGCGCCGAGGAGATCGCAGCCGCGCTGCGGATCGCGGACCAGATGGGGCTGGACCGAATCGTCTCCAACCAGCCGCAGTACAACATGCTCTGGCGGGTCATCGAGCCCGAGATAGTGCCGCTGAGCATGAAGGAGGGACTCGGGCAGATCGTGTTCTCCCCGATCGCGCAGGGCGCGCTGACCGGCAAGTACGCGCCGGGCGCCACGCCGCCGGCCGGCTCCCGCGCCACCGACCCGTCGGGCTCGGGCTTCATCAGCAGGTGGCTCAACGAGCCGGTGCTCACCGCCGTGCAGCGGCTGGCGCCGCTGGCGGACGAGGCGGGCCTGTCGCTCGCGCAGCTCGCGGTCGCCTGGACGCTGCAGAACCCGGCCGTGTCCGCCGCCATCGTCGGGGCGACCCGTCCCGAGCAGGTCAGGGAAAATGCCACCGCGGCCGGCGCCCGGCTGGATACAGGCCTGCTGCGCCGGATCGACGAGGTGCTGGAGGACGTGGTCGTCAGGGACCCGGCCCGCACCGCCAGCCCGCCGCAGCGACCCGCGAGCTAGCTGGCCCCGAGGCCAGGATGCCCCGGAGGGCGGGGCGCCGGTCAGCTCTACGGGTGCAGGCTCATCGGCCCGTACTCGCTGCGGTCGTCGTCAAGCAGCGTCACCTGGTCGACGCCCGCGTCGAGCAGCGCGCGCCAGTTCTCGCCGAGCCAGCTCTCGGCGTCGCCCTGGCTGGCGAAAATAGCATCCGGCAGGCCCGCGGTGCTGACCACAGAGCCGTTCGCTTTCTCATACCGCCAGGTCCAGGGCATCCCCGCCGTCCCTCCGTGAGTGTGCGCCACGACATTAGCCGAATGAACAGAGCGTGTCAGCCGGTCGGTGTCCCTGCAAACCAGCCGCCCCGTAATCCTCGGTAATTTACTGAACGAACGGTGTCACCCCCGCCCGGCCCGGGCCTGCGGAGACGGCCCGCGCGACACGCTGGTGTCCGCGGCAGAGCGGGAGCGGGGGCGGGCGTCGCGGGGCAGGGCCGCGGGCGGAGGCGCCGCGGGGAAGGCCGCGGGGCGGGGCGGGCGCTGCAGGGCCGGGGGCCGCGGGCAAGGGGCAGCGGGCAAGGGGCAGCGGGCAAGGGGCAGCGGGCAAGGGCAGCGGGCGGGCGCGCCGCATCACGCAGTCACCGTCCATCCCGCCTGTACCAGCGATCACGGTCGTCCCAATGCTTACGTGCTAGGTCTGCCCGGACGCCGGGAACAAATGGCGCATTTCGGGCGCGTTTCATGATCACGGTAGTTACGGGTCGTATACGACACCTTGGATTCCGTGATCATGACGGCCGACGCGAAGGCGTCGGCTGCTCCCGCGGCGGTGATGTGGTGCGGGGTCGCGGGTGGTG
>Ga0213875_10000405_pt1 | contig 37908 bp, 29 predicted proteins | sample BarmaccomBMRX_R8_FD_160105 | JGI IMG/M metagenome (GOLD analysis project Ga0213875, IMG submission 160105) | Root-associated microbial communities from Barbacenia macrantha in rupestrian grasslands, the National Park of Serra do Cipo, Brazil - RX_R8 | ecosystem: Host-associated > Plants > Roots...
TAGCGCTCCAGCTTCCCCTCGGCGAGCATCAACGGTTCGGTGCGCACGATCAGGCGATGGCGCTCGTAGACCGGCGGCGGGACGATCAGGTTGATCGTGCCGTGCTCGTCCTCGAGCAGGAGGAAGACCACGCCGCCGGCGGTTCCGGGGCGTTGGCGGGCGACCACCAGCCCGCCGACCCGAACCCGCTGGCCGTGCTCCATCTGCGCGAGGTCGCGGCTTGTCACGACGTCGGGCGCGAGCCGCTCGCGCAGCAGGCCGAGCGGATGCGCGCCGGTCGTCAGCCCGGTGGTCGCGTAATCGGCGAGCATCCGCTCCCAGTCGGAGAGCTGTCGCAGCGCGGGGGGCGCCGGCAGGTCGAGCGGGAGCGCCAGCTGGGTGCCGCCCGGCACGCGGCGCCCCGGCGTCACCACCCCGAGCTGCCACAGCGCCATCCGGCGCGCCGACCCCGACCGGCGGCGCCCGGGGCCCATCGCTTCAAGCGCCAGCGAGTCGCACGCCCCCGACCAGGCGAGCAGCTCCAGCGAAGCGGCGCCGGACCCCGCCCGTGAGGCCAGCTCGGTGAGGCTCTGGAATCGTCCTGTCGCCTCACGCACGCCGACGAGCGCCTCGACCTCCCGCGCGCGGACGCCGCGCACGTAGCCGAGCCCGATCCGGACCCGGTTGCGCCCCTCGAGCTTGCACTCGGCGCCGCTGACGTTGACGTCGGGCGGCGCGACCTCGATCCCCCGCCGCTGCGCCTCGTGGACGAGCGCGTCGGGGGGGTAGAAGCCCATCGGCTGCTCGTTGAGCAGCGCGCAGAGGAACTCCGGCGCGTAGTGGACGCGCAGCCAGGTCGACTGATACGCCAGCAGTCCGAAGGCGGCCCCGTGGGCCTTGGGAAAGCCGAAGCCCGAGAACCCCTGGACCATCGCGAACACCCGCTCGGCGGTCTCGGTATCGACGTCGTGCTTGCGCTGCGCGCCGGCCACGAAGCGCTCGTGATAGGCCTGGATCGCCGCCTCCGAACGCTTGCGGCTCATCGCCCGGCGCAACCCCTCTGCCTCGCCGACGCTGAAGCCGGCGAACGCGATCGCGACCTCCAGCACCTGATCCTGGAAGATGATCGTTCCCAGGGTGTCGGCGAGCACCGTCTCAAGCGAGGGGTGCTCGTAGGGGATCCGGTAGTCGGGATCGTCGTTGCACCGCTGGCGGCGCTCGATATAGGGGTTGACGGCGCCGCCCTGGATCGGGCCGGGTCGGACGATCGCCACCTGGATCGTGATGTCGCGCAGGCTCTGGGGCCGGGTGCGGCGCAGCGAGGCCATCTGCGCCCGGCTCTCGATCTGGAACACGCCGGTGGTGTCGGCCGCCTGGATGCACTCGTAGGTCGCCGGATCGTCGTAGGGGATGCGCGAGAGGTCGACCTGCTCGCCGCGGACGCGCGAGATCATCGCCACCGCGCGCTCGACCGCCGACAGCATCCCCAGCCCGAGCAGGTCGATCTTCAGGAATCCCGCGTCCGAGCAGGAGTCCTTGTCCCACTGGGCGATCTGACGGCCCTCCATCGCCGCCGGCACGATCGGGCAGCAGTCGACCAGCGGCCGCGTGGCGACGATCATCCCGCCCGAGTGCTGGGAGAGATGGCGCGGGAGGCCGTGCGCCTGCGCCGACAGGCGCGCCAGCCATGCCCAACGACCGGTCAGCGGGCGGGCGGCGTGGGCAGCGTCCGGGTGGGCGGGACCGGATCTCGCGCTCTCGATGTCCTTGTCGACGTCGCGCGCGCTCCACCCCTCGCTGCCGCGGGCGACCCGCTCGATCTCACCCGGGGGCAGGCCGAGCGCCTTGCCGAGCTCGCGGATCGCGCCGCGCGCCCGATACGTGGGAAACGCCGCCACCAGCGCCGAGCGGTCGTGGCCGTAGCGCTCGTGCACCCGCGGGATCAGCTTCTCGCGGATGTCGCGAGGGAAGTCGAGGTCGATGTCGGGCAGCGAGGTCAGCTCCTCGTTGAGGAAGCGGCCGATGAGCAGCTCGTTGGCGATCGGGTCGACGTGCGAGAGCCCGGTGAGAAAGCAGACGATCGATGAGACGCTCGAGCCCCTCCCCCGCCCCGGCGGCAGCAGCGCCCGAGCGAGACCGTCCCCACCCGCCCCCCGGACCTCGACCGCCACCTCGCGCGCCAGCTCCAGCAGGTCGTGGTGCAGCAGGAAGAACCCGGGCAGCCCCAGCTTCTCGATGATCGACATCTCCTCGCGCAGGCGCGTCCCGGCGCGCTCGCGGATCTCGGCGGGAGCGTCGGCATAACGCGTGCGCATCCGCTCGTCGCACAGCTCGGTGAGCGTGCGCATCGCCCTCTCGTCCTCGGCCCCCGGGTAGCGGTAGCCGAGGTCGTGCCCGAGGTCGAACCGCAGGCTGTCGGCGAGCCGAGTCGTCTCGGCGACCGCCTCCGGATGCTCGGCGAAACGGCGGGCCATCGCCTCCGGCGCGGCCAGCACGTGGCTGAAGTTCCCCCGCCGCTGCGGCTCGGAGGCGTCGAGCGTCGTGTGCAGGCGAATCGCCACCAGGACGTCCTGCAGCGGTGCCCGGCAGCGCGCATGGGCATGCACGTTGCCGGTGGCCACGCACGCCAGCTCCAGGCGCCGCGCCAGAGCCTCGAGCCGGCGGTTGCGCGCGCGATCGTCGCGCAGGAACGGTCGCTGCAGCTCGATCCGCAGGCGCTCGGGACCGAACGCATCGCGCAGACGGCGCAGCGTGGCCTCGTCGTGGACGCCGCGCAGCGCGCAGCCGCTCAGGCAGACCAGCCCCTCGGAGCGGTCGAGCACCGTCGCAAGCGGCGTCTGCGGCGCCGTCGCGGGCGCGCCCGGCCGTCCCTCGCGCGTGTGCGCGTGTGCGCGCGTGAGGATGCGACACAGGTTCGACCAGCCCCGGGCGTCGGCGACCAGCAGCGTCAGGTGGCGATCATCGTCGAGGTCGACCTCCGCCCCGTGGATCGCGCGCAGGCCCAGCGCCCGCGCCGAGACGGCGAACTCCATCGATCCCGAGACCGAGTTGTGGTCGGTCAGCGCGACCGACTCATACCCCAGCTCCAGTGCCGTCGGCACGAGCTCGTCGGGCAGCGAGGCGCCGTCGAGGAAGGAGAACGCCGAGTGGCAGTGAAGCTCCGCGTACATCGAACACATGTTCGCACCGCCCGCTCGGCGGGTCAACGACTACGTCGTGCGCTGGGTGACGCTGTGTCCGCGGACCTTGGCGATCTTGCCGTACTCGTGTCCGGCTCGGCCCCCCGCGCACGACCAGTCCCAGTACGGGTGCCCGACCCCCATCGGGGCGTAGAAGCAGGTCAGGCCGCGGTAGTCGTAGCCGCCCGACCGCAAGTGCAGGCCGATGTAGCGAGCGGTCTGGCACCGGACGCCGTCGCGGGCCTGAAGATGCTCGTAGGTGGCATAGCCGTTGACGATGCGCGGGCCGACGACGCCGCAGCGGTCCCAGCGGCTCGCCGGGGCGGCCGCCGGCGCCACGGCGGCGGCGAGCGCGGTCGCCAAGCCGACGACGATCACGGCGCCGCTCATCCGACGGACCATCACGCCGCGAGGGTATCGGCGCGGGGCTCCCGCCGATCCCCCGTGCCCTTGACAGATTAATAGCTGCTGCTAATCTGACGAGCCAGTTAGCAGTCACTAATCTATCGGAGGTGCTCGATGTCGGACTCAAGCAGACGGAGATGGACCCTGGGGATCGTCTCCCTGGGCCTGTTCATGGTGGTCCTCGACAACCTCGTCGTCACCGTCGCGCTGCCGAGCATTCATCGCGATCTCGGCACCTCGATGCAGTCGCTGGAGTGGACGGTCAACGCCTATGTCCTCGCCTACGCGGTGCTTCTGCTCACCGGGGCCGCGCTCGGCGATCGCTTCGGACGCAAGCGCATGTTCATGACCGGGATCGCGCTGTTCACGGCCTCCTCGGCCGCGGCGGCGCTCGCCCCGTCGACCGGCGTGCTGATCGCCGCCCGGGCCAGTCAGGGCATTGGCGCCGCGATCGCGACGCCGCTGACCCTCACGCTGCTCGCCGCGGCCTTCCCGCCCGACCGGCGGGGCGTGGCGATCGGAGTCTGGTCGGGGATCAGCGGTATCGCCGTGGCCCTCGGGCCGCTCATCGCCGGCGCGGTGCTTCAAGCCGCCTCCTGGCAGTGGATCTTCTGGATCAACGTGCCGATCGGAATGACGCTCGTCCCGCTCGCCGGGCTGCGGCTGAGCGAGAGCCACGGGCCGTCGCGCCGGCTCGACCTGCTCGGACTCGCGCTCGGCTCAAGCGGGCTGTTCGGCATCGTGTTCGGGCTCGTGCGCAGCCAGTCGCTGGGCTGGGGCAACGCCGAGGTCGTGATCTCGCTCGCCGCCGGCGCCTGCCTCGTCGCCGCATTCGTGCTCCACGAGCGGCGTGCGACCGCCGCGATGCTGCCGATGAGCTTCTTCGCGCGGCGGGGGTTCGCGGTCACCAACGTCGTCTCGCTGACGATGTACTTCGGCATGTTCGGCTCGATCTTCTTCCTCAGCCAGTTCGTGCAGAACGTGCTGCACAACTCGCCTCTGCAGGCGGGTGTCAAGCTGCTCGTCTGGACCGGCGCGACGATGGTCGTGGCCCCGCTGGCCGGCTACTTCTCCGAGCGCTTCGGCGCTCGGCTGTTCATGGTCGCCGGGCTCGGGCTGCAGGCGGTCGCCCTCGGCTGGCTGGCCTCGGAGACGAGCGTGCACGAGTCCTACGCGAGCATGATCGTCCCCTTCGTGCTCGCCGGCTCGGGCATGGCGCTCGTGTTCGCGCCGTCGGCCAATGCGGTCCTCGCCTCGGTCCGCTCCGACCAGGCCGGCCAGGCCTCGGGCGCGACGAACGCCATCCGCGAGCTCGGCGGCGTGCTGGGCATCTCGGTCCTGTCGACGGTGTTCACCTCTAACGGCGCGCTGACCTCGCCGCAGGCATTCGTCGACGGGCTGACGCCCGCGATGTGGATCGGCGCCGCGGTGCTGGCCGTCGGCGCCCTCGTCGCCCTCGCGCTCCCGTTCAACAGCCGCGCGACCGCCGAGGAGCAGGCCCGAGTCGAGGCGGCCGAGCGCGAGCTCGTGCCCGATCCGGGGGACCGTCTCGGCGCGTCCGCGGCGCCCGTCGCGGCCTGAGCGTGGCGTAGCATCGAGCGCGGGAAGCGAGCTCATGGCCACCACCTCTGGCAAGTCCGCGCGGCAGCGCGTTCCGGCGTCCGAGCGCCGGGACGCGCTGATCGATGCCGCGATCCACGAGTTCGCCCACGGCGGGCTGCACGGCACGCCGGTCGATCGGATCGCCCGCCGGGTCGGGGTGGCCCAGCCGTATGTGTTCAGCCTGTTCGCCTCCAAGCGCGACCTCTTCCTCGCCGCGGTGGAGCGGTGCTTCACCCGGGTCGGCGAGCTCCTGGCGCGCGCCGCCGAGCGCTACGACCCTGAGATGGCGCCTCCCGGCGGCGACCGGCTGCTCGCGATGGGCCAGGCCTACGTCGACACGCTGAAGACCGATCGCGACGACCTCATGCTCCAGCTGCAGGCCTACGCGGCGTGCGACGACGAGGTCATCCGCGACTGCGTCCGCGGCCTCTACGCCCGGCTCGTGCGCGACGTCGAGGCGCTGACCGGCGCCGACGAGGAGCGGATCGACAACTTCTTTCGCTACGGCATGTGGCTGAACGTCGCCGCGGCGATGGGCGTCGAGGACCTGTCGGTCGGCTGCGACTGGGTGCGTCGCGAGCCGGCGCCGGAAGCGCTCTAGGCGGTCGGTCGGCGCCGGGGCCGGTGACGCGTCGCCGAGGCCGGTGGCGTCGCGCCGGGGGTTGGTCGCATCGGCGCCGAGGCCGGTCGCCCCGGCACGGGGTCGTCTCGCCTACGCCGCCACTCGCTGCGCGAGGTCGCGCTCGGGCGCGATCCGCCATCGGTCTGCGACCGCGCGCAGGCGATCGTCGAGCGTCCAGCGGTCGGGCTGCTCCTCGCCCGCGTGCGCAGGGTTGGCCCCCTTGAGCGCCATGCAACCGGTGTTGTCGCCCAGGCGGCGGATCTCGGCGACGTCCTCGGGGCTCAGTCGCTGGGGCGGGAGCGCCGCGAGCTCGGCGCGCTTGTCCTCGATCGCGCGCGCCTGGGATCCGATCTCCTGGATGAGCGTCGGCGCGACGCACGCGACCGGCGCGTGGGCGAGATTCCACTGGCAGGCGAGCTGGATGGGGGTCAGCTGGCGGCGTTGCGCGATCGGGCGCATCGCGTCGAGCCGCTCGCGCCCGGCCTCGATCCAGCCCGCGGGCCGAAAGCCGCGGTGGTCGCCTCGCGCGAGCTCCTGACCGGGATGCAGATCGTCGAAGAACAGCCCGCCGTAGTCGACCACCCGGGTGATGATCTCGACGTCGGCGGCGGCCGCCGCCCCGAGGACGAGCTCCCCCGGCCACGGCTCGAGCGGATTCAGGATGATCATCGCCCAGTCGATGATCGAGCCGAAGCGCTCGAGGCAGTCGATCAGATCGAGCGTGAACCCGTTGGCGGGCCCGGGCGCGACCCCGATCAGCCGGGTCAGGCCGGCGTCGCGCAGCGCCGCCATCCCCGCCCACACCGCCTCGCTCGTGTAGCCGATGCGGTCCGGGTTATGCAACAGCAGCAGGTCGAACGCGTCGAGCCCGCAGCGCTGCAGGCTGCGCTCGGTCGCCAGGCGCAGATAATCGGCGTAGCCCTCAGGCCCGCGCAGCGCCGCGTCGGTGAAGCGGGGAAAGCCCTTGGCGCCGTTGCGCTCGCCCTCGTAGAAGTCGTGCCCGACGGCCCCGACGACGCACATGCGCTCTCGCGGGCGCCCCGCGAGCGCCCGGCCGAGCATGGCGTCGGCATCGCCGGCGCCGTAGACGTCGGCGGTGATCACCGTCGCGATCGCGTCGTCGGGGGCCAGCAGCGCCTCGAGGCGCTCGTCCGCCAGCGCCTCACCGAAGTGCATGAAGCGCCCGCCGCTCCAGGTCCCGATCGCGACCGGCCCGGGATCGGCGTGGGCGCGCGGCTCGGTCACCCGGTGGAGTCTAGGAGCCCGGGTACGTCGACCACCGCGACGCCGGGGGCGCCGACCACCGCGACGCCGGGTGCTTTGACAGCACCACGCCGGGCGGCGGAGGCCAGGTCTGGTCCGGTTCACGCTCGGGTGCCACAGCAGCACCGCGGGCGGGCGCGAGGATCGTCTCGCAGCGGAGGCTCGCTGACTCAAGGCGCGGGCGCCAGGACGCGGATGGTCGCTCGTCGCGGTCGACGCGGTCGACGCGGAGCGAGAACATCGCATCCCAGGCATTGACATTCATCAAATCATGATGTATCAGTTCGTGATGTGAATGCCACGGACCTGTTTCTCCTCGGCCGCACGCTGATGGGTCTCGCCGAACGGGCGCTGCCCCGAGGCGTGAACACGAGCGTGCGGCTCGTCTTGATCGATGCTGCTTATCACCCGGGGAGCTCGATCAGCCAGATCACCGAGCGGACCGGCTTTCCCCAGAGTCATGTCTCGCAATCGGTCGCGAAGCTGCGCGAGTTCGGGGTGCTCGAGACGACCGTCGATCCCGCGGATCGCAGGCGCACGCTGGTCTGGCCGACCCCGGCGCTCGAGCAGCGGGCAGCGCGGATCGGCACGGCGACGCCGCTGCGGGACGTCCTCGCCTCGGCGCTGGACCACGAGCGCTTCGATGAGCTGAGGGAGGCGGTCGCGGCGATCGAGCTGCTGGCCAGCCTGTTCACCCCGGAAGTCCTCGAGGCCGCGCCGCGCCCGACCGATGTTCCCGAGCCTGTCAGCTCAGACCGCTGACGGGCCCATCCGACCAACACCCAAAGGAGCCACCATGTTGTTTCTCATTCCGAGCCGGTTCAGGCACATCGTTCTCGTCGCCGCAGGCGTGGTGCTGCTCGCGTTCGGGCTGATCGCGGCGACGAAGGTCGTCGCGCTGCTCGGCGGTGTGCTGGTCGTGTGGGGCCTGGTCAGGACCAACAGCGTCCTGCGCGCCGGCCGCCGGACCACCGACATCGGCAGCCGCACCGATCGATGACCGCGGTCGCGGTCGACAACCTCACCAAGCGCTTCGGGGACTTCGCGGCTGTCGAGAACGTCAGCTTCGAGGTCCCGGCGGGCCAGGTCCTGGCCGTGCTCGGACCCAACGGCGCCGGCAAGACGACGACCCTGGAGATCCTCGAGGGGTTCGTCGCGCCGACCAGCGGCACCGTCCGCGTGCTCGGCTCAGACCCGCGTCGCGGTGGCCGCGGCTGGCGGTCGCGGATCGGGCTGGTCTTGCAGTCGACCAGCCTCGATCCCGAGCTGACCGTCGCAGGCACGCTCGCGCTCTACGGGTCGCTGTATCCGCGGGCGTGGCGAGTGGATGAGATGCTCGAGATGATCGACCTCACTGACGACGCGCAAACCCAGGTCGGAGTCCTGTCGGGCGGTCAGCGCCGCCGCGTGGATGTCGCGATCGGGATCATCGGCCGGCCCGAGGTCCTGTTCCTGGACGAGCCCACCACCGGGCTCGATCCCGAGGCGCGCCGGCACATGTGGGCTGCTGTCAACCGGCTCACCCAGGCCGGCACGACGGTTCTGTTGACCACCCACTACATCGACGAGGCCGACCATCTGGCCGATCGGGTGATCGTGCTCGCCGGCGGACGGATCGTCACGGACACCACGCCCGAAGGGATGCGCGCCCAGGGTGGGCCGAGCACGATCCGCTGCCGTGTCCCAACTGGCGCTGACACGGCCGAGTTGGCCGACGCGCTCGCCTGTCACCTGGAACCTGACACGGGAGCGCTTCGGATCTCATCAGACGATCTGGCCGGGTCGCTGCGCGAGCTGCTCGCCTGGGCCGACCGTCACCAGCTGGAGCTGACCGGGCTCGAGGTCGGACCGCCGAGCCTCGAAGACGCCTACCTGACCGCGATCGGCCAGCCGCTCGCCCTCTAAGAAGACGACCCGAATGACCGACCTCACCCAACCAGCCGCGCCCACCCCAATACCCGAGACCAACACCACCCGGCTTCCGAGCGTCCTCGCCCTGCTGGCCGCCCAGATCAGCTATCAGGCACGGCTGCTCGCGAAGGGCCGCGCGATCGTGATCGGCGTCGGCCTGCCGGTCATCCTGCTGATCAGCTCCGCCAGCCACGGCCACGCCAGCGCGCTCTCGGTCGCCAGCCGCGCCACGTTCGGACTGACCCTGACCGCCTGGAACACCTACGGGATCCGGTTGGTCGCCGCCCGCGAAGCCGGCATCCTCAAGCGCTGGAAAGCGACCCCGCTGCCGCGCTGGGCCTACTTCCTGGCCCGGATCGTCGCGACCACGCTCGTCGCGGTCGCCGCGGGCGCGGCCACGGTGGCCGTCGGCGCGCTTCTCTACAACACCCCGATCACCGCGCTCGGCGCGCTCGACCTCGTCATCGTGTTCATCCTCGGCTCGGCCGCGTGGGCGGCGACCGCGACCGCGGTCACCAGCGTGATCCCGACCGTCGACGCCGCCGGCGGGATCATGATCCTGATCTACTTTCCCGTGATCATCGTCTCCGGCGTGATCGGGCAGATCACCGAGCCGCACTGGCTCTCGACGCTTGCGCGCTACCTACCCGCCCAGCCGCTGATCAACGGCGCCGCCAGCGCGCTGCACCACCGCGCAGGCCCGTTGCCCGCGCACGACGTGCTCGTGCTCGCCGGCTGGACGATCGGTGGACTCATCGCGGCCGTCGCGCTGTTTCGCTGGGAGCCGCACCGCGCCCAGCGTCGGCCCACACGCGCTCGATGAGCGACGCGATGCGGCCGCTCGTCCCATGCGACCGGGGACGGCTCGGTCTACCGCGAACGGCCCGCGCACGTGTCTTGACCCCGGTTGCGGGCGTGCAGCTGACCTGACGCTCGACTGCATGTCAGCGAGTGTCACCGCTGGCGCCACCATCGATCGTCGAGCAGATCGTGGAAGACGACCTCGTTGCGCCCGCAGGTGGTCACGATCTCCCAGTACCGACGCCGCAGCGGCCGCTCGGTCCACCACCGGTCCTCGATCAGCCACGATTCCCGCACGGCGTCGACCTCGCGGCCGTCGACGACCTGCGGCCGTCCTCCCTCACCCGCCCGCACGGTCGCGGTCCGCGGCACCGCCAAGCGGCGCGGCCCCGCCACGCTTACACATCCTCCGAGGCGACTGGCGCATCGTCAACCCGCTGCTCAGGGAGTACCTGCGTGGCTTTCACCCGCTCGCTTGAGCACCGCCCTCCATCCCACCACCCAAGCGGCCACGCCATCCTTACACAGAGTCTGAAGGAAACCACGATGATCGTGTAAAGCATCATCCCTCGAACGGCGTCAGCACCGCCCGGCGCTCGGGCAGACGCGAATCGGGATCGACCTCCAGCACCCGCAGCGCGGCGTCGGGACCGGCGACGGTCCGCGCCTGGCGAATCGCCTCGCGCAAGCGCGCGGCCCGCGCAGCGGCGGGATCGTCGAGCAGGGCGCGCTGGTCTGCGGCCGGCGGACCGAAGCGCTCGACGGCGAGCCGCAGCCGCTCCGCCGGCGCGGGCATCAGCGCCAGGTGCGGGGCGAGCGCCGAGCGCATCCGGACCGGATCGGCCAGCGCCTCGCGGAACACGACCGGCTTGCGCCAGGTTCCCCCCCGCTCGACCAGCACGGCGGAGATCACCACCGCCCGCAGCGTGTGTCCACGACGTTCGCGGCGGGCCAGCAACCGGTCGATGAGCAGCCCCAGGCCCCGCTCGAGCTGCATGCCGGACACGGCCTCGGGAAGGTCGAGCGCCTCGCGCACCAGCTCGCTCGCCGGCCGCGGGGAGAGCTCGCTGTCGCCTCCGCAGGCGAGCTTGTGGGCGAGCAGCCCCAACGCGCCGAAGCGATCGGCCAGCGCCGCCGCGGGCAGCGCCGCCAGCTCGCCCAGGGTCGCGATCCCCAGCCGCTCGAGCGCCTCGGGCAGCTCGGCGAGCGCCGGCCGAGCTCGCAGGAGCGCCACTGGCAGGGGGGCGAGGTAGGCGCGCGCCCATCGCCGCCCCTCGCCCCCGACATCGCCCCCACGGGCAACCCGCGACCCCGGCGCGTCATCTGGCCTACCGCCCGGCGCCCGGGTCTCGCGCGCTCCGCCGCGAGCCTCGCCCCGGAGCCCCGGAGGACCGGCGACGATCTCCGGCCGGCGCGTTCGCGCGCGCGTGGCCGCTGCGACGGCGGCAAAGCGCGTGGGGGCAATCCCGTAGCGGGCGGGAAAGCGCAGCGCACCGTGAGCGGCCGCCAGCACCCCGTCCACCCCGCCGTGCAATCGCAACAGGCCCCGCGCGTCGAAGCACACCAGCCCTGGGCGGTCGGGCTCGACCGCGGCTCCCATCGACTCCAGGCGCACCAGCAGGCGCTCCCAGATGTCCGCCACCCCGGCCGGGTCGGGAGGCATGAGGGTCAGCGTCGGGCAGCGCGCCAGCGCTTCGCCCAGGCGCATCTCCGGACGCACGCCAAAGGCCTCGGCGGCGAGCGACACCTCGCCCACTTGCTGTGTGCCGCCGGGCTCGGGTGCGAGCGCGATCGGCTCGCGCAGCAGCTCCGCGCGATCGCCGACGGCGGTGGTCAGGGCGAGGCGCGGGATCAGGACGCAGACGATCATGGTCGAACACATGTTCGCATCGATCCCGGATGGACATCTCAGTGCGACGGCCTCGTGGTTCGTCCGACGCGTCGGGCACCATGCCCGGCCCGTGTCCATCCCGCGACCGTCATCGATCCCGACCGGCCTGCGCCGCTGGCAGCAGCGGACCCTCGACGAGCTGGCCGGCTGGGAAGCCGATCCCGCCCGGCCGTTCCTGATCTCCGCGGCCCCGGGAGCGGGCAAGACGAGACCCGCCCTGGAGCTGGCGCGCCGGCAGCTGCAGGCCGGGTCAGCGGGGGCGGTCGTCGTCGCCTGCCCGACCGCGCCGCTGACCCGCCAGTGGGCCCGAGCGGCGCACGCGATCGGCCTCGACCTGGCGCCGGATGTCGATTCGCCTCGGCCGCCCGCGGGGTTCCACGGCGTGGCCGTCACCTATGCCCGCATCGCCCGCTCCCCGTCGCGCTGGACGCGCGCGCTACCGCGGCGCACGCTGCTGATCGCCGACGAGGCCCATCACCTGGGCGAGGACCTGACCTGGGGGACGGCGTTCGCCAGGGCGTTCGCGCAGACCACGCGCTGGCTGCTGCTGTCGGGCACGCCGTTTCGCTCGGACGCGACGCGGATCCCGGGGGTCAGCTACGACGCCGACGGAGTGGCCGAGCCCGACGTGTCCTACGACTACGCGCAGGCCATCGCCGACGGCGTCTGCCGGCCCGTGTGCTTCGTCGCCTACGACGGCATGCTGTCCTGGCGCAGCGGCGACGACGTGATCGAGTCGAGCTTCGAGACCGTGCTCTCGACGCGGGAGGCCAGCCGCCGCTATCGGACCGCGATCTCGACCGAGCTGCCCGAGGGGCTGCCGCGCATCCTGCGCGAGGCCGACGAGAAGCTGCGGGCGATCCGTCGCGCGGGCCATCGCGAGGCGGGCGGCCTCGTCGTCGCCGCCGACTCCGACCATGCCCGCCGAATTGCCAAGCTGCTGCGCGAGGCAACCGGCCGCGCGCCGCTCGTCGTGCTTCACGCCGAGCAGCGGGCGGCGGAGCAGCTGGCGGCGTTCACCGGCTCGACGGACCCGTGGATCGTGGCGGTCAACATGGTCTCCGAAGGAGTCGACATCCCCCGGCTGCGCGTCGGCGTCTACGCCACCGCCGCCAAGACGCCGCTCATCTTCCGCCAGATCGTCGGCCGGTTCGTGCGCACGCTCTCCGGGCGGCCGCTGGAGCCGAGCTGGCTGTACGTGCCCGCCGATCCAGTCCTGCGCGATCACGCGGCGACGATCGAACAGGAGCTGCGCCGCTCGCTGCGCGGCCCGGGCGAGGGCGCCGGGGAGGACCTCGAGGAGCGCGCCGAGCGCCGGGGAACCGAGCGCAGCCCGCCGCACGAGTTCGTGCCCGTGGCCGCCGACGTGGCGGCACAGATGACGCTGTTCGGAGGGCCGCCGGCGCCAACGCCATCCGCGTCGGCGTCCGTGCCCTGGCCGGGGGCGGCACCCGCGTCGGCGTCCGTGTCCTGGCCGGGAGCGGCACCGGCGTCGGCGTCCGTGTCCTGGCCGGGAGCGGCACCGGCGTCGGCGTCCGCGTCCTGGCCGACCGCGACGCCGGCGGTCACGACCGCGCCGCACGCGGCCACCGCCGGCTCGACGCTCGAGGCCGAGTCGGCCGCGGATTCCGCCCCCGAGGCGGCTAGGCGCTCTGCGCCGGCGTTCGAACGGCGAGCGCGGCTGCGCGACGAGCGCCACCGGCTCGTGTCCGAGGTGCGCCGGCGCGACGGCACCAGCCACCGGGAGATCAACGCCTGGCTGAATCGCCAGGTCGGGATCTCAAGCGTCGAGAAGGCGACGATCGGTGAGCTCGAGCGATCGGTGGAGGTGCTCGTCCGTAAGCTCGGCACGCGGCGCTGATCACCGACCGACGCGGCCGCCACCGCGGCCGCCACCGCGTCCGTCGGTGCGTCGGGAGGCGTGGACGCCTCGGAGCGAGGCCTATATGCTCGCCCCGTTCAACGAGAGGAGAGCGCCGTGCCCAAGCCGGCGAGGGGGAAGGACGGGGTCCTGACACGGCGCACCGAACAGCCGGGCGAGCATGGCCCCTGATCTGACCGACCTCGCGCTCGACGGAGCGCGGACGCTGCGGGCGTTCGGGCAGCGTATTCCCGGAGCCGGGGGGCTGCTGGCGCGCTCGCTGCGCGGCGCGGTCAGGGGGCGCGTGGTGCTGATCACCGGGGCGTCATCGGGCATCGGCGCCTCCGCCGCGCGGCAGATCGGGGCAGCGGGCGGGGTGGTGCTGCTCGTCGCGCGCACGCGCGAGAAGCTCGAGCAGGTGGCCGACGAGGTGGCGGCCGAGGGCGGCGAGGCGCACGTCCACGCATGCGACCTCACCGATCCGCAGGACGTCGACCGGATGGCGATCGAGATCCTGGAGACCCACGACCACGTCGACATCCTGATCAACAACGCGGGCAAGTCGATCCGGCGCTCGGTCAACCGGTCCTACCACCGGTTCCACGACTACCAGCGCACGATGCAGCTCAACTACTTCGCGCCGGTCAAGCTCATCCTCGACCTGCTGCCGACGATGCGCGAGCGCGGGTCGGGCCACATCGTGAACATCTCGACGATCGGCCTGCAGGTCAACACGCCCCGCTTCGCGGCCTATCTGGCCTCCAAGGCGGCGCTCGACGCTTTCTCACGCTCGATCGGGCCCGAGATCATCGGCGACGGGGTGCACGTGACGACGATCTACATGCCGCTGGTCCGCACGCCGATGATCGCTCCCACCAAGGTCTACGACCGGCTGCCGACGCTCAGCCCCGAGCGGGCCGCCGACATGATCTGCGAGGCGATCCGCAAGCGGCCGAAGCGGGTTGCCACGCCGCTGGGCAGCCTCGGGCAGCTGACCTACGCGCTCGCCCCCGGCGCGCAGGACCTGCTCGTCAACCGTGCCTACCAGCTCTTCCCCGAGGACGAAGTCTCGGCCGCCGAGCCCGGGGTGCCGGCGACCACTACCGGCGCGCTCGCCGACGTCGAGCAGCGCGCCTTCGGCCGGGCCACCCGCGGCGTCCATTGGTAGCGGGCGGCCCGGTGCAATCCGGTGACCCTGCAGCCCATGCGCCAGGGAGCTGCCGGGCGGGTCGCTGACAGAACCCCGCCATTCACTGCTGGACTTCACACCCGCGCGCCGACCTATACACCCGCCCTCATGGCCCGCCCAGTCACAATTGCGCTCGAAGGCCTCTCCGGGGCGGTATCGGGTCACGAAAAGGTGAAAAACGTGACTACCCGAGCATGGCGCGCTCTGAGCTCGTTTGTCTTGTCCAGCGACGCTTGGCTTCCACTCCTATGGGCATGTCTCAGTGAATCCGAGTCGGAGGTCGTGGGCGAAAAGATCGCGGTTGATGGGGATCCCTCGGCGTGCGCGGCGTCGATCGCGGCCTGCGCGCGAGCGAACAGCTCAGATGCGGTGTCGCCGGCCGCGGTGACCGTGTAGATCGCGTCGGCGAGTTGGGGAACGTCTGCGGACCTGGCCACCTCCGAGCTCGGGGTACCGCCACCGAAGATCCGCCGGTTCGCTGGCGACGACGGCACTGCTACTCGACGGCCGGTGGAGCCACAACGCGGCTGGATGGGGCGGCGCCGGGGAGGGCGAGAGCGCCGATGAGGCCCAGCACGCAGACGCCGGCGGCGACATAACAGCCGGCGTGAAACCCGGTCATGAACGCGCTCTGCACATGACCGAGGAGTTCGTCACGGATCGGTAGGGGCGCGTGACGGGCGAGCGCATAGCCTGCTCCCACCGAGGCCTTCGCGGTTTGCAGCGCCGAGCGTGGATGCTGACTGAAGCCTTCGGCGAGCTTGGAGGCGTAGAGCGAGGTGTAGACGCTTCCGATGACCGCGACGCCGAGTGTGCCCCCGGTTTCGCGGGTGGCGTCGTTGACTGCCGAGCCGACGCCCGCCTTGGCGGGGGGTAGGACGCTGAGGATCGATTCGGTGGCCGGAGTGGAGATGCAGCCCAGCGCCGAGCCCATCATCAGCATCTGAACGACGATGATTCCGTAGGAAACGGCCGCGGAGTCCTGCGCGATCCAGGCGAACGATGCGGCGAGCAGAACCAGGCCGGTGCATACGATCACGCGCGTGCCCAGGCGCCCGGCAAGGTTGGCGCCGATCACGGAGAGGACGCCGAGGGAGAGCGCGACCGGCAGAATCCGCACTCCGGTGGAGAGGGTTCCGTAGCCGCGGATGAACTGGAAGTACTGGGTGACAAGGAAGATGAACCCAAACAGCGAGAAGAACGCGACACTGACCGATCCGCTGGCCGCCGAGAACGCGCGCTCGGCAAACAGCCTCACATCGAGCATCGGGTGCGGGCTGTCGCGCTCGATCAGCACGAACGCGATGCCGCTCAGGATCGCGGTCGCGAACCCGACAAGAGACGGTGTCGAGGCCCACCCGCGGGTGGGAGCTTCGATGATGGTGTAGACCAGCGACCCGACAGCGACGCTGGCCGTCAAGAGCCCCGGGCGGTCGAGCAGCGGGGTCGCCGGGTCCCGCGACTCCGGGACCACCAAGAACACCGCTGTGGCAGCGATCAGGGCCACGGGTACCAGCGCCACGAATACACTCGGCCAGCTGAACTCCGTGAGCAACAATCCACCCACCACCGGCCCGACCGCCACCGCCAGCCCGGTGACCGCTCCCCACACCCCGACCGCCGCGGCGCGTTGTTTGCGATCGGGGAACGTGTTGGTGATCACCGACAGCGTGGTCGGAAAGATCAACGCGGCGAACGTTCCCATCACAAACCTCACCGCGATCAACTGGCCCGGGTTGGCGCACACCGCCCCGACCGCGCTCGCGGCCGCGAACCCGAGCAGGCCGATCAACAGCGCCGGCCGCCTGCCATAGCGATCGCCCAGGCTTCCCGCCGCAAGCACCAGCGCCGCGAACGAGAGGCTGTAGCCATCGACGATCCACTGCAGATCGGTGGTCTGAGCCCCGAGCTCCCGGGTGAGCGAGGGGAGCGCGACGTTGATGATCGTCGTGTCGATGTTGATCGCAAACGTCGCCAGGCACACAGCAGCGAGAATCGCCCGACGGTGCGGCGGGACGGTACTCACCCGTCTCCCGACCGAAGCCTCTCGCTGTCAGCCTTGCTGTGCGGCTGCGTCGGCCAGACGCCGCTTGGCGGCTGACCAGTCCAGCGGCAGCTGGCTTGCGCTTGCGGTTGATTCCACGAACGTTGACTGGCCCAGGCGGCCGGCCATATCGGTGAGCATGCGGGCATGATCGCCGCTGTTGACGAACGCGTTCATCGCCTCGGCGCTGGACCACGCCGACAGCGTGAAGAACGTCTTGTGGGTCAGCCAGGCGTCCAGGCTATAGCCCGCGCAGCCTTCCGCGCGCGCGAGCTGACGGCGGATGCGCAGCGCCCAGCGCATGAACCGCGGCACGTCGCCGTAGCGGTCAAGCGGGAGCGTTGAGGCAAGAACGTGCAGGGCGGCCTGATCGTCGGGCGTGTAGCGGCAAACGGTCCATGGCAGGGTGGGCACCTCGCGCCTCCGATCTCGTGGACTCTTTCTGTAACAGCGTTATAGAACAGTGTTACGTTAGGTTTGTCAAGTGCCCCGGCCCAGAACGCACGATGAGGCCCTCCGCCTGCGGCTGCTGGACCGAGCCGGCGAGGTACTCAGCGAACAAGGACCACACGCGCTGACGCTGCGCGGGCTCGCAACCGATGTCGGCACCTCGACATCGGCTGTCTATTCCCTGTTTGCTGGCAAGCCCGGGCTGGTCGCCTCGATCTACCGGGAGGCGTTCAGCAGGTTCGCCGAGCACCTCACAACGGTGCCCGAAACCGACGATCCCGCCGAGGACCTCGTGCAGCTCGGGCTCGCCTACCGCCGCAACGCGCGCGAGAACCCGCACCTGTACTCGATCATGTTCGGCTCACCGATCCCCGGATTCGAACCCGACCAGGACGGTCGCGCGACCGCCCTGGCGACCTTCCAGACACTCCATCACGTCGCGCAACGCGGTATTGACCGAGACCTGTTCACCGGACCCGCGGCCACACTGGCTTTGGCCGCGTGGGGCCTCGCCCACGGCCTGGTGTCTCTCGAGCTCAGCGGCGCCCTGCCTCCGGCATGTGACCCGGCCGACCTGTACGAGCAGACCGTTCGCAGCACAGTGGCTGGATGGCGCCGATCGGAAAGCTCATCGATGAACGACGAGACATGACAGCGATTGCGTGCGTCGCCTTTATCTGGCGCCGGAAGCGCTGACCGCTGGGTCTCGGACAAGCTCATGCGAAACGGCTAGAGCGTGATCATCGCCACGCTCCTCCTGCTCTTGGCCATCGTCTTGTTGCTCGTCGGGGGCGTGGTGCGACCCCTACCAAGCGCGGCGACAAGCTGATTCCCCCTCGTGGCTGTCCCCCCCGACGGTGTTCCCGGAATCTGGACACGCAGTCCGCTCAAGGAGCGGATCCCGCGGAGCGCGACGGAGCGCGGTCGCGAGCGACAACCCGTCGTCGAGGCGCAGCGACCGGTGGCGCGCGAGCAACTCGGCGGCGCGTCGTGCGAGCGTCCGGTTGAGGTCGATCACCGTGACCCTGGCGGCGTGGAGAAACTCATCGACGTTTGCGTCGCTGCCGCGCTTGAGCGGGCGGACCATCACCTCCGCGTAGACGCTGGCGCCGAGCAGCAGGCTCTCGCCGGCGGCCAGCTTGAAGATCAACGAGCTCAAGCGCGACCTCTTGGAGTAACGCGCCCGCGCGACTTGCTTGCGCAAGCGCTTCCCGTCGAAGCGGCCCGGGCGCGCCACCCCGGCGCGCCCCACCCCGGCCGCACCCGTACCCTCCCGTCGGTCAGGCGAACGCGATCGTCGTCGGCACCGCGCTGATCCCGAAGTCGATCGTCTGGGTGACCTTGCCCGATGAGGTGTCGAGCACCGACAGCGTGCTCGAAACGTTGCCAGCGACCCACATCTCGCCGCCGTAGGCGCTGATCCCGGTGGGGATGCGCGGCACGCCGATCCGGGCGGTCACCCGGTTCGACGCGGGGTCGATCACCGAGACGGTGTCGTCGTTGGCGTTGGTCACGTAGACCGAGGAGGCGTCGGAGGTCAGCGCCACCCCCCACGGCGTCGTGCCCACCGGCACCCGCGCGCGGAGGCGCCCCCGCGCCGCGTCGAGCACCACCAGCTGGTCGCGCGCCGGATCGGTCACGTACAGCGTCTCGCCGTCGGGGGACAGCGCGATGCCCTGCGGTCCGTGGAGGGCGTCCCCGAGCTGCTCCGAGCGACCGCTGCTCGCCTGGGCCACGAACACGCCCCGGCGGCAGGTCGCGTAGACGCGTCGGCCGTCGGGGCTGACCGCCACCATCTGCGGCGCCTGCCCGACCGTGAGCGTGCCCGCCGCCGTGTCGGTGCCGGTGTCGATGACCGACAGGGTGTCCGAGCCGCCGGGGCCGGTGTCGGGACCGGTGTTGGCGACGTAGGCGCGCGCGCCGTCGGGCGAGACCGCGATCCCGTGCGGGTAGACGCCGACCACGATCCCGGTGTCGCTGATCGCCTTGCCCGTCGCGGGGTCGATGACCGACACGAGGTTGGTGCCCGCTTCGGTGACGTAGACCTTGCTGGCGTCGGGCAGCGCCGCCACGCCGTAGGGGTTGGTCTCCTGCGCCGACGCCGCCACCCACTGATACGAGCTGGTGTCGACGATCGCGACGCCGCCGCCGACGATCAGGGGCACGAAGGCGTGCGTCGTCGAGTCGGAGATGCTCGCCCCGATCAGGGAGGCCATCCTGCCCGGGAACGCGCCCTCCTTGTCGCCGTTGGCGAAGTCGGCGCGGTGCGTCGACCGGTTCTCCTGAAAGCGGCTGAGCGTCGCCGGCAGCGCTCGATAGCCGTTGCCCTGCCCGGCCGCCCGCGCCACCGCGCGCCGGGCCGCCGTGCGCTGCTGCTCCTGCACCGGGGGCGTCTGCACCGCCGGCGCGTGCGGCGCCGGTAGCGTCTGCACCTCCTGCTCGGCCTGCCAGAACTCCGGCCGGGTCGCGGGCAGGACGGGGAAGCGGCCCACCGAGCGGCCCGGGCGCAAGCCGAGCGCCGAGGTGAGGTCGCCGAAGGTCTGGCGCCGCCAGTCGGTGATGTTCGTCTCCTTGACCCCGGTGACGAGCTCGAGCAGCCGCAGCACCGAGGTGTGGTCGAAGGTCTCCGAGGCGACCCAGCCCCCGACCGTCCACGGCGAGATGAGGATGCAGGGAACCCGGATGCCGCCCCCGATGGGCAGGCCGTTGACGAACTCACCGGGGGTCCCGGCGGGCGGCGTCGGCGGCGGCACGTGGTCAAACAAGCCGTCGTTCTCGTCGTAGTTGACGATGAACAGCGTCGTGGCCCACAGATCCGGGTTGGACGCGACGGCCTCGATCTTGGACGCGAGGAAGTCGGCTCCCGAGGCCGGGATGTAGGCGGGGTGCTCGCTCTGCCCGGAGGTGGGGATGATCCAGGAGACCGCGGGCAGGTCGCCGTTGCGGGCGTCGCGCTCGAACTGGCCGGGCTGCGAGATGGTCAGGGCCTTCTCGTACAGGCCCGAGCCCGGAGTGGCGTCCTGGTACTGCTGGAAGAACTCAAGCACGTTGGTCCCGTAGTCGTCCTCCTCCTGATACACGCGCCAGCTGACGCCCGCCTGCTCCAGGCGCTCGGGATACGTCGTCCACGTGTAGGGCGTCTTGACGACATTGGAGATGATCGGGCCGCCGTTGACGCCAGCGGGATCGATCTGCCCGCTCATGAGATACAGGCGGTTGGGCCACGTGGGTCCGAGCAGCGAGCAGTGGTAGCCGTCACAGAGCGTGAAGTTCTCGGCGAGCGCGAAGTGAAACGGGATGTCCTCCCGCTCGTAGTAGCTCATCGTGAACGGCCCGTTGGTGGCGCCGTCGGCGCCGAGGTGGGCGGGCAGCCAGCTGTCCATCTTGCCGCCGTTGACGGCCTGGTGCTGGACGGTCCAGGCGTGGCTCGTGGAGGGGATCGCCTGGGCGCTCGTGTGCTGGGTGTCGAGATGCCAGGGCAGGAGATAGCCGTCGGGGTTGGAGGCGTCGGGCTGGTAGAAGACCGAGCGGCCGGTGGAGAGCGTGATCGCCCCGGGGTCGCCGAAGCCCCGCACCCCGGCGAGCGTCCCGAAGTAGTGGTCGAAGGACCGGTTCTCCTGCATGTGGATGACGACGTGCTCGATGTCGTCGATCGAGCCGGTCCGGGGTCCGGCGGCGAGCACCGCCCGGACGCTCGGCGGCAACAGCGACGACATGACGACGCCGCCCGCGGCGAGGGCGCCGGTGCCCAGCAGCCGACGACGAGTGATCTCGGACATGGGTCGATCTCCGTTGTGAGGTGACAGAGGCTGTGGCGTCGTACCGCCGGCAGGTCCCGGGGTGGATCCGGACGCCCTCGCCGGCGATCGTAATCACGGGGTGCGCGCCGGCTGTGAACGTGCCGTGACCGCGCCCGCCGACCGGCTCAGCCGCCCGCCGACCGGCTCAGCCGCCCACCGACCGGCTCAGCCGCCCATGATCCCCATGAACCCCGCGACCCCGACGTTGCCCCCGGAGAGGACGACGCCCACCCGCTGACCGTCGCAGGGCACGACGCCGCAGAGCAGCGCCGCGAGCGCGGTCGCGCCGCTCGGCTCCACGACGAGCTTGCAGCGCTCGAAGCAGAAGCGCATCGCCTCGCGCACCTGGTCGTCGTCGACCGTGACGACGGCGGCGACGAGCTCGTGCACGACCGGCCAGGTCAGCTCGCCCGGGATCGCGGCCTGCTGACCGTCGGCGATCGTCGCGCCGACGGCGACCCGCTCGCGGCGGCCGCTGCGCATCGAGCGTGCGGTGTCGTCGGAGGCGGCCGGCTCGACGCCGATCACCCGCGTGCCGGGAGACGTCGCCGCGAACACGGTCGCGCACCCGGAGATGAGCCCGCCGCCGCCGACCGGCACCAGGAGCACATCGAGCGCGTCGACCTGAGCCACGAGCTCGAGCGCCACCGTCCCCTGCCCCGCCATCACGAAGCGGTTGTCATAGGGATGCACGAGCTCGAGCCCACGCTCGCGGGCCAGCTCGATCACGAGCGCGTCGCGGTCGTCGGCGTAGCGGTCGAACTCGATCACGGAGGCGCCGTAGCCTTCGGTCGCGACGCGCTTGAGCGCCGGCGCATCGGCGGGCATGAGGATCGTCGCCCGCACGTCGCACAGCCCGGCGGCGATCGCCACCGCCTGCGCGTGGTTGCCCGAGGAGACCGCGCAGACTCCCCGGGCTCGCGACGCCGCGGGCAGCGACGAGATGGCGTTGTAGGCGCCGCGGAACTTGAACGCCCCGCCGCGCTGGAAGGTCTCGGCCTTCAGGGCGACCGTCGTCCCCGCCCGCTCGTCGAGCGTGCGCGACGTGAGCACCGGGGTGCGCCGGGCCACGCCGTCGAGCCGCTCGGCGGCACGGTGAACGTCGTCGAGGTCGATCGGCAGCGAGGCGAGCCGGCGGCTCACGCCGCCGACTGCGCGTCGCGCATGAGGCGCCCGAGCGGAACCGCGGCGAGGTGCTCGGAGGCAAGGGCCTCGATCAGCTTGTGGCGGACCGTCTGCAGCTGGGCGACGCTCGAGACCTTGACCTCGACGACCTGTCCCGGCCGCAGGCCGTGCAGCGAGTCGTCGGCGTCGTGGAGCAGCAGCGCTCCGGCGACGAGGCGACCACCGGCATCGTGGGCGAACAGCCACTGGCCGAGGCACGGCCCGTTGGTGGCGTAGAGGAAATGGCGGCCGTGACGCGTCGGGCCGACGAGGTGATGCAGCTGACCGGTGGTGCTCAGCCAGCGGACGAGGCCCTCCCGGGGCAGCCGCGGCAGCGCCTGGTCGTCGAGCGAGGCGACGGCCCTCGCCTGCCGCGAGGACGGGGAGTCCATCGCGAAGGAGGCGTGGATGCCCTCGTTCGAGAGGTTCGAGGCCAAGCGCTCGACCTGCCCGTCGGGCGCGTCGACGAGGACTCCGACCTCGGGGCGGTCGACCGCGACCGCCGTCACCGGGCGGATATGGGCGAAGTGGGAGACGAGCGCGTACGAGGTGTCGGTGCTGAGCACCCAGACCGCGATCGCGGCCGCGACCACGGTCGCCGTCGCGGCGCGCACGGTCCGCAGACGCCACGCCGGCTGGGGCCGGATGCGTCGCTCGTCAGACATGATCAGCGAGGCGGTCGAGGGCCGGCGGGCGAAGCGCCCGTCGGGCTCGGGGCGGGACGTGAGCGCCCGCGTCATCGCCGGGCGCAGATCGGCGAGACGCGGGGCGACCTGCGCGAGCTCAAAGCGCTCGAGCGCGGCGTTGGTCGCGCGCACGTGGCCGTAGCCGAAGCCGTAGGAGACGACGGGGCAGCCGCGGATGATCGCCTCGAGCACGGTGAGCCCGGCGCTCGAGTGCACGAGCACGTCGGCGGCGGCGAGCACGTCGCCCATCCGGTCGGTGAAGCCCATGACGCGCAGGCGGGGCTCGTCGCCGAAGCGGGCGGTGACCTGCGCGCGAAGCCGGTCGTTGCGCCCGCACAGGCACAGGACGATCGCGTCCTCGAACTGCAGCGCGGCGGCGGTCGCCCCGGCGAGGTCGCCGACCCCCCAGCCGCCGCCCGAGACGGCGATCACCCGGGTGGACGCGTCGGTGGTCGGCAGGCCGAGCGCCCGGCGGGCATCGGCGCGCGATCGAGCGGCCAGAAACGCCGGTGAGGTCGGCGGCTTGGCCCAGCGAACGCTGCCGGGCCCCGCGATCGCCTCCACCTCGGCGGTCGACTCGGGATGGGTGATGAAGTGGCGGTCGATCCCGGGATGGGCCCAGAACTGCAGCCCGGCGAGATCGGTGATCGACGAGTAGCAGGGGACCGACAATCGCCCGCGGCGCCGCATCTCCCCCAGCAGCGCGGTCACTCCGGGATACGTCGAGACGATCAGGTCGGGATCGTGGGCCTTGATCAGCCGGGTCAGGCCACGGCGACCGAAGAACACGAGCAGCTTGCGCGCCAGCCAGCGGGTGGGCGCGAAGTTCATGAACATCCGGTACTGGAAGTCGAACCACCACGGGATGAACGTGAACATGAAGGCCGAGTTCTCGCGCAGCAGGCGGGTCAGGAACGGCCCCATCGCGGGCAGCCCGTTGACGATCGAGATCTGCGCCTCGGGGTCCTCGTCGCGGAACTCGCGCGCCACCGCGCGCGCCGGGAGGTCGTGGCCCTCGCCGATGTCGGCGGAGATGATCAGCACCTGACGCGGCTTGGCCTCGGCGTCGGGCTCGCCGGCGGGGATGACGGCGGCCTCCTCGCTGCGCTCGGCCACCGCGGCCTGCTCGCGCCGCCACTCGATGTACTTGCGCACGCCCACGGCGAACGGCGTCGTCGCGGTCCATGCCAGCTCGGAGCGGGCGCGCTGTGAGGAGACGATCTTGCCGGCGAAGTCGCCGGGCCGCGCCGGGGTGTGGACGATCTCGACGTCGCCGACCAGCTCCTTGATCGTCTCGGCGATCCGCTTGATCGTCACCGTTTCGTCGGAGGCGAGGTTGTACACGCGGTTGACCGCGATCTCGTCGAGGCCGCGGGCGACGCCGTCGGCGAGGTCCTCGACGTAGACGAACCTGCGCGACTGCGAGCCATCGCCCGCGAGCGTCAGCGGATCGCCGGCGAGCGCCCTGTTGACGAACGCCGGGACGACCGCGGCCTCGCGCGCGCGCGGTCCGTAGGGGATCCCGAAGCGCAGGATCGTGTAGTCGATCCCGTACAGCTCCTGATAGGCCTTGCAGTACAACTCGCCGGCGAGCTTCGTCGACGTGTAGAGGTGGCTCGGCGGCGGCAGGAGCGTGTCCTCATCGACCTCCTCGGGGTCGCAGTCGGAGTACACCCAGATCGTCGAGGCGTAGACGATCCGCTTGACGGCGGCGCGGCGGGCGGCCTCGAGCACGGCGACGGTGCCGCGCGCGTTGACCCGCTCCGCGTCCTCGGGCGAGGCGTGCACGTCGTTGACGTCGGCGACGGCGGCGAGGTGGGCGACCGCGTCGCAGCTGTGCAGCGCGCGCTCCAGCGCCTCGCGGTCGGTGATCGAGCCGAGCACGGTCTCGACCGAGTCGGGCTCGTGCCAGGGCGACGGGCGCAGGTCGTAGATGACCGGCTCGTGCCCGCGGGCGCGGAGCTTGTCGACCACGTGCGAGCCGATGAAGCCGCTGCCCCCTGTGACGAGAACCCTCATGTCGGGCGGTAATACAGCGGCGGGCACGAATGGTTGCGCGCTACCCAGTCGGAGTTGCGCAGCGAGACGTCGTGACCCACGATCCGATGGCACGGCTGGTCGTAGACACGGCCGGTGGAGCGCTCCAGCCAGTCGAAGACGATGTACTTGTACAGGCCCGAGGTCATGCCCTCGGGAAGCTGCAGCCGGGCCGGGAACTGCGGGTCCAGGTGCTCGCGCGCGACCGCGTTCTTGAACGCGACGATCTCCGGCAGCCGCTCGATCTGCACGAGCCCGAGCGCGGCGGTGAACTCGCTCATGCGAAAGTTCAGGCCTTGCACCGCGTAGTCGGGCTTGCCGTAGTTGCGAAAGCTCCGCGCGTGCTCGAGGACCTCGGGGCGGCGCGAGATCAGGACCCCACCTTCGCCGGTCGAGATCGTCTTCGTCGCATACAGCGAGTAGACGCCGACGTCGCCCCAGGTGCCGGCCCGCCGGCCGTGCCACTCGGCGCCGTGGCTGTGGGCGCAGTCCTCGATGAGGAAGATGCCGTGCTCGGCGCAGTAGCGCGCGATCGCCTCGGTCTCGAAGGCGATGTGGCCGCCGATATGCACGAGGAAGGCCGCCCGCGGCCGGTGCTGCTCGGCGGCCCGCTCGAAGTCGGCGAAGGACGTGCACAGGTCCTCGCGGTTGCAATCGACGAACCGCACGCGGGCGCCGGCGCGGATCGCGGCCAGCGGCGTGGCCATGAACGTGTTCGAGGGGCACAGCACGGTCTCGCCCGCGACGCCAGCGAAGTCAAGCGCGGCCAGGGCCCCGCCGGTCCAGCTCGCGCACGCCACCGCGGGCGCGTCGTGGTACGCCGCCCACGCCGCCTCGAAGCGAGCGGTCATGTCGGCCTCGGACCAGCGCTCGGAGTCGAGGACCTCGTCGATGAGGGCGTGCAGCCGTACGCGGTCGCGGTGATCGAACCCGATCGCAAACCGCGCGAAGTCCGGGACGCTCTGCGGAGAGGCGGAAGCTGAGGTCATGAATGGGGTGCGCCCAGGGCGCGAAAACGACGTTCCCTCGCCGGCCACGGCGTCGAGACGCGCACGCGAGGCCGCATCCTGCCAGCCACCGTGCGCCGGAGCAAGCCTGTCAGGCAGGCAGGACGGTATCGGGTTTCGGTCGGCGACGCGCTAAAAAACCAGCCATGGGCGGCCCGACGGCGCCTGACCTCGACGCGTGGCTCGCCGAGCCCGCGTTCCGGGTCGTGCATCGCCGCGACGCGGGCGTCGGACCCGACGCGCTGTGGGCGGCGGCGCTCGGGGTGCGCGTCGCCGACGCGGGGCTGCTCGGCCGGCTCGTGCGCTGGCGGATCCCCGGACTCCCGCGCGACCTGCGCTTCGACGAGCTGTTCCGGGCGCCGCCGTTCGTCGTCCTGGAGACCGCGCAGTGGCGCCTCGTCTCCGGGCTGGTCGGCCGGATCTGGACGCTGCGCCGCGACTATCCCGAGCTCGACGTTCCCGCCGAGTTCCGCGAATGGTCGCGGCGGGGGACCGCACGGGTGGTGTTCGCCCATTGGGTGATGCGCAACGGCGCGGGTTCGTGCCTGCACTCCGAGACCCGCGTGGAGGCGCTCGGGGCCCAGGGCCGGCTCGGTCTGCGCGCGGTGTCCCCGATCGTGCGCCGCTTCCAGGGGCTGGTGGGCTCGGAAGGGCTCGATGCGGCGGTCCGGCGCGCGGAGGCCGACCAGCGATCGTGAGGAGATCGATGAAGGGGGTGAACCGGCCGCGCTCGGCGGCTCTAACGTCCCAGAGGTGAGCAGCTTCGACGGTCCCGTCACGATCCGCCACGTCCGCTTCTGCAACGAGCAGAGCGGCTGGGCCGTGCTCGAGGCCGCGGCGGCCCATGGCCAACCGGTCGCGCTGGTGGGGCCGTTGGTGCACCTCGAGGCGGGCGAGCGCGCGCACGTGCTCGGTGAGTGGGTCAGCGACGCCCGCTACGGCCGACAGGTGAGGGTCGCCGAGGCTCGGCCACTGGCTCCCGAGGATCCCGACGCTCTGATCGCCTACCTGCGCCGGGTGCGCCACGTCGGGGTGCGCCGCGCCGCGGACCTCGTGCAGCGCTTCGGCTCCGGCGCCGTGCTCGACGCGATCGACCGGGACCCGACCGCCGCCTTCGCCGAGGTCGGGCTCGGTCAGGGCCGGGCGCTCGAGGCGGCGCGCTCGTGGCAGGAGCTGCGGGTCACCCGGCAGCTGCACCTGCTGCTCGCACCGCACGGCCTGGCCTATCTCACCGGACGGATCCACGAGCACTACGGCGCCGACGCCCATCAGCTGATCGTCCGCGACCCCTACGCGCTGACGAGCGTGTTCGGCGTCGGCTTCCAGATCGCCGACCGGATCGCGCGCGCCGGCGATGTCGGCGCCGACCGGCGCCCGGGCGCCGCGATCATGCACGCGCTTGCCGAGTCCGAACGCGACGGCTCGACGTGCATGCCGGTCGGCGACCTGCTGGCGGCGGCCGAGGCGCTGCTCGGCGAGCCGCCCGACGAGCCCGCGCTGGGGCGACTGATCGAGAGCGGTCAGGCAGTCCGCGAGGGGGAGTGGGTCTACCGCGCCGCGACCGCCGAGCTCGAGGCCGAGCTCGCGGAGCGGGTCGCCGAGCTGGTGAGCTCGGCGCCGGCCGAGCGCCTGCGCGGCCGCTCCGCGGCCGCGCCGCCCGACGGCGCCGCGCTCACCGAGGAGCAGACCGCCGCGCTGCGAGCGGCGTTCGCACGCCGGCTGTCGGTCATCACCGGCGGCCCGGGCACCGGCAAGACCGCCTCGATCCGCGCGATCGCCGCGCACGCTGAGCGGCGCGGAGCACGCGTGCTGCTCGTCGCGCCGACCGGGAGGGCGGCGGTGCGGATGAGCGAGTGCAGCGCAGTCCGGGCCAAGACCGTGCACTCGGCGCTCGGCTGGATCCCGGGCGAGGGGCCGACGCACGACGAACAGGATCCACTCGCCGCCGACCTCTTGATCGTCGACGAGACCTCGATGGCCAACCTCGAGCTGCTGGTGACGCTGCTGCGCGCGGTCGCGCAGCACACCCACGTCGTGCTGGTGGGCGACGCCGACCAGCTGGCTCCGGTCGGCGCCGGCAAGCCGTTCGCCGAGCTCGTCGCCTCAGAGCGCGTGCCGACCGCCCGGCTGACCCACATCTTCCGCCAGGCGGCGGGCAGCATGATCGTCCAGGGCGCGCACGCGATCCGCCGCGGCGCCGCTCCGGAGTTCCGGCCCGCGCCGGAGATGCGCCGCGACCTGTTCATGATCGAGCGATCCTCGGCGCGCGACGGCCTGGCCGAGATCGTCTCGCTCGTCGCCGAACGGCTTCCGGAGCACTACGACATCGACCCGGTGCGCGACATCCAGGTGTTCGCGCCCGTCTACCGCGGGGAGCTGGGCATCGACGTGATCAACCGCGCGCTGCGCGAGCGCCTGAATCCCGACGGCCGACCCGTGCGCGGCGGCCGGCTGCGGATCGGCGACAAGCTGATGATGACCGGGCGCAACCTGCATGAGAAGGGGCTGATGAACGGCACCGTGCTACGGCTGCTCGACGAGGTCGACGATGGGCGAGGGGGCCGGGATGACGAAGACGACGGCCCGGGCGACGGGCGGGGGGGCCGGGGCGACGAGGATGACGGTCCGCGCGACGACCCGGCGCTCATCCTCGCCGCCGACGACGCGACCTTCCGGCTCGCTCACGAGGACGCCGACCAGCTGCGCCTCGCCTACGCGTGCTCGGTCCATCGCGGGCAGGGGATCGAGCTGCCGGTGGCGGTGATCGTCGCTCACCCCGCTGCCGGCGCGTTCTTCCTGCGCCGCGAGATGCTCTACACCGCGCTGACCCGCGCCACCCTGGCGACGGTCGTCGTCGGCACCCGGCAGGTGGTCGCCCGAGCGGCGCGCACCGCGGACACCGGCCGCCGGCACGGCCGCCTGGGCGAGCGGCTGACGGCGCTGGCCAGCGATCGACCGCGCGCCGGGCTCGCTCAGCCGGTGGGAGGTCGACCAGGTTGACCATGTAGGCTGTCTCTATCTCCGTCCTGGGCGCTTGAACCCACCGGCAGACCGACCCCGTCTCTCAGTCGGCGGCGGTCGCCAGTCCGGCGGCCAGGAACGCATCCGCGTGACCGGCACAGGTCTCCACCACCGAGCCCGCCCGCGCGCACGTCTTGATCCGCCGGGGCCCGACATCGCGGTCGATCCGCGCCACGCGCCCGTCGCGCCGCAGCCAGATCAGGTCGAGCGCGAACCGCATGCCGAACGTGTGCACCGACGGGGTCTGCGGGATGTGCAGCGCGTGGTCGGGATCCAGCGCGTCGAGCCGGGCCAGCCCTCGCCGGCGCGCGCGGTGAGTGTGCGCCTGCACCAGGACGAGCCCGTCGCGCAGACGGCTCACCGGCAGGCCGGCGAAGCGCTCTTCAAGCGGCGCTGACCCCACGGCGGCCAGCGTACACTCGCCGCCCGCTCGCCATGACCAGTACCGATTCGCCGCCCACCGGCGGCTCGAAGCCGCCAACCGGTGCCGAGCAGCCGCCCCCCGGCGCCCAGTCGCCGCCCACCGCGCCGACTCGCGCGCGCTCGCCGGTCGCGATCGCCGTCACCATCGCCCTCGCCGCGGCGGTCGCCGCGACGCAGAGCACGCTCGCGCTCTCGATCCTGCGCGGCGCGCTCGTCCTCGCCCTCGTGCCCTGCGCGCTCATCGACCTCGAGCGCCGGATCATCCCCAATCGCATCACGGGCCCGGCGGCCGCGGTCGCGCTGGTCCTCGGACTGGCCCTCGACCCCTCGCACGAGCCCCGGCGCCTGCTGTGGGCGGTCCTCGCGGGCGGCTTCCTGCTCCTCGCCGCGCTCGCCTCCCCTGCCGGGATGGGCATGGGTGACGTCAAGCTCCTGGCCGTGATCGGCCTGTTCCTCGGCCCGCCGGTGGTGGTCGCCCTGCTGCTGGCGCTGCTGGGCTCGAGCGTGTTCGCAGTCGTGATCGCCACCCGGCGCGGGGTCAGGCGGGCCCGCAGGACCGCGCTGCCGTTCGGCCCGTTCCTCGCGGGCGCGGCGCTGCTGGCGGCGGTGGTCGGCGATCCGCTGCTGCACTCGTATCTGACGGCGCACTAGCTGGCCGGGGCACCGACGGGGAGTCCGCGACCTTGGTCTGGGTCGACCCACCCCATCGTCGGATCGGGCTTCGCGGCGCGGCTGACGAATCGGTCGTATGCCATCGCGCAAGGCGGTCGCGGGGTCGGCCGTCGCGGCTCCGCGCCCGGGCCGACCGGCGTCCAACGCCTGGACGCTGGCGATCGCGGCCGCCCAGATCCTGGTCCTCGGCGCGGTCCCGATCCTCTTCACCCTGATCCAGCTCGAATCGCTGGTGCGGGGACAGCTCCTGGCCGTCGACTACGTGCACGGTCCGTGGGAGGCGGGCCGGAGCCTCCTCGCCGGCCACAGCCCGTACGTCGGACCGAGTTCCGCGCAACTTGACGGGATCGCGTTCGTCTACCCGGCGCTCGCCGCGCTTGCGCTGGCGCCGCTGTCGCTGCTCCGCGAGAACGCGGCGGGCATGGCGTTCACGATGCTGAACATCGCGGCGCTGGTGGCGACGCTGCACGTCCTTCGGGTCCGAGACTGGCGGATCTACGGCGTGGCCCTCCTCTGGCCCGCGGTCATCTCGGGCTGGGAGACCGCGAACCTGACTCTGCTTCTCGGACTTGCGATCGCCCTCGCATGGCGCTGTCGCGATCGGCCGGCCGTCGTGGGCGGGCTGGTCGCTCTGGCGATCTCGATCAAGGTGTTCGTCTGGCCGTTGGCCCTATGGCTCGCCGCGACGAGACGCTCTCGGGCCCTCGCGTGGGCCGGAACGCTCGGCCTCGCGATGAACCTGCTCGCCTGGCAGATCCTCGGCTGGCACGAGCTCACCGTCTACGTCCGGTCGATGGAGGCGCTGACCCACAACCAGGAGACGCGCGGCTACAGCATCATGGCGTTGACGCTGGGACATGGAATCGGCCACGCCCCAGCGGAGGCGCTCTCCGTCGGCTCGCTCGCGATGGCCGCCGTGGCATGTCTGTGGTGCGGCCGCCACGGCGGTGACCGCCGGTCACTGGCGCTCGGCGTGGCGACCTGTCTGCTCGCGACGCCGATCCTCTGGCTGCACTACTTCGCTCTGCTGGCGGTGCCCCTTGCGGTGGCGCGCCCGAAGCTCACGCCGATCTGGCTGCTGCCGCTGGTGCTCCGGTTCCCGGCGGTCGGCCCCAGCGCATCGCAGATCGTGCTGATCGCGATCGCGAGCGGCGTGATCACCGCTGTGGCCATGGCGATGCCCGGCCCCCGGTGCGTGCCCGCCGAAGCTCAGGCGACGAAGATGCCGGCGGCGAACTGCGAGGTGTAGAAGACGAGCGCCAGGCTGCCGAGCAGGACGGCGATCGGCACCAGCCGCCGGCGGGCGACCCAGGCGCCGGCCACCATCCACAGCGGGAAGATCGTCAGGGCGAAGCGATCGAACGAGCCGAGCGGTTCGCCGGGAACCGGACTGGAGAGGCAGACCATCATGACGGCCAGAGCGTAGGCGAGATATTCCGGCGCCAGCCGCCGTCGGCAGCCCCACAGCGCCAGCAGAGCCATCACGAGGACGATCATGAGCACGAGGTTCTCGAGCGGGAGCGTGAACGGCACGCCCTCGCCCACGCGATAGGCCGGCGCACCGTGGAGGAGGCCGACCGCACCTCGTGCCGCCGCCACGGCGGCAGCGACCAATCCGCCCACTGGTCCCACCATCACCCGGTGCCAGGCGCCCTCGGCCGAGAACATGCCCGTCGGCGAGTGTCCCGCGACCGCCAGCACGGCCATGTTGCCCACAAAGACACCCGGCAGGGCCAACAGCCAACCCAGACCGCGATCGAAGCCGCCGCGCTCCCGGATGCGCATGATCGCCAGCGCCGGCAGCAGCGCCAGGCCGGTGATACGAGTGATCCCGGCGACCGCCCCGAGCCCGCAGGCGAGCCGCCAGCGCCCGGTTCGCGCCGCCAGCAGGCTGCCCACCGACAGCGCGAGGAACAGCGATTCGGAGTAGATCGCGGTGAAGAAGAACGACAGGGGCGCGAAGGCGAGCAGCAGGACCGTGGCGCGCGCCGCCTGGCGGCCGAGCTCCAGCTCGGTCAGACGGCGCAGCATGACGAGCGCCGCGAGGAACGCGCCCGCGGAGGTGAGCGCTCCGGCCAGCACCGGTGACCCGCAGACGACACCGACGACCCGGATCACGAGCGGATAGCCGGGGTAGAACGCCAGCCGGTCCGAGGAGACCCGACCGTAACCCTGGGTCGCGATCGCCAGGAAGTAGGCCGAGTCGAAGCGATCAACCGAGGCGCCGAGCAGGTACCCGACGGACGAGAGCTGGTGATGGGCCACTCGCGCGGCCGCCGGCGAGGTCAGCGAGGGGAGCCGCAGCACCCCGGCGATCCCGGCCGCGATGATCAGCAGCCGCGACGCGACGAACGCCTGCAGCTCAAGCGCAACCGATCGCAGGCGGTCCGCCAGTGAGCCGGCGATGGAGACCAGCGCGGACGCAGCGCCCGCCGCCGGGGTCGCCCGGCGGGCCGGCTGGGTGCCGATGCTCACGCCCGGACTCGCTCGTACATCACGACCGAGCGGCTGCTGCGCGCCGCGACGAAGCCCGGCATCCGCGCCATCAACCGCTGGGTGGCCGCCCCGCGGGAGACGAGCACGACCCGGACGGCCGATCCGACGGCGCGGGCGCCGGCACGCTGCCCGGCCAGCCAGTCCAGATAGCTGGTCTGGACCGCCGCGGAAAAAGCGTCGATCGGGTTGCCGGCCCAGATGCGCCCGCCGGCGAGAGCCACCTGCTCGTCGACGGATCCGTCGGCCAGGATCGGAGAGCCGCCCGCAAGCACGACGGCGCTGCGCACCAGCGACGGGCTGGCCCCGGTGGTCACGGGGCCGCGGCCGATCGCCAGCGCCAGCACCGCCCCCGACGCGGCGATCAGCGCAGGGGTCAACGGCCGCAGAGAGCGCGCGGAGCCCAGCGCGCGCGCCGCCGGGCCGGCCATGAAGAACAGCAGCCACACCCCGTTGCGGTCGGCGCGGACCGTCAGCAGCGCCAGCGCCGCCACGACGCACCATTCCCACCGCGCCGGCCGAACGCGCGTCATCCGCCACACGAGCAGCGCCGCCACGACGGCGAGGGCGATGTCGAGCGGTGAGGTCAGCGACAGCGGGCCCCACATGCCGGCTCCCCGCTGGGCTGCCTGGTTGGTCAGGACGCCGTGGTAGTAGGCGACGGTTCGCGCAAGCGCCGCGGTCGCGCACAGCGCCAATGCGCTGCCCGCGGCGACGGCCGCGGCCAGTGCGGGCTCCCGGCGCGCCCGGTCCACGACCAGGTAGACGAGCGTCACGCCCGCGCCGATGAGTGCCGCGCCATGGAGGTTGGACCACAGGGCGAGCAGGGGCACGGCCAGCCAGATCCGTCGTGACGGCGCCCGCGCCTCCGCCCGCAGCAGCATGACCAGCGCGGGGAACAGCGCCAGCGAGAACATCTGCACCCGCGCGATGGCCAGGCTCGGCAGCGCACCGACGCCCACCAGCAGCACCGCCGCGGAGACCCCGACAGGGCTGGCGCCGCCGGCGCGGGCGTCGCGGGCGAGCAGGATCAGCCCGGCGCTCGCGAGCGCAAGCTGAGCGAGCATCAGCCCCTGATCCCCGAACGCCGTCTGCAGCGCCGCGAAGATCAGCTCCGCGAGGACCAGCGCATTCGGCCACTGGCCGGTCGGGGTGGCCGCGAACGGGACACCGGACGGAATCGCACGCCGATGGACGATCACGTGCCCGAGCGCGGCCAGCCACTGCGCGTCCGAGCCGATCCGCCCGAGGACGGCCGCCAGCGCCAGGACGGTGAGGATCGCCCCCGCCGGCACGGCCGCCGCGGGCACCCGGCAGCGGTCGAGCTCGCGCGCCATCTCACCGGATCTATCGCCCGCGCTCGCGCCACGCCCACCTAGACCTTCGTGGCAGCCCCGCTAGCGGTTCGTCGGTTGCCCTCCCCGGCCGCCCCGACGATTCGATTGGCATGTCGACGTTGGCCTATCCCCGTACGGGCCAACGCCGTCTGCGGCGAACGCCGGCGGCCTTCGCGTCCCGGTGGGGATCGGACACTCTCCTCGGCGTCGCGCTGGCGGCGCTCGCGCTCGTGCTGGTCGCGCACCTCGCAGCGGACATCAACGTCGACAGCTGGCTTCAGCTGGTCACCGGGCGGCAGATCTGGACCAACGGGATCCCGCACCGCGAGACGCTGACGATCATCGGCCACGGCGAGCGCTGGGTCGACCAGCAGTGGCTGGCCCAACTGGCCGGGTACGCCATCGATCGGGCGGGCGGCCTCGCACTCCTCGGGCTCGTCAACATCGCGCTGCTCGTCGGCTCGGTGGCGGGGGCGGTCGCGGGCGCGCGGCGCCTGGGCGCGCCCTCTCGCTCCGTGCTCCTCGTCCTTCCGGCGGCGGTGACGCTGATGATGCCGTCGCGCGAGATCCGGACCCAGGAGCTCGCGATGCCGTTGTTCGTCGCCACCGCATATCTGCTGGCCCGCGACAGCCGCTCACCTTCGTTCAAGGCGCTCTGGTGCCTACCGATCCTCACCCTGTGGGCCAACCTGCACGGCAGCGTCACCCTCGGCGCCGGCCTCGTGGTGCTCCGTGGCCTGACACTCGGCTGGGAGCGGCGCCGCGAGCTCGGACGTCACGCCGGCGCCTGGAGGCAGCCGCTCGCGCTCGTTCTCGGGGCGCCGCTCGCAATCATGCTCACGCCCTACGGCCTGGCGATCGTCGGCTATTACCACGCGACGATGGCCGACCCGCTTCTGCGGCACTTCGTCTCCGAATGGCGGCCGATCACGTCGATCCCGGTGGTGGCTGCCGTGACCTTCGGCCTGGCGGCGGGGACGCTCTGGAGCTTCGGCGCCCATCCCGACAAGACGACGCTCTGGGAGAAGCTGGCCTTCCTCCTCCTCGTCGCCGGCACCATCTCGGTCGTTCGCAACGCCCTGTTCTGCGGTCTGTACGCGGCGATGACCGTCCCCGTCTCCTGGGCCTACGGGCCCACGGTCGCGGAGCGCACCCACGGCTCCCGCACGGTGGTCAACGCCGGGCTGGCGTTCGCCGCGGCATTGGCCATCGTCGTCGGGACCGCCGTCACGCTCACCCGCGGCGACGGCTCGCTGGCCTCGATCACCGAGCCGCCGGGCGTCCTCGCCGCGGTCCAGCGAGCCACCGCCGCAGATCCCTCGCTCCACGTCCTCGCCGACGGCCACTTCTCCGACTGGCTGCTCTGGCGCGATCCGCGCCTCGCCGGTCACATGGCCAACGACGCCCGCTTCGAGCTGCTGACCGCCCGCCAGCTCACCGGAATCGCGGCCTTCATGAACGTCGTCGGCACGCACTGGAAGGCCGCCGCGCGCGGCTACCGGCTGGTGGTCCTGCGGCCGTCCGCCGATCCCAGCGCCGCCACCATCCTTCATGAGCCCGGCAGTCGCGTGCTCTATCGACAGGCCGACGCGCTGGTCATCCTGCGCAACGCGCGCGAGGCGCGCAGCGCATGAGCTGGATGTTGCAGGCGACGCGCAGACTCCGGCGCGAGCAACGGGGCGCGGTGCTCGTCCTCAGCATCGTGATGATCACGTTCATCTTCCTCCCGCTGGCGGCGCTGGCGATCGACACCGGACAGGCCGAGCACGCGGAGACTCAGGCTCAGGCCGCCGCCGACGCGGGCGCGTTGGCCGCGGCCGACGCAGCCTCGACGACGGTCGGACAGAGCGTCGCCCAGACCAACGACCCAAGTGCCACAGTGCCGACCCCCGGCCAATCCGGCACGAAGTACACGGTGACGGTGACGAGCACGGTCAACAACCTCCTCGGCGCCTTCCTGGGCAAGCCGACGACGAATGTGAGCGCAAGCGCCGTCGCTCAGGCCAACAGCGGCGGAGGCGGCGCGTCGGACGGGTTCATCTTCGCGTCGAACAACAGCTGCTCGGGTGCGCAGGGGGTCGGCGCGTATCTCAACAACATGACCGATGAGACCGTCGGAGCGGTCACGAGCATCGGCGCCGTCACGCTGGACAACGTCAACGGCACGACACTTGCCGCGGTCAACCTGGGCAAGAGCTGCACATGGAGCTCCGGCACCGGTCAGAATGGCAACAATACACCCGACACCATCACCAGCGGTCCGAACCAGGTCGAGACCAGTTTCACCGCATGGCCGCAACCCTTCTCCTCGGCCACGAGCGCGTGCACGACGTCCTACAGCGGGTCGGTCACGTTTAGCAGCAGCACCACGTTCTCCAACCAGGTCATCTGCGCGCTCAACGGCACGATCACCTTCCAGAACGTCTGTCCCGCCGGCACCGTGAGCTTCATCGCCCAGAGCATCACCTTCGGCGGCTGCAACGGAGCATCGTTCACTCCGTACTACGACGGTCTGTCCTACTACGTCACCGGCACCAGCGCACTGACACTGCCCACCGGAAAGCTCAACGGCGGCACGGTCTTCGCTCCTGATGCCACCATCAACTACGTGGGTTGCCAATCGACGTGCACCGACTCTGGATTCTTCGAGGGCCTCAACGTCACCTTCACCGGCAACAACGTCACCACATTCACCGGCATCGGTCCGACGTCCACCGGCGGCGGAGCCTCGCTCGTCCAGTGATGGGGACTCCCCGCGAACAGGAGACCCAGATCCCCGTGGGGGCCGAGCCTGCCCATCCGGTGCGCGCGGCCCGTCCTCGCGCCGCCGATAGACGCTTCGTTCCCCGCGCCGCTCAGCGCGATCACCGCGGCGACGCCCGCACCCACCTGGGGCGCCTCGGCCAGATCCTCGTGACGCGCTGGCTCTACACGACGGCGGTCAAGTGCCTCGGAGCGTCGCTTCTGGCAGCGCTCATCCTGCTCGGCGGGCCGGCGCTCGCGGCCGAGGTGGCCGTCGGGCACCACCACCTGCTCTACGACTTCCGCGGGGGTCTCTACGACGCGGGCGTCGCGATTCTGCACGGCGTCTCGCCCTACCGGCCGCACTTCCTCGCCCACCAGGTCGCGATCATGCGCGCCGGCGGCATCGCGCAGGGCGAGACCGACCAGTACCCGTTCTCGATCCCGGTGTATCCCGCGATGGCCAACGTCGCCGTCGTCCCGTTGAGCCTGCTGCCGTTCTGGCTTTCAGGGGGGGTGTACACGCTCGCTTCCGTCGCCGCAATGCTGGGCGGGATCTGGCTGCTCGGCGTCCGCGACCGGCGCTGCTACGCGCTGATCGCGCTCTCCTGGCCGTTCCTGTACGGCATCGTGCTCGGTGCGGTCGGCCCGTTCCTGGTCCTCGGCGCCGGCGTTGCCTGGCGGTGGCGCGATCGTCTCTGGCCGCCTGCGCTTGCGATCGCCGCGATCGTCGCGGCCAAGATCTTTCCGTGGACGCTCGGCGCCTGGCTGCTCGTGACCCGCCGCTACCGAGCTCTCGCGCTGTGCGTCGCCGCGTGTCTGGCGATCACCATCGGTGCCTGGGCGCTGATCGGCTTTCACGGCATCGTCCAATACCCGCGGATGATGTCGGAGATGTCCTTCCTCCAGGAGGGACGGGCGGATTCGCTGGTGGCCGTGCTGCTGGTCGCGGGCGTCTCCTCCGGCCTTGCGTCCGCGCTGGCCATCCTGACCGCGGCGACCATCCTCGCGCTGGCCTGGAGGCTCATCGGACGACCCGACGGCGATCGGCGGGCGTTCGGCCTCGCGGTCATCGCCGCGCTGACCGCGACCCCGATCGTCTGGGATCACTACATGGTCCTGCTCTTTGCGCCGATCGCGCTCATCTCCCCGCGGGTCTGCAAGCTCTGGCTCGTGCCGGTCATCGCGCCGCTGATGGGGATCGGCTCAGCGGCCCTTGTCCCCGTCAGCACCAAGCTGCAGGCGTACTCCCCCGACGTTCTGCGCTACGCGCTGTCGTGCCTGGTGGCCGAGGCGGTGATCGCAGTGTGCGTGTCCGCGACCAGCGAG
>Ga0213875_10000406_pt1 | contig 37876 bp, 32 predicted proteins | sample BarmaccomBMRX_R8_FD_160105 | JGI IMG/M metagenome (GOLD analysis project Ga0213875, IMG submission 160105) | Root-associated microbial communities from Barbacenia macrantha in rupestrian grasslands, the National Park of Serra do Cipo, Brazil - RX_R8 | ecosystem: Host-associated > Plants > Roots...
GCGGCCTGATGGGGCCCCGCCGCGCCCACGGGGGCGCGCGGCGGGGCTTCGTCCGTGCGCGCGTCGGCGGCCGCCGCCAGCCGGGACCGGACCCGGGCGAAGTAGACCACGGCCGTGACCAGGCCGACCCCGACCGGGATGCCCGCCGTCAGCCCGGTCAGCCAGCGGCCGGGCCGGTAACCGGCCGCCCGCCAGTCCCGCTCCGGCCAGGCCCGGCCGTCGAGTACCGCCCACAGCGGCAGGCCGATCACGATGACGGCCGCCACCGTGATGGCCAGCGGGCCGGTGCCCAGCCCGAGCAGCTTGAGGGCGGTGGCGCCGAGCACCACCGCCAGTACCGGGCGGAGCAGGAAGTTGCTGGCCCGGGCGGAGATCAGCGACCCGATGATGACGCCGGGGATGCTGCCGATCGCGATCGCCGCCGACAGGCCGAACTCGAGGTTGCCGAACAGCGCGTGCGCGATCGCGGCCGAGCCGACCAGCGGCATCGACTGCACGATGTCGGTCCCCACCAGCCGCCGCATCGACATGCGCGGATAGAGGATCATCAGCAGCACGATCATCAGCGAGCCGGAGCCGACCGAGGTGATGCCGACCAGCAGGCCGCCGAACACCCCGATGGCCACGGTCAGCGCGGGCCGGACCACGATCACCGGGTCGTCGTCGGCGGCCGCCGACGTCCGCCGGGCGCGGGCGCTGTCCAGCACCAGCCGGTACAGCAGGGCGGCCGACGCGATGATCAGCGCGGCCCCCATCGCGTACTCGATCCGGGTCTGCATGACCTGGCCGGAGCCGAGCGCGTGGTCGACGAACACGCCCGCGAACGCGGCCGGCACCGACCCGATCGACAGCCACAGCACCAGCCCGCGATGAACCGTGCCCCGCCGGAAGTGGATCGCGCCGCCGAACGGCTTCATGATCGCCGACGCCACGATGTCGCTGGACACCGCCGCGCTCGGCGTCACCCCGAACAGCAGGATGAGGATGGGCGTCATCAGCGCCCCGCCCCCGGACCCGGTCAGGCCGACCAGCACGCCGACGATGAATCCGGCCAGGACGATGTGCATACGCGGGGGGACCTGCCTCGAGGGTCGGGTGTTACAAGCGGTTTACATTTCCGACAAATTTAACCGGTAAACCCGCTTACAGCGAACCCGGAGTACTCGATGAGATGACCCGCAGGGATCAGGACCCGGCCACGCCGGTGCCCGCGGCCTCCTGCGCGTCGTCGTCGCCCGGCGGCGGCCCGGGCGGGCCAGCCGGCTCGGCCGGCGCTCCGCTCGCCCACAGCTCTCGCAGCCCCATGAACAGCAGGTAGGGCACCATGTCGGTCGATCGCTTGATGACCCAGCCGGTGCCCTTGGTCGCCATCCAGGCGGCCTGGGCGCGCCGGGTCGGCGGCGGGCTGGACGGCTCGGCCTCCGGCCGCGTCCCCAGCGGCAGCCCGGTGGTGGCCAGCCGGTCGTAGAACCGGCCGGCGATCAGGCGGTGACCACGCTCGCTGGGGTGCATGCGGTCGACGCTCCACATCCGCTTGTCGTAGGTCTCCGGGTCGCTGGCGGCGTCGAACACCAGCGTGCCGAACTTGTCGGCCACCTCGTCCATGACCGCGTTGACGGCCGCGATGCGGCGGGCCAGCGGCCGGGACAGCGCGCTGGGCAGGCCGAGCATGAAGCCCGGGTCGGGCAGCCGGATCGTCAGCACCTCGGCGCCGGCCGAGCGCAGCGCCCCCACCGTGTGCTCGGCCGACCGGGCGATGCGGCGCGGGTCGAAGCTGGACCGCAGCGTGTCGTTGATCCCCACGATCACGCTGGCGACGTCCGGGCGCAGCTCCAGGGCGCGCGGCAGCTGATCCCGCTCCACGTCCCCGCTCTGCGCTCCGGAGGCGGCCAAATTGTGCAGCCGTGGTTCGGGCAGGCCCTCGGCCAGCAGGGTGGCCCAGCCGCGCCAGGCCCGGGTCGGCCCGCGATCCCCGATGCCGAGGGTGATCGAGTCCCCGAGAGCCACAAAGGTGGTCACGCTGCTGCTCCTGTCTGGTGACCGGTGTGCACGCTGGACCGCAGCACTTCGCGGTAGTGGCCGATCAGCTTGTCGCCGATGGCGGCCCAGGTCCGGTGCTGGACCTTCTGCTGCCCGGCGCGGCCCTGGGCGGTCCGCAGGGCCGGGTCGGCCGCCAGCCGGGCGACCGCCGCGGTGATCGCGCTCTCGCTGCCCGGCTCGACCAGGAAGCCGGTGACCCCCGGCTCGACCAGGTCGAGGGGGCCGCCGGCGGCCGGCGCGACGACCGGAACACCGCTGGCCGCCGCCTCCTGCAGGGTCTGCCCGAACGTCTCGTGCGGCCCGCTGTGCACGAACACGTCCAGGCTGGCGTAGGTCCGGGCCAGCTCGGCGCCGCGCTGCTCACCCAGGAACACCGCGGCCGGCATCCGCTCGCGCAGGGCCTCGGCGGCCGGCCCGCCGCCCACCACGACCAGCCGCACACCCGGCTGGCGGGCCACCCCGGCCAGCAGGTCGACCCGCTTCTCGGTGGCCAGGCGGCCCACGTAACCGGCCAGCACCTCGCCGCCCGGGGCCAGCCGGCGGCGGAGCTCTTCGCTCCGGTTACCAGGCCCGAAGCAGCTCAGGTCGACGCCGCGCCCCCACAGCCACAGCCGCTCGAACCCGTGCTGCTTGAGCTGGGCCATGACCGCGCTGGCGGGAGCCAGGGTGCGGTCGGCGCCGTTGTGGATGCGGCGCAGCCAGCGCCAGGCGGCCGCCTCGCCGGCGCCGTGCCAGCCGTAGGCGCGAGCGTAGGCGGGGATGTCGGTCTGGTAGACGGCGATCGAGGGCAGGCCGAGGTGCCGGGTGACCGTGCTGCCGGAGGCGCCCAGGAAGACCGGGCTGGCCAGGTGCACCAGGTCGGTCCCGTGCCGGGTCAGCGCGCTCCGGATCGCCCGGCTGGGCAGCCCGAGCCGGAAACCCGGGTAGCCCGGCATCGCCACCGAGGGCACCCGCTCGACCGGATACGGGAACGATCCGGGCCCGGTGGCGCGGGTGGCGGCGGCCGGCTCGGGCGCGATGATGAGCGGCTGATGACCCCGCTGGACCAGGTGATCGGCCACGCGCTGGACGCAGTTGGAGACACCGTTCAGGTCGGGTGCGAACGACTCGGTAATGATCGCGATCCGCATGCTCACAAGGTCGAACACGCGCGTGCGGAAGCGGTCACTACGTCCTTAAAGCCGTGCGAACTATAAGTGACATCTCGCCCACAGGTGGGTCAGACCGGACAGCAACGGGGCGGTTTCACTGGCCGGCGTGGGCCCGCTCGAGCTCGGCGACGTCGAGCTTGCCCATCGACAGCATCGCCTTCATCGCCCGGGCGCTCTTGTCCGGGTCCGGGTCGCTCAGCAGGGTGGGCAGCACGGTCGGGACGACCTGCCAGGACAGGCCGAACCGGTCCTTGAGCCAGCCGCACGGGCCGGGCTCGCCCCCGCCGGCGGTCAGCCGCTCCCAGTAGTAGTCGACTTCGGCCTGGTCGGCGCACGGGATCTGGAACGAGATCGCCTCGGTGAAGTGGTACTCAGGGCCGCCGTTGAGGGCCGTGAACCGCTGCCCGTTGAGCTCGAACTCGGCCGTGATGACCATGCCCGCCGGCCGCGGGCCGCCCTCGCCGTAGCGGGCGACGTCGCCGAGCTTGGCGCCGGGGAACACGCTGGTGTAGAAGGTGGCGGCCTCCTCGGCTTCGGTGTCGAACCACAGGCAGGTGGTGAACGGCGGGCTGGTCATCGGCTGGCTGGTCATCGGGCCCTCCTCGTAACGTGCGGTCACCGATTATGACGATCGCGGCTGGCCCTGTTCATCGGTGAAGCCCTGACCTGGCATCATCGGCCCGTGAGCACCGCATCAGAAGACACCGGCCGGGAGGACGACGAAGCCGGGGCGCCGCCGGGGGTGGAGCGCCTGCTGGCGCTGTCCGACGGGGTGGTGTCGATCGCCCTGACCCTGCTGGTCCTGCAGATCGCGGTCCCGGCCTTCTCGTCGCTGAAGAATCCCCACTCGGCCTCCGACCTGGCGGATGCGCTGGGCAAGGGCGGCGACGCCTGGATCAGCTACGCGATCTCGTTCTACGTGGTCATCCAGTTCTGGATCCTGCACCACCAGGTGTTCCGGCGGATCGCCCGGCAGCAGGAGCGCCTGGTGTGGTGGAACGCCCTCTTCCTGTTCGCGGTCTCGGTGATGCCGTTCACCAGCGACCTGCTGGGCAAGGACGGGGGCAATCCGCTGTCGGTGACCATCTTCGGGCTCAACCTGCTGCTGGCCAACCTGGCCATGCTGGGCGTTCAGGAGTGTGCCCGCCGGCGCAAGCTGATGCGGACCGGCCGTTACGACTTCGTCGCTTACCGGTGGGGTTCCGCGGCCGGCCTGGTGGTGGTCGTCCTGTCCCTGGTGCTGGCCTGGATCGATACCACGGCGGCGCAGTTGTCCTGGCTGCTATTCGGCGCGGTCCCGCAGATCGCGACCGTTATGCGACGCGGCTGGTCGCGGATCAGCGGCGGCCCCGCTCGCCCCTAGCCGGCCGGTAGCACCGCGTCGGGGGACATCTCGGTGCCCTGGAAGACCCGGAAACAGCCGCCGCCGGCCCGCTTGGCCTCGTACATGGCCAGGTCGGCCCGGGCCAGCAGGCTGGGCAGGTCACGGCAGCCGGTGGACTCGGCGATGCCCACGCTGAGGGTGAACCCGACCGGCGACCCGTCCGTCCCCGTCACCCGGGCGGGTGGCCCGGTCAGCCCGGCCGCCAGCTGGGACGCCCGGGCGCAGGTGGTGCCGGGAATGATGATGATGAACTCGTCACCGCCGTAGCGGCCCGCGATGTCGCTGGCGCGGACGTGCTCCCGGCAGGAGCGGGCCAGGTCGGTCAGCACCCGGTCGCCCACCGCGTGCCCGTGCACGTCATTGATCTGCTTGAAGTTGTCCACGTCGATCATCAGCGCGACCAGCGGCTGGTCGAGCCGCTGGGCGTGCGCGAACGCGCCCTCGGCGAGCTCCATGAAGTGCCGCCGGTTGTACAGGCCGGTCATCCCGTCGATGGTGGCCAGCTCGGCGTACCGGACCGCCAGCCGGCCGTTGTCGCGCAGGGCGGCGAACTGGCGGGCGCTGACCAGCAGGGTCAGTGCCACCGCGCCGATCAGCACGCCGCCCAGCGGGTTGAAGGCCACGTGGCGGAGGCCGACCAGGACCAGTAGCAGGTAGCTGACCGCCACCGCCACGTACGGCAGCACGCTGGGCCGGGCCGCGGGCAAGAACGGGAGCGGGTGCGCGTCGACGCCGGGCCGGGCCCGCAGCTGGCAGCCGGCCGCGATGAGCAGGATGGTCACCGCGGCGAACCACAGTGTGTCCACCGGGTCGCCGCCGAGATAGCTGGAGTGCACGGTGATCCAGGTGTAGGTGATGTCGGCTGCGACGAACACCAGCAGCCCGGTGGCGAAGATGCGCAACGGCACCACCGTCCCCCGGGGCGCTCCCCGCCACAGCAGCGACAGGGCGCCGAACAGGAGCAGCACGTCCCCGATCGGGTACGCGAAGGTCACCAGGTCGGGCAGGTCGAAGCCGGCGCCCTGCGCGGCCGGGCCGAGTACGAGGTACCAGATCAGCGTCACGCCACCGACGAAGACCGTGCCCATGTCCAGCACCAGCCGCAGCCGCTCGGACCGGGTCCGGCGGCGGGACGGGAACGTCAGTAGGCCCGCCACCGCGACCACGTAGAAGCTCAGGTAAGCGGCGTCGGCCCAGGTCGGATAGGCCCGCCGGTGCAGGACGACCTCGTAGACGAGCTGCAGCACGTCACCCAGCATGTACAGGCACAGCGCGACCGTGAGCAGGCCCCAGGCCCGGCGGGTGCGCCGGCCCAGATCCGGCCGGCGCGAGACCAGCCCGGCGCAGACGACCACGGCCCCGTTCGGCACCAGCAACGACAGGTCGCCGATCAGGGCCTGGTGCGGTCGGCCACCCCAGCGGAAGATCTGCCACAGCCCGTAACCCACCAGCATTACCACCGCGGCGATCAGCACCGGCGCCCCGACCCGGTCCACGGCCCGGCGGGCCGCCCACACCAGTCGGCGGTAGTCCGCGCTCAGCTGGTCCCGGCCCGGCCGGGCCGCCCGGCCGGCGAGCGGCGGGCCGAGCGGATGGGAGGGCGCCAGTCCCCGCCGCAGCGCGAGCTGGTCCCGTTCCCGCAGCCAGTCCGCGAACACCGCGGCCGACATCGGCTTGCCGAGCAGGAACCCCTGGCCGATGTCGCAGCCGAGCGCGTTCAGCTCGGACCGGACAGTCTCCGATTCGACGCCCTCGGCCACCACCTTGACCCCCAGCTGATGGGCGAGGTCGATGCTGGTGCGGACGATTGTCCGGAAGCTGGCGTTGCTGGCCATCGGGCGGACCAGTGACATGTCGAGCTTGAGCTCGTCGACCGGCCAGTCGCCGAGGCTCTCCAGCGAGGCGAAGCCGGTGCCGAAGTCGTCCAGCGCGACCCGGACCCCGAACTCGGCCAGCTGGGCGAAGAAGCTCGAGCTGACCGCCACCGTCCGGGTCTGCTCGCTGACCTCCAGGGTCAGCCGGGGGCCGGGTACCTGCTCGCGGTGCAGGAAATCGGCGATCACGGACGGGAACTCCGGGTCGGCCACGCATTCGGGCCCGACGTTGACCGAGACCGGGATGTCCCAGCCGGCCCGGGCCCAGCTCCGTTGCTGGCGCAGCGACAGCCCCAGCATCAGCCGCGTCATCTCCTGCATCAGGCCGAGCCTGCTGGCCAGCGGGGTGAACAGCACCGGCGACAGCGTCCCGAGCTCCGGGTGTTCCCAGCGGGCCAGCGATTCGGCCCCCACCACCCGGCCGGACGACAGCTCGATCTCGGGCTGGAAATACGTCACCAGCTGCCCGCTCCGCAGCGCGTGCGGGAACTCGGCCAGCAGCCGCGCCGCCACGTCTTCGGCTTTGACCGCCATCCCCGTGCTCCCCCGATGACCTAAGAACTCCCAGCCCAGTACCCACACTGTAACTACTTGTGGCCAATCGTGAGCAGCCCGTACCCAGATCGCAATCGGGTGAAATCCGCGCGGGCCGGGTCGCCAATGCGGGATTAAGGAGTTATTACCTCGATATCCCAAATTCCCTGGTCTGGGTTGAGCAGAATAGTCCCTGCGGTGCGTCCTGCGCCGTAACGGGGAGGGAAGTAATGCCGGCGTACTGGCTGGGGATTGACCTCGGCACCACCAGCACGGCCGCGGCCATCTGCTGGCCCGCCGCCGACGGCCTGCAGGTCCAGGTGCTGCCGCTGAGCGGCCGGTCCTACGCGATGCCGTCGGTGCTGTTCCTGCCGGGCGACGGCTCCCTGGCGGTCGGGGAAGACGCCCAGCAGCGGGCGCTGACCGACCCGTACCGGGTGGTCCGCGAGTTCAAGTCCCGTATCGGGGACGAGATCCCGCTGCTGGTGGCGGGCACCCCCTACTACGCGCACGACCTGGCGGCCGAGTTCGTCAGCTGGCTGTGCCGGTACGTCACCGAGCGGGAGGGCGCACCACCGGAGGCGGTCGCGCTGACCTGCCCGGCCAGCTGGGGGCCGGACAAGACGGCCCTGTTCGAGCGGTCGGTCCGCAGCGTCGGGGTGCCCAACGTGACCCTGCTGACCGAGCCGGAGGCGGCCGCGATCAGCTACGCCAGCCACTCCGACGGCCCGGCCGGGGAAACGCTGGCGGTCTACGACCTCGGCGCCGCCCGGTTCGACGTCGCCGTGCTGCGCCGGGAGTCGGCGACCTCGTTCACCGTCCTCGGCCGGTCCGAGGGCATCGAGGGCCTCGGCGGCCTCAGCTTCGACGAGGTGATCTTCGAGTACGTCTGCGCCGCGGCCGGCGTCCCGCTCGAGGAGATGGACCTGGCCGATCACGGCCTGGCGGCCGAGGTGGCCCAGCTCCGGCGCGAGTGCGTGGAGGCCAAGGAAACGCTCTCGGCCAGCAACGACGCCATCATCTCGGTCACCCTGGGCGGCACCCAGCACTGGGTCCGGCTGACCCGGGCCGAGTTCGAGGAGATGATCCGGCCCGATCTCGACCGGACCATCGAGGCCATGCACCGGGCGTTCGGCTCGGCTGACGTCGTCGCCGCCGAGCTCGGCGCGATCCTGCTGACCGGCGGCTCGTCCCGCATCCCGCTGGTCGCGCAGCTGATCGCGGCCGAGTTCGGGCGGCCGCCGGTCATCGCGCCCGACCCCAAGGCGGCGGTGGCGATGGGGGCCGCGCGCTACTCGGCGCCCGCGGCCACCCCGGTCCGGGAGCTGGGCGCGGCCCCGGTGACCGGCGGCGGGCACGGGCAGCCGGCCCTGATGGCGTCGCTCCGGCACCCGTCCCGCCGGGCCCTGCTCGGCGCGGCCGCCGTGATCGTGCTGGTGGTGGCGGGCGGGGTGACCGCGCTGCGGACCCCGGTGCTGTCCAGCCTGACCTCGCACCACGGCAGCACCCACGCGGCCACCGCCAGCGGCGGTCTGGCCCCCAGCGTGAGCGGAGCCGGGAAGTCCCCGACCCCTTCGTCCCAGAGCAGCGCCAAGCCCACCAAGGGCGGGAGCACGACCAAGAACCCCGCCAGCAACAGCAACAACCAGGTGGCGGCCGGGCCGACCTCGGCCGCGGCGGCCGCCGCCCAGGCCAGCAACCAGGTGACGAGCCCGGCCCCGGCGACCAGGAGCAGCGCGACCAAGCCGCCGGTCAAGGCCAGCACCAAGCCGGCCGCTCCACCCAGCTCGACCAGGCCCGCCGCCCCGCCGGCCAGCGCGACGCCGACGCCCAGCCCGTCGGCCACCACCCCGGCCCCCAGCCCCTCGCCGTCGACATCCACCAGCTCGGCGCCCCCCGGCAACTCGGACCCCAGCAGCTCGGCGTCCAGCTCGGTGACGCCCAGCACGTCGGCGGCCGCCCGGGCGTGACCACGTCTAGCGGGCCGGGCCCGCGTCGCCTGCCCGCCGCGGGGTTTGCGCTGGTCGCGGACATCGCGGCCGAACCGGACGCGGCCCTGCTGCTCGACGTCACCGGGCCCGGCGGCTGCGGCAAGACCCCGCTGCTGGAGGCGCTCGCCCGCCGCTACGCCGAGGCCGGTGTCCCGGTCGTCCGCGGCCTCGGTGACCCGGCCCAGCCCGGCCCGGCCGAAGACCCGGCCGGCGGCGTGCTGCTGGTCGACGACGCCCACCAGCTCGAGGCCGGCGACCTGGCCCGGCTGGGCGAGCTGGCCCGCACCCCGGGCCAGCGGCTGATCGTCGCCCACCGGCGCTGGCCCGCCAGCGCCGGCCTGACCGCGCTGGGCGCCGCCCTGACCGCCCGCCGCCCACCGGTGGTGCTCGGGCACCTCGGCCGGGACGCCATCGCCGCCCGGGTCGGCGAACTGCTCGGCACCCCGTGCCCGGATCCGCTGGCCAAGCTGATGCACGAGCAGACCGCCGGCCTCCCGGTGCTGCTCGACCAGCTGGTCACCGGGCTACGGGACAGCGGGCAGCTCAGCCCGGAGGCGGTCCGCCAGCTCGCCCCGCGGGCCCGGCTGGACGTCCCGGCCGGGGTCCGCGAGCAGCTCCGCTACGTCATCGAGGGGCTCCCGGCCGAGCTGCGGGACCTGCTGTTCGCGGCCACGCTGACCGCCGACGGCGACACCATCGCGCTCAGCCAGCTGCTGGAGATCGACGGGCCGGCCGTCGACCGGGGCCTGCAGGCGGCCCAGGCGACCGGGCTGATGACCGACCACGGCGCGGTGGTGCCGCTGGTCGGGCGGCTGCTGCTGCGGCTGACCCCGGCCACCCGGACCAACCAGGTCTGCGACCGGCTGGCCTGCCTGCAGCTGCAGCGGGGCGGCTCGATGCTGCCCGCCGGGCAGGCCCTGCTGCGCGCCAGCGCCCGCGGCCCGCAGGTGGCGGCCGTGCTGCTGGCGGCCGGGGACGAGGCGCTCACCTCCTCGCCCGAGCTGGCGGCCCGGCTGTTCGCGGCCGCGGCCGCGGCCGGTGCCCGCTCACCGGCGCTGCTGACCGGCCGGGCTGACGCCGCCGCCCGCTGCGGGCGGTTCGACGAAGCGCTCCGGCTGGCCGACGAGGTGCTGAGCGAGCCGGGCGGGGCGGACCGGGACCGGGCCCTCGGCATCACCGCCGCCGTCCTCGCCCACCGCGGGCTGCTGGCCCGGGCGGGCGAGCTCTACCGCCTGGCCGGGGCCGACGCCGCCGCCCAACCGACCGGCCACCCGCTGGTCGCGGTGCCGGTGCTGGCCGGCATCGGTGCGCTCGGTGAGGCCCAGCGGGCGCAGGCGGCGGGCGACGCTGAGGGCGGTACCCCGACCCTTCTCAGCGGGGTTGAGTCGCTGGTCGCGCAGGGGGTCACCGAATCCATCAGCGGGTCCCCGGTGGTGGCGCTGTCGCAGCTCAGCCGGGCCGCCAGCCTGCTCGAGCCGGCCGGCAGCACGCCGCTGCGGCCCGATACCCCGGCCGCCCTGGCGGCCCTGGTGGCCCTGCACGAGGGCGAGTTCGCGGCGGCCGGCTCGGTGCTGCGGCGGGCGCTGGCGGCCCGCCGGGGTGGCCGCCCGGCCGCCGCCCGGCACCAGTTGCTGCTGGCGTTCCTGGCCATGACCCGCGGGCACAGTGCCGACGCGCACGCGCTACTGACCGCGGCCGGCCCCGGCCGGGCCCCGCTCGAACCGCGGGACGAACTGTTCGCGGCCGCCGTCGCGGTCGGCCTGGCCCGGCGCGAAGGCGACCTGTCGGCGCTGCGCCAGGGCTGGTCACGGGCGCGTGAGGCGCTCCTCCAGCACCCCGTCGACCTGTACGTGCTGCTGCCGCTGGGCGAGCTGGCGGTGGCGGCGGCCCGGCTCAGCGAGCAGTGGTGGATCGAGCCGCACCTGCGGCAGGCCGAGGCGCTGCTGGCCGCGCTCGGCCAGCCGCCGCTGTGGGCGGTGCCGCTGCACTGGTACGGCCTGCACGCCGCGATCACCGGCGAGTCCCCCCAGCAGGCCCGCCAGCACACCGCCGCGCTGGCGGCGGCGGCCTCAGCCGGTCCCTACCCGGCGTTGCTGGCCGGGGCGGCCGGCTGCTGGATGCGGGTGCTGGCCGGGGCGGCCGACGTCGACCAGGTGGTGGCGACCGCGCGCCAGCTGGCCACGGCCGGCCTCGGGTCCGAGGGGGCCCGGCTGGCCGGGCAGGCGGCGATCCGCGCGACCGACCGCAAGACCATGGCCGTCCTGCTCGAATGCGCCCGTGCGGTCCGGCCCGCGGTGCCCGACGCACCCCCCGAGCCCGTCCCGCCCGCGCCCCGTGAGGTCGTGGCCGAGGTCGCCCCGGCGACTCCGGTCACGTTCGTACCGGCCCGTCCCGCTCCCCGCCCACCGGTCAACGGCCACGACCGGCCGGTCAGCGCGCCCGGCGCGGTCCTGTCCGCCCGCGAGCAGGAGATCGCCCGCCGGGTGCTCACCGGGCTGACCTATAAGGAGATCGGGGCCCAGCTGTTCATCTCGGCCAAGACGGTGGAGCACCACATGGCCCGGATCCGGCGACGGCTGGGCGCGACCAGCCGCCGGGAGCTGTTCGGCCAGCTCCAGGACATGCTCAGCTCAGACTGACCCGCGGTCCGGGAGCTGGAACAAGATGCCTTCACAGCTGCGCACGACCGTCCGGGCGGCGTCGGTGAAGGCCCGCGGGTAGACCGGGTGCTCGCTCAGGCGGCGCCAGCGGTCCAGGGTCTCCATGGTGACCGCGCGCAGCATCCGGGGGTCGGTGTCGTCGACCAGACCCAGCCGCTCGGCCGGGCTCACGCCGTTGGCGCCCAGCAGGCGCTCGGCTTCGGCCTGGTAGGCCTCGGGGATCGTCACCGACGAGGAACGGATGGCCGACAGCAGCCGCATCTCCACGAACTCGTGGTTGCCGGCCAGGATGCGCTCGATTTCGGCCCGTAGCGCCCGGCTCTGGGGCAGCGGCTCGCGGCGGAGCACGTAGTCGACCGCCTGCAGCGCCGTGCGCGCCTTGAGCAGGTCCCGGCGCTGGGTGAAGCGGCTCTCGAGCGCGTTGCGGAGGTCGTCGAGTCCGCTGCGGCGGACCAGTTCGGCCGCCAGCAGGTCGGGGCTGTTGCTGCCCTGGCGGACCAGGGTGGTGGCCAGCCGCACCCCGAACAGGCCGAACCGGTCCAGCAGGGCCTGCCGGGTGGCCACCGGGAGCAGGGCGTCCTCGCGCGGGCCGGAGACCAGGAACCGGTCGACCGACAGCAGCAGCGCGTCGGCGTCGTCGCGGGTGGCGCCGGCCAGCGTCACGAACGAGCCGAACTCGTCCTGTCGCAGCGACCGGCCCGCCTGGGCCAGCAGCCCCGCCACCGACACCACGTCCTGGCAGAGCCGGAGCATGCGCGGGTCGGACCGGTAGCGGGTGGCGACCCGGCGGGCGGACTGCAGCGCGTCCAGGCGGCCGCCGCCGATCTCGTCGGCCCGGGACAGCACCGCGATCGCGTTCAGGCCGCCCGCCCGGGTCGCGCCGAACTCGCTGAACGCCTCCAGGAACTCGAAGTCGTTGGCGTGCAGGTGCCGCATCAGGTAGACGACCGCGTCGGCGCCGGCCGGCTCGTCCTCGGGCAGCAGGAACGCGGTCGACCGCTCGGAGTTCTCGGTCGTCATCGAGCCGATCCCGGGGGTGTCGATCAGCGTGGTCGCCTGCAGCCGCCGGGACGGCCAGTCCACCACCAGCCGGTCGACGTCCTCGGCCTGGGTGCGGCCGAGGTCGATGATCAGCTGCCCGTCGCGGCGGCTGGCGGGCAGCGCCCGGGGTGCGCCCCGGCGCGGGAACAGCGTCAGCCGGGGCGCGGCCGCGTACTGGTACCAGGTGACCAGCTTGGTGCACTCGGCCGCGTCGGTGGCCGCCACCATCTCGCCGATGATGGCGTTGAGCAGCGTCGACTTGCCCGCCTTGACCTTGCCGGCGATGGCCACCCGGAGCGGGGCGTCGATCCGGTCCAGCTCCTCGCGCAGCCAGCGCTGAGCCTGCGGGGAGCGCTGGTAGGCGTCGACGGCCCGTTGCAGCAGCCGCCGGGCGGTGGCCGACAGGTCCGGTGCGCTGATGTCAGGAGGCAGGGCCGGCGCCTATTCGCCCGCAGGCACCAGCGCCTGCCCCTGCCGTTCGAGGGCCGCGATCCGCTCCAGCTCGGCCTTGAGGTCGGCGGTGCGCTGCTGGCGCTCGGCCACCCCGGCCTGGGCGGCCCGTTCGGCGACGATCAGTGACTCCTGAGCCGACCGGACCAGCTCGTCGCTGCGGGCCATGAAGTGGTCACGCAGATCGCGGTGCACCTGCCTGAGCATGTCCCGGGACTGCTTGCCGACCTGGAACGAAACGTCGTCCACGTAGCGGCGCACCGTGTTCTTGGCCTCCATCCGCCGCCGGTCAAGAAGGCGGCGGCTCTCGTCCCGCATCATTTTACCGCCCATGAGCAGACCGGCCGCGGCCGAGAACGGGTTCAGCAAGGTCAGGCCCATGAACGTGGAGTACATACCCGCCATCAGGGTGCCCATGTAGCCGCCCCGCAATCCGATGAACACCCGCTGGCCGGCGCCGAACCTCTCCCCGCCGGGGGTGTCCATCTCCCCGATCAGGTCGGGCAGGCTGGGGCCGGCGCTGGTGTGCAGGTGCGGCAGCGAGCGGGCGCCGTCCTCCTCGAACAGCTCCGCCACCTGGTTGGCCAGCCAGCGCGCACGCTCGCTGGCCCACACGAAGTTGGCGGCCGCGGCCGCCGCCGCCTGGTCCTCGATCTGCAGCGCGAACTGGTCCCAGGCCTTGCCCGGGTCGGTGCTCTCCAGCATCGTCTCGCCCTCGCGGACGATGACCCGCATCCGGTCCCTGAGGTCGTAGTCGACGTCGGCGTTGAGGTCGGCGATCCCGTCGTTCAGCACCGTGTGCCAGCGCGCGCTGCGGTCCCGCAGGTCGGCGGCCCGCTGCTTGGCCTGCTCGAGCTCGGCCAGCAGGCGGCGGGCGGAGTCCGGGTCCTCGCAGGCGGCCAGCTCGGCCCGCATGCCGGTGGCCAGCTGACTGGTGATCGTCACGATGTCGTTGGCGGCCGCCCGGTTGGCCAGCCGCCCGGCCTGCCCGACCACCCGGTCGCGGAGGAACCCGACCAGGGCCGGGAACCCCGACTCGGTGTTGAGCTGGCGGTCGTCGGAACTGACGGCGTGCAGCCGGAGCACCGAGGAGGTGGGCAGCAGCTCGGCGTCGATGCGGGCGGTCGCCAGGTGGCCGCGGTCCAGCTCGGCGATCCGCTGCCACTGCGGGTACATGTCGATCTTGGTCAGCACGCAGGCGACGTTGGGGCAGACCCGGCCCGCCTGGCGCAGGAACTCCAGCTCGGGGCGGCTGTACTCGGCCGAGGCGTCCGACACCAGCAGCAGCGCGTCGGCGCTGGGCAGCATGGCCATGGTGGCCGAGCCGTGCACCGAGCCGAGCCCGCCGACCCCGGGGGTGTCGACCAGCTCGAGGCCGTCGGCCAGGATCCGCCGGGGGATGCCGACCTCGGCGTACTTGAGGCCCGCGCGGTTGCCGGGGTTGCCGGCCTCGGAGACGTGGTCGGCCAGCTGCTCGACCGGGACCTGGGCGCGCTCCTCGCGCTCGTCGGCGTCGGCCACGCCGCCCGCCCCGGCCGTCCCGGCGCTGCGGACCAGCGTCACGGTGGGGCTGTCGGCGTAGCGCACGACCGTCGGCACCGAGGTCGAGACGTCGTCGTCGATCGGGCAGATCGGGGCGTTGACCAGCGCGTTCACCAGCATGCTCTTGCCCTGCTTGAACTCGCCGACCACCAGCACCCGCACCCGCGGGTGGTGCAGCCGCGCCAATGCCTGCCGGGCCCGGGCGGCCAGGTCGGGCCGCTGGTAGGCGGTCGCCGCCTTGACCGCCAGCTCGACCGCCTGCATGGCCGCGGTGGGTGCGCCGCTGGCGGGGGCGTCGTCGGCGGCCGGTACGGCGGCCGCCGGATTGCTCGCCATCTTGCCTCCTCACGCCAGTGGCCCACCCGGGGAGGGGATCCCGGGTGGGCCAAAGGGTAACGCGGGGTTCAGCTATTCAGAGCCTCAGGCGTGCAGGCCGTCGAACGGGTCGGTGTGCACGTCCACGTGGACGTTCTCGTGGGTGCTGCTCCAGCTGTTGCCGAGGGCGCTGTCGCTGATGTGCGGCCCGTTGTTGTCGTAGGAGTCGCTGGTGGTGTCGGTCGAGCTCCAGCTGTAGTGCTCGCTGGTGTTGTTGGAGTCCCACTGGTCGTGGGAGTCGCTGCTGTTGCCCGAGTCGTAGGCGGTGCCGCTGACGTTGCCGTTGCCGATGGTGTTGGTGTCACCGGAGCCGTAGCTGTGCAGGTCGGTGTTGCCACTGTTGTGCACCGAGTTGTCGGAGGTGTTGCTGTAGGAGGTGCCGTCGGTGGTGGCGACCTGGGAGTTGCCGCTCACCGGGGCGGTGACGTTGCCGTCGCCCTGCACGGCGTGGTCGCCGTTGGCCACGGTGTTGCCGTTGCCGATGGTGCTGCCGTCGCCGTTGGCGACCGCGTTGCCGTTGCCGGCCGCGCTGCCGTCGCCGAGGGCGTTGCCGTTGCCGGTCACGTTGTACTCGCCCGCGGCCGCGCCGTTGCCGACCGCGTCACCGGTGCCGGTGGTCACGGTGCCGGTGATGCCCGCGCCGGCCGCCACCGAGCCGTGGCCGGAGGCGGTCACGCTGCTGGTGTCGGTGACCTTGGTGTAGTCCCAGGTCTTGTTGACGTCCTCCCAGGAGTAGGAGTTGTTGTCGTCGAGGTTCCAGTTCCAGTGCTCAGACACGGTGATTCCGTCCTTTGGTTGCGCGAAGTGAGGTGCCAGCGGACATGCCGGCGGACGAGCACCCGTTGACGGCCCGGGCCCACCAGGTCCAATGAGCCCTGGGGCCGTCGCCGGGGGAGATCAGATGTGCAGCTCGAGACCCGGGTCGTGGGTGTCGTAGGTGTCGTGCACGCTCTCGTGGGTGCTGCTGTAGCTGTTGCCCAGGGCGCTGTCGCTGACGTGCGGACCGTTGTTGTCGCCCGAGTCGGCCGTGGTCGACGTGCTCGTCGAGGTGCTGGTGGCCGACGTGTTACCCGAGTTGTAAGCGTCGTGCGAGTCGCTGCTGTTGCCCGAGTTGGCGGCGGCACCGCTGGTGTTGGCGTTGCCGATCGTGCTCGTGTCACCGGAGCCGTAGCTGTGCAGGTCGGTGTTGCCGCTGTCGTGCACCGAGTTGTTCGACGAGTCGCTGGTGGCGGAGCCGCCGGTGGTGCCCACCTGGGAGTTGCCGCTCACCGGGGCGGTGACGTTGCCGTCGCCCTGGACCGCGTGGTCGCCGTTGGCCACGGTGTTGCCGTTGCCGATGGTGCTGCCGTCGCCGTTGGCGACCGCGTTGCCGTCGCCCGCCACGCTGCCGTTGCCGAGGGCGTTGCCGCTGCCGGTCACGTTGCCGGTGCCGGCCGCCGCGCCCTGGCCCACCGCGTCCCCGTTGCCGGTGGTGACCGTGCCGGCGATGCTGCCGCCCGCCGCCACCGAGCCGTCGCCCGCCGCGACCACGTTGCTGTCGTCAAACGTCTGGTTCACGTCACCCGCGGCCCAGATGTTCTGGTGCACCGAGTCGTCGATGTTGGTGCTGTGGTCGTTGTAGGTGTACTCGTTCGTGACGTAGTTCAGGTAGCGGACCGCTGCGTGCAGGTCGCTCTCGCCCGCCGCCTGCGCGGCCGGGGCCGGCGTGGCGGCGTGGCTGCTGGTGAGCTCGACCGACCGGTCATCCGTCACCAGGGGAAGCGTCTCGCGAATGTCTTCGGCGCAGACGCCGGTGAGGCCGTTGGCGGCCAGCACCTGCTGAGGGTTCGCCTTGAACTCGGCCTGAGCCTGCGGGTCCTTCAGCAGGTTCAGGATGAAGTCCAGCAGCGAGGTCACAGCGCTCATCGTAGCTTTTCCTCGTTTATCGCCGGATGCGCCGGACCCGATGCCCTGGCGCTGCCGCCAATCTAGGCAGCGGCCCGGCCGCAGCCATCGGGGGACAGCCCGGTACCTGTGACCTGCTATTAGGGGATTTGGGGGGTCCCCGATAGGGGGATTAGGGGATATTCCACGAGATCGTTCAGAATCCCCTAATCTGCTCCTGGGGCAACCAGGGGGACGCCGGTGCCAACGCCGTGGCCACGATCAGCGTCTTTCTTGAGGACACTTCGGAATGGTCTGCCCGAAGCGTCCTGCTCACGGGGGAGCAAGGGGAGGGAAGACGATGACGTCGTACTGGCTGGGGATCGATCTCGGCACCACCTACACGGCCGCCGCCATCTGCTGGCCGGTCGCGGATGGTCTCGAGGTCCAGGTGGTGCCGCTGAGCAACCACTCCCACGCCATCCCGTCGGTGCTGTACCTGCCGGGCGACGGCTCGCTGGTGATCGGGGAGGGGGCCCAGCGGCGGGCCCTGACCGACCCCGACCGGGTGGTCCGCGAGTTCAAGTCCCGCATCGGCGACGAGATCCCGCTGCTGGTCGGCGGGGCGCCGTACTACGCCCACGACCTGGCGGCCGACTTCGTCGGCTGGCTGTGCCAGTACGTCACCGACCGTGAGGGCCAGCGGCCGGACGCGGTCGCGCTGACCTGCCCGGCCAGCTGGGGCCCGTACAAGACCGGGTTGTTCCAGCGGGCGGTCCAGGACGCGGGCGTGCCCAACGTGCGGGTGCTCAGCGAGCCGCAGGCGGCCGCGATCAGCTACGCCAGCCGGGAACGGGTCGAGGTCGGCGCCACCCTGGCCGTCTACGACCTCGGCGGCGGCACCTTCGACGCGGCCATCGTCCGTAAGGACTCGGCCACCGAGTTCACCGTCCTCGGCCAGCCCGAGGGCATCCCCACCCTGGGCGGCCTGAGCTTCGACGAGGCGATCTTCGAGCACGTCTGCGCGGCCGCCAACGTGCCGATCGACGAGATCGACCCGCGCGACGCTGACATCGTGGCCGAGGTGGCCCGGCTGCGGCGCGAGTGCACCGAGGCCAAGGAGGCCCTGTCGGCCGACACCGACGTCACCATCCCGGTGGCGCTGGGCGGTATCCGCCAGCGGATCCGGCTGACCCGGGCCGAGCTCGAGGAGATGATCCGGCCCGACCTGGACCGGACGATCGACACCATGCACCGGGCGCTCGGCACGGCCGGCCTCACCCCCGACGACCTCGACGCGATCCTGCTCATCGGCGGCTCGTCCCGCATCCCGCTGGTCTCCCAGCTCGTCGCGGCCGAGTTCGGCCGGGCCCCGTCCATCGACGCCGACCCCAAGGCGGCGGTGGCGCTGGGGGCGGCCCGGTTCCCGGCCCCGGCCAGCGCGGCCGCCCGGGAGACCCGCGAGGACGTGCTGATGCCCCCGCGCGACTTCCCGGCCACCGACATCATCCACGACGCCGCCCCGCCCGAGCGTCCTCAGGTGGCCAGCATGCTCGACGCTGGTGACGGCGCCGAGGGCGCCCGCGCCGGGTCCAGCCCGCGGGCGTCCCGCAAGACCGTGGCCGGGGTGGCGGCGGTGGTCGTGCTGGTGATCGCGGGCGGCGTGACCGCGCTGCGCACGCCGGTGCTGTCCGACCTGCTCTCGCACAAGGGCGCCACCCACGGGACCACCGCCAGCAACGGCGCCGTCCCCCACCCCAGCGGCTCGCCCGCCCCGTCCGCCCAGCGGGCCGCGACCCCGGTCGGTACGGCCAAGGGCGACGCCAGCCCGGGCACCAACGGCCCGTCCGGCAGCAGTTCGAGTGCGGCCGCCAAGAAGAACAGCGGGGGCGGCGGCCGGGGTGGCGGCGGTGGCGGGGGCGGCGGCAAGACCAGCCCGCAGCCGGTCACCAGCACCAAGGGGAACGGTGGGGGCGGCGGCCCGACCAAGGCTCCGCCCACCACCATCGCGCCGACCACCACGCCGCCGACCACCAAGGCGCCGCCGACCACGCCGCCGCCCACCACCCCGGCGGCCGGGACCGGCGGGACGCAGGCGGCCGGAGGCTGACCGGGCGGTCGGCTGAGCCGGCTGGTTCAGGCGTCGGCGTAGCGGCCCAGCCGCTGGGCCAGCGCCCGCACCTGGTCGCGCAGGGCGGCCGGGTGCTCGATCACGAACGGGCGGTCCAGCCCGGCCAGCAACGCCGGTATCCAGTCCAGCCGTTCGGCCTGCCACCGGGCCCGCACCCAGCCCGGCTCGCCGGCGCCCGGCTCGCCGGCCGTGGCCGCCAGCTCCTCGACCTCGGCGACGCTGGCCGGCAGCCGCCGGCGGACCAGCTCGGCCGGGGCCTGGATGCGCACCGACACCTCGTGCTGGCGCGGCATCCCGGCCAGCCCCGACAGCACCCGGGCGGCCGGATCGAACCCGGCCGGCACCGCGAACGAGTCCGGTTGCACGGCCACGTCGGTGATCCGGTCCAGCCGGAACGTCCGGACCTCGCCGCTGGCCGGGTCGGCCGCGCTGACGTACCAGCGCCCGGAGTGGACGACGAGCCCGTAGGGGTGCAGGGTCCGTTCGCTGCGGTGCCCGTCCCCGCTGGTGTAGCTGACCGCGACCGGCTGCCGCTGCCGGGCGGCCTCGGCCAGCGTCAGCAGCACCCCGGTCTCCGGTGAGGTCACCGGCCGGGCGGGGGCGGTGAACGTGGCCGTGGCCAGCAGCGCGTCCAGCCGCCGTCCGAGCGCGGCCGGCAGCACCCGCCGGACCTTGGCGGCGGCGCTCTCCAGATCGGCCGCCGAGCTGGTCACCAGCCCGGCCCGCCGCCCGGCGACCAGCCCCAGCAGCACCGCCAGCGCTTCTTCGTCGGTCAGCATCAGCGGCGGCATCTTGTACCCCGGTGCGAGCCGGTAACCCCCGTAACGCCCGCGCACCGACCGAACCGGTATTCCCAGGTCGATCAGATGACCGGCGTAACGGCGGACCGTCCGCTCGTCCACTTCCAGCCGTCCCGCCAGGTCCGCCACGGTGCGGGTGCCACCGGCCTGGAGGATTTCCAGCAACGCCAGGACCCGGGCCGTCGGGCGGGTCACGGCGCCGGCACCTGCGTGGTCGGTCGGGGCACGGCGGAAATTTTTTCATAAAAAGTGGTCAGCTTCCGCCCGGTATCAACCGGGTGCGGCGCGGCCGCGGCTACGGGCGGACCAGCGGGAGGAACACCTCGTCAACGATCTCGGTGATGGTGGCCACGGAGGGCGCGCTGCGGCGCAGCAGCAGCTCGTTGCGGAACAGGTCGGTGGGGACGGCCGCGATCCGGACCGGGATGCCCGGGCGGGCCTCGCCCCGTCCGGCCGCCCGCTCGAGGATGGCGGCCGTGGTCCCGGTGCCGATCTGCAGTAGGTCGAGGCGGAGGCGCTCGAACAGCTCGGCGTCGGCCAGGTAGTCGCCCAGCAGCCCGTACACCGTCTCGGGGCCGATCGCGGTGAGCCGGTCGGCGGCCCGGGTGAGCAGCGCGATCACGTCGCCGCGGAGACTGCCGGTGTCGGTAACGGGGCCGGACAGCACCGGCCGGTGGCGCCGCAGCGCCGCCACCACCAGCTCGGCCCGGCGGGGCCAGCGCCGGTAGAGGACGGCCCGGCTGGTGCCGGCCCGGTCGGCCACCGCCTCCATCGTCATGGCCTGGTAGCCGGCGGCCTGAAGCTCGTCCCAGGCGGCGTCGAGCAGGGCGGCCTCGAGGGCGCCCCCCCGCCGGCGGGTCCGGCCCCCGCTGTGCGGATGGCGCGCCCCGGCGTCCGGCTCCGGCCGATCGGTCATCGCTGGCTCCTTAAAAACACTTGTATCTTATCGCAGAAGTGATTAGATACGTATGTATCTAAAAGAAGGTCGCGCCGGAATTCCGTGGCTCGAGTGCGGGTCGCGGGCCCGGGCGGATACCGGGCCGGGCCGCGGGCCCGGGTCCGGGCGGATACCGGGCCGGGCCGCGGGCCCGGGTCCGGGCGCTGGCTGAGGCGCGAGTCGTGCAGCTGGTGCCGGTCGCAGACCTGGACGAGGGTTCGCGCGACAGTGCAAAGGAGGTGCCCCTATGGCACCGGTTACCGCTCCGGCCGCCGGGCCGGACACCGAGCAGCAGCCGGGCTGGTGGCCGCTGGCGGTGATCGCCGCCGCTCATCTGATGGCGGTGCTGGACACCACGATCGTGTTCGTGGCGCTGCCGTCCATCCAGCGCACGCTGCCCATGACGGTCTCGTCCCGGCCGTGGGTGGTGACCGCCTACACGCTGACCATGGCCGGGCTGCTGCTCCTGGGCGGCCGGCTGGCCGACCGGTTCGGCGCCCGCCGCACCCTGGTCGTCGCGGTGGTGGGCTTCGCGCTGGCGTCGGCGGTGGGCGGGGCGTCGGTCAACGGGGCCATGCTGATCGCGGCCCGGGCGGTCCAGGGCGGGTTCGCGGCCGTGCTCACCTCCTCGACCCGATCGCTGCTGGTCACCACCTACCGCGAGGAGCACCAGCGGGCGCGGGTGCTCGGCCTGTTCACCGCCACCCTCACCGCCGGCCTGGGGGCCGGCCTGGTGCTGGGCGGGGTCATCACCAGCGCGATCGGCTGGCGCTGGTGCCTGTACCTGAACCTGATCTTCTCGGCCTTCGTGGTCCTGGCCGCACCCCGGGTGCTGCCGCCGTCGCCCCGCCGCGCCGAGCTCCACGTCGACCTGGTGAGCGTGCTGCTGGCCGCGGCGGGCATGGTCGGCCTGGTCTACGGGCTCGGCGAGGCGGCCTCGGGCTGGGCCTCCGCCCGGGTCATCGGCTCGCTGGTGGCCGCCGCCGTCCTGCTCGGCGGGTTCGTCGTCCGGCAGGCCGGTCACTCCGACCGGCTGCTGCCGTTGCGGATCATCACCGACCGCAACCGCGGCTCGGGGCTGGCGGCGCTGATCGTCAACGCGCTGAGCACGTTCGCGATGATGCTCATCCTCACCTACCAGCTCCAGTCGGTGATGCACTATTCGGCTGCGGCGACCGGGCTGGCGCTGTTGCCGTTCGCGGCCGGGGCGGCGGCCGGCTCGGCGTTCATCGCCCCGCGGCTGATGAGCCGGATCCAGCCCCGCTGGCTGATCACCGCCGCCATCCTGCTCGAGGCGGCCGGCCTGGTCCCGCTGATCTGGCTCACCCCCCGCAGCGGCTACCTGCCGCTGATCTTCACGGCCACCGTGGTCGAGGGGATCAGCACCGGCCTGGCCGGCCCGGTCACCCTCTACCTGGCGCTGCGGGGGGTGCTGCGCGAGGACTCGGGGGCGGCCGGCGCCGCCACCAGCGCGGCTGGCCAGCTCGGTTCCTCGGTCGGGGCGGCCCTGTTCAACACCATCGCCGCCGCGGTGGTGGCCGGCTACCTGCGGGCCCACCCGGGCGTGAGCGTGGTGGCCGGCACCGTGCACGGGTTCGCGGTCGCCATGGCCTGGGGGGCGATCGTGCTGGCGGTGGCGGCAATCCCGATCGCCGCGAGCGTCAACGCGCCCGCGGCCGCGCCCAGACGACGCTGAGCCAACTGATGCACACCGCGTAAATAATACATTTTAAGAAAAAGTTGCGTGCTGCGAAAAGTAAGACGTAGGATGGGGCTATGACCTACGCACCCGCCGCGCCCGGGCGGGCGCCACTTCGCCGCCGGGACCAGCAAAAGGAGCAGACCCGCCTCGACCTCGCGCTGGCCGCCTTCGCGCTGGCCCAGGCCGAGGGGCTGGCCAACGTGCGGGTCCCGCAGATCGCCGAGGCGGTCGGGGTGTCGACCCGTACGTTCAACAATTATTTCCCCAGTAAAGAGGCGGCCATCGCGTTCCCCGCCACCATGCGCGGGACCAAGATGGCCAGCGACCTGGCCGAGCGCCCGGACGGCGAGCCGCTGGCGGAGGCGCTGGTCGAGGTGGTGGCCGGCCTGTACGGGCCGCGCGGCCAGGAAGGGCTGCCGGAGAACTGGATCGACGGGTTCCGGCAGCTGGTCGGAGCCGAGCCGTCGCTGCACGGTGAGTACCTGAAGGCCCAGTCGGCCGGTGAACAGCAGCTGGCGGCCGCGATCGCCCACCGGCTGGGGGTGCCCGACCGCGACCTCGAGCCGCTGCTGCTGGCCGGGGTGGTGCTGGCGGCCGAACGGGCCGCGGTCATGTACTGGTTCCGGCTGGGCGAGTCGGCCGAGCCGCTGACCGAGGTGGTCCGGACCGCTGTCGCCCTCGCCGTCCGGGGGGTGACCAAGCCGGACGTCGTGCTGTCCTGAGCGTCAGCGGGCGGCCAGGTCCCCCGCGCCCAGGCGGCCGGCCAGGACCGGCGCGAACCGCTGGAGGACGGCGGCCGCCGCCTGCGGGTCGGTGTCCCGGAGGACGACGGCCGCGCTGACCCCGGACCGGACGATGACGAGGACGTTCCCGGCCAGCAGGACACCGGGCGCCAGCCGCTCGCGATGAACCGGTCCGCCCGCCCGGGGAGTGGCGGCGGAGAGCTGGCCGAGCAGGGACTTGGCGGCCAGGCCGGTCCCGGCGAAGACGTCGGCCGCGCCGGGGCCACCGGCGGCCGGTGTCCACCGGCAGGCGACCAGTACCGCGTTCCGGGTGAGCGGGTTACCGGCCGCCCCCCGGATCTGGTCGAACGGGTTCAGCGGCTGCGGGGCGCCGGCCGGGGCGCCCAGCAGCTCGGCCGCGTCGGCGGCGGTGACCAGCGTGGCCAAGGTCGGCCCGCCGGCGGGGCCGTCCCCAGTGCTCTCAGAAACCCCACCACCCCCGGAGGCAACACCGACCTCAGGACCCCCGATGGGTCCACCGGTCTCAAGCACCGCGCGGCGGCGGGCGGCTCCCTCCTCCCGCTGCCAGGCCGGCAGCCCGGCCTCCACGTCGGCCCGCGGGTGGTGAGTGATCAGCTCCAGGCCGGAGACGTAACCGTAGCTCCGGCTGACCCGCACCCGGATGACGTCGCCCACGTTGACCTGCTGGTAGATGGCCCCGCTGACCCGCCAGGCGCGGACCGGGGCGGTCCGGCCGTCGTCGACCGCGATCCAGTAGGTGTCGGCCCGCGTCCGGCCGGCCTGTTGGTCGTGGTTGCCTGCCACCGACCGGGCCCGGACCACCGCCCCTTCGACCGGGCGGCTGCTACCCAGGTCGGCGACCGCCCGCCCGCCGCTGACGAGGATCACGGCCATGATCGCGAGGGCGGTCCAGGCGATGGCCGGCAGGCCCGGCACCACCGCCAGGAACAGGAACGCCACCCCGGCCGGCGGGATCGCCATCAGCAGCCGGGCGGTCAGCAGCTGGCGCGGGTCAGTGCCCCAGCTGGGGCGGCGCGAGTAGCTGATGTCGACCTTGTGCCACTGGCCGGTGCCGTAGGTGGACCAGCCGACCCGCGGGTTGGCGGGGGCGCCGACCGGCAGGCTGCTGACCGCGGTCCGGGCCAGGCCGAGGGCGGCCGCGTAGGCCAGGGTGCGCCCGTAACTGACCACCGCGGCCGGCGGCGCGGCGGCGATGACCTGGTCACTGGCCAGGTAGGCGCGGACGCCGAGCCAGTGGCCGGCCGCGGCCCGGCCGGTCGTGGTCAGGTGGTCGGCGTTGAGCCGCCGGACCAGGGCGAGACCGGCCAGGGCGCCCGCGATCGTGCCCCCGACGATCCCCCGGCCGCCCAGCGTGGGGCCGGCCCCGGTCACGCTGACCAGCCAGATCAGCAGCCCGGCGGCGGGCAGCGCGGCCGGCAGTCCGAGCACCGCGACCCCGAACGGGCTCCAGCGCGGGCGCGACAGGCCGCGGGCCCGGGTGTCGGCCACGACCTCGGCCCGCAGCTTCCGCCACCACCCGGCCGGCTTGCTGACCCCCTCGGCCAGGGCGGGCGCGGGCACCACGCCGTCGGTCGCCAGCGCGTCCAGGTAGCTGAGGATGCGCCGCTCGTAGGGCGCCAGGTCGGCCCCGCCCGGCGGCCGCAGGCGGCACAGCGACAGCTGCGGGCCGGCCTGCTCGAGGTCGACCAGGTGGCGGGCGGCCAGATCGAGCAGGGTCGCGGCGGCGACGTCGTCACCGACCCGGCCGCCGTGGGTGAGCATCCCGGCCACCGCGGGCGGTTCGGGCCCCAGCTCCGCGGTGGCCGGCTGCGCCCGCACCCGGGCGCGGGCCGGGACCCGGACCAGCCACAGCAGGAACAGCCAGCCGCCGGCCAGCGCGATCGACGCCACCAGCAGGAGGGACTGCCAGGCAGCCTGGTGGGTTTGCGGCATGGCTGCGCCTCTCGCCGGTAGGCCGGGAATGCCACCCGATGGGCGGTGCCCGGAAGCTACCACCGGCCGCCGGGCCGCCCCCAGGGCCGCGGCGAAAGATACATAGTTCTACCCGTGCCCGGGATGCTCGGCCGGCCTGGCGGCCGCCGCCGGGTCCGGCTCGGGCGCCGGGTCGGGTTCCGGCGGCGGGTTGGGCTGCGACGGCTTGCCGCCGATGAAGTTGGCCCAGTCGGTCTGCAGCGGGGACCAGCGCTGGTCGAAGTCGGCCGCCCGGCGGGTCGCCCGTTCCAGGGTCTTGCCCCGGTAGCGCCAGCGGGCCCAGATCGAGTTCGGCCGCCCGAGCCGGAGCGCGCCGAACAGCGCGACCGGCGCCAGGAACACCCCGAACAGGGCCGTCCGGTACTTGCCCTTGAGCACGCAGACGAACGCGAGCACCCCGTCGATGCAGAGGATGGTGGTCGCCGTCAGCCGGAACGTCTCCTCGATGCGGTCGGCCCCGACCACGCCGAGCGGGCTGAACCCGGCCACCAGCAGCCCCAGGACGGCGGCGGTGAGGCTGACCACCTGGACCGAGAGCTGGCCCTCGCCGCTCCAGTAGACGTCCTGCAGGTGCAGGATCAGCGCGAACTCGTCGAGCACGAGCGACGTGCCCACCCCGATCAGCACCGCCGCGGCCGAGCGGAAGCCGAGCCCGGTCGGGGCCGCGACCGACGTGAACGCGCCGACGATCAGCAGGATGATGCCGGGGACGGCGTGATGGACGTGGAGACCGCCGGGCGTCACGTTGTTCTTGAACGGGCCGCGGCCGTCGCGGATCAGCCGCGTGATCATCCGGGTCAGCAGGAACGTGACCACGAAGGCCAGGAAGCACAGCATCAGCGGCAGCTTCCCGGCCGCGATCTCGTCACGGTCCCACCACGAGCTCATGCCTCACCTTAAAGGCGCCGCTGAAAACGTCGCCAGGTCGGGGCGGGGCGCGCGGGAGCGGTCAGGCGGCGGGCTGCCGGGGGATCGGCACGCCGCGCTGCCGGAGCATCCGGCGGATCTCGGTCAGCGCCGCCGACGCGTGGCGTTTGACGTCGTGGACCGAGATGCCGAGCCGGGCGGCGGTGTCCTCCACCGACAGGTGCCCGTAGAACGTGCACATGATCACCTGACGCTGTTCGCGCCCGAGCGAGGCCAGTGCGACCGCGGCCGCCTCAGCGTCCGCCTCCTGGGGGTCGAATCCCTGGGTGTCTTCGCGTGTGTCCACGATGCGTCCTTTTCCGCGGTCGCCAGCCGCGAGCCGGGCGTCCCCCTCGCTGTTCATCGTGGGCAATCGCTACGACCGTTAGGTTGACAGTTACATTGCCGCCCCGGGTGCCAGCCGTGCGTAGACCAGCTCCACCAGCAGGCCCATGGCCGCGTCGACCCCGTCGTGGTCCCCGGTCGCGAGGACGTCGAGCAGCAGGCCGCGGCCCGCCGCCAGGTACAGGCGGGCGACCGCCTGGGCCAGGTCGGGGCCGACCCCTTCCGCCGCCAGCAGGGCCGCGACCGGGCTGACCCAGTCGGTCACGATCCCGTCCAGCAGCGGGCGGGCCCACGGGCGGCCCTGCAGGGCCTGGCCGTAGACCTCGAAGAACAGACGTTCCTGGGCGGCCAGCTCGGGGCTGCGCAGGTGACGCCAGAAGCGCATCTCCTGGGTCCCCGGCTCCTGATCCGGATCGGCGGTGACCACCTCGGCCATGATCGCGCGCTGGCGTTCCTCGACGTCCTTGATCACCGCGACCAGCAGGCCCTCGCGCGAGCCGAAGTGGTGGATGAGCATCCGGTGGCTGGTCCCGGCCGCGGCCGCGATCGCGCGCAGGCTCTTGTCGGCGATCCCTTCGGCCAGCGCCACTTGCACGACCGCCGCCAGCATCCGCTCGCGGGGGGTTGCTTCTGACATGTACCAAATGGTACATCAGTGAGTATGGAGTATCAGGTGAGTGGCCCGGCCAGCGCGGCGGCCGCGGACGTGTGGCGCCTGTTCGCGGACGTGGAGCGCTGGCCGCAACTGAACCGGAACGTAACCGAGGTCCGCCGGGTCGACCGCGGGCCCCTTCAGGTGGGCAGCGAGGCCGTGGTCCGCCAGCCCGGCCTGCCCAGGGCCCGCTGGCGGGTGACGGAGCTGGAGCCCGGGCGGATGTTCGTCTGGGAGACGTCGTCCGGCGGGGTGACCTCGGTCGGCGTCCACCAGGTGGAGCCGGCCGGCCAGGGGTCGGTGATCACCATCAGCCTCCGCCTGCGCGGTCCCACGGCCCGCCTGGTCGGTGCCCTCACCGGGCGCCGTATCCGGCGCAGCATCGCCATGGAGCTGGCAGGCTTCCAGCGCGGCGAGGTGCCGGCCCACGGCTGACGACGGGGCCTGCCGCTGACGGCGGGCTCGCGGCCTGGTCACTGGTCCGGGTTATGGTCAGGCGTGGACCAGGACGATGTGGAGCTGTACCAGGGTCAGCCGATGATCGCCTTCCCCTCCCCGGCGACCTGGGAGGAGTGGCTGCTCGCCACCGCCGACGGCTCGGCCGGGGTGTGGCTCAAGCTGGCCAAGAAGGGCTGCGCCGAGACCACCGTGACCTACGCCGAGGCGCTGGACGTGGCGCTGTGCTTCGGCTGGATCGACGGACAGAAGCGTCCGCTGTCCGACGACTACTGGCTGCAGCGGTTCACCCCGCGCACGCCGCGCAGCAAGTGGTCGAAGATCAACCGGGGCAAGGCCGAGGACCTGATCGCGACCGGCCGGATGCGCCCGGCCGGGCTGCGCGAGGTCGAGGCGGCCCGGGCCGACGGCCGCTGGGGCGCTGCCTACGAGGCCCAGAGCACCGCCGCCGTCCCGGCCGACCTGCAGCGCGCGCTCGACGAAGACGAGGTCGCGGCCGCGTTCTTCACCACCCTGGACCGGGCCAACCGCTACGCCATCCTGTACCGGATCAACGAGGCGAAGAAGCCCGAGACCCGGGCCAACCGGGTGGCCAAGTTCGTGGCGATGCTGCACGACCACCAGACCCTGCATCCCGCCCGCGACCGGGCCGCCCGCGCCGGCGGATGACGTCAGCGGGGCCGGCCGTCAGCCGGGCTGGCCGTCAGCCGGGCTGGCCGGTCGGCACCTCCACGAAGACGCCCGGCTTCATGACGTCGGCGGGCAGGCTGGCGACCGGGCCGACGACCGAGCCCTGCACCGGCTCGGCCGACGTGAGCGCCGCTTCCGCCATGTTCAGGGCCTGCTGCCGGGAGTCCGCCCAGGCCATGAAGTGCCGCCCGCCGGTCGCCGACTTGACGGTGCCGTAGTAGAGGTTGAGCTTCTTCTTCATGGCGTGTCCCTCGATCAAGCCGCGTGCCGGCGGCGTCCCGGTCCCGGTGCCCCTCGGCCAAGTTACGGCACGGCCGGGCCGGCTGGGTGGGCGAGCGTGACCACCTGCCCGGTGCCGGCGCTGCGCTGGGCGGCCTCCAGCACCTCCAGATCGGCCACCGCGTCCCAGGGATCGACCGGCACCACCCCCTGGCCGCGGACGGCGCTGGCGAACGCGGTGTAGAAGACGGTCCAGTCGCCGCGCTCGCTGGGCCACGGCCTGGTGCTCGTCCCGGCGTGCAGGCGTCCCCACCATTCGCGCGGCACCCCCCCCCAGGCGTCTCCGGCGGCGGCCGGGGATCCCCCGGCCATCAGGTCGTCGGCCTGGCCGTCGAACGCGCCGACGTCGTAGCTGCCGCCGGTTCCGAACACCCGGAACCGGACGCCGGGCGTACCGTGCAGCAGCAGGTCGCCCACCAGGTGTGACACCACTCCCCGGGCGTGCCGGGCGGCGATGAAGAACCGCCCGGGCACGCCACTGGCGTCGTCCAGCTCGGCGTACACCGAGGTCACCGGCCCGAACAGCGCCAGCGCCTGGTCCACCACGTGGGCGCCCAGGTCGAACAGGATCCCGCCGCCCGAGTCCGGAATCCCGTCGTCGGGGGCGTACTGCTCGATCCGCGACTCGAACCGGGTGACCCGCCCCAGCTCCCCCGACTCGATCACCGCCTGGACGGTGAGCAGGTCGGCGTCGAACCGCCGGTTCTGGTAGACGGTCAGCGCCACGTTGGCTTGCGCGGCCGCGGTAATGACCTGCTTGGCGGCGGCGGACTCGAGCGCGAACGGCTTGTCGCAGACCACCGCCAGGTCATGGGCGATGGCCTCCAGGCTCAGCGCCACGTGCGTATCGGCGGGCGTCGAGATCGTCACCGCGTCCACCCCGGCCGCCGCCAGCTGCCCCAGGTCGTCAAACGCCGGCGTTCCGGGATGGTCGCGCTCCAGCTCGGCCCGCCGGGCGGCCGACCGGGTCACCACCCCGGCCAGCTCGCAGCCCCGCGCTCCCGCGATCAGCGGCGCGTGGAAGAACCGGCCGCCCTTGCCGTACCCGACCAGGCCGATACGCACTGGCTGGACCTGCTCCACCCGCCACCTCCAACGCCTGAGCCCACTCTGGTCCCGTGGAGTAGAACGGGATCATGAAGGCCACCAACCCATAAGGAAGACCATGACACCGGTCCAGGCACCTGCGGACAGAGAATCGATCTTCGATCGCATCGCGGATTACGTATCGGCGGCCATGGGACGGCCGACCAACATTGTCGTCTGGCTGGTGCTGGTGGTCGGCTGGACCTTGCTGTTCGCACTCCATGTGGTCAGCCCCAACGCCAACTTCCTGCCCGACTGGTTCACCGGCACGGCGTTCAATTTCCCGCTGAACCTGGTGACGACGGTGGCCGAGCTGTTCATTGGATTCCTGGTCGCGGCGGCGTCGAACCGCTCCGAGCGCAACCTCGAACTGACCCTGGCGGCCATCGCCCACCAGGGCAAATCCATTGCCGACGTGGAAACCAAGCTGTCCCAGGAAGTGGCGTCCAACATTGCCCTGACCCAGCAGGTCCACGATCTGACCGCCCAGATCCGCGACCTGCTGACCGCCAGCAAAGCATGACGGCTGGTTGGCAGCGGTGACGATCAGGACCGAGCGGCTCGTGCTGCGTGCTCCTGAGGCCCGGGACCGTCCGGTCTGTATCGAGCTGCTGGCCTCGCCCGAGGTGGGCGTCTATCTGGGTGGTCCCCGTCCGCGGGATGAGCTTGAGCGCGAGACACCCGCGGTGCCGGAACGGCGCCCCGGCCTGTTCGTGGTCGATCTCGACGGAGCCATGATCGGCCAGGTCACTGTCACCCCCGCCACGGGGCACGGTCCTCCGGCGGCGGCCGGGCAGGCCGAGCTCGGCTACCTGTTCCTGCCGTCGGCGTGGGGATTCGGGTACGCCGCCGAGGCGTGCGCCGCGGTACTCGGCTGGTTCGCGGGCGAGCATCCCGGCGAGCCGGTGGTGCTCTTCACCCAGACCGCCAATGTCCGTTCGATGCGCCTGGCCGCCAAGCTCGGCTTCGCCGAGGTGGAGCGGTACGAGGCCTACGGTGCCGAGCAGTGGTACGGGATGCGCCCGCCGGCGTCTCAGGCCTTGTCCGCGCCTTCGTAAAGGCACAATTCCGTTCGCATCTTGAGAAACAGCTGGCGTTTTCTGTCTTTTCTGTTCCCGGCCGCGATGCGAGACTCAAAAGGTCAGCAGGTGGGTTTGACCGGCTGTGGACAGGATGCGGCCGGCCCGTCTCCGACCCTGGTAAGGAGGACGGGCAATGTTGCGTAGTCCCCTGCGACGGCTCAGCGCTGGACAAATTATCTCAGGATCAACCGCTCTGGTCGCTGCGGCCGCGCTGGCGGTGCCGGCCGCCCTGGCCGGACCGGCCAGCACCAACAGCGCCAGCACCCACGGTGGCCGGGTCGCTCTCGCTTCGGCCCAGCAGCAGAACGACCACCTGTCCGCCGCGACCCGGCAGCGGCTGGCGTCCATCGCCAGCCAGGTCGATTCGCTGATCGGCAAGATGACGGTGGCGGAGAAAGTCGGGCAGCTGGAACAGGCCGGTCCGAGCGGCGCCAACGGGACCCCCGGCCAGGCCCTCCTCGACGCGGTCAAGAGCGGTGAGGTCGGCTCGGTGCTGGACCTGACCGGGGTGGCCAACATCAATCAGGTCCAGCAGGCGGCCCTGCAGTCCCGGTTGCACATTCCGGTGATCTTCGGGCTGGACGTGATCCACGGCTACAAGACGATCTTCCCGGTGCCGATCGCGGAAGCCAGCAGCTGGGACCCGGCCGCGATCGAGAACGACGAGTCGATCTCGGCCGGCGAGGCCACCGCCGACGGCATCAAGTGGACCTTCAACCCGATGGTGGACGTCAGCCGCGACCCGCGCTGGGGCCGGGTGGTCGAAGGCGCCGGGGAGGACCCCTACCTCGGCTCGGCCATCGCCGCGGCCAAGGTGCGCGGCTACCAGGGCAGTGACTTCGGCGCGGCCGACAAGATGGCCGCCACCGTCAAGCACTTCGGCGCCTACGGCGCGGTCGTGGCCGGCCGGGAGTACAACACCACTGACATGTCGGAGTCGCAGCTCCGCAACATCTACCTGCCGCCCTACCAGGCCGCCATCAACGCCGGCGCGGCCACCGTGATGAGCGCCTTCACCTCGCTGGACGGGGTGCCCGACACCGCGAACAGCTACCTGCTCAACACCATCCTGCGTAACGAGTGGCACTTCGGCGGCACGGTCATCAGCGACTACGAGGCGGTCCAGGAACTGGAAGCCTTCGGCTACGCCACCAGCGGCGCCGACGCCGCCCAGCTGGCCATCAACGCCGGGGTGACCATCGAGATGGGCGTCCAGGTGCCCAGCCAGTACTCCACCTACACCCTGTACCTGCCCCAGCTGGTCAAGTCGGGCCAGGTCAGCATGGCCACCCTGAACAACGACGTCCGGCACGTGCTGACCCTGAAGTACCTGGCCGGCATGTTCGCCCACCCGCTCACCGATCCCAACCGGGTCAAGACCGCCGAGCTGACCCCGGCCAACCTGGCCGCCGCCCGGACCATGGCCGACCGGTCGATGGTCCTGCTCAACAACGTCAAGCACGCGCTGCCGCTCAGCACCAGCGTCCCGTCGATCGCGGTGGTCGGCCCGCTGGCCGATGACCCGGCTGACCAGCTCGGCCCGGACGTGCCCATCGGGTACACGGCCGCCGACCAGGCTTCGGTGGTGCCGGTGCTGGACGGCATCAAGGCCGCGGTGCCGCACGCCACCGTCACCTACGCCCCGGGCTGCGACACGTCCTGCACGTCAACCGCGGGGTTCGCCGCCGCGGTGAGCGCGGCCCAGTCGGCCGCGGTGACCGTGATCGTGGCCGGCGAGCCCGCCGCCGACACCGGTGAGGCCTCCTCGCGCAGCAACATCGACCTGCCCGGGCAGCAGACCGCGCTCATCCAGGCCATCGCCGCTACCGGCAAGCCCTACGTCGTGGTGCTGATGAACGGCCGCCCGCTCACCCTCGGCTGGACCGCGGAGAACGCGCCCGCGCTGCTCGAAGCCTGGTTCCCCGGTACCGAGGGCGGCAACGCCGTGGCCGACGTGCTGTTCGGCAAGGTCGACCCGGGCGGCAAGCTGCCGATGAGCTTCCCGCGCGACGTCGGGCAGATCCCGATCTCCTACAACGAGCTGCCCACCGGCCGCCCGGCCGATCCGTCCAACAAGTACACCTCGCAGTACCTGGATGTGCCCAACACGCCCCAGTACGAGTTCGGGTACGGGCTCTCCTACACCACGTTCACTGTGTCCAACCTGCACCTGTCGGCCAGCAGCCTGTCCCCGTCGGGCACGCTGACGGTCACCGCCGACCTCACCAATACCGGCTCGGTGGCCGGGGATGACGTGGCCCAGCTCTACACCCACCAGGACGGGACCACCATCCTGCAGCCGGTCCGGCGGCTGAACGGGTTCCAGCGGGTCACGCTGGCCCCGGGCCAGACCAAGACCGTCACCTTCACCCTCGGCCGCAGCAACATCGGCTTCTACAACAACGCGGGCCAGTTCGAGATCGACCCCGGCCCGGTCAGCGTCTGGGTCGGCGACAGCTCGTCGGGCGGCCTGACCGGCCAGTTCACCATCAACGGCTGAGGGCGACGCCGATGAAGCCCACCACCTGGCGGCGGGCCGCGCGCTGGCCCGCCGCCCTGGCCCTGGCCGCGGTGCTGGCGCTGGCCCCGGTGCTGGCGCTCACCGCCGCCACCCAGGCCGCCGCCGCTCCCCGGCCAGCCGCCGCCAGCCCCCATGACGGCCAGGTCAGCACCGACCAGGGCCTGACTCCCGCCCAGCGCGCGACCCTGTTCGCCATCGCCAGCGACACCTGGAAGTTCTACAGCGTCGACGTCGACCCCGGTACCCACCTGCCGCTGGACAACCTCACCTACGCGGGCGGCTCGGCCACCCCCACCAGCTACGGCCGCTACACCTCCGCCGCCAACATCGGCGTCTACCTGTGGGCGGTGGTGGCCGCCCGCGACCTCGGGCTGATCAGCGAGGGGCGGGCCACCGCCCTGGCCGAAGCCACCCTGACCGAGGTCCAGCACCTGAAGCGGTTCGACGGCTTCCTGTACCAGTGGTACGACACCACCACCGGCGACACGATCAGGAATCCGGGCGACATCGACTGCGCCACCGAGACCACGCCCACCTTCGACAACTGCTCGTTCGTCTCCAATGTGGACAACGGCTGGTACGCCTCGGGCCTGATCGTGGTCCGCGAGGCGCTGCCCGGCCTGCGCCACCTGGCCGGCAGCCTGATCGCGCCGATGAACTTCGGCATCTTCTACGACAGCAGAGCCGAAACCCACTGCAACACCAACCCGGCCATCCCCGGGAACCAGCCGACCGGGCAGATGTACGGCGGCTACTACGTCGGATTCCCGCCCGACCAGGGCGACAACGCGACGCACTACTACCACAACGGCGCGTTGTACAGCGATCCCCGGATCTCGGCCTACATCGGGATGGGCCTGCACCAGATGCCGGGCAACGTCTGGTGGCGCACCTGGCGCGAGCTTCCGCCGCCCGCCCCCTTCCCGGACTGCCAGACCACCGACCCCGACTTCTCCTGGCAGGGGCAGTGGCCCATGGCCGGCTCGTGGCAGACCTACACCGATCCCCAGTCCGGCCGGCGTTTCCCGGTCTGGGAAGGTCACTACGCCTATCCGGGCTCAAACCTGACCTTCATCCCCACCTACTCGGGCGGGATGTTCGAGGCGATGATGCCCAACGAGGTCGTGCCCGAGACGACCTGGGGCCCGCACAGCTTCGGGCTGGCCGACACGAGGACCGTCCAGGTGCAGATCAAGTACGCCACCCAGCAGCTCGGCTACCCGGTGTGGGGCATGTCGCCGTCCAGCACCGCCGACGACACCGGTGACTACGGCGGCTACGGCGTGGAGGGGCTGACCTTCCCCTACCACGGGGCCGGGGCCACCGCCGCCGACCCCAACCTGGGGCTGTCCCAGTGCCACGGCTGCGCCACCGAGGACGTGGTCACGCCGCACGCGTCGTTCCTCGCCCTCGACGTCGACCCGCAGCAGGCCTACGCCAACATCCAGGCGCTGCGCACGCGTTACCCCGGCCTGTACGGCGCGCACGGTTTCTTCGACGCGGTGAACCCGGTCACCGGCGCCGTCGGCCACCGCGACCTGGTCCTCGACCAGTCGATGATCATGGCCGCCCTCGACAACGCGCTGGACCACCGCGCCATCCAGCGCGACTTCGCCCGCGATCCGGTGTCGTGGGCGGCCCGCACCTATCTGTCCATGGAACACATGACGCTCTAGGAGGCGTAGTCCGGCCCGGGTCCACGCAGGCGCGAGGATGTCGTCCGCGCGCCGGCTGGCTGCCTGTCAATTTAGATTGACAGGCGAGGATGTCAGTTTAAACTGACAGACATGGACATCGAGAAGCTCAGCGCGGATGTCTCATCGGATGACCCGGCCATCGGGCTTCGCGCCTCACTGGCGCTGCATCGCCTGGCCGGGCGGGTCGAGGCTCACCACGTCGCCGCCGCCCGGGCCAAGGGCTGGTCGTGGCAGCAGATCGGCGACGCGCTGGGCATCACCCGCCAATCCGTGCACACCAAATACGGCAAGGAGTCATCATGACCACCGAATCCATCGAGCCGGCGGTACTTCACCCCTGGGCCATCTATCTGCAGGCCAGTGAGGAGGCCCGTCGCCGGGGTGATCGCCGCACCGGCACCGATCACCTCTTGCTCGCCCTGCTGGAAGATCCCGCCACCGAAGCGGTGCTGGGCGTGAGCCTGCCGCAGGCTCGCCAGGCCCTCGAGTCGCTCGATCAGGAAGCCCTGGGTGCCGTAGGCCTGAGTGCCGGCGCCGACGCGCCCCCGCTGTCGATGCACGCCGTGCCGAAGAAGCCGACGCTCAGAGACATCATGCAGAAGGACCGCCTCCGCATGACGCCCGCGGCCAAGAAAGTGCTTGAGCAATCGGCCAAGCCGAATCGCCGGAAGATGCAGGTCACAGGCCAGCAGGTACTGGCTCAGATTCTCGCTCTCCAGCCGCCGGATCCGGCGGCGGCACTGCTGGGAGCTCTCGGCGTGAACACGTCCGAGGTTCGTCGCCGACTGGTTATTTCGCCTTCCTGGGCACCGTCAGCCCGGCCGCGCTGGTCATGAGCAGGGCCGCGCCTCGCTGAAGCGCCTGGCGTTCAGATCTCGCATGGACTTTGCCGGCATCGCTTGCCGCCGCCGATCGATTCGGTACTCTCGCTGCGTGACGCTAACACGGCCAGATCGCGGACAGCGCAGCTCGGGCCCCGATACGGAGGGCTTGCCCGTGCCCTCGGCGAGTCCTGTGACTCCACCTCTGGGGGAACGGGTCACCGTTCGCTTGCTCGCGGACCACGACGCCGCCGCGTTCGTGGCGCTCTCCCTGGAGAGTACCGAGTTCCACCGTAAGTGGATCAAGATGCCCACAGATTCTGCTGCGTTCCGGCGCTATCTGGCCGGGTTTGACAACGAGAATTCGTTCTGCTTCGTTGTTTGTGACAGTGATTCGATCGTCGGCTCCGTGAGCGTCACCGGAATCGAACGCGAGCCTTATCAGCGCGGGCGTCTGGGCTACGGCGTATTCGAGCCCTACGCCAACATGGGCTATATGTCCTTCGGTCTCAACCGTGTCATCCGTCACGCATTTGAAGATCTTGAACTTCATCGCCTCGAGGCGGACATCCAGCCCGACAATGTCCCGTCGAAGCGGCTGATTGAAAAAATGAACTTCAGATGTGAGGGCCTGTCGCCAAAGTTCATACGCATCAACGGTGAGTGGATAGACCACGAGCGCTGGGCACTGACGCGCGACGAATGGTCTGACTGATATTTAGTTTTGTGTTTCAGTACGTAAGCTGGTCTGGCATGCCGTCGCAAACCCATGCCATCATTGATGCATGTCGAGTACCTCGCTGGCCGATTGGCTTCAGGGCTGGGGCACTGTTGCCGGAAGTATTTTTGCGGCGATTGCGGCAATTACTGCCCTTGCGCTCTACTGGCGTGAAGTTTCCTACCGGAGAAAAGACACGGAAGATACGCTCACTCGCCAGGCGAGAAATGTACTTGTCACGATTGATACGCCGAGCCGGCCCACTCAGCTCGACGAGATCAAGGTCGTTGTGCATAATTTCACGGATGAAGTGATCCTGAGTCTGTACATTCGAATTCATCGCCTCGACATGGGTAGCGAGGTGACATGGATGTCAAGCGACGTGTTCGAGCCAGGGCGTAGCTGGAGCAGAGACGTCACCCTTCAGCCGGTTATGCAATGCGACCGACCTGAGCATCCGCCAGAATTGTTTGAATTCAACTACTGGTTTACTGACGCTCGAGGCAGTCATTGGCATCGAGTGGATCGACAACCGCCGGAACGAATTGAAAACCTGCCCTCACTTGAATGGGCGGGCTTCAGGTTTCGGCACCGGGCCTGACCGTCAAGCCAGGCCTCTCGACTCTCTGGCGTGCTGAGGAGTGGCGCGCTCGGAGGGACTCGAACCCCCAACCTTCTGATCCGTAGCAGGATCACGCATGTTCGCCGCCGTTCAGACCGGTACTCAAGCCCAGCTCAGACAGGTGCTTACTCCATGAGCGTCCGGCTCGATCCAGCGCCGTTGTTAGCAAGTCCGTTAGCGAGGTCAGCCGTGATCCCCTGCTTGCAAAATACGCCCGGACTGTCGGGCACTGTCGCTTACCTGGTATGGAGGTCCTCGCTTCGATGCTGGGATCGGTCCGTGCCCGGTTCCGTTGTTGTCAGCCATGGTGGTCAGCAGGCACGCTCGCAGGCTGAAAATCAAGCGTACGGTTCAAGAATGCGAGTGATGTACAACAAGCTCGTCCGAGACCGTATCCCAGAGATCATCGAGGCGGATGGGCACCATCCGGTCACACACGTCCTTGACGGCGATGACTTCCGGACCGCGCTGCTGGCCAAGCTCGTCGAGGAAGCGCACGAGGCCCAGAGCGCATCGGTTGATGAGTTCGCGGGCGAACTGGCAGACGTGTGGGAGGTGATCCAGGCTCTAATGTGTACGTCACATCTGTCATGCCAAGAGCTTGAGAGAGTGGCCGCTGCCAAGCGTGGTGAGCGAGGTAGTTTCGACCGCAGGATCTTTCTCGAATACACCGAGTAAGTGCCCTTGCGACCTACCGCTTAGGAGGTCGTCTCGGGGGCTCCCGTCAACTGACCATAGCTGGTTTGCTTGGTCGCTGGCTGCACCCTGCCGCCCCGCCAACGGCGAGGCCC
>Ga0213875_10000407_pt1 | contig 37829 bp, 34 predicted proteins | sample BarmaccomBMRX_R8_FD_160105 | JGI IMG/M metagenome (GOLD analysis project Ga0213875, IMG submission 160105) | Root-associated microbial communities from Barbacenia macrantha in rupestrian grasslands, the National Park of Serra do Cipo, Brazil - RX_R8 | ecosystem: Host-associated > Plants > Roots...
TAAATCTTGGGCGACCCACTTTTTTAAGCCGGGCCGGGCCTTTGCGCCCCTTCGTCTAGAGGCCCAGGACACCGCCCTCTCACGGCGGCAACACCGGTTCGAATCCGGTAGGGGACGCCAGCCGATAATACCGTTTCCGGCCCGCTGCACCTGAAGGCGCCCAACATCTCTCAGAAGAGCTCGGTCAGACGCCGTTGGACCGCCGCTCCTCTATCTGATCTTAGCTCGTGTCCAGGGCCCGGACGAGGTGCGCTCGTGGGCCGCCCCTCGAACACAGGTCCGTTTCCGCACGGACGATGCGTTCCCTGTCATCGCAGCGAGCCAAGGCCGAAACCGGCTTCGACCCGGCAGTAAAAACCTCTGCCGCGGTTCCGCTCTTTCGCGAGGCGAAAGTTTTGCGCGGCCTATATGGCTTTTATATGCCGCCTCGGCGGTAACACACCTCGTTTTTATATGGCCTGATCGCGATTCTGCTCGCAGCACCAGGCGCACCGGTCGCGTCGCGTCTGGGGGGAATGAGCCAAAGATCTTGTGATGTGGGACGTTCTCTATATCGCCATCGGCCTCGCCTTCTTTGTGGCAGGCGCAGCTTACCTGGCCGCGTGCGAGCGTCTGTGAGGCTGGCGCAATGATCGTCGATTACGCTCTCGGTGCCGTCGTGTCACTCGGCCTGCTCTGCTACCTGGTGTTCGCCTTGATCCGTCCCGAGCGGTTCTGAGGAGGGGACTTGTGACCACCATCAACGGTTGGGTCCAGATCGCGATCTTCTGCGCGATCGTGATTGGCGTCACCAAACCGCTCGGCGGCTATATGTGGCGCGTCTTCGACGGGCGGCGCACCCTGCTGTCGCCGGTGCTCGGCCCGCTCGAGCGCGGGCTCTACCGCATCTGCGGCGTGCACCAGGACGAGGAGCAGCACTGGCTGACCTATGGACTGGCGATGCTGTGCTTCAGCGCCGCCGGCTTTGTCTTCCTTTACGCGCTGCAGCGGCTGCAGGCCCTGCTTCCGTACAATCCGCAGCACCTCGACCCGGTGGCGGCGGACCTCGCCTTCAACACCTCCATCAGCTTCGTCACCAACACGAACTGGCAGTCCTACACGCCGGAGAGCACGATGAGCTATTTCGTGCAGATGGCGGGGCTGACGGTGCACAATTTCGTGTCGGCGGCGACCGGCATCGCGCTGGCGATCGCGCTGGTGCGAGGCTTCGCGCGCCGGTCGGCACGCACGATAGGGAATTTCTGGGTCGATCTGACGCGCTGCACTCTTTACCTGCTGCTGCCGGTGTCGGTGCTGGTTGGTCTGGTGTTTGTCTGGCAGGGCATGCCGCAGAACCTCGGCGCCTATGTCGAACTGACGACCGTGGAGGGCGCCAAGCAGGTCATCGCCCAGGGTCCGGTTGCCTCGCAAGAGGTGATCAAGATGTTCGGTACCAACGGCGGCGGTTTTTTCAACGCCAATTCCGCGCATCCCTACGAGAACCCGACCGCGCTGACTAACCTGATCCAGATGGTGCTGATCTTCGCGATCGGCGCCGCGCTCACCAATGTGTTCGGGCGCATGGTCGGTGACCAGCGTCAGGGGTGGGCCATCTTCGCCGTTATGGGAGTCCTCTTTCTTGTCGGCGTGTGCACGCTTTACCCGATCGAGGCGGGAGGCAACCCGGCCTTCGCGGCGATGCATGTCGACAGCGCTCCGAGCGAGTCGCAGGCCGGCGGCAACATGGAAGGCAAGGAGGTACGGTTCGGCATCGCCAGTTCGGCGCTGTTCACGACCGTCACCACCGATGCTTCCTGCGGCGCCGTCAACACGATGCACGACAGCCTGCTGCCGCTCGCCGGCATGGTGCCGATGGTCAACATCATGCTCGGCGAAATCATCTTTGGCGGCGTCGGTTCCGGGCTTTACGGGATGCTGCTGTTCGCGATCGTCGCGGTGTTCGTCGCGGGTCTGATGGTGGGCCGCACGCCGGAGTATGTGGGCAAGAAAATCGAGGCCAAAGAGGTCAAGATGGCGATGCTCGCGATCCTGATCCTGCCGCTCTCGATGCTCGGGTTCACGGCGCTTGCGGTGGTCCTGCCCGCCGGCACGGCCGCCCTCGCCAATGCCGGACCGCACGGCTTCAGCGAAGCGCTCTACGCCTACGTCTCGGCGACCGGCAACAACGGCAGCGCCTTCGCGGGTCTGAGCGCGAACACCCCGTTCTGGAACGACACGCTTGGCATCGCCATGCTGGTCGGCCGCTTCCTGTTCATTGTGCCGATGCTGGCCGTGGCAGGCTCGCTCGCCGCGAAGAAGATCGTGCCGGCATCGGCCGGGACGTTTCCGACCCATGGCGGTCTGTTCGTCGGCCTCGTGGTCGGCGTGATCCTGATCATCGGCGGCCTGACCTTCTTCCCCGCCGTCGCGCTCGGCCCGATCGTCGAGCACCTGGCGATGAATGCCGGCACGACCTATTGAGGCAAGATCGGATGAACCACACCAATCGCCGTCGAGGCTCGGCGACGAGCCTGCTCGACCCGGCAATCCTTGTACCCGCGATCGGCGATGCGTTGCGCAAGCTTGACCCGCGCGTGATGCTCCGCAACCCGGTCATGTTCGTCGTCGAGGTCGTGGCGACGCTGACCACGATCCTGTTCCTGCGCGATCTGCTGTCGGGCGCAACCGGGCTTGGTTTTTCGCTGCAAATCATCGTCTGGCTGTGGCTGACGGTGGTATTTGCCAACTTCGCCGAGGCGGTCGCGGAAGGGCGCGGCAAGGCGCAGGCGGCGACGTTGCGCAGGGCGCGCACCGAGACGATGGCGAACCGGCTCCGATCCGCGCAGGAAACGGTCTGCGACACCGTCCCCGCCGCGGCCCTCAAGCTCGGCGATATCGTGCTCGTCCAGAGCGGGGAGACGATCCCGAGCGATGGCGAGGTGATCGAAGGCATTGCTTCGGTCGACGAAGCCGCGATCACCGGCGAATCCGCGCCCGTAATCCGCGAGAGCGGCGGCGACCGTTCGGCGGTCACCGGCGGAACCCGGGTCCTGTCGGACTGGATCAAGGTGCGCATCACCGCTGCCCCAGGCTCCACGTTTCTCGACCGCATGATCGCGATGGTAGAGGGGGCGCAGCGGCAGAAGACGCCGAACGAGATCGCGCTCAACATCCTGCTCGCCGGCATGACCTTGATCTTCGTGTTCGCTGTCGTGACGATCCCGAGCTTCGTCGCCTATGCCGAGGGCACCATCTCGGTGCTCGTGCTGGTTGCGCTGTTCGTGACCCTGATCCCGACCACGATCGGCGCATTATTGTCGGCCATCGGCATTGCCGGCATGGACCGGCTGGTGCGGTTCAACGTGCTGGCGATGTCTGGGCGCGCGGTCGAAGCCGCCGGCGACGTCGATACCTTGCTGCTCGACAAGACCGGAACCATCACGCTCGGCAATCGACAGGCCTCCGAGTTCGTCCCGATTGCCGGCGTCAGCGAGCGGGAATTGGCCGACGCGGCCCAGCTTGCCTCACTATCCGACGACACGCCCGAAGGCCGGTCGATCGTCGTTCTCGCCAAGGAAAAATACGGCATCCGCGGCCGCGAATTGGGGGCGCCCGGGGCACGGTTCATCCCGTTCACGGCCCAGACCCGGATCAGCGGCGTCGATCTCGGCGGCTCCTCGGTGCGCAAGGGCGCGGTCGACGCCGTGCTTGCCTATGTTCAAAACGGGGGAGACCGCATCGTCGGGTTTTCGGATCGTCTCCGCGCCGGCGAAGCGGCCGCGGCCGCGTTGCTGCCCGCAACGATCGAGGGTTCCCGCGAGCTGGTCGTTCGAGCGGAGGAGATCGCCAAGTCTGGAGGGACGCCGCTCGCGGTGGCGAGGGACGGACACCTGCTCGGCGTCGTCCACCTGAAGGACATCGTCAAGGGCGGCATCCGCGAGCGCTTTCTGGCGCTGCGGCAAATGGGCATCCGCACGGTAATGATCACCGGCGACAACCCGCTGACGGCCGCAGCGATCGCCGCCGAGGCCGGGGTCGACGATTTCCTCGCGCAGGCCACGCCCGAGGTCAAGCTGAAGTTCATTCGCGAGGAACAGGCCAAGGGCAAGCTCGTCGCAATGTGCGGCGACGGCACCAACGACGCGCCGGCGCTGGCGCAGGCCGATGTCGGCGTCGCCATGAACACCGGGACGATGGCGGCGCGCGAGGCCGGCAACATGGTGGACCTCGACAGCGATCCCACGAAGCTGATCGAGATCGTCGAGATCGGAAAGCAGTTGCTGATGACGCGCGGCGCGCTGACCACCTTCTCGATCGCCAATGACGTAGCCAAGTACTTCGCGATCATCCCGGCGATGTTCATCGCCTTCTACCCGCAGCTGCAGGCGCTCAATGTGATGCATTTGGCGACGCCGCAGAGCGCGATCTTGTCGGCGATCGTCTTCAACGCATTGATCATCGTGGCACTGATCCCGCTGGCGCTCAGGGGCGTGCGCTACAAGCCCGTTGGCGCTGCCGCGATTCTCCGCCGCAACCTGCTGCTCTACGGCCTCGGGGGCATCGTCGTGCCATTTATCGGCATCAAGGCGATCGACCTGCTCGTCACCGCCGTCGGGCTGGCCTGAGGGAGACCGAGCCGATGCTGCAGCAGATTCGCCCGGCGATCGTCATGATGCTCGCCATGACGGCAATTACCGGTCTCGCGTACCCGCTGGCGATGACCGGTGTTGCCCAGGTTCTTTTCCCGTACCAGGCCCGCGGCAGCCTGATCGAGCGCAACGGCCAGACAGTCGGGTCGGCCCTGATTGGGCAGAATTTCACGGCCGAAACTTATTTTCACAGCCGCCCGTCCGCCACCACCGATACCGATCCGAACGATGCGTCGAAGACCGTGCCGGCGCCGTACAACGCTCAGAACTCCGGCGGCTCGAATGCCGGGCCGACCTCAAAAGCCCTGATCGAGCGGGTGCAGGGCGACGCCGCCCCGCTGGCAGCGGAGAACCCGGGCGCGCCGATCCCGGTAGACCTCGTGACCACCTCGGCGAGCGGGCTTGATCCGGACATCACCCCGGCAGCCGCTCTGTTTCAGGTCCCTCGCGTGGCCAAGGCCCGCAATCTGCCGCAGGAAAATTTGCGCCGGCTCGTGGCAGAGCACACCGAGGGCTGCTGGCTCGGCGTCATCGGCGAGCCGCATGTGAATGTTCTCAAGCTGAACCTGGCCCTGGACGCCGGAGACACCGGTTCCTGACCGCCTCCGACGGCGATTGAGCCGCGCCGGCAGCGCAGACGGATCAGGCGACCGGAACCTGGGATCCCGCTGCGGCGCATTTTGCGCCATAATCGCAGGGCGGGCGCACAGGTGCTGGCAGGCAAATGGCCGAGCTGGAAAACGGTGACCGCCGGCCAAGTCCGGAGGCTCTGCTGCGGCAGGTCGCGTCGGGCAGCCGGGGGCGGCTCAAAATCTTCCTCGGCGCCGCCCCGGGGGTCGGCAAGACATACGAGATGCTGTCGACGGCCCACGCGAAACGGCGCGAGGGCGTCGACGTGGTGGCCGGTGTGGTCGAGACACATGGGCGCAAGGAGACCGAGGCCCTCCTGCAAGGGCTGGAGGTCATGCCTCGCCGCACGGTCGAGTATCGCGGGCGCATGATCGAAGAGATGGATCTCGACGCGCTGCTGGCGCGCCGGCCAGGCCTCGCGCTGGTCGACGAGCTGGCCCACACCAATGCATCCGGCAGCCGTCATCCCAAGCGCTATCAGGACGTGGAGGAGCTGCTCGCCGCCGGGATCGACGTCTACGCGACGTTGAACATTCAGCACGTCGAAAGCCTGAACGACGTCGTTGCCAAGATCACCCGCATTCGCGTTCGCGAGACCGTGCCGGACTCGGTGATCGATGGCGCCGATGACATTGAAATAATCGACCTCACTCCTGAGGACCTGGTCCAGCGTCTCAAGGAGGGCAAGGTCTACGTGCCGCATCAGGCCGAGCGCGCGATGCGGCACTACTTTTCGCCGGGCAATCTGACCGCGTTGCGCGAGCTCGCGTTGCGCCGCACGGCGCAGCGCGTCGACGAGCAGATGGTCGACTACATGCGCGGCCACGCGATCAGCGGACCGTGGGCGGCCGGGGAGCGGCTTCTCGCCTTTATCGACGGCGAGCCGGGCAGCACCGCCCTGGTACGGCATGCGCGGCGGCTGGCAGACCGGCTGCATGCGCCATGGACGGTTCTCAATATCGAGACCGTAAGCCCCGGCAAGGTCGACGAGCAAGCGCTGAAACGGGTCGCCGAGGCGCTGCGCCTGGCGCAGCGGCTGGGCGGCGAGGCCGTAACCCTGCCGGGGCAGAACGTTGCGACCGCGGTCTCGGATTATGCCCGGGCAAACAATTTCACGCAGGTGGTGATCGCTCGGGAGCGGCGACCCTACTGGGCAACATTTCTGCGCCGCTCGATGACCCGGCAGCTGATTCGTGCGGCGGACGGGTTCAGCGTTCACGTGATCCCGTCATTAACCGAGGAGCCGGAAACCGGAGAGCGGCAAGAAAGGGCCGGGTCTGCTCGGCCCCCGCCGACCGGAGCCGCGCGCCTGGCCTATCTCGGCGGTATCGCCGCCGTCGCCGTATCGCTCGCCATCGCGCTGGCCCTGCGCCAATTCCTCGGGATCACCAGCGTAGCGCTGGTATTTCTGACCGCGGTTCTGGTAACGGCTACCTATCTCGGTCTGTGGCCTTCGCTGGTCGCCTCCCTGCTGAGCGTTCTTGCCTACAATTTTTTCTTTCTCCCGCCCGTTTATACCTTCACCGTTGCCGACCCGGAGAACGTCGTCGCCTTGTTTGCTTTCGGCTCGGCCGCAGTTTTCTCCAGCAATCTTGCGGCACGGGTCCGCGCGCACGCGATCGCGGCCGAGCAGCGCGCCCGCACCACCGAGGAGCTTTACCAGTTCAGTCGCAAGCTGGCCGGGGCGGCTTCCCTCGACGACGTCCTGTGGGCGACGGCGCATCAAATTGCGCTGATGCTGAAGGTTCGCGTCGTCCTGTTATTGCCCGCAGAGTCCGGGCTCGTCGTGCATGCGGGTTATCCTCCGGAAGACATGTTGGACGAGGCGGACCTCGCCGCCGCGAAATGGGCATGGGACCATAACCGGGCCGCGGGCCGCGAGGCTGATACCCTGCCCGGCGCCAGGCGCCTGTTTCTGCCCCTGCAGACCGGGCGCGGGCCGGTCGGCGTCGTCGGCATCGACCGCGATCAGCCCGGAGCCCTGCTGACCCCTCAGCAACAGCGGCTTCTCGACGCGCTTGCCGATCAGGCCGCACTCGCAATCGAACGGATCAACCTCGTCGAGGATGTCGAACGCGCGCATCTCGCGGCGGAGACGGACCGGCTGCGGTCCGCGCTTTTGACCTCGATCTCGCACGATTTGCGCACGCCTCTCGCCTCGATCCTCGGCGCCGCAAGCAATCTCGGCAGCGAGCGCGTCACCCTCGATGACGAGCGCAAACGTGCGATGCTCGGTACGATCCGGGAGGAGGCGGACCGCCTCAACCGGTTCATCGGCAACCTTCTCGACATGACCCGGCTCGAAGCCGGGCCGATCGAACCCCGCCGCGCCCTGGCCGATCTGTCGGACGTGGTCGGCGCCTCGCTGCAACGCGCAAGCAAGATCCTGGCGTCGCACCGCGTCGAGGTCCAGCTCGAGCCGGAGCTGCCGATGCTGAACCTTGACGTGGTGCTGATGGAGCAGGTGCTCTTCAACTTGTTGGACAACGCCGCGAAATACGCCCCTTCCGGCTCGCTGATCCAGCTGCGCGGGTCGCGTCACGGGTCCCGGGTGCTGCTGTGCGTGTTGGACGAAGGCGACGGGATCCCGCCGGCCGATCTCGAGCGGATCTTCGATAAATTCTACCGGGTCACTCGCGCCGACCGCCGGCGGGTCGGTACCGGATTGGGCCTGGCCATATGCCGCGGCTTTCTCCAAACGATGGGTGGCACCATCACCGCCGCGAACCGGGCCGACCGCGGCGGAGCGGTTTTCACGGTCAGTCTCCCGCTGCCTGTCGAAACTTCTGCACCGGCACAGCAGGAGGGGGTGGCGTGACCGCTGCCCCTGCCGGGACGCGGCCGTTACGGGTCCTCGTCGTCGACGACGAGCCCGCAATCCTGCGCTTCTTGCGCGCCGGGTTGACGGCGCAAGGCTACATCGTCTCCGAGGCGCAGGAGGGGCGGACGGCCCTGAGCATCGCGGAACGCGGCGCGGTCGACCTCCTCGTGCTTGATCTCGGCCTGCCGGACCTGGACGGGCTCGAGGTGATCAGGCGATTGCGCGAACGCAAACTTGATGTTCCGGTGATCGTCCTCTCGATCCGCAATGACGAGCGCAGCAAGATCGAAGCCTTGGATCTTGGGGCGGATGACTTCGTCACCAAGCCCTTCGGCATCGACGAGCTATTCGCCCGGATCCGCGCCGCTCAGCGGCACCGGCTGCAGAAACAGGGCGAACGCCCGGTGTTTCGCAGCGGCGATCTGTCCGTCGATCTCGTGCGCCGGATCGTCACGGTACGGGACAAACAGGTGAAACTCACGCCGCGCGAATACGAGCTGCTGCGGCTGCTGGTGGCCCATGCCGGCAAGGTGCTGACCCACAAATTTCTGTTGCACGAGGTTTGGGGCGCCGAAACCGACATTCAGTATCTGCGCATCTACATACGGGCGCTGCGGCAGAAAATAGAAGCCGAGCCCGAAAGACCGCGGCACATCCTGACCGAAACCGGCGTCGGATACCGCCTCTCCGTGCTGGATTGAAATCATCGCGGATCGCTTCGCGCCGGCGGCTCCGGTGCCCCGGACCTCGCGCTGCTGTGCTTTCCCGCGCGCCGCCCCGAACTCAATCCGCCGATGCAGGTGCGCGCCGCCCGTTTGTCAGGCCGCGCCGTGGTCCTTGAACCAGCCCAGCATGCGGTTCCAGGCCTCCTTGGCGTCCTCCGCCCGGTAGCTCGGGCGGTAATCGGCGTTGAAGCCGTGCGGCGCGTCCGGGTAGATCTTGATTTCGCAGGTCTTGCCGACGGACTTGCAGGCCTGCTGCATGCGCTCGACGCTCTCAACCGGGATGCTCTGATCCTGCGCACCGTAGAGACCGAGCACCGGGCATTTGAGGTCGGCCGCGAGATCGATCGGGTATTTCGGCTGCAACTCGGTGCGCGGCCGGTCGATCGGGCCGTACCACGCCGCCGCGGCCTTGAGCTGCGGGTTGTGCGCCGCGTAGAGCCAGGTAATTCGCCCGCCCCAGCAGAAGCCGGTCACGGCCATCCGCGCGGTATCGGCCTTGCCGGTCGATTTCGCATAGGCCGCGGTCGCGTCGAGGTCCGACATGACCTGCGCGTCGGGCACCTTCGAGACGATCTTCTGGATCAGTTCCTGGATGTCGGCGATCTTGGACGGATCGCCCTCACGCGCGTACAGCTCCGGCGCGATTGCGAAATAGCCGGCCTTGGCAAGGCGGCGGCAGAGATCCTTGATGTGCTCGTGCACGCCGAAGATCTCCTGCACCACCAGCACGGTCGCGAACGGCCCGCCCTTGTCGGGCATCGCGCGATAGGCCGGGATCGAGCCGTCGATGGTCGGCACCTTGACCTCGCCGGCCTCGAGGCCGGTTGCATCGGTCGTGATCGTCTGTGCCGAGATCGGCTGCGCCGACAAGGCGAAGCCCGCGGCGAGCGAGGTCACCACAAAGCCGCGTCGCGACCACTGCCGGCGCGCGGTCAAGCCTTCCAGTTCGGGTTCGACCAGATCCATTGCCGGCGCTCCCTTGAGGTTTCGCGTCAATCCCGGCGCCGGGTCAGCGGACCTCGACGGCCTCGGTCTCGGTCAGCGCCGCCCACAGGAACAGCAGCAGCCAGCCGATCAAGGTCCAGCCGAACAGGATGTCCAGCAGCGTGATCGCGGCGCGGCGGGGATGGTCGCGCGCGAAGGCGATCAACGCCGGAAGCATGTAAATGACGACGATCACGATCAGGACGATGACGCTGGTCGTGTTGCCAAGCATCGGGCCTTCCCCCTGCCGCCCTGCCGAATGCAGCCGGATCATACCCGGCCATCGGCAAAACGCAATTCCGCGCGAGAGGAGGGGCCTGCGCGCCCGGCGGGGAGGAAAATGCGATCGCAACCGTATATCACAGCACGTAAAAGCGACGGCGCGGAACAGCGAACCGGATTTGTTTGTTGGCGCCGCACCGCGGCCGAGGGGGTCTTGTTGATGTATTCATGCGTCTATTGGACCGGCGTTGCCCTTTTTGTGGTGTGGACGGCTTATTCGGCTTACAGCGCGCTGCATCTCTAATTTCGCTGCGCGGCACCCGCTTGCCGCATCACGGCGCCGGGATGCGAGAAAGCTCTGCCCGAGAGCTCCGCTCGCTCCTATGATGCGCCCGCAGGCGAGCGATCGAGCGGGTTTGGGAATGAGCGACGTTCAGCACTACATCAATGGCAGCCTCGTTGCCGGTTCGAGCGGTCGCGCCGGCGACGTGTTCAACCCGGCGAGCGGGGAAGTTAGCCGGCGTGTCGCCCTGGCCTCGGCCGCCGAGATCGATCAGGCGGTCGCCGCAGCGGCGGCGGCGTTTCCGGGCTGGGCTGCGACCCCGCCGCTGACCCGCGCCCGCATCATGTTTAGATTCAAGGAATTGCTGGAGCGCGACTCCGATGCGCTCGCCGCGATCGTCACCGACGAGCACGGCAAGGTATTGTCCGACGCCAAGGGCGAGGTCACCCGCGGCCTCGAAGTCGTCGAATTCGCGTGCGGCATTCCGCATCTGCTGAAGGGCGAATTCACCGAGCAGGTCGGGCGCGGCATCGACAGCTGGTCGGTGCGGCAGCCGCTCGGCGTCTGCGCCGGCATCACCCCGTTCAACTTTCCGATCATGGTGCCGATGTGGATGTTCCCGATGGCGCTCGCCAGCGGCAACACCTTCATCCTGAAGCCGTCGGAGCGCGACCCGTCGGCCGGCATCCGGATCGCCCAATTGCTGACCGAGGCGGGGCTGCCGCCCGGCGTCTTCAACGTCGTCAACGGCGACAAGGAAGCGGTCGACGCCATTCTTGAGCATCCCGGCATCGCCGCGGTCAGCTTCGTCGGCTCGACCGCGATTGCCGAGTACATCTACAAGACTGCCGCTGCCCACGGTAAGCGCGTGCAGGCGCTGGGCGGCGCCAAGAACCACATGGTCGTGATGCCCGATGCCGATCTCGACCAGGCCACCGACGCGCTGATGGGCGCCGCCTACGGCGCCGCCGGCGAGCGCTGCATGGCGGTTTCGGTAGCGGTCGCGGTCGGCGGCATCGGCGACAAATTGCTCGACAAGCTCGAACCGCGGGTGCGCGCGCTGAAGATCGGGCCCGGCACCGATCCGGAGGCGGAGATGGGGCCGCTGGTGACGCGCCAGCACCTCGACAAGGTGCGCTCCTATGTCGATCTCGGCGTCAAGGAGGGCGCCAAGCTCGTCGTCGACGGCCGCGATCTCAAACTGCAGGGGTACGAAAACGGCTTTTTCCTCGGCGGCTGCGTCTTCGACGAGGTCAAGCCCGAGATGCGCATCTACCAGGAGGAGATCTTCGGCCCGGTTTTGTCGGTGATGCGGGTGCCCGATTTCGAGGGCGCGACGAAGCTCGTCAACGACCACGAATACGGCAACGGCACCGCGATCTTCACCCGCGACGGCGATGCCGCCCGCGAATTCGCCAGCCGGGTGCAGATCGGGATGGTCGGCATCAACGTGCCGATCCCGGTGCCGATGGCATTCCACAGCTTCGGCGGCTGGAAACGGTCGCTGTTCGGCGACATGGCGGTGTACGGCAGCGAAGGCGTGCGGTTTTACACCCGGCTCAAGACCGTGACGTCGCGCTGGCCGACCGGCATCCGCGCCGGCGCCGAATACGTCATGCCGACGATGCGGTAGCGATCTCGGCACGCAAGCCATCCTCCGCTCCGGCGCGGCCCAAGCCGGGCGCCGGCGCTTCACGGCGCTTTCGACGCCGCACCGGGAATTTTTGTCTTGACGGCATAAGCCCGGGCGCACCGTCACGGGAATGCCACCGGGCGCCCGCGTAATGTCGCGATGATGTGCGAATTGATTGCGTCGCGCGCGCTTCGTCCTATGTTGAGAGAGCTCCACCGGGCATCGACGATGCCGCGGTGGCATTTCCGTTTTGACGGGGTCCCCGTCCGGGCGGGTCGATCGAGGATCGGGCGTTGAGCACGACGGAGAAAGAGCTTCACCGCCATCACCATCATCACCGCCGCCCGATTCCGCATCTGAAAACCCGGGCCCGGCTGTTCGTCAGGGCCAATGTCCGGTACAGCGAGCTCGGCTTGACGGTGGTGGCCGCGCCGATCGGCGCCGCCGTCGCCCTCGGCGTCGCCCTGGTGCGCGAGATCGTCATGGCGAGCCATCACCTGCTGTTTGGGGTGCCCTTCGAGATGCACCTGAGCGGCACCATCGCGATCGAGCGATGGCGGCTGCTGGCGGTGCCGTGCCTCGGCGGGCTCGTCTACGGCGTCATCGCCTATCTGATGTGGCTGTGGCGGCCGCGCGATATCGTCGACGCGGTCGAGGCCAATGCGCTGCATGGCGGCCGCATGTCGCTGAGCGACAGCCTCAGGCTGACGGCGCTGACGATCCTGTCGGCCGGGGTTGGCGCCTCGGTCGGACTCGAAGCCGCGTTCACCCAGCTTGGCGCCGGCACTGCCTCGCGCATCGGACGGTTTCTGCACCTGCGCCGGGTCGATCTGCGCACCTTTGTCGGCTGTGGCGCTGCCGCCGCGATCGCGGCGGCTTTCAATGCCCCCCTGGCCGGCGCCTTCTATGCCTTTGAGCTGATCATCGGCGCCTATACCTTGGCAACCCTGGCGCCGGTCGTTGTCGGTGCGGTCTCGGCCGCGCTGATCATCCGCGGGATTTACGGCGGCGACCCGATCTTCGTGTTCTATAACCACGTCGATCTCGCAGCCGGACATTACCTGGTGCTGGCCGTGATCGGGGTGGCTGCGGCCGGGCTCGCGATCGCCGCCATGATTGGCGTCACCTTCGCCGAGCAATGCGTGCGGCGGGCGGCGCTGCCGGTTTGGGCGCGGCCGGCTCTGGGCGGCCTTGCGATCGGCGGCATGGCGCTGGTCTACCCGCAGGTGCTCGGCAGCGGCCATGGCGGCATCCTCAGCACGATCTCGTCCGGCTCACTCAGCTTCGACCTGCCCGTGCTGGTCGGGCTCGTGCTGGCGAAGATGGCGGCGTCGGCATTATCGATTGGCAGCGGCTTCCGCGGCGGCATGTTCAGCTCGTCGCTGTATCTGGGCAGCCTGTTCGGGGCCGCCTGCTCGATCATCGTGCATCGTCTCGCGCCCGGCGTGGCGGCCGACGAGTCGATCTTCATTCTCGCCGGCATGGGCGCCGTCGCGGCGGGGGTGGTGGGCGCCCCGGTGACGATGATTCTGCTGGTGCTCGAGGCGACCTCGGATTTCTTCGCGACCGTCGGGGTGACCGTCGCGGTCGTCGTCTCGGCGCTCGTCGTCCGGCACTGGTTCGGCTATTCGTTTGCGACCTGGCGTTTCCATCTGCGCGGGGTCGCGCTGCACAGCCCGCACGACATCGGCTGGCTGCACGATCTGCGGGTTGCCAAGCTGATGCGCAGCGATTACGCCGTGGTTTCCGCAGCGATGCCGCTGACCGAGTTGTGCCGCCAATTTCCGATCGGCGCCGAACACCGCGTTTTCATCGTCGACCCCGAAGGCGCCTATGAGGGCTATATCGATCTCGCCGAGGCGCATCGCGCCGAATTCGAGCCCGCGCGCGACGGCCTGACGGCCGGCGATCTCGCGCGCGGCGTCGACCATTTTCTGACGCCGGGTCAGCCGGTGCGCGAGACCCTCGACCTGTTCATCGCTTCCGCCGCCGACACTCTGGCGGTGGTGGACAATCCCCGCGACCGGCGATTGCGCGGCTATCTGACCGAGGCGTTCGCCTTGCGCCGCTACTACCGCGAGCTGGAAGCCCGCCACCGCGAGGAACTCGGCGACGACGAGCTGTTCAGCTCGGCGCGCGGTTCCGCCGCCGAGTGAGCCGCATCGGCCAGTTCGACCGCGGACTCCATCCTCCGGAGCGCCGCGATTTCGCTGACGAGCTTGTTGGCCATTGCATCGGCGAAGGACTGGAAATTCTCGACCACCATCAGAAACGAGCCGGGCCCGCCGATCACGTTGTCGCGATAATAATTGGGCAGCCCGCCGGGGGGCTGGGTGTGAAAGGCATAGCCGGGGTTCGGCTGGTTGTTGATGATCGCCAGCCCGTTGATCGTGACCCCTTGGCCCACCGCCTGGTCGCGCGCCTCGGTTACGCTGCGCCCGGAATTGTTGGTGCCGTCCCCCGAGATGTCGATGACGCGCTTGTCGGCCCTGGCCTTGGCTGCGGCGAAACGGTCCATTGCGAAATCGATCGCGCCGCTGATCGAGGTGCGTCCGACAAAAGAGCGCGGCGCGGCGAGGATTGTCGCGGAGGCTACTCCGGCATCCTCCTCGTCGCGGATCACGGTCCAATCGACGACGACATTCTGTTCGCCGGCGCCGGACCATTCGGTGAAGCTGACTGCGATGGCGCGGTTGGCCCCGCCGGCAATGGCGCGCAGCACGCGCGGATCGGTCAGCGCCGCGGCGTAGCCCTTGCGCTGCAGCTCGAATTCCGCGTCGTCGATGCTGCGCGACACATCCGCCGCCAGCACGAGCAGCAGATCGACAGTCTCGTCGTGCGCCGGAGCGGCGCCGGCGAACATGGCGACAAAGGCGAGAGCGAGCGGCACTTTCATCGAAAGCATCCCCTTTGGGCTCCGCCAGGATAAGCCCGCCGATCCGGCGCCGGGAAGGGGCACGCCCGCCGAACGCCGGCGTTTAGCGGATAATGAAGGCCATGGCGAGAAGGGGGAGCGCCCGGTGCGCATCGTTCAAACCCGGATGTCTTTCGCAACCGCCCCGCGCGAAATCAAGGAGGTCACCGCCGAGATCGCGGCGTGGGTGGGGCTGCAACCGATCGCACGCGGGCTGCTGACGGTGTTCATCCCGCACACTTCCGCCTCGCTGCTGATACAGGAGAATGCCTCGCCGGCGGTGCGAGACGATCTCGACGCCTTTCTCGGCCGGCTCGTCCCCGAGGAGCCGGGACGCTATCGTCACGATGACGAGGGTCCCGACGACATGCCGGCCCATCTGAAGAGCGCGCTGACCCAGGTGCAGCTGACCGTCCCGATCGCGGCCGGGCGCATGCAGCTCGGTATTTGGCAGGGCATCTTCCTGCTCGAGCACCGAACCGCTCGCCATTGCCGCGAACTCGTGCTGACGCTGATCGGCGAGTCGGGCGGGACGTAAGGGGACGGTTCGCCGCGGCAGGCACTGCCCCCGATTCGCGTGGAACCGTGGCCGCAACGGGCCCGTCCCGCACCCGCGAGCCCGCCTCGGCAAGGATCACATCGCGATCGGTTTTGCCGGTCCGAGCCCGGATTAAAATGGCGGCATGCCGCTCGCCCGCCCCGTCCACATCTCCGGCTATTCGCGCCGGAGCCACGATTTCTATTCGACACCGGAATGGGTCACCGCCTGCCTGCTGCGCCACGTCCCGCTGCGCGGGCCGGTGTGGGAGCCGTGCTGCGGCGATGGCGCGATCGCCAGGGTCGTCGAGGCCGCGGGACAGGAGGTTGTCGCGACCGATCTTGCCGATCACGGTTTCGGCGTCGCTGGCCTCGATTTTTTTTCCTGCCGCGCACTGCCGACCGGATGCCGGTCGCTGGTGACCAACCCGCCTTACGGCGACGGCAGCGAGCACAGCCGGGCAACGAACGCCTCCGCCGCCATGCTGCGCTTCGTGCGGCATGCCCTCGATATGACCGAGAAAGCAGACGGGCAGCTCGCTCTGTTGGTGCGCTTCCAATGGATTGCCGGCAAGAAGGCGGCCGGCCTGTTGTCCTCGGGCCCGCTCGATAGGGTCATCGCGTTGACCCGGCGCATCCGCTGGTTCGACCGCGGCGCGTTGACCAACAGCGGTCAGCATCACCACGCCTGGATCGTGTTCGATTTCGCGCGCTGCCCGGCGACACCGCCCAGAATCCTGTTCGCGCAATAATTGCGAGCGGCCGGACCGGGGACGCCGCCGGCGTGTTTCTTCCGACGGGAACCGCGCGATGGAGACGCGATGCTCGCAGGCCAGCCGGCGCCGTTGCAGCCTTTCGGCGAAAGCCCTGACCGTCGCAACGCGATGCTGTGCACGTTACAGAACGACCGTCTGCGGGTCGGCATCACCGATTTTGGTGGCCGCATCGTGTCGCTTGAGGCGCCGGATCGGCACGGACGGCGCGATCATGTTGTGCTCGGGTTCGACAGCGTCTCCGATTACCTCCAGGCCGGCGGAGCCTTCGGCGCTCTGCTCGGCCGCAATGCCAACCGCATCGCCGCAGGCCGGTTCGCGATCGACGGGCGGGGCTATCAGGTCGCGACCAACGATCGCGGCGCGACGCTTCATGGCGGACCGGTCGGGTTCGACAAGGTGTTCTGGCGCGTTGTCCGGGCGAGCGGCGACGAACTGCTTCTGGTCCATACCAGCCCCGATGGCGACCAGGGGTTTCCGGGCGAGCTGTCCGTCGAGGCCGTGTACCGTCTCGACGGCGACTCGCTAACGCTGGAAATGACCGCCGTGACCAACGCCCCGACGGTCGTCAGCCTCAGTGCCCACCCCTACTTCAACCTGGCCGGGGCAGAGGCCGGCGACATCCTCGGCCACGAAGTGACGATCGCCGCCGAATCCTTTTTGCCCACCAACCAGACCCAGATTCCGACCGGCGAGATCCGACCGGTCGACGGCACCGTGTTCGATTTCCGCCGGCCGGTCGCGTTGGGTGCCCGCATCCGTAAAGCCGACCCGCAGCTGCTGCACGGCCAGGGGTACGACCACTACTATGTGCTCGGCGCGCCGCCGGGCGGCGAGGCGCAATTCGCGGCGCGCGCCCGCGACCCCGTCAGCGGCCGCGTCCTAGAGATTTACACGACCCAGCCCGGAACCCAGCTTTATACCGGCAACCAGCTGAACGGGTCGGTCTCCGGGCGCGGCGGCGTGGTCTATCGCCAATCGGCCGGTTTTGCTTTCGAACCGCAGGGTTTTCCGGACGCGCCGAACCATTCCAATTTCCCGAGCACGATCCTGCGGCCGGGCGCGCGCTACCGCGAAATCATCCGTTACCGCTTTTCGGCGGACTGACCGGTCAGCTCGCGGCGCACGATCGCGGCGCCTTCGGCGAGGGCGCGTAGCTTGCCGAAGGCGCGCTCGCGGGGAAGATATTTCATGCCGCAATCGGGGGCCGCGACCAGCCGCGCCGGATCGACATGCGCCAATCCCCGGCGCAGGCGCGCCGCGACGTCCTCGGCGGTCTCCACCGCCGGGTCGGCAAGGTCCAGGACCCCGAGCAGGATGGTCTTCTGCGACAGCTCCGCGAGAACACCGAGATCGAGCCGCGGCTGCGCCGCCTCGATCGAGACCTGCTGTGCCGCCGAATCGGCGAGCTGCGGCAGAAAGGCGTAGCCGCTCGGCTTGTTGTGCACGAGATGGCCGTAGCCGAGGCAGATATGCACGACCGTCACCCCGGCAATGCCGTCGAGGGCGCGGTTGATGGCGCGCACGCCGTAGCGGGCGGCTTTGTCCGGCGCCATGCGCACCCAGGGCTCGTCAAGCTGCACGACATCGATCCCGGTCGCCTTCAGGTCCCGCAGCTCCTCGTTGACGGCGACGGCGTAGTCCATCGCCATCTCCTCGTCGTCCCGGTAGAACGCGTTCTGCGCCTGCTGCGCCAGCGTGAACGGGCCCGGCAGCGTGATCTTGGCGGCCTGCCCGGTATTGCGCAGCAGGAATTCCGCATCGCGCAGCTCGACCGGGCCGCGGCGCCGGATCGGGCCGACGATGCGCGGCACCGCCGTGCCCCGCCCCGAGCTTGACCGCACCGTTCCCGGCTGCTCGGCATCGACGCCGTCCAACGCCAGCGCGAAACGGTTTGAATAGCTTTCGCGCCGGATCTCGCCGTCGCTGATGATATCGATGCCGGCGCGCTCCATATCGCGGATCGCGAGCACGGTCGCATCGTCCTGCGCCTGTTCGCGCCAGCGCGGCGGCACACGCCAGATATCGCCCGCATGCACCCGCGGCACACCATGCTGCTCCAGCGCGCCGCGATCGACCAGCCAGTCGGGTTGCGGATAGCTGCCGACCACCGTCGTCGGCAGCAGGTGGGTCGGATAGGACATGCCGCAGGCTCCTCAATCGTTTTCGGAAGTACCACCGATCCGGCGCACGCTCGGCCGCACCAGCGAGCGGTTTCAGGTCGTCACGGTCAAGGTGGCGTAGAGCGTCACGACCGCACCGGCCATGATGCGCACGGGCCGGCGGGTTCCGGGGCTCAGATTGCGGGTCGTGCTGATCTGGAAGGTGCCGGTGATGTTGCCGGTATGAATGGTGATCGAGGTCGGCACGCTGGCGACCGAGGAGTTGTTCCACGGCATCGGCAGGCCGCCCCCGCCGGGTTCCTGCGCCGCCAAGCCAACCACGGTATCGACAGATACCGCTTCCGCCAAGGTCACCGTGCCGGTCGCGCTTCGGCCGCCAGTGACGGTATCGGGACGCACCGTCAGGGTGTTCAGGATCCCGGCGACCACCCGCGATTTCACGGTCAGCCGCGCCGATGCCGAACTGTCGCCATAGGTGGCGAGAATGTCGGCATGCGCGGTCTTGAACGGGATCTCGATGTCCGGGGTGTCGATTGCGACGGAAGGAGATACCGTCTGAAAGGGCGCAAGCGTCGCGATCGGGTTCGGCACCGTAGCGAAGCCGGGCGCGTCGCTCAGCAGGTTCACCGATACCGGTCCTGATACCGATGTATTGTCCAGGGTGACCGTGCATTGCGCGATATCGCCGGAGACGACGGTATCCGGCGTCAGGGTGACCCCGATCACGCGCGGCGGCACGATTTCCACCGGCACGGTCAGGGTCCGTCCGGCATAGCTTGCATGGCAGTTGACGGTCTTGGTCGGGAACGGGCCGTCGAACGGGGCGCTGATGAAGGTGACCGCGGTCGAAGTCTGGCCCACCGGTACCGTGACGGTCGCCGGATACGGCGCGACGATGGTGGGGTCGTCGGTCGTCAACTGGATGTTGGCTTCGGCCAAAGCGGGACGGTCGATCAGGATCAGAGTCATCCCGCCGTGGCCTGTCGTAATCTGGTTCGGCGCGAAAAACTGCGACAGGTTGGGAACGGGGAAGATGTTGTCACCCAAAGGATTATAGGCAGATCCGGGCGGATAATAGGTGTTAACCAGGGTCGAGAACGCGGTCCAGGCATCAGGGCGCCCGGTCAGTTTCTGGTAGACCCCGGCCAGCGTGTCGGCACCGGAATTGATGATCGCGTTAATGCCGTACCCAAGCTGCGCCGACAGATACCAGATGAAGGCGGTCGTGCAGCCAGTGGTGACGTTGAGTTCATGGTCGTCCGGCGCCGAGCTGACCGCATCCGGTCGGCCGCCGTTCAGCCATAACTGCGTCGCCCTCGCGTTCGAGGGCGGCAACGTCCCGAGCCCGGTCGCCAGCAGGAACTGTACCGCAAGGAAGCGCGACAAGCCCTCGCCCTTGCTGCCTTCGTCCCCGGAGTCGAATAGACCCGACGAGACGAACCAGCCATTGTCCTTCGAGGCCATGAACATCTCGGTCATCTCTGCCACCAGCAGGAAGCGGATATAGGTCGGCTGATCGGTCAGCCCCGGCGGCGCAGCATTTGGGTTGTTCGCATTGACGGTGACCGGCGGGCTCCACCCGAACGCCACCTCGGCGCCGGTGGGCGTTTGCCAGCTGGCGCCGCCCGTGGCGTTGGCGATCAGCACCGGGATCGGATAGCTGTAGATCAGATCGATCCCGCCGAACCAATCCTTCATCAGGGCGAAATCCTGCTCGCAGGCTGCGATCAGGCCGGCGGCCAGCGCCATCCCGTTGGGCAGGGTCGAATCGTAGGAGATGTCGTAGTGCGCGGTCTGTCCGTTATTCGGCAGCCCAACCTTGGTAGCGGCCACATCCCCCTCCTGTGTCGGGTTTCGCTGAACCCCGCGGCGATCCCAAATAGCAGACAAGGCTCCTTTTTCTAATGCCGCGGCCTCCCGCACCCCGGCCGCTGGCGCGCCCGCTGGGTTCGGGGGTCGCGGCCACAGGGCAGCTATCCCGGGTGGTGCAGGATCGCGCGGTCGCGCGTGACGGTGCGCCTGCCGCGCTTGAAGACCGCCAGCGGATGCCGGATTTCGGCGACGGCCTGCACCGGCGAGGCAGCGTCGATCACGACGATGTCCGCGGGATTCCCGACGGCAAGCCCGTAATCCCGATGATTGAGGAGACGGGCGGAGCGCACCGTCAGCATGTCGAAACATGCGGCAAGCCTCTCCGGTCGGCTGACCTGAAGCACGTTGGCGTAGAGGTTCGCCATCCGCAGCAGCGCGCCGTCGCCATAGGGCGTGAACGGGTTCAGCACGTTGTTGGTCGATATCGAGCAGTTGACACCGTGCTCGACCAGCAGGTTCGCGTCGACAACGCCGCGCCTGACATCGTAATCGCGGTCGCGCCCCATCATGTAGAGATCGGTTGCGGGCAACACCGTCACCGCCACGCCGGCATCGGCCAGCTGCCGCGCGAGCCCGCGCTGTTGTTCGGGCGGCATTCCGGTCATTTTGGTCTGGTGGCCCACCGCGACCCGTCCGCCCATCGCGTATCGGCGCGTCAGCTCGCAGACCAGATAAATGTCCATCGCTTCGGGCGTGTTGCCCGAATCCAGATGCATATCGATGTCGACATCGAAGTCTCGCGCCAGTTCGAACACGCGATGGATCTGACCGGCATGGTCCGGGTCGTAGTTCGGGGCCGCGCCGATGACCTTGGCCCCATCCTTCAGCGCGGCGACCATCAGCGCGTCGGTTTGCGGGCTGTTGGTCAGCCCCTCCTGCGGGAAGACGCAGATCTCGATGTCGATGGCCCAGCGGTAGTCGTCGGCCAGCCGCTTGATGGCTTCAAAGCTGCGCAGCCCGACACCGGGATCGAGCTCAAGATGGGTGCGCATGCGGGTGGCGCCGTGCGAGATGCATTTTTCGAGCGTGCGGCGGGCGCGTTCGTAGACATCCTCGACCGTGAAGGTGTGCTTGACGGCGGCGACGCGCGGCACCGCATTGGCCGCCCGGCCCTCCTCGGGCGCGCAGCGATCGATAATGCAGGACTTGTCGAGATGGATATGGGTCTCGACAAAGCCGCCGCAGGCCAGCATTCCTGCGGCATCATAGACCTCGCCCTCGGCGGCGAGGCGCGGGCCGATCGCGGCGATGCGCCCGTCCGCGATGCCGATATCGACCGGCTCGGTCGTCTGCGACGCGGCGACCCGGGCATTGCGCACGATCAGATCCACGACCCCCTCCCTGCGCCCTGGGCAGTGGCGCGTGACCCGGCGGGCTTGTCAAGCGTCTGATGGCCGGTTGCGAACGAGTAGCGCGTTCACCGGGGTGTTCCCGGGCCGCGGAGGGGACTATCGTGGGAGGGCAGGGTCAGCAGGGACGGGTCGATGCCACGGCTGGCGGGGAAGGTCGCGTTCATAACCGGCGCCGGCAGCGGGATCGGCCGCGCCACCGCGGTGCTCTTCGCGCGCGAAGGCGCCAGCGTCGCGATTGCCGAAATCGACATTGCGGCGGGCGAGGAAACCGCGCACCTCGCCGGCAACGAGGCGATCGCGATTCGGGCTGACGTTACCGATCCCGACAGCCTCGAATCGGCGATCCGCGCGACGGTTGACAGGTTCGGCCGGCTCGATGTGCTCCACAACAATGCCGGCGGGTCGACGGCGGCGGACGGCACCGCGGTCGACGCCCCGCTTGAGGAATTCTGGCGCGCGATCAAGCTTGACCTTTACGGCACCTTTCTCGGCTGCCGCTTCGGCATCCCGGAATTGATCAAGGCCGGCGGCGGCTCGGTCATCAACATGAGCTCGAACGTCGCGCTGATGGGCGTCGCCGGCCGCGACTGCTACACCGCGGCCAAGGGTGGGATCGCCGCGATCACCCGGTCGCTCGCCGTCGCCTATGCGCCGCGCAACATTCGCGTCAACGCGATCGCGCCATCGGCGACGATGACCGCGCGGGTCAAGGCGCTGATCGCCGGCAACTCGGCGCTGACGCAGCTCGCCAACTCGCATCTGTTGGGCCTGATCGAGCCCGACGACATCGCGAACATGGCGCTCTATCTCGCCGGCGACGAATCCCGGATGGTCACCGGCCAGGTCCTGCCGGTCGACAGCGGGGTGACGATATCGTGATTTGCCCGTTGGAGGACACGGCATGAGCAGCATCGTCCGCGCCATCAGCCCCTCGGTGCCGGAGCCGCAACCCGGCACCTGGTCGAACTGCCTGGTGGCGGGCGGCATCGCCTACGTCGCCGGGATGACCGCTCGCGGGGACGGCGACGAGTACGCCCAGGCGAAGGCGATCTTCACCAAGATCCGAGATCTGATCGAGGCGGCCGGCGGCGGCATGACCGACGTCGTCAAGGTAACGATTTTCGTCACCGACATCAGCCAGCGCGAGAAGGTTTGGCGGGCGCGGCGCGAGTTCTTCACCGGCAATTTCCCGGCCTCCACGTTGGTTCAGGTCGCGGCGCTTGCCGACCCGTCGATCAAGGTCGAGATCGAGGCCGTCGCGCATATCGGAGCGGGCCAGAGCTGACACGCATGTCCGCCGTCAATGTCCTGACCATCCAGCGGATCGCCGCCGCCGACCGCGCCAGGATTGCGGCGATCGATCCGGCGATTCAGCTGACCGACGCGGGCGGCTGGTTCGATGGCGAAATCCGCGACACCTGGCCCGCTTATACCGGATCGCGCTACCTGCCGCCGGGCGCCGCGGGCTCGGGGACCCGCGAGGACCGGGACCGCCTCCTGGCGGAAGCGGAAATCATTCTTGGCGGCTTTCCATTTCCGCTCGATTTGCGGGCTCGGGCGCCGAGATTGAAGTGGTTTCATCAGCGCCCCGCCGGCGCCAGCAACCTGCTGCGCGGCGACCTCTGGGGCAGCGACGTGATCGTCACGACGGCGCGCGGGGCCGGCAGCACGCTGGCCATTGCGGAATACGCCGTGGCCGGAATCCTCTACTTCGCCAAAGGCTTCAACCGCGCCGCCGCGCAACGCGCCGATGCCGGTTTCAACCATCGCGCCTATCGGCCATTGCTGCTCGACGGCAAGACCGCCTGCGTCGTCGGCGTCGGCGGCATCGGACGCGAGGTCGGCCGGCTCTGTGCCGCGCTCGGCATGCGGGTGGTCGGGACCCGCCGCAGCCCAGAACCGGGTGCGAATTTGCCGACCGGCTTCGCCGAGATCGGCGGCGCCGGCGACCTCGACCGCTTCCTTCCGGACAGCGACTTCGTGGTGATCTGCTGCCAGTGGACGCCGCAGACCACGCATCTCTTCAACCGCGACCGTTTCGCCGCGATGAAGCCCGGCAGCGTGCTGGTCAACGTCGCGCGCGGCGAGATCGTTGACGAAGCGGCGCTCGCCGACGCTCTCGCGCGCGACCATCTGCGCGGCGCGGCGCTCGATGTCTATGTCGGCGAGTTCGAACACCCGCCGCCGGCGCGGTTATGGTCCGATCCCCGCGTGCTGATGACGCCGCATGTTTCCGGCGGCAGCGACGTCGATCGGCATGGCGGCGTCGATGTCTTCTGCGAAAACCTGCGCGCCTACCTCGACGGCCGGCCGCTGCGCAACGTCGTCGATTGGGAACGGGGATACTGACGAGGCTGGCCTCCCGGCGGCCGCGGCGATCGCCGCACGGCCGGGAGAGGTAGCGTCGCAGTTTGCGGCTGCACGGCGCTGTTGCGTTCTTCGAGACGGCCTGCCGGCCCTGGCCGGCAGCCCTCCTCAGAATGAGGTAAGTCCATAATGGCAATCAGAAAAACACCTCATCCTGAGGAGCGCCCCACGGGGCGCGTCTTGAAGGACGCACCACGCCGATCCAACAAAATTGGAGATTCCGCTCAAACTGAGACACTACCCAGGGAGAAGCGGCGTGGACGCGGTGTTGTTTGGCCACTATATTTGGTGGGTAATGCTGCTTCGGGCGCAAGTAGATGCATGACCTGCGATGGATTCGCGACCATCCGGCGGAGTTCGATCGCGGTCTGGAGCGCCGTGGGCTGCCGCAATGCGCCGACCAGGTTCTCACCCTCGACAGCGCGTGGCGGGCCGCCGAGACCCGGGCGCAGGAGGCGCAGGCCAGGCGCAACCGCGCGGCGCGTGAGATCGGGGCGGCCAAGAAGCGCGGCGAAGACATCGGGGTCCTGCTGGATCAAACCGCCGCCGACAAGGCGATCGAGGCCGAGAGCGCCGCGGAGGCGTCGCGGTTGCGTGCCGAGATCGACGGCCTGCTCGCCGCATTGCCGAACCTGCCCGCGCCCGAGGTGCCGGACGGACCCGACGAGAGCGCCAACCAGCTGATCCGCCGGGTCGGGGAGCCGACGCGCTTCAATTTCAAGCCGCAGCCGCACGACGCGCTCGGCGAAAGCCTCGGACTGATGGATTTCAGAACGGCCGCGAAACTGTCGGGCGCGCGTTTCGTCGTGCTGCGCGGCGCGCTGGCCCGGCTCGAGCGGGCGATCGCCCAGTTCATGCTTGATCTGCACACCGGCGAGTTCGGTTACGTCGAGATCGCGCCGCCGCTGCTGGTGCGCGAAGAGACCGCGTTCGGCACCGGCAATTTGCCGAAGGCGGCCGAAGACATGTTCCGCACCACCCCGGAATCGGGCGGATTGTGGCTGATCCCGACTGCCGAGATGCCGCTGACCAATCTCGCCCGCGACGAGATTCTCGACGAGGCGGATCTGCCATTGCGGTTCACCGCCTGGACGCCGTGCTTCCGCTCCGAGGCCGGGGCGGCGGGACGCGACACCCGCGGCATGATTCGGCAGCACCAGTTCAACAAGGTCGAGCTGGTGTCGATTACCCGACCCGAAGACTCGGCCGCCGAGCACGACCGCATGACGGCGTGCGCCGAGGCGGTATTGCAGCGTCTCGGCCTGCCCTACCGCGTCATGCTGCTGTCGTCCGGCGATATGGGGTTCGCCGCCCGGAAGACCTATGACCTTGAGGTCTGGCTTCCCGGCCAGGACGCGTATCGCGAAATCTCCAGCTGCTCGAATTGCGGGGATTTCCAGGCCCGCCGCATGAAGGCACGGTATCGGCCGGCGGGGGAGAAGGGCACCCGGCTGGTTCACACGTTGAACGGCTCCGGCCTGGCGGTGGGCCGCACCATGATCGCGATCCTCGAGAACTATCAGCGCAGCGACGGTACGATCGCGATCCCGGAGCCGCTGCAGCCCTATATGGGCGGGCGAAAGATTATCGGGGACGCATGACCGAGCGGCGCATCGAGCTGGCCCAGGCCCGCATCCTGATCACAAACGATGACGGGATCGAGGCGCCCGGGATCAGGCTGCTGCAAAAGATCGCGCGCGACCTGTCGCCCGATGTCTGGGTGGTCGCTCCTGAGCAGGAGCAGAGCGGCGCCAGCCATTCGCTGACCACGCGGCGGCCGCTGCGGTTGCGCGAGCAGGGCGCCCGGCGTTTTGTGGTCGACGGCACTCCGACCGATTGCGTGCTGCTGGCGTTGAAGCGGCTGCTGCGCGAGCGGCCGCCGGATCTGGTCCTTTCCGGCATCAACGCGGGCGCCAATGTCGGCGAGGATCTGACCTATTCGGGAACCGTCGCCGCCGCGATGGAGGCGACCCTGCTCGGGGTGCCGGCGATGGCGCTGAGCCAGCACTATCGCGATGGCGGGCCGATCCCTTGGGAGACGGCCGAGGCCTATGGCCCGGAGGTGATTCGCCGCCTGACCGGTCTGCCATGGCCGCAGCACACGCTGATGAACATCAATTTTCCGGCGGTGCCGCCCGCGGCGGTGCGCGGCTTCGCGGCTGCGCGCCAGGGCCGGCGAGACATCGCCGACAATCTTGCCGAAGGGGTCGATCCCCGCGGCCAGCCCTTTTTCTGGATCGGCCCGATCCGCGAGAGCGGCGTCGCCGCCCCCGGCACCGACCTCGCCGCGATCAACGAAAAATTTGTTTCGGTGACGCCGATCTATCTCGACTTGACCAACACGCCCGTCCTCACAGCGCTGCGGACGGTCCTCGAATGAACCCGGGCGAGCCGCTGCTGGTCGCCCGCAAGCTCCGCCTGTTGATGGAGCTGCGGCGGGCCGGCATCGGCGATGCGCGGGTGCTGGGCGCGCTCGAAAAAACCCCGCGCGAGCTGTTCGTGCCGGATTCGTTTCAGGACCAGGCCTACGAGAATGTCGCGCTGCCGATCGGCCGCGGGCAGACCGTCAGCCAGCCCTACGTCGTGGCACTGATGACCGAAAAGCTGGAAATCGGCGAGCGCCACAAGATGCTCGAGATCGGTACCGGCTCCGGCTATCAGGCGGCGATCCTGGCTAGGCTTTGCCGGCGCGTGTTCTCGGTCGAGCGACATCGCGATCTGTGGCGGGACGCGCAGCGCCGCTTTGCGGAGCTGCGCCTGCACAATGTCGTCTGCCGGTGCGGCGATGGCAGCCGCGGCTGGCCCGAGCAGACCCCGTTCGACCGCATCCTCGTCACGGCCGCGGCGCCCGACGTGCCGACCGCGCTGATCGACGGGCTGATACCCGGCGGCATTCTGGTGGCGCCGGTCGGAGCCGATCATCGGGACCAGCAGCTGCTGCGCATTCGTCGCAACGAAACCGGTTTCTCGACCGAGGCACTCGGTTCCGTTCGCTTCGTCCCGCTGATCGCCGGAATGCCGCGAGACCAGCGCGAGGACGCCGAGCAAAGCGCCACGCCGCTGGACTAGCGCCGGAAACGATAGTCGAGTGTTGGTGCACCAAACCGACACTTGTCCTAATATGGCGGGCGTTGGGGGCTTGCGCGTCGGGGGGCGCGCAAGGGGGGAAAGATGGCGAATGCGATCGGCTGGAGCCGGCCGTCGGCCCTTGCGGCTACGGCCATGCTTGGCCTGCTGACCGCGTGCAGCGGTCCGACGGGACCGGCACCGGTGGTCTTCAAGGGCTTCGAGACCGGCGAGCCGGTGCCGGGGTCTCCTGTGATGGCAACCGAAATGCCGCCCATCGGCGCGGCGCATCGGGTCCGGGTGCGGCGCGGACAGACGCTGAAGGGGCTCGCCCTCGCGCTGCACGTTCCGGCCCGCGCGCTGATCCGGGCGAACGGGCTGAAATCGCCATATCGGCTGGAGGCCGGGCAAGTGCTGCTGGTGCCGGCAACCGCGGCGCCGCAGGTCGCGGAAGCGATCCCGCTCGATCGGCCCGAGGGACTGGAGCGACCCGAACGGCACGGTACGCTCGACCGGGCGGGCCGGGCCGCGCCGTCCGGCGCCGCCGCCTCACGGGCTGCCGGGGCCGAGGAGGCCGCGACACCGCCGAAAACCGTCGAATCCACGCCGCTGACCCCGCCGGCGCCGAGCGGCGCCCCGGCTTCGGCGGCCGCGCCGCTGCCGGTCTCCGCTGCGGCCGAGCCCGCTCCCCCAGCCGCGGCCGAGGCGGGCGCCGGATCGGAGACGGTTCATGGCGGCCGCTTTCCGTGGCCGCTTCGCGGCCATGTGCTCGCTACTTACGGCAGCGCCGGCGGCAGCGGTCACAATGACGGGATCAACATCGCCGCGCCGCGCGGTGCGCCGATCGCGGCGATCGATTCCGGGGTGGTTGCCTATGCCGGGAACGAGTTGCGCGGATATGGCAACCTGATCCTTATAAAGCACGCCGATGGCTGGATTTCGGCCTATGCCCATTGCGAGGAGCTGCTGGTCAAACGCGGCGAGCGGGTGACGCGCGGCGAGATCATCGCTCGAGTCGGCTCGAGCGGCGCGGTGCGGGAGCCGCAGCTCCATTTCGAGCTGCGTCGCGGCAACCATCCCGTCGACCCGCGCCAATTCCTGGCGCCGCTGCCGAGCGCGGCAAACCGGCCCGCAGCGGGCGAGGGTTAACCGAGCCAGGGTTCAGCCGGTTCGACCCACCGGCTTGCCGAGACGACCGGCGAGGTCCTGGATGTATTGCCAGGCGACGCGGCCCGAGCGCGAACCGCGCGTGATCGACCACTCGTTGGCCTCGGCCTTTAAACGATCCTCCGGCAGTTCGAGGCCGTAATGCCGGGCATAGCCGCGGACGATCGCGTGATATGTCTCCTGGTCGACGCTGTGAAAGCCGAGCCACAGCCCGAAACGGTCAGACAAGGACACGCGCTCCTCGACCGCCTCGCCCGGGTTGATCGCGGTCGAACGCTCGTTATCGATCATGTCGCGCGGCATCAGATGGCGCCGGTTTGAGGTCGCGTACAGCACGACGTTATTGGGCCGCCCCTCGATTCCTCCCTCGAGGACCGCCTTCAGCGATTTGTAGCTGGCGTCCTCCTGGTCGAACGACAGGTCGTCGCAGAACAGGACGCAGCGCCGCGTACTCGTTCGCAGCAGCGACAGCAGCCGCGGCAGGCTCGGGATGTCTTCCCGGTGGATCTCGATCAGCGCCAGCGCCCGCGGCCGCTCATGGTTGACCGCCGCGTGTACCGCCTTGACCAGCGCACTCTTGCCGGTGCCGCGGGCGCCCCACAGCAGCACGTTGTTGGCCGGCAGCCCGGCGGCGAAACGGTTGGTGTTGTCGAGCAGGATGTCGCGCACCCGGTCGATTCCGTGCAGCAGCCCGAGCGCGACGCGGTTAACACGCTCGACCGGCTCCAGCCATTCGCGGTCGGCGTGCCAGACATAAGCGTCCGCCGCTTCGATATCGTTGACCGCCGGCGCGGGTGGTGCCAGGCGTTCGAGTACCTCGGCTATTCGATGCAATAGAGGCAACAGGTCGGGCGCGATCATCTCGGAAACGGGCATGTCGGCGGGCTCTCCGGCAAGGCGGGCGACGCTATCACAGCCGCCGTGCCCGGAAAACGCGGCCGCTGCGGCGGCGGCGCTGCGGCCATTGCTCTTTCCCTGGGCATCGCGTACCAATTTGCGCCACGCGGCGGCTTCGGTCGGCCTTGAGCCGCGCTGCCCTCCCCATATATCGATGCGGCACGCATTGTCTCGAGGTTCATGCCGATGTTCACTTCCACCGCTTACGCGCAAGGGCTTTCGGGAATACTCGACAACTCGAACGCAATGGTGCAGTTTCTGCCCCTTATCCTGATTTTTGTGGTGTTTTATTTCCTGCTGATTCGGCCGCAGCAGAGAAAGCAGCGCGAGCACCGCACGATGCTCGACGCGATCAGGCGCGGCGACCGGGTCGTGACCGGCGGCGGCATTCTCGGTACCGTGTCCAAGGTGATCAGCCCCGAGGAGGTTCAGGTCGATATCGCTGAAGGGGTGCGCGTGCGCGTGCTGCGCAGCACCATCACCAACATCCTGGCCAAGCCCGAGCCGGCGAGCGCGCGCGACCCGGGAAGGGAAACCAAGACTCGCGCCGAAGCGAAGGAGCGGGCGGAACCGTGACTCCGTCGACCCGCGGTCTTGCCTTTTAGGCATTCGGTTCGATGCTGTATTTCCAGCAATGGAAGATCATCTTGATCTGCGCGGTGTGCGCGCTCGGGGTATTGCTGACCGCGCCCAATCTGATCAACCCGTCGCGGCTGACCGGCCTGCCGAGTTTCGTGCCGCACAAACAGGTGGCGCTCGGTCTCGATCTGCGGGGCGGCTCGTACCTGCTGCTCGAGGTCGATGTCGCGGCGGCGCAGCGCGAACAGCTCAACGGCATCATCGACAACATGCGCAATGCGCTGCTCGGTGCCAAGATCGGTTATACCGGGCTCAACGTCGAAGGCGATGCGATCACCTTCACGATCCGTGACCCGGCCCGGATCGACGAGGCCCGCGACGCGCTGTCCAAGATCGACCCGGATTTGACCGTCACGATCGCCTCGGACGGCACTGGAACGATGCGGTTCAGCGAGGTTGCGACCCAGACCCAGCGCCAGCGCGCGGTCGATCAGTCAATCGAGATTATCCGCCGCCGCATCGACGAGATCGGCACCAAGGAGCCGACCATCCAGCGCGAGGGGCAGCAGCGCATCCTGGTGCAATTGCCCGGCGTCGATAATCCCGAACACGTCAAGGCATTGCTCGGGCGCACCGCCAAGCTGACATTTCAACTGGTCGATACCGGCGTCACTCCCGATGATGCACGCCGCGGCCGGCTGCCGCCCGGGGACGAGATCCTGCCCGCGGAAGAGAGCAGGACCGGGCATGTCGGCCCGAGTTCCTATGTCGTCAAACGTCGCGTCATGGTCGGCGGGGACACCCTGGTCGATGCCGAGCCGACCTCTCAGAACAACGAATGGGTCGTCAGTTTCCGCTTCGATGGCGCGGGCGCCAAGCGCTTCGGAGACGCCACCCGGGAGAATGTCGGAAAACCTTTCGCGATCGTGCTCGACAACAAGGTCATCAGCGCTCCGGTGATCCGCGAGCCGATCCTCGGCGGACAGGGCGTGATCTCCGGCAGCTTCACGGCGCAATCGGCCAGCGACCTTGCCTTGCTGCTGCGCGCCGGCGCATTGCCGGCGCCGATTACGATCCTCGAAGAGCGCACCGTTGGTCCCGATCTCGGCGCCGATTCGATCCATGCCGGCGCGGTCGCCAGCATCGTTGGGGTCGCCCTCGTCGTCGTCTTCATGATCCTGTTCTACGGGCTGTTCGGAATATTCGCCGATATCGCCCTGTTCTTTAACCTTTGTTTGATGATGGCGGCGTTGTCCTTGCTCGGCGCCACGTTGACCCTGCCCGGCATCGCCGGGATCGCCCTGACGATGGGCATGGCGGTCGACGCCAACGTGCTGATCTACGAACGCATTCGCGAGGAACTGCGCGGCGGCCGCTCGATGCTGTCCTCGCTCGACGCCGGTTTCACCCGCGCCTTCGGCACCATTCTCGACAGCCATGTGACGACCCTGGTGGCGGGCGTGCTGCTCTACTGGCTCGGCTCCGGGCCGGTCAAAGGCTTTGCCGTGACCCTCAGCATCGGCGTGCTGACTTCGCTGTTCTCGGCGATTTTGGTCACTCGCCTGCTGATCGTGACCTGGGTGCGGCGCTCGAAGCCAAAGGCGATCCCGCTGTGACGCCCGGACTGCCGCCGCACGGCCGATCGCCCTCGCTTCACCGGCGTCACGGCCGGACCTGGTCCGACCATCCACATTCAGCCGCCTCGCGTTGCCCGAAAGATCGCGTGGATGCCGGGGACGAGCCCGGGCATGACGATTTCAGATTATTGCCGGGGCGGGTTCAGAACCCTCATCACTCCCCCGGGCGGGTCCTGCCGTCGGCGGCGTGCGCCCTCGCTCGGTCCCGCACCGCGGGCGAGGGTCACCCCGAAGGTGAGCGATGCTGAGGCCGCTGATCGTCATCCGGCGCACGCCGAAGATCGACTTCATGCGCTGGCATCTGCTCGGTTTCGCCTTCTCGCTCGCGCTGACCGCGCTTACGATCGGCCTGTTCCTGACGGTGGGGCTCAATTACGGCATCGATTTCGTCGGCGGCACCTTGATCGAGGCGCGGTCGACGACTGGCCCGGCCGACCTTGCCGCGATGCGGCAGAAACTCGACGCGCTACATATCGGCGATGCCTCGCTGCAAGGCTTCGGCAGTCCGAACGACGTGCTGATCCGGCTCCCGCAGCAGCCCGGCGGCGACGCGGCGCAGATGAAGGCCGTGCAACTGGCGCGCGACGCGCTAGGCCCCGGGATCGATTACCGGCGGGTCGAGGTCGTCGGGCCCAGCGTGGGCGGCGAACTGATCCGCGCCGGCGTGCTTGCCACCGTGCTCGCGCTCGGCGCAATCCTTATCTATGTCTGGTTCCGCTTCGAATGGCCGTTCGGGGTCGGTGCGACGATCTCGACCCTGCACGACGTGATCACCACGGTCGGTCTGTTCGCGATTTTCCAGCTCGAGTTCAACCTGACCACCCTGGCAGCGATCCTGACCATCGCCGGCTATTCGATCAACGACACCGTGGTGATCTACGACCGGGTGCGCGAGGCGATGCGCAAATACCGTACGATGCCGCTGCGCGACCTGATCAACCTGGCGCTCAACGAGACATTGTCGCGGACGATCCTGACCGTCAGCACGGTGGCGCTCGCGGTTCTGGCATTGCTGATCTTCGGCGGCGAGGTCCTCAAGGGTTTCAGCATCGCGATGCTGTGGGGAGTCGTGATCGGCACCTATTCCTCGCTCTTCATCGCCGCGCCGCTGCTCTATTATGTGCAGCCGAACCGGCGCTCGATCGCTCCGGCGCGCGAGGCGGCGAGGGCGGGCGCCGAGCGCGTGCCTTGACCCGATCCCCGAGCGCGGCCGCGATACGCAACCACGATGGACCTGACTCCGATTGTTCCGGCCGGCCGGCAGGTCATCGAACGGTATGCGGCGGCGGGTTTCCGGGTCAGCGGGGTGGTCTATAACGGCGCGATCCTGGTGTTCCCGGAGCGCACGATCGCCTGGGCGCCTGCCAGCGTCGCCGCGATCACGACCGAAAGCCTGGCCCCGGTTTTGGCGCATGGCGGCGTTCAGATCCTGCTGCTCGGTTGCGGGCGCCGATTTGGCGCGATTGCCCCGGCATTGCGGAGTGCGCTGAAGGCCGCCGGCATCGTCATCGAGCCGATGGATACCGGCGCCGCCTGCCGTACGTACAACGTGCTGCTGGCGGAGGACCGCCGCGTCGCGGCGGCGCTGTTGCCGCCGGTTTAGTTAGCCGCGCCTGCGAAATTTCGGGCGCGCCAAGCGCCTCCGGTTCGCACCGGCACGGCCGTTGCACGTGCTGCGGCGGAGGAGACGAGGGATCGATAGAGCAGTTTTCGGCATCGGCCACAATGGCGGGCCGGCGCTCGATCCGGGAGCCGGCTGGCGGCATTTCTGCTGGAAAAAGGCCCACGCCGCGGCGTGGAAAACGCCGCCTCGCGAGATCGCGCTGGCACGCCTCGCCCGCGCCGAAGCGCTCGGCATGACCTATCGCGAGTACACCGCCGTGCTGCTCGACAAGGGCGTCCATCTCTAAATCAGCGCCCCTGAACGGCCGCGGCGGCCGGCGAAGCGGGGGCACGGCGATGCGCACCTCACGGGCATTGCAGCGAAATGGGCCTTCCCTGGCGAACCAGACCTGACCCAAAGTACCCGCTCCCGTCATCCCGGCGAAAGCCGGGATCCATGGTGCAACCTGCCGAACGGCGGAAGAATGGGTCCCGGCTTGCGCCGGGACGACGGAATTCGGGCCCCAAATGGTGGATTGGTATCGTCAGCGAGCCTTCGACAAGTTCTGCGCGACGAAGTCCCAGTTGATCAGATGGTCGAGGAAGGCCTGCAGAAAATCGGGCCGGCGGTTCTGGTAATCGAGATAGTAGGCGTGTTCCCAGACATCGCAGGTCAACAGCGCCGTCTGTCCTTCGGCCAGCGGGTTCACCGCGTTCGCGGTTTTGGTGATCTTGACCTGGCCCTTGTCGGCCACCAGCCAGGCCCAGCCGCTGCCGAACTGGCCGACCGCCGCTGCCTTGAAGTCGTCCTTGAACTTGTGCAGCCCGCCGACCTTCTCGATTGCCTGGGCAACATCGCCGCTCGGCTGTCCGCCGCCATTCGGCTTCATGCAGTTCCAGAAGAAGGTGTGGTTCCACACCTGAGCGGCATTGTTGAAGATGCCGGTCTTCGACTCGTCCTTGTAGCTCGCCTTGATCAGCTCCTCGAGGGATTGGTTCTCCTGCGGGGTGCCCTTGACAAGGTTGTTGAGGTTCGTGACGTAGGCCTGATGATGCTTGCCGTGATGGAAATCGAGCGTCTGGGCCGAGGTATGCGGTTCCAACGCGTTTTTCGGATAGGGCAACGGGGGCAGTTCGAACGCCATGGCAGCCTCGCCTCTCAGGATTTTCCCACTGCCGTGACATATGGGGTTCGCGGGGTCTTGTGAAGGGTGAAACGAACCGCGATCCCACCGCAGCCTTGGCAACGCACCGCGTTGCAAGCCTGGCGGCGCTGCTCCGAGACCGCGACCCCGGCCGCTATAGGACCGCGCTGTTCGCGCCGCCGCCCCGCCGCGAAGGGCTGTTCGCGCTGTACGCCTTCAACGACGAGATCGCGCGGGTGCGCGAGCGGGTGTCCGAGCCGATGCTCGGACAGATCCGGCTGCAATGGTGGCGCGAGGTCATCGACGCCGCCTATCGCGGCGCCCGGCCTCGCGCTCATGCCGTCGTCGCGCCGCTGACAGCTGCGATCCGCGAGTTCGCGCCCAGCCGCGCGTATTTCGAGACGCTGATCGACGCGCGCGAACGCGATCTCGACGACGCAGCGCCGGCGACCTTGGCGGCGCTGGAGGACTATGCCGAGGCAAGTTCGTCGCCCCTCGTCTGTTTGGCGCTGGAAGTTCTCGGCCAGCGCGGGCCCGAGGAAATGGAAGCGGCGCGCGAGGTCGGGATTGCGTATGGCTTGACCGGCTTGATGCGGGCGCTGCCGCGTCACGCCCGAACCGGCCGCCGCATGATCCCGGCCGATGTTGCCGCGCGGGCCGGGTTGGCGGAAGCGGATTGGGCCGGTGCCGGGACGCGCCGCGCGCTCGGCGGCGCAATCGCCGAAATCGCCGAAATCGCTCGCGCGCACCTCGACGCGGCGCGGCAGCGGTGTGGGATTCCGCGGCGCGCGGTGCCGGCATTGCTGCCCGCGGTCATCGCCGGGCGCGTGCTCGCGCGTCTGCAAAAAGCCGGGTACGACCCGTTCGCCCCCGCTCTCGCCAGCCCCGACCCGCTGTTGACCTGGCGTCTCGCCGCCGCCTTCGCACGCGGCCGGTTCTGACGAAAGGCTCGCCGGCAGGCGGTGCCCGGCCAGCCGAGCCAAATCGCAACAAATCCGCCCTGCGAGAACGACCTCGCTCGATGATCCGGACGGCGCGTCGCGCCTGCGCGTGCGGCGCTTGTCAAGGCCGCGGGCTTCATGGTTCGATCCGGAAGTAGCAGAGGGGCCACCGGGGAGCCGCAATGGCCGACACGATCATCGTCGATACCGCGACCCGCATCTTCCAGGATCTGTGCGAGGCCGACACGGTCAACGGCGCCGAAAAGGGCGAGTGGCCGGCGCCGCTATGGGATGCGCTCGCGGAAAACGGCCTGCCGCTGGCCTGGATCAGCGACGAATTCGGCGGGGCCGGCGCCGAGATTGCCGACGGTTTTGCGGTGTTGCGCGTGGCCGGCCGCTTCGCGGCGCCGGTACCGGTGGCCGAGACGCTGATCGCCGGCTGGTTGCTGGCGCAGGCCCGGATTTCGGCCCCGGCCGGCCCGATGACGTTAGCCCCGGTGCACGCCGACGGGCATATCGAACTGGGCGGGGACGGCCGCTTGCAGGGGCGCGCCCGACATGTCCCGTTCGCCCGCAACGCCGGCCACCTCGCGGTGCTGTGCCGGCGCGGCAGCGACCGCATGGTGGCGCTGGTTGCGGCCGGCACTATCCCGATGATTCACGGCACCAGCCTCGCCGGCGAGCCGCGCGACGAGGTGTCGTTCGACGGCGCCCTGGTGCAGGCCGCCGAGCCGGCGCCGTCCGGCGTGGACGAGGCGGCGTTGTCATTGCTCGGCGCCGCGGCGCGGACGCAGCAGATGGCGGGCGCGCTCGAACGCATCCTCGACCAGTCGGTGCAGTTCGCGCTCGACCGGGTGCAGTTCGGCCGGCCGATCGCCAAGTTCCAGGCGGTGCAGCACAATCTCGCGACCCTGGCGGGCGAGGTCGCCGCCGCCGGCGCCGCAGCCGATGCCGCGGCCGAGGCGATCGCGGCTCACGGGATCGCCGGCGACACGGTCGCCGGCGAGGTGGCGATCGCCAAGGTGCGGGTCGGCGAGGCGGCCGGCACCGGCGCCGCGATTGCGCATCAGGTGCATGGCGCGATGGGTTTCACCTACGAGCATTCGCTGCACCATGCGACCCGGCGGCTGTGGTCCTGGCGCGAGGAGTTCGGCAACGAGACGGTGTGGGCGACCCGGCTCGGCCATCTGGTCGCGGCGCAAGGCGCCGACCGGCTCTGGCATTTCATCACCGCCGGGTCATGACCAGGCTCGGTCGTCGTCCCCGCGAAAGCGGGGACCCGGGGCCCCAAGCACCCAGTGACTGCCCTGGGCCCCCGCTTTCGCGGGGGTGACGAGAAAAAATAGAAGGAAGCTGAAATGGCCTATAATTTCCACTTCGACCCGATCGAGCTGCCGCCCGAGGCCAAGGCGCTGCGCGAGCAGGTGCGCGCCTTTCTGCGCGCCGAGATCGAGGCTGGCACCTTCTCGCCTTACGGGGGCAAAGGCAGCTTTTCGAAGGCGTTCGCGCGCAAGGTCGGCGCCAAGGGATGGATCGGCATGACCTGGCCGAAGCAATATGGCGGCCAGGAACGCTCGCATCTCGAACGCTATGTCGTGACCGAGGAGATGCTGGCGCACCGCGCCCCGACGCGCTCATACTCGACCGCCGACCGGCAGAGCGGCCCGGTGATCCTGCGCTACGGTCAGGAAGAGGTGAAACAGAAGATCCTGCCGCGCATCGCTTCCGGCGAATTGTGCTTCTGCATCGGCCTCAGCGAACCGAATTCCGGCTCCGACGTGTTCGCCGCCTCGACCCGCGCGACCAGGACCGAGGGCGGCTGGCTGGTCAACGGGCGCAAGATCTGGACCAGCAACGCGCATAATTCCGACTACATGATTGGCCTGCTGCGCACCTCGCCGCCGACCAAGGAAAACCGCCGGCACGGGCTGACCCAGTTTCTGATCGACATGAAGACGCCCGGGATCACCACCCGGCCGATCGTCAACCTTACCGGCCAGCACGATTTCAACGAGGTCGTGTTCGATGATGCCTTCGTCCCCGATCTGCACCTGATCGGCGAGGTCGATATGGCCTGGAAGCAGGCGACCGACGAACTCGCCTACGAGCGCAGCGGCCCCGACCGCTGGATCGAAACTTTTCCGGCGCTGGTCGAGCTGGTGCGCACCGCCGGCGCCTCCCCCGACGACCGCCTGGCCGAAGGCATCGGCCGGCAGGTCGCGCATCTCGCAACCTTGCGGCGCATGTCCTTGTCGGTCGCGGGAATGCTGCAGGCCGGCAAGACGCCGGCCGTCGAGTCGGCCGTGGTCAAGGATCTCGGCACCAATTTCGAGCAGGCCTTGCCGGACAAGGTGCGCCTGCTGGCGCCGCAGACCGGCGATGCGACCCCTGACAGCAACGACGATCGTTTCGAGGAAGCCTTGCGCTTCACCACCCTGATCGCACCCAAGCTGACGATCCAGGGCGGCACACGCGAGGTATTGCGCGGCATCATCGCCCGCGGCCTCGGGCTGCGCTGACGTGCTGGTGAAGCAGCACCAAGTTGGGGACGTTTGTTTATATGTTGCTTTGCGCCGACGGCTCTTATTACGTCGGAACAACGCGTGACAGCTTGGACGGTCGTGTGGCGGAACATCAAAGCGGTGCCTTGGGCGGCTACACGGCCTCGCGGCGGCCAGTCGAGCTGGTTTTCTGGCAGGACTTCCAGAACGCGACTGATGCGATCGCTGCGGAACGTCAGATCAAGGGATGGCGTCGCGAAAAAAAAGAGGCACTGATCCGCGGTGACTATGCCCTGCTCCCGGAGCTTGCTCGACGCGCTGCAGGAGCAACGGTGCGTCCTTCGAGACGCGCCCTGCCGGGCGCTCCTCAGAGTCCGACTCGAAATGAATCAAGGTCGGTCAGGCTCTTGCGAGACGGCGGGTGAGGAGG
>Ga0213875_10000408_pt1 | contig 37771 bp, 45 predicted proteins | sample BarmaccomBMRX_R8_FD_160105 | JGI IMG/M metagenome (GOLD analysis project Ga0213875, IMG submission 160105) | Root-associated microbial communities from Barbacenia macrantha in rupestrian grasslands, the National Park of Serra do Cipo, Brazil - RX_R8 | ecosystem: Host-associated > Plants > Roots...
GCGCCGACGACGCCTTCCTCGCCGCCGAGGGTATGGCCAAGGGCGGAATGCAGCTCATCGACGCCGCGACCGCGGAAGGGCTTTATGGACGAATGGGCGCGGGGATCGAGGCGAGCGGTGGATCGGCGGCGAACACCGTCGCCGGGCTCGCCGCGCTCGGCCACCGCTGCGGCTTCATCGGACAGGTGGCGGACGATCAGCTCGGCGCCGTGTTCGGGCACGACATCCGGGCGCTCGGCGTGACGTTCGACGTCGCCCCGCGCGGCGGCACGGCGCCGACCGCGCGCTGCCTGATCCTCGTCACCGAGGATGGCCAGCGCACAATGAACACCTTCCTCGGCGCCTCGCAGTTTCTTCCCGAAGCGGCGCTCGACGCCGATCTCATCGCATCGGCCGCGATCCTCTATCTCGAGGGCTATCTCTGGGATCCCGAGGAGCCGCGCGCGGCGATGCGCAAGGCCATCGAGGTGGCGCGCGCCGCCGGCCGCCGCATCGCCTTCTCGCTCTCCGACGGATTTGTGATCGCGCGCCATGGCGGCGACTTCCATTCGCTGATCGGCGGCGGCTTGATCGACATCCTGTTCGCCAACGAGGCAGAGATCACCGCGCTCGCCGGAACGGACGATTTCGAGGCCGCGGTCGCCGCCGTCGCGCCGAAGGTGCCGCTGCTGGTTGTGACGCGCGGGGCGGACGGCGCGATCGCCGTGCAGGGAGCCACGCGCACCGAAGTTGGCGCCGAGCCGGTCGCCAAGGTGGTCGATACTACCGGCGCGGGCGATCTCTTCGCCGCCGGCTTCCTCGCCGGCCAGGCACAGGGCCGCGACGTGCGCGCCTCGCTGCGCATGGGTGCGATCGCTGCGGCGGAGGTCATCTCGCATTACGGCGCGCGGCCGGAGGCCGACCTCAAGGCGCTGGTCGCCGGCGCGCTGGGCTAAACACCACCCCGAGCAAAGCCAAGCAGAACCCGTTCGATTTGAGCGCTTCGACTGCCTACAGGGCAGGCGCTCCGGATGAACTTCGATCCAGCGGCGCGAGGTCGAAGGACGTGCCCAGGGGCGCTGCGCCTTGCGGCACGCACTTGGACATCGCTCAGTGCAAACGGGTTCGGGGCTTGAAGTTGGGAGAAGCTGGTGCTCGGTGCGGTCAGCTCCCGCTCGGGCTCATGATCACCTCGCCGGTCTCGAGCAGCGACTTTAGGTTCGAGAGGATGCGCGGCCAGCCGGTCGAGACCGCCGCGACGAACGGTGAATCCGGCCGGTCCATGCTGTGCGTGACGGTGAGCTTCGCGACATCGCCCTCGGCCTCGATCTCGAAGATGCAGCGCGAAAAGCCTTCCGCTTTCAATTCCTCGCGAAACTCGTTGCGCCAGCGGATCGCGAGGCGGCGCGGCGGATCGCTCTCGAGGATCTTGCCGGTATCGGCGATTCGCCCGTCGGCGAAGACGAGGCGCCACGGCGCGCCGGGCGTCCAGTCGCTCTCGGCGCGCACGCCCGACCAATAGCGAGCGGTGAAGTCGGGATTGGTGAGCGCCTGCCACAGCCGCTCGGGCGTGGTGCGGATATAAATGACGTAGGCGAAGCTGCTCTCATTCGGGCCGGTCATGCTCTTCTCCTTCGAGCGTGCGCTTGAGGTCGGCGAGCGCGTCGAGCTGCGGTCGCTGGAACTTGGCGATCCAGCGCTCGGCGATCGCGTGGATGGGAACGGGGTTGAGATGATGGAGCTTCTCGCGGCCGCGCCGCTCGGTCGCGACGAGGTTGGCCGCTTCGAGGATGGCGAGATGCTTGGTCACCGCCTGCCTGCTCATCGCCAGCCCCTCGCACAGCGCGCCGAGCGTCTGGCCGCCGCGGCGGTGGAGGCGATCGAGCAGCTCCCGCCGGCTCGCATCCGCCAGCGCGTGAAAGACCGCGTCCTCGTTCACCGGAGCATTATGCAACCACAAGGTTGCATGTCAAGCGGCACTTGTTTGGAGCCTAACCGTTCGCACTGAGCGCAGTCGAAGTGCGTGCCATGGGCAATGCGTCCAGAGCACGTCCTTCGACTGCGCTCAGGACGAGCGGGTCATAGTTTGATTAAGCGGGTTCAGGCCGCTGGTTCGGCGGACATGTCCGGATCGTCGTCGACCTCGATGACGCCGCGGGCGACGTTCGAGTGGCGGTAGCCGTAGACGTAGTAGAGGACGAGTCCGAGCAGCGTCCAGACGATGAACAGCATCTTGGACTGGTAGCCGAGGCTCAGGAACAGCACGATGCAGCCGATGATCGAGAGAGGCGCGACGACGAACAGCGCCGGCGTGCGGAACGGGCGATGCCGCGTCCTGTCGGTGAAGCGCAGGATCATCACCCCGAGCGAGACCGCGGCGAAGGCGAACAGCGTGCCGGAGTTCGAATAGTCGGCAAGCTGGCTGACCGGCAGGAAGGCGGCGGCGATTGCGGCGGCGATACCGGTGACGATCGTTACCACCCACGGTGTCCTGAAGCGCGGATGGACGGCGGCGAGGCTACCGGGAAGGAGCCCGTCGCGCGCCATCACGAAGAAGACTCGGGTCTGGCCGTACATCATCAGCAGCACCACGGACGGAAGCGCGATCGTCGCGGCGAGGCCCACGAGATTGCCGAGCGCCGGGCTGGATACCTGGCGCAGCACATAGGCGAGTGCTTCCTTCGAGCAGACCAGCGGCGCGCCCGCGCTGTGGCAGGCGGCGCTGGCGTAGAGTTCGGGCGAGCCCTCGACAAAATATTTGCCGGTCGCCGGATCGATCAGCGGCTGCGCGCCGAACGAGCCGATCGCGCTGCCGGCGACGAGCAGATAGAAGATCGTGCAGATGAGCAGCGACGCGATCAGGCCGATCGGTACGTTGCGCTGCGGATCGCGGGTCTCCTCCGCTGCGGTCGAGACCGCATCGAAGCCGACATAGGCGAAGAAGATCGAGGCGGCGGCGCCGAGCACGCCGGTGCCGGCGCTGCTCAGCGGATTGCCCCAGCCGCGCGGCACGAACGGCGTGAAATGTTCGCTATGGCCGAGCGCGAGCGGCAGCGTCACGACGACGAACAGCGTCAGCGCCGAGATCTTGATCGCAACGAGTACGGCGTTGACGGTCGCGCTCTCCTTGGTGCCGATCACCAGCAGCCAGGTGACGAAGGCGACGATCAGCACCGCCGGCAGGTTGAAGATGCCGCCGACCTCGCCGCCTTCGAGGAAGCCGCCGACCGAAATCTTGGGGCCGACGGTGATCGCATGGGGCAGGTGCAGGCCAAGCGAATCGAGCAGGCCTATGATGTGGCCCGACCAGCCGACCGCGACCGCGCTCGCGCCGAGCGCATATTCGAGGATCAGCGCCCAGCCGACCAGCCACGCGACGAGCTCGCCCATCACCGCATAGCTGTACGTATAGGCCGAGCCCGCGACCGGAACCATCGAGGCGAGCTCGGAATAGCACAGCGCCGCCACCGCGCAGACGAAGCCCGCGACCATGAACGACACCATCATGCCGGGGCCGGCCTTCTGCGCGGCGGTGGCAGTCAGCACGAAGATGCCGGTGCCGATCACCGCGCCGATGCCGAGCATCGTCAGCTGGAAGGCGCCGAGCGAGCGGTGGAGCGACTTCTTCTCGGCGGTCGCGAGGATCGCGTCGAGAGGCTTCACGCGCCCGAAGATCATGCAAGTCTCCCCACCGGGAAGGCGCGCGCCCTCCACTGTACCCGAGGGTCAGCCTATCGGGTAATCGGAGCGGCGCAATACATGATCATCCTCGCTGCATCGCAGGGGAGGAGGACCATCCGCAGGATGGTGGAGGGGTTTCTCAGGTTGCGCATTTCCCTCCACCGCTCTTTGAGCGATCCCCCCTCCCCAAGCGAGCTTGGGAGGGTGAGCAGCCTTACCCCTTCCGGATCAGCGGGCGGCGCGAGGGGGGAGCAGGCGAGGCGGGCGAGGGCAGCGGCGCAGCGGCGGTCTCGGGCTTCGGCGGCGGCGCCTTCGGTCGCTCGGCTTTTTCCTCAAGCCCGGATTTGCCCTCGCGGCGATCGAGCTCGGCGAGCACGTCCTCGAACGGCACGCCGGTCGCCGACAGCAGCACCATGAGGTGGAAGAGCAGATCGGCGGCTTCGGACGCGATCGACTGGACGCTGCCGTCCATCGCCGCGATCACCGTCTCGAACGCTTCCTCGCCGAGCTTCTGCGCGATCCGCGGCAGGCCCTTGGTGAACAAGGCGGCGACATAGGAGGCGGCGGGATCGGCGTCGCGGCGCGCGGCGATCGTCGCTTCGAGGCGGGCGAGGGTATCGGGCATGCCTGCCGAGTAAGGCGCAGAGCGCTCGAAAGGTCAACCGGGCGACGCTTGCCGGTCTCTCCATAGCGTCATCGCATCCGGGGTCGACAACCGGCTATGCGCGAGACCTTCCGGACCGAGCGGCAAGCTCGATCCTTCGTTCCAAGCGAACGCTGGCGTTCAGTCGGGCCGGGAGTCGTCGGATTTGCTGCCGCGCCGGCCGAGCAGCACACCGATCACGCCGGCGCCGAGCAGCGCGAGATCGGCGGCTACGGGCGCTCCGGGGACGCTCTGGGCGGAGGCGGGAGCGGCGAGGGCGAACGCCGCGAGCGCGGCGCCGGCGAGGCGAAGAAAGGTCAAGGTCTGTTCCCCGGCAGTCTGCGGAGGAAGACGCAAGTCCCTTGCCAGATTCAGAAAATCGCGAACGCGGGCGGCTTGGCTGGTTAATGCCGGTTAGCGCGACACGGTTAATGTAAGCGGCGCCGACGTTAACCCTCGCGGACCGGGAGCCCCGCCGCTGCCAGCGCCGCATGCGCGTCCGCGACGCTGTGCTGCCCGAAATGGAAGATCGAGGCGGCGAGCACCGCGCTGGCATGGCCTTGCGTCACGCCGGCGACGAGATGGTCAAGGTTGCCGACGCCGCCGCTCGCGATCACCGGCACCGAAACGGCATCGGCGATGGCGCGGGTCAGCGGGAGATCATAGCCGTCGCGGGTGCCGTCGCGGTCCATCGAAGTGACGAGCAGCTCGCCGACGCCGCGCGAGGCGAGCTCGCGGGCATGCGCGACGGCGTCGATACCCGTCGCCTTGCGGCCGCCATGGGTGAAGATCTCCCAACGACCGGGGCCGACGCCGCGTGCGTCGATCGCGCCGACGACGCACTGGCTCCCGAACCGCTCGGCGATGTCGGCGACCAGCGCGGGCCGCGCCACCGCCGCCGAATTGACCGCGACCTTGTCGGCGCCGGCGAGCAGCAATGCGCGCGCGTCATCCGCCGAACGCACGCCGCCGCCGACGGTGAGCGGCATGAAGCAGACCGCGGCCGTCCGCGCGACGACGTCGAGGATGGTGCCGCGCGCCTCGTGGCTGGCGGTGATGTCGAGGAAGCAGAGCTCGTCGGCGCCGGCGGCGTCGTAGACGCGCGCCTGCGCGACCGGATCGCCGGCGTCGGCCAGATCCACGAAGTTGACGCCCTTGACCACGCGACCGCCGGCGACGTCGAGGCAGGGGATGACGCGCGTGCGGACGGTCATGCTGAGACGACTTGAACAGGAAACCCGTTCGTCCTGAGCGAAGTCGAAGGACGTGACACAAGCGTCCTGCTCGCAGCACGCACTTCGACTTCGCTCAGTGCGAACGGATCCGGTGTGGGACGGGTGTTCATCCCCGCGCCGCCCGGATCGCGTCGGCGAGATCGAGCCGCCCGTCATAGAGCGCGCGGCCGGTGATGACGCCTTCGATGCGGCCGGGCGCGATGCCGGCATTGGCGGCGACGAGCGCCTCGATGTCGGCGATACCGGCGACGCCGCCGCTGGCGATCACCGGGATCGCGGTCTCGTGCGCGAGCGCCTGCGTCGCGGGCACGTTGCAGCCCTTGAGCAGACCGTCGCGGCCGACGTCGGTAAACAGCAGTGCGGCGACGCCGGTATCTTCGAAACGCAAGGCGAGCTCGGTCACCCGCACCTCGGACTGATCCGCCCAGCCCTTGGTCGCGACATAGCCGTCTCGTGCGTCGACCGCGACGACGATGCGGTTGGGGAAGTCGCGCGCCGCCTCGCGCACCAGCGCCGGGTCATCGAGCGCGGCGGTGCCGATCACGACGCGCGCGACGCCGAGCGCCAGCCAGCGCTCGATCGCGGCGCGATCGCGGATGCCGCCGCCGAGCTGGACGCGGCCGGGAAAGGCGCGGACGATATGCTCGACCGCCTGCGCGTTGACCGCCTTGCCCGCAAAGGCGCCGTCGAGATCGACGACGTGGAGATGATCGGCCCCTGCTTCGGCAAACCGGCGCGCCTGTGCGGCGGGATCGTCGCCGTAGATGGTGGCGCGATCCATATCGCCCTCGGCGAGGCGGACGACCTGGCCTGCCTTGAGATCGATGGCGGGGAAGATGATGAACGGCTGAGAGGTCATTGAATCAGATCATTCCGTTCGTTTCGAGCGGAGGGTCGAGCCTGCCGAGACCCCTAGTCGAGAAGGTGCTTGCGGAGCCGGTTCTCGACAAGCTCGAACCGAACGGAGCGCAAAAGCTCACGGCCGCCATTCGAGGAACCTCGCCAGGAACGCCAGCCCATAAGCCTGGCTCTTCTCGGGGTGGAACTGGACGCCGACCAGGTTGTCGCGGCCGACCGCCGCGGTAACCGCACCGCCATGATCGGTCGCGGCGACGGTATCGGCGGCATCGGCGGGGTCGAACGCATAGCTGTGCAGGAAATAGGCCTCGCCGCGCGCGATCAGCGGATGCTCGCGCGCCGGCGTCACGTCGTTCCAGCCCATGTGCGGCACCTTGAGCGCCGGATCGGCGGGGGCGAGGCGGCGGACGCTGCCAGCGATCCAGCCGAGGCCGGGATGGCGGCCATGCTCCTCGCCCGCATCCGCCATCAGCTGCATGCCGATGCAGATTCCCAGGAACGGTACGCCGCCGCCGATCACGCGCTCGTGCAGCGCCGGGACCATGCCGGGGATTGCCGACAACGCGTTCATGCAGGCCGCGAAGGCGCCGACGCCGGGCAGCACGATGCGATCGGCGCCGCGCACGGCCTCCGGATCGGCGGTGACCTGCACGCCTTCGCCGCCGGCGGCCTGCAGCGCGTTGTGAACCGAGCGGAGATTGCCGGCGCCATAGTCGATGAGCGCGAGCATCAGGCCATGTCCGCCACAAAGGACCCTTTCGTCCCGAGCCCATCGAACGACGTGTCGCGAGCGCAGCGCTGGCCGCACGTGCTTCGACTTCGCTCGGCACGAACGGATTTGGAGAGAGTGATCACTGGCCGCCCAGTGTGCCCTTGGTCGAGGGAACGCTGTCGGCCTTGCGCGGGTCGATCTCGATCGCGGCGCGCAGCGCACGAGCGAGCGCCTTGAACGCGCTTTCGACGATGTGATGGTTGTTGCGCCCATGGAGCGTCTCGACATGGAGCGTGATCCCGGCCGCCTGCGCGAAGCTGTGGAACCAGTGCTCGATCAGCTCGGTATCGAGCTCGCCCAGCCGGGGGACGCTGAAGCTCACCTTCCACACGAGATAAGGGCGCCCCGAAATGTCGAGCGCGACGCGGGTCAGCGTCTCGTCCATCGGCGCATAGGCGTGGCCGAAGCGGGTGATCCCCTTGCGATCGCCGAGCGCCTTGGTGAACGCCTCGCCGAGCGCGATCGCGCTATCCTCGACGCTGTGGTGGGGATCGATGTGGAGATCGCCGTCGACCTGCAAGTCAATGTCGATCAGCGAATGGCGCGAAAGCTGCTCGATCATATGATCGAGGAAGCCGATGCCGGTCGCGACGCGATAGCGGCCCTCGCCGTCAAGATTGAGCCCGGCGGCGATCTTCGTCTCGCTGGTATCGCGGCGGATCGAGGCGGTGCGCATCGCGCAGCCCTATAGCGGCGTCGCGCTGCGGCGCAACGCGGAGCCTTCGCGATCTGGTGGCGCCGATATGCCGCGGATGCCGCATCCGTTCGCATCGGCCAAAGACTTCCCCGAACGCGCTTGACCCGAATTTCCCCAGCGCCCACAGCTAGCCGCATGAGCGACGCGAGCGCCGACAGCCTGATTCCGTATGACGAGATCGTGCAGGAGGCGCTGCGCGCCGTTGTCGGCCGCGTGCTCGGCGAGGTCGAGCGCGGCGGCGTGCTGCCGGGCAACCATCATTTCTACATCACTTTCAAGACAGGCGCCGCCGGCGTCGACATCCCCGCGCACCTGATCCAGCGCTTCCCTGACGAGATGACCATCGTCATCCAGAACCGCTTCTGGGACCTCAAGGTCGAGGAGGAGCAGTTCTCGGTCGGACTGTCGTTCAACCAGGTGCCGGCCAAGCTGGTGATCCCGTTCGCTGCGGTGACCGGCTTCGTCGATCCAGCGGTCAACTTTGCGCTGCAGTTCCAGGCCCAGGCCGAGGAGGGTGAGCCCGAGAGCACCAACACTGCCGGCAACGATGCGCCCGCCGCGGTTTCGGTCGAGGATGGATCGAACGTCGTTTCCGTGGATTTCACGCGGAAGAAGTGACGCGGCGAACGGTTGCGTCATCCCGGACTCGATCCGGGATCTCGTGCCACGGGAGCGCGCTCCCCAGGATCAGGAGATCCCAGCTTCCGCTGGGATGACGGTTGATGACCGCAACCCGCACCGAGACCGACAGCTTCGGGCCCATCGATGTTCCCGCCGACGCCTATTGGGGCGCGCAGACGCAGCGATCGATCGAGAATTTCCCGTTCGGACCAAGCGAGCGCATGCCGATCGGCATCGTCCATGCGCTCGCCTTGGTAAAGCAGGCGGCGGCGCGGGTGAATCGGCGGCACGGGCTCGCCGCCGATCTCGCGGATGCTATCGAGGCGGCTGCCGCTGCGGTCGCGGCGGGACAGCATGACGACCAGTTCCCCCTCGTCATCTGGCAGACCGGCTCGGGCACGCAGTCCAACATGAACGTCAACGAGGTGATCGCCGGGATCGCCAACGAGGCGCTGACGGGGAAGCGGGGTGGCAAGGCCCCCGTCCACCCCAACGATCATGTCAACATGAGCCAGTCGTCCAACGACAGCTTCCCGACCGCGATGCACGTCGCCGCGGCGCTCGCGACCAGGCGGCGCCTGTTGCCGGCGCTGGCGCGCATGGAAGCGGCGCTGCTCGCCAAGGCGAAAGCATGGGGCGAGATCGTCAAGATTGGCCGTACGCACCTCCAGGACGCGACGCCGCTGACGCTCGGCGATGAATTCTCCGGCTATTATGCGCAGATCCGCCACAATCGCACTCGCATAGAGGTGATGGCGGAGCGCGGACTGGCTGAACTCGCGCAGGGCGGCACCGCGGTCGGCACCGGTCTGAACGCGCCCAAGGGCTTTGGCGAAGCCTTCGCGGCGGAGATGACCGAGCTTGCGGGTAGGCCGTTCGAGACCGCATCGAACAAGTTCGAGGCGCTGGCGAGCCATGACGCGCTGGTCGATTTCTCGGGCCGCCTCAACACGCTTGCGGTATCGCTTTCCAAGATCGCCAACGACATCCGCCTGCTCGGCTCGGGGCCGCGCTGCGGGCTCGGGGAGCTGCACCTGCCCGAGAACGAGCCGGGCAGCTCGATCATGCCCGGCAAGGTCAATCCCACCCAATGCGAGATGCTGACGATGGTCGCCGCGCAGGTGATGGGCAATCACGTCGCGATTACCGTGGGCGGGCTGCAGGGCCATCTCGAGCTCAACGTGTTCAAGCCGCTGATCGGCGCCAACGTGCTGCGCTCGATCGATCTGTTGGTGACCGCTATGGAGAGCTTCACCGAACGCGCTCTCGATGGCCTCGAGCCCGATAGCGCGCGCATCGCCGAGCTGCTCGATCGCTCGCTGATGCTGGTCACCGCGCTCGCGCCCGAGATCGGCTACGACAACGCCGCCAAGATCGCCAAGCATGCGCATGCCGAGGGGCTGACGCTGCGCGAGGCCGGGCTGGCGCTGGGCCTGATCGACGCGGCGACGTTCGATCGGGTGGTGAGGCCCGAGGCGATGTTGGAGCGGTGACCTGCTTCCCCTCCCTGGAAGTGAGGGGATCGAGGGGTGGGTAGACGCTAGGCGAGTGCATCGCGTGGGACGACCCACCCCCAACCCCTCCCTTTCAGGGAGGGGAGCTAACCCGCCATCTCCTTGAGCTTCAGCACCGTGTTCCAGTTCCGCTGCGTCGTCGTCGTGCCCACGAGCCGGTCGAGCAGCGCCGGCGTCAGCTTAGATTGGCCGGCGCCTTCGGGGTAGTGGATCGCGAGCGCGTCTGCGAAGACGGCGATGCGCTCGCCATTTTGCGCGCGTTCGGCGAGTGCATCCGCGGCGCCGGCGGAGGGCTTGGCCTTGGCGAGGAGCAGGAAGGTGCGGCTGGGCTCGTCCTTCGCCTCCGCCGCCATCGGAAAGGCGTCGATATAGCCTGCCCATTGCTTCGCGGTGCGCGCGATCGCCTCGATCGGCGCGCCCGCGTGCTTTTCGAGGATCGCCTCGACTGCCGCCTCGATCTTGGCCGCGCTCGTCCCGGCGCAGACGATGTTGCCGCTCTGGATGTAGGTCGCGACCTCCGCGAGGCCGCCTTCTTCCAGCGCGGCACGCAGGTCCGCCATTGGCAGCTTGCGGTTGCCGCCGACGTTGACACCGCGCAGCAGGGTGACGATCCGGCCCACGCGCTGGACATTGACGCGCGCGCGGCTCCCGACGCAAGAGCGGCCATGACCGAGACCGGCCGCCGCCCCTCCCACCCGATCGAGCTCGAGCGGCGCGGGCTCCTCTTCGTGCTCTCCTCGCCGTCGGGCGCGGGCAAGTCGACGATCGCGCGGATGCTGCTCGAGGCCGACGGCCAGATCGAGATGTCCGTCTCGGCGACGACGCGGCCGATGCGTCCCGGCGAGACCGATGGCGCCGACTATCACTTCGTCGACGTTCCCCGCTTCAAGGAGATGGTGGCGGCAGGCGATTTCCTCGAATGGGCGCATGTCTTCGATCATCGCTACGGCACGCCGCGCGCCCCGGTGGAGGCGCTGCTCGCCGCCGGCCGCGACGTGCTGTTCGACATCGACTGGCAGGGCGCGCAGCAGCTCTACCAACAGGCCGGCGGCGACGTCGTGCGCGTCTTCATCCTGCCGCCGTCGGTGGACGAGCTCGAGCGGCGACTGCGCACGCGCGGCACCGACGACGCGCAGGTTGTCGCCGCGCGGATGGCGCGCGCGGCCTCAGAGATCAGCCATTGGGACGGCTACGACTATGTGCTCGTCAACGACGATGTCGAGCGCTGCTTCGCGCAGGTCCGCCTGATCCTGCGAGCCGAGCGCTTGAAGCGCAGCCGTCAGATCGGGCTGATCGGCTTCACGCGGAAGCTGATGTCTCCGCCGGCCATGTAGTCTCCCCTCCCTGGAAGGGAGGGGCTGGGGGTGGGTAGGAGGCTGGTGAAGCGCTCCGCTTCAATGCAACCCACCCGAAACCCCTCCCTTCCAGGGAGGGGCTTAACAGGGCGGCCTTCGCCGGTATGACGAATTGGTTTAGGCTGGCCGGAAACAAGGGAGACCGGCGATGATCCGTGTCCTGATCGGCAGCATCCTAGGCGGGCTCGCCCAGTTCTTCGTCGGCTTCCTGTTCTGGGGAACGCCGCTCTCGAGGCTCGCCTTCACGGTCGCGCCGGACGCCGCCAACGCCGCGGTGCAGACCGCGCTCGCGCAGAACCTCACGGCCACGGGCACCGGCAGTTACTACGTTCCGTGGCCCGATACCGCGCAGGGCACGATCCTGCACGGGCGCGGACCGGTCGCGATGATCTTCTTCAACACCGGCGGCTTTCCGGCGATGTCCACCGGATCGCTGATCGCCGGCCTGATCATCTCGATCGCCTCTATGCTGCTGCTCGGGCTCGGCTTTCACGCAATCGGCGGGCGCGTCACCGACTTCGCGACGCGGGCCAGAATCGTCGTGCTCGTGAGCGTCGCGACGGTGCTCTACTTCACGATCGGGATGCCGGTGTTCAACTATTACATGCCGTCGGGCTACTGGATCTATCTGGCGATCTCGCAGCTGGCCGGCTTCGTCGTCGGCGGGCTGGTGTTGGCGCGCTGGTTCCTGCCGGGCGAGCCGCGCAAGCTCTAGCGGTCTTTGACGCGGCCGCTCCCGTCGAGTCCGCAGCGATCGAGCATCTCCGTTACGGCGCCTTCGCCGTCCGCATAGGTGAACGTCGCATCACGCGGCAGCCCGCGATGGTCGATCACGCGGACGTAAAGCTTGGTGCTCGCGCGCAGCGCGGCGACGAAGCGTGGCGTATCGGCTGCCTCGAAGATGACGTCGGTCCGCTTCGCGTCGCCGCGCGTGGACAGCGGCGGCGCGCTGTCGAAGCGGTAATCGATCCGCGTTCCGCCGGTGAACGGACCGGCATGGGTGACGCCGATGAAGTTGTCGAAGATCACGAGCACGAGCAGGCGGTGCGTGCGCTCGGGCGCGCATCCCACCGTGAAGCCACCGCCATGATCGCTGAAACCGGCGGTGAAGCGCGGCTGGTCCGTAAGCGCATCCTGGGTGGCGCCGAAGTGCAGATTTCCCGACAGAACGAGTTGCAGGCTCAGCAGGGCGGCGGCGAACATGATCCTTTTCTCGAACGGCGCGCGACCACGCGTCAAGCGTCGTTCAGTCCAGAAGCGCCAGGAAGTGGGCGGCCGCCTCGAAATCCCGGCGCCGCGCGTCGCGCGCCTGCGTCGCGAGGCTGTCTTCGCCCCATTGTTCTTCCTGCCAGAGCTCGTCGAGCATCGCCGCCTGCCATGCGCCATCGAGCGTGACCGCGCCCTCGGCGAGCGCGAGCGCGATCACCAGCGAGCCGGATATGGTGACCAGCGGCGAGAATGCGGCGAGCGCGAAGGGAGCGCGCGCCGCGAGCGCCTCGCCCAGCCGCGTCAGCGTCGCCTTGGGCTGGGCGCGATGGACGATGCCGTTCGCGAGTTCGAAATGCACATCGTATCGCGTCCGCGCCCAATTGAGCAGCGGGTCCCAGCGCTCGGCCTGGCGCGCGACCAACGCGGCGGGATGATCGGCGCGGTAATAGAGCAGGTCGCTTTCGGCATAGGCGGCGAGGCCGGCGCCGAATGTGACGGGATCGGGCGCGACGCGATCGATCGCGGCGTTGGCGAGGCCGGTGAGCGGCATCGCGCGTGGGTCGATCTCGTCACCCTGTGCGCGCCATTCCTCGGCCACCGCATCGGCGAGCGCGGTCGTCGGCAGCGCGAGCGGCGCGCGTGCCGGCGTCTTCACGGCGCGGCCGTCGAGCAGGATGCCGCCATCGTCGCCGGCCGCAACGTCCTTGTAGAAGCGCTTCATCGCAAAACACCGTCGATCGTACCGCCGCGCACCGCATCGGCCTCGCGCGTGCGGCCCTGTGTCGCCAATGCCTCGGCGAGCGCGTCGCGATCCGCGTCCGATTTGTTCTGCCCCAGCTTAAGCGTGCCGCGCCAGGCATCGGGGATGAGCTCGAAGCAGCGGATCGCCTTCAGCATCGCGGCGAACCGCCCCGGCGTCATCTTGTCGCGCCTCCAGGCCGGCTTCGGCGGGAGCGCTGCCTCGAACGTCGCGCTCAGCGCGTCGAGCTGCTCCACCAGCGCCGCCTCGTCGAGCGCGCGCACCGCGCCTTCGATCTCGACGGCGACATAGTTCCACGTCGGCACCTGGTCGGGCGATCGATACCAGTCCGGGCTGATGTAGCCATCGATATCGCTGACGCTCAGGATCGCGCGCATGCCTTCGAGGCGATCGGCGACGCGGTTGCTACGCGCGAGATGGAAGTGGATCGTGCCCCGCTCCGTAACGGTTAGCGGAGCGTGCGCGACCATCGGCCCGTCGATGCAGATATGCGCGAAGCCGCGCCGCGCGACGAAGGTCCGCATCGCGGCCTCGTCCATCCAGGCGAAGCGCGGATTGGGATGCATCAGCCGCGGCCGCGCGTGCCCGAACGGCCTCGCCGCTCGCCGCGCCGGGCCTTGCGGCGATCCTTGGCGGCGGCGGTGGCGGCGCGCTTCTTGGCCTCGGGCGTGGCGCGCTTCGGCTCGTCGAGCGGCAGCGCGTCGCCCGCTTCCTCGTCGAAGCCGAGATCGCTCAGGCTCTCGGCGAAATGGTGCGGCAGGTCGGCGCGGACGTCGAGCGGGCTGCCGTCGGGATGGTCGATCTTCAGCCGGCGCGCGTGCAGATGCAGCTTGCGACTGATCGTGCCGGAGAGGAACGCGTCCTGCCCGCCATATTTGCCGTCGCCGACGATCGGATGGCCGATCGCGGCGAGGTGGACGCGAAGCTGGTGGGTGCGGCCGGTATAAGGCTGGAGCTCGAGCCAGGCGGTGCGGTTGCCGGCGCGCTCGATCAGGCGATAGCGCGTGCGGGCCGGCTGGCCCTCTTTCTCGTCGACATGCATCTTCTCGCCGCCGGTGCCGGGCTGCTTGGCGAGCGGCAGGTCGATCATGCCGTCCTCGATCGACGGCACGCCGACGACGAGTGCCCAATAGACTTTCCGCGCGGCACGGCCCGAGAAGCTCTTCGAGAAAAAGGCGGCGGCGCGGGCCGATCGGGCGAGCAGCAACGCGCCCGAGGTGTCCTTGTCGAGCCGGTGGACGAGCTTGGGGCGGTTCTCCGCCTCGAAGGTGAGCGCGTCGAGCAGGCCGTCGAGATGGCGCTCGGTCTTGGTGCCGCCCTGCGTCGCGAGGCCGGGCGGCTTGTTGACGACGATCGCATCACGGTCGCGGTGGATGACGAGGCTCTGCGCGAACTCGGTATCCTCCGGCGAGAGCGGTTTGCGCGGGCGCTGGCCGCGCGCCGGCGCGTCTGCCTCGAGCGCCGGAACGCGGATCGTCTGCCCCGCCGCGATGCGCGCGCCCGGCGTGGTACGTTCGCCGTCGAGCCGGAGCAGGCCGGTGCGTGCCCAGCGCTCGACCAGCGCGTGCGCGGTGCCGGGCTGGTGACGCTTGAACCAGCGATCGAGCCGGATGCCGTCGTCGTCCGTGCCGACGATATGATCGCCGGCGCTCATGCGGTCGCGCGCACCAGCAGCACGCCCAGGAAAAGGGTGAGGATCGAGCCCGCCGCCGACGAGATCGCATAGCAGAGCGCCATGACGTTATCGCCGCGTACCAGCATGTTGTAGGCCTCGAGACTGAACGACGAGAAGGTGGTGAAGCCGCCGAGCACGCCGACGCCGAGGAAGAGGCGCAGCGGCTCGCCCTCGGCCGGCGTGAAGCGTGCGAGCGTGCCGGCGAGCACGCCCATCAGGAAGCCGCCGACGAGATTGATGATCCACGTTCCCCACGGAAAGCCCGGACCCAACAAGGCGAGCGCGACGCGGCCGACGTGAAAGCGAAAGCCAGCGCCGATCGCGCCGCCGAGCATGACGATGAAAAGCGGTGGCATGGCGCGGCCTTAAGGGCTGGCTGCGGTCGCGGCAACGGCTCGGTCGCGCCAGGTGCGCGTCAGCGGCGGCGCATCGCCCAGGCGAGCAGGCGCATCAGCAGCGGTGCTGAACCGCAATGGCGGAAGGCGGTCTGCGTGGACATGCCGTCAAGGTAGCAGATCGGCATCTCGGGGCAATGACGACTGGGTTACAATTTGGCGAAATTGTGGCACAGTTCGCCGCCCTTCCGCCACATTGTGGGCATCAGGCAACCGGCGGCGGCGCGCTTCGTTCAACCTGCATCAAGACGTCTGGAGGAGGTGACGACATGCCGCGCGCGAAGGATTTTCTCGAGCCCGACGAGGTGCAGGAACCCTCCATTAGCGAGGAAAACCCGCCGCTGACTCCGATCGGTAGCGACAAGGATTGGCACGAGACGCTCGACGCGGGCCATGAACAGGGCCCGACCTCGACGCACGAAAATAAGGGTTGGCGGTCGATCAAGCCGTTCTGAACTTTTTTGGTTCGAGGGCTGGGGTTGGCACTGCGGGTCGAGCACTCGGGACGCATCGGCGTCGCTCGTTTCTTGAAATGGTTCGACTGGCTGATCTGCCAACATCCGTTCGCACTGAGCGAAGTCGAAGGGCGGCCGTAGCGGACGGGCTTCGACAGCGCTCAGTGCGAAAGGATGATGCCGATCGAGATCAGTCGAATAGTGCTGGAGCTTTCGAAGCAAACGCTTCGGGGGGCCTTCCTATTTCGTTTCCGCGAGCGCCTCATCCTCGCTGAGCGGCTCGACATCGTGGCCGGATGCGATCTGATCGTAGAGGTCCGCCTGTCGCGCGCGAAGCTCCTCGCCGATCGCATCGAGATCGATCTTGCCCTTCTCATGGGCCTCGATCATCTCGGCGAAGAGCTCCTCGTCCTCCTCGTCGATGTGATGGATGGTCTGTTCGCCTAGGACGTGGACCTTCGACTTGAACAGCTCCTCGGAGCCGTCCATCGCGTCGATCTCGGCCATCAGCTGCTTGCCGGCCTCGTGCTCGACGATGCCTTCGTCGACCTCGTCCGCATCGCCGACCTGCTTGCCGACCGGGTAGAGGATCTCCTCCTCGATCGTCATGTGGACGGTCAGGCGCAGGCTCAGTTCACGTGCGACTTCAACCAGTTCGTCGCCTTCGGCGTCGTTGGCTTGGTCGAACAGCTCGCGAAACTTGTGATGCTCTTCCTTCAGCAACGCGATCGCCTTGGGATCGTCATCCTTGATCCGATGATCGCCTTCGCCGTTGCGCTTGGCATAGTCGCTCATTGCCCGATTACTCCCTGCGGGGGTTCGGGCGGTCAACGGGCGGGCAGGTTCGCCGTTCCTTGCGGCTCGCCGCCTTTCGCGCCTGTGCCTTTCGCCGCTTCGAGCGCGCTCGCCATCGTCTGGTCGTTCTGCTCGCCGCCGGCGGACCAGGCGAGCGTGATCGACATGCGACGGTTGCGGGGATCGTAGATGTCGTCGGCCACGTAAGGTTCGCGATCGGCGACGCCCTCGATCCGCGCGAAACGCTTGGCGTCGACGCCCTTTTCGCCGAGCAGCCGCCGCGTCGCCTCGGCGCGATCGGAGGAGAGCGTCCAATTATTGACGTCGCGGCCGGCGGCGTAGGGCAAGCCGTCGGTGTGGCCGCAGATGATCACGTCGTTGGGAATCGTCGCGATCACCTGCGCGACCTGATCGACGAGCGCGGCGGCCTGCGGCGTGAGGTCGGCGGTGCCGATCTTGAACATCGAGAAGTCCGCCTGGTCGACGAGATCGATGCGAAGGCCCTCGCGCGTCTCCGAAAAGCGCACCATCGCGGCAAGACGGCGGAGCTGGGCCGTCGCCTTCATCTTTGCGGCGAGCTGCGCCTTCAGCTGCTGGAAGCGGGCATGATCGCGCGAGCGGATCGCGCCGGCGCCTTCCTTCTGGCCGCCGCTGGCGTCCTTCGGGATGGTGATGCTCTTGGTGCCGGTCTGCGAGGATTTATGGTTGTAATGCTCGTTGTCGACGATCGACTTGCCGCCGAACGCGCCGTTCGAGCCCGCCGATTTCTGGCGCATCTCGACCAGCGTCGGCGTGAAATAGTCGGCGATGCCCTTGCGCTGCTTCTCGGTGGTGGCGCCGAGGATCCAGAGCAGCAGGAAGAACGCCATCATCGCGGTCACGAAGTCGGCATAGGCGACCTTCCAGGCGCCGCCGTGATGGCCGCCATGGCCATCGGCGATGATCTTCTTGACGATGATGATCTTGGCGGGCTCGGGCTCGTTGCGCCCGGCACGGCGGGGAGGGGCTGCCATGACCTATGAGGCCTCTGACCGAGTCAGCGCATAACCAGCCGTTCGTGCTGAGCTTGTCGAAGCACTGTTCTTCCCTTCGGCGGCCGAGCAAGAAGGGCAGCCCTTCGACAGGCTCAGGGCGAACGGAAGGAAGTGAGGTAGGCCGGTCATCATCATGATCAGCGCCCGCGCATGCCGTCGAACACGTCGGCGAAGGCGGGCTGGAGGTTGTGCGCGATGCCCGAGCGCGCCGCCTCGATGACGAGCGGCAGCGGGTGGCCGTGCAGCGAGGCGATGATGATCTGCTTGACGACGTGGTAGATCGCGTCATCGCTCTCGATCACCTGCTTGCAGCGGCCTGCGAACGGCGCGACGATGCCGTAGGCGAGCAGCACGCCCATGAAGGTGCCGACGAGCGCCGAGCCGATCATGCCGCCGAGGATCGTCGGCGGCTTGTCGATCGAGCCCATCGTTTTCACGACGCCGAGCACGGCCGCGACGATGCCGAGCGCGGGCAGCGCGTCGGCGAGGTTCTGGAGCATGTCGGCCGGGCGGATCGCGTCGTGGTGGTGGGTCTTCAGCGCATTGTCCATCACCTCCTCGACCGCGTGCGGATCGAGCGTGCCGGACGAGACCACGACGAGGCGCAGCGTGTCGCAGATCAGGTGGACGAGGGTGGAGTCCTTGAGCAGGCGCGGATAATCGGCAAAGATCGTCGAGGATTTCGGGTCCTCGATATGCGGCTCGACCGCGACCGGGCCGTCGGTGCGCAGCATCTTCATCAAGGACGAGACCAGGAAGATCACGTCGAGAAAGTCCTGCTTCTTGTACTTCGGACCCTTGAAGATCTTGCCGAAGCCGCCGCCGAGCAGCTTGATCTCTTTCATCGAGTTGCCAGCGATGATCGCACCGAGCGCGGCGCCGCCGATGATCAGCATCTCGTGCGGGATCGCCTCGAGCACGGGCCCGAGCGCGCCGCCGGTGATCGCGAAACCGCCGAACACCATTCCGAGGAGCACGACCAGACCGATCGCTGCAAACATTCGCCCGTTTCCCCACTCGAGACGATCCGCGCAGCGCGCGCGCGGCCGTTCGGCTCCGGAATAGGGTAAGGAAGGTAATGAAGTTCTTAACTAACGCGTCGGAAACCATATTTTTGTGAGGGCGGAGCGCCCCGGCGTCATTGCGCGCGGAGCGAAGCAACCCAGCTCCGAGGTTGCGGCTGGATCGCGGCGGCGCGTTCCGCGCTCGCGATGACGAGGGACGCATGGCAGACAAGAAGGGCCGGCCCCGCAGGACCGGCCCTGTCATTCCTTGTCCTCCCCCGTCAGGGGGAGGGGGATCACCCGAAGGGTGGTGGAGGGGTTGGATGGCAGTGTCCTCGAAAGGCCAGCGCGACCCGCTCCGTCACCTTCGGTGCCACCTCCCCCTGTCGGGGGAGGATGATAGTCGACCCGAGCTTACTGGCCCGAGCCCGGCCCCATCGTGATCTCGACGCGGCGGTTCTGCGGCTCGCGCACGCCGTCGGCGGTGTGGACGAGCGGGTGGCTCTCGCCGAACGCCTGCGTCGCCATCGCGTCGGCGGGGATGCCCTTGCCGACGAGATAGGCTTTCACCGCTTCGGCGCGCCGCTTCGATAGCTTCATATTATATTCGGCGGTGCCCGAGGCATCGGTGTGGCCCGCGAGCGTCACCGCGGCATGGCCGAGCTGCTGATACTCGGTCGCGACATTGTCGAGGATCGCAGAGGCTTCCGCGGTCACGTCGGCCTTGTCCCAGTCGAAGAAGACGATGAACGCGCTCGGCGCCATCGCCGGGGGCGGCGGCGGGGGCGGCGGAGGAGGGGGCGGAGGGGGCGGAGGCGGGGGCGGCGGAGGCGGCGGTGCCGCGTGGCCGAGATTGTAGATCAGGCCGCCGCTCAGCGTGTGCGCACGGATATTCTCGGTCGCGCCCGCGAACTTGAGATGCTCGACATTGAAGTAGCGATATTTGACCTCGGCATCGAGATGGCTCGAGAGCGCGATCTTGGTGCCGCCGATCAGCTGCCAGGCGAAAGCGGTGTCGTGCCCATCGAGAAACACCGGCGCGCCCGCGACGCGATAGTTGCTGTCGTCGACACGTGCGACGCCGACGCCGCCGCCGGCGAAGAAGCGCAGCGGATGGCCCGCGTTGAGGTTGACCAGCGCGTTCAGCATCGCGCTCTTGGAGACGGTGTGGCCGTCGCCCTCGTAGCGATTGCCGGGGACCGGGCCGCCCGGCAGCGGCACCGCCGCCTCGAAGCCCTCGATCGAAACGCGCTTGTAGCTGAGCTCGCCTTCGAGGCTGAGCGGACCGAAATCATAGCCGAGCACGCCGCCGGCTTCCCAGCCCTTCTGCTTATCGACGTGCAGCACCTGATCGCCGCCGTCGTGGAAGCGGATGTGCGGCACGTAGACGCCGCCGCCCTCGACCCCGACATAGCCGCCCTCGGCCAGTGCCGGCGCGCCAAGCGCGGACGAGGCGAGCGCCGCCGCCACAAACAACCTGCGCATCATGTATCCCCTTTGTGTTCGAACAGACCCGACAGCCCACGTACAGATCATCGTGGGCGGCCGATCGCTTTCGACCACAAAAGTCCTAATTGATCATGGAGAAGAGGTTGGTCTGCGTCACCTTGACCAGTAGAGCCTGCGCGGCCTGGAGGGTGGTCATCTTCGACTGAAGATCGGCGACGGTTTGCGTAATATCCGTAGCCTGTAACGTCTGCTGCTGCGCGTTGAGCGCGGTCGCCGAGTCGGTAAGGCGCGTGCCGGCGTCGCTGATCCGGCTTTCGCGAACGCCTTGCGCGGCGCGCGCGTCGGCGGTCTGGGTGATCGCGTTGCCGATCGTGGTGAGATCCGCGCTCGACGAATTGCCGCTGCTCAGCGTCGCGGCGGCGTTCGCGACGAAGGTCGAGAGATCGATCGTGCTGCCGTCGGCCTGGGTGATGGTGAAGACGTCGGCCTTGCTCGGCGTCGCCGCCACCGCCTCATTCTGTCCGATCGGCACCGCGAGCGCGGTCGATGGAAAGAGCGGCTGGCCGTTGGCGTCGGTCTGAGCTTCGTAGCTGGTGATGTCCTGCGCGATGCCGCTGAGCTCGGCGGCGGCGGAGGCGCGATCGGACGCGGTCGCGGTCGACGAGTTGGCGGAGATCAGCAGCTCCTGCACGCGGGTGAGCGCGGTCGCGATGTTGGACATCGTCGAATCCGCCGCGCTGGCGGTTGCGGAGGCGGTGTTGACGTTGCTCTGCCAGGCGCTCTGGTTGGCCTGCGTCTGGCGGATGCTGGCGAGCTGGGCGGCGGCGCCGGGATCGTCGGATGCCTGCTGGATGCGCTTGCCGGTCGAAACTTCGATCTGCAGCTTGGCGATATCGGACGAGAGCTGGTTCTGCCGAGCGACCTCGGCCTGCATGTTGCCTTGGGTGGCGCTGAGCATGGCGCTCTCCGTCAGTTGATGTTGAGGATGGCCTGGAAGGTGTCGCGCGCGGCCTGGATGATCTTGGCGGCACCCGAATAGGCCTGCTGGTAGCGAAGCAGATCGGCGGCCTCGGTGTCGAGGTCGATGCCGCTGGTCTCGTCGCGGGTCGACAGCGCGGAGTCGCGCACTGTATCCGCGCTGGTCGATTCGGCGTTGGCGGCCGACGTCATCTGCGCTTGGTCCGTGACCATCGAGGCCCACGCCGCTTCCGATCCGTCGGCGGTGCGCACCGTCTGCAGCGCGAGCAGATTGCCGTTGGCGACGCCGCCCGCGGCGGCAGGAACCTTGGCGGGATCGCTGGTGGTCGTTGCGATGGTGGCGGCGTCGCCGCCGATCGAGAGCAGCGGCTGGCCGGCAGCACCGTTTCCATCGGTGCCGCCCGCCGACCAGCTGTTCATCGAGCTGGTGAACTTGGTGGCGATCGCATCGAGCTGATCACGACGGTCGGCGACGGTGCCGGCGCTCTCGACGAGACCTGCGAGCGCGCCGCCGGGCGCGCCGACCGGGTTGCTGCCGCCCTTGGCGAGCGCGGAGACGGCGAGACGGCCGTCGCTCGCCTGCGCGATGGCGAGCCGCGCGCCGCCGGTTCCCGTCAGCGTGACCGAGCTATCCTGCGCGAGCGTCAGCGTCGCCGCGCCGGAAGGGGCGAGGCTGACGGAGACGTCGAGATTGGCGGATATGCCGTCGATGAGCTGATCGCGCTGGTCCTGCAGCGTCGCCGCGGCGGCGGAGCCCGGCTGCGCGCGCACCAGCGCGGCGTTGATCTGATCGAGCTGGTCGAGGCTGGCATTGACCGACTGCACCGTGGACTGCGCCTGCGCCGCGATGCCGCTGGAGACGGTCGCGAGGCCCTGGGCGGTGCTGCGGATCGTGCTTGCCGCGCTGCTCAGCGCCGACAGGAACGCGCCGCGCGAGCTCGTGTCCGAAGGATCGCCGGCGAGCGCGTCGGCGGCGTTGTAGACCGCGGTAATCTGCGCGCCAACGCTGGTGGTGCTGTCGCTGTCGCCCATCGCCGTCTCGGCGGCCGAGAGCCAGGTGCTGCGTGCGTCGGCGCGACCGGCAGCTGCGGTGGCGGTGCGCGTCGCCTGCGCCTGATAGTCGTTCCAGGCGCGACCGACGCTCGTCGCCATCGCGCCGCTGACGGTGAGGCCGCCGCCGGAACCGAGTCCTGAGCTGCCCATCGGTTGTTCGGCGATCGTAACGGTGCGCCGGGCATAGCCCTTGGTCTCGGCATTCGAGACGTTGTCGCCCACTGCCGCCAGCGCCGAGCTGTAGGCGGCGACGCCCGAGGCGCCGATACCGAGCAGGTCGCTCATGATGCCGGCTCACTCGTCGAGGGCAGGGTGAAGCCGGCCGCGCTGGTCGCCGTGTTGAGCGCGAAGGTGGCGTTGTCGGCAGCCTGGTTGGCCGCACCGGCCTTGGCGCCGTCCTCGACGGCGCCAGCGGCGTGCGCGAGCTGCTTCTCGAGCATCTGCGCGATGCCGAGCACGCCGTGCTGCGCCATGGCATCGGCGGTCTTCGAATCCGCCATGTCCTGGAACTGCTTTGAGGCGTCGCTGTCGAAGATGCCGTCGCCGAGGCTCGCCTCGCGCATCGATCCGATCATCTGGCGGAGGAACACCGCCTCGAACGCCTGCGCGGCCGATTTGAGCTTGGCCGAATTGGCCTGTGCAGGATCGGTCGCCGCGGCGGCGGCCTGCGCGTTGGGAGTGAGCTTGGCGATCATAGCACGATGAGCTCCGCCTTCATGGCGCCCGCTTGCTTGAGCGCCTCGAGGATCGCGACGAGGTCGGCCGGGGATGCGCCGATCGCGTTCACCGCCTTGACGATGTCGGCGAGGCTCGCGCCCGGCTGGAAGTTGAACATCGGATGCTTCTCTTCCTCGACCGAGATGTTGCTGTTGGGCGTGACCACGGTCTGGCCCTGGCTGAACGGGTTGGGCTGCGAGACCTGTGGCTTCTCGTCGACCTTCACCGTGAGCTTGCCGTGGCTGACCGCCGCCGGTGCGATGCGGACCGCGCCGTTGATCACGACGGTGCCGGTGCGGGCGTTGACGATCACGCGCGCGGCCGCTTCGGCGGGATCGACGGTGATGTCCTGGATACGGCTCATCAGCGCGGTGCGCACACCCGCGCCCAGCGGCGCCTGAATCGATACCGAGACGGCATCGATAGCAGTGGCGACCGGGGTACCCATCGTCTTGTTGATCGCCGCGGCGACGCGCTCGACCGTGGTGGCGTCGGCCTCGGCGAGGTTGAACGTCATCGTCGGCGCGGTCGCGAAGCCGGCGTCGACCGCGCGCTCCACCGTCGCACCGTCCGGAATGCGGCCCGAGGTCGGCACGTTGATGACGACGTTGGAGCCGTCCTGTGCCGAAACGCCGAGGCCGCCGACCGCGAGATTGCCTTGCGCCATCGCATAGATTTGGCCGTCGGCACCGTAGAGCGGCGCGATCAGCAGCGTGCCGCCGCGCAAGCTCTTGGCCTTGCCGAGCGCCGAGACGGTGATGTCGAGGCGCTGGCCGGGCTTGGCGAAGGCCGGCAGATCAGCGGTGACCATCACCGCGGCGGCGTTCTTGGTTTCCGGCTGGATGCCGGGGGGCAGTTGCAGCCCGAAGCGTTGCGCCGCGCCCTTCATCGCTTGCGTGGCATATTCGAGGCTGTCATCGCCGGTGCCGGCCAAGCCGACGACGATGCCGTAGCCGGTCAGCTGGTTGGGGCGGACGCCCTGGAACGTACCGAGGTCCTTGATGCGTTCGGCGGATGCGGGGGCGGTGACGAATCCAAGGCCGAGCACAACAAGCGCCAGAGCGGCGATGCCCCGCATGCCGTTCGGGCTGAGCTTGTCGAAGCCCTGTCCTTCCTTTCTCGCGAGGAAGAAAGAACGGCCCTTCGACAGGCTCAGGGCGAACAAAAGAGAGAGTCTGATCATGTTCGCTCGTCTCAGAAGGGGGCGATGCGCGAGAAGAAGCGGCCGAGCCAGCCCTGGCTCGAGGCGCGCGCGATCTCGCCCTTGCCCGAATAGGTGATCTTGGCGTCGGCGACGCGTGTTGACGGCAGCGAATTGTCGGGGCCGATGTCGACCTCGCGGATCAGCCCGGAGATCTGGATCATCTCGTCGCCGCGGTTGAGCGTGAGATGCTTCTCGCCCTTCACCAGCAGCGTGCCGTTGGGATAGATCTCGGCGACGGTGACGCTGATCGCGCCGGTGAGCTGGTTGGCCTGCGTCGCCTGACCCTTGCCAGCGAAGGTCGCGGCATTGCCCATGCTGAGGTCGGTGCCCTTGATGAAGGAGAGCGGCCCGGTCGGTGGCGGCATCACGCTGATGTTGCCGGAGCGATCGGTCGAGGCGCTGTTCGTCTTGGAGGATTGCGTCGCCTCGACGAGGTTGATCGTGACGATGTCGCCGACCATCGCGGCGCGCGCGCCGGACGTGATCGGCGCATAGCCGCTGGCGGCGTGGAAGATCGCACCGTCGGCGGGCGCGGCGACGGGCGCCGCCGGCGCCAGCGTCGCGGCATAGGGATTGACCTTCTCCTTGTCCTTCTTCGCGGCGGCCGGAGCCGGCGCGAGGGCGAGGAGCAGTCCGAGCGCGGTCAGCGTGCGGCGCATCGCAGCCTCAGACGTTCTGGTTGAGGTACTGAAGCATCTGGTCGGTCGCCGAGATCATCTTCGAGTTGACCTCATAGGCGCGCTGGGTCTCGATCATGTCGACGAGCTCCTCGACCACCGAGACGTTCGAGCTCTCCAGCGAGCCCTGCACGACCGAACCGCGGCCCTCGGTGCCGGGATCGCCGACCTGGGGCTCGCCCGACGCCTGCGTTTGCGCGAGCAGGTTGTTGCCGAGATCCTGCAGGCCGCCTGGGTTGACGAAGCGGGCGAGCTGGAGCTTGCCGATCTCCGTCGGCGTGGCGGAGCCCGCGACCGTCGCCGAGACGGTGCCGTCCGATCCGATCGTCACGCCGGTGGCGCCGTCGGGGATGTTCATGTTCGGTACTACCGGCTTGCCGTCCGAAGTGACGATCTGGCCGGTCGAGGACAGGCTGAAGGAGCCGTCACGCGTATAGGCGGTGGTCCCGTCCGGCATCTGCACCTGGAAGAAGCCGTTGCCCTGGATTGCGACGTCGAGGGCGTTGCCGGTCTGCTGCAGCGATCCCTGCGTGTCCGAGCGCGACGTGCTGACGAACTGGACGCCGGTGCCGAGCGAGGTGCCGGTGGCATATTGGTCGTCGCCCTGGCTGGTCGCGCCGGGTTGGGTGATCTGCTGATAGGCGAGCGTCTGGAAATTGGCGCGATCGCTCTTGAAGCCGGTCGTGTTCACGTTCGCGATGTTGTTCGCGATGACCTGCATGCGCTGCTGCTGAGCATCGAGGCCGGTTCGCGCGACGTGGAGGGCGGCGCTGGTCATGGGTGGTGCTCCCTAATATTCTATTCAGTCGGACGGCAGGTTCATGAGCTGGGCGCCGGAACTGTCGATGTCCTTGGCGGCCGAGATCATCTTGGTCTGCGTGTCCCAGTCCCGGCTCGCCTGGATCATGTCGGTGAGCGCCTTGGCGGTAGAGACGTTCGAGCCTTCGAGCGCACCCGACGTCAGGCGCGCGTCGGGATCGGCAGCGAGCGTGCCGCCGTTCGCTTCGCGGAAGAGGCCGTCGAGGCCCTTCTTGATCGTCGAGCCCTGCGGGCTCACCAGCTTGAGCTGATCGACCTTCTGCATCTCGGCGCCCTGCTGCGATCCCTGCGGCAGGATCCAGATCGCGCCCGTGCCGTCGATCTTCACCTTGTCGGCGGGCGGGAGCGTGATCGGGCCCTGGTCGCCGACGACGGGCGCGCCATCGCCGGTGGTGAGCAGGCCGGAGTCCGAAAGCTGGAGATCGCCGCGGCGCGTATAGGCCTCGCTGCCGTCGGTCGCCTGCACCGTCAGCAGCGCGTCGCCGCTGAGCGAGACGTCGAGATCGCGCCCCGTGGACGCGACCGCGCCGGCGGTCATGTCGGCGCCGGTGACACCTTCGGTCTGCGGCGCCCGCGCGTTAAGCCCCTCGCCCTGGATGTAGAATGCCTGCGCATCCGCCATCTCGGCGCGAAAGCCCGGCGTGTTGGCGTTGGCGAGGTTGTTCGCCGTCGCCGTCTGGCGGGACATCGCGCCGCGCAACGCGGTGAGCGAGGTGTAGATCAGCCTATCCATGGCTCAGGGCTCCGAGCGGCTATCTCGATCAGTTCTGCATGTTGACGATGACCGAGGTCATCTGGTTGTCCGTGTCGATCGCCTTCGCATTCGCTTGGAAGTTGCGCTGTGCGGCGATCAGCGCGACGAGTTCGGTGGTAAGATCGACGTTCGACTGCTCGAGTGCGCCCGACTGGATCGAACCCAGGCCATCGCTGCCAGCCGAGCTGATGATCGGATCGCCCGAATTGCCGCTCACCGCCCATTTCGCGTCTCCGAGCTGCTGGAGACCCGAGGGATTGGAGAAGCTGGCGAGCGCGAGCTTGCCGAGCGCCTTGGTGGTGCCGTCCGAATAGCTGGCGGTGACGAGGCCGTCGCTGCCGACCGAGACGTTGGAGAGCTTGCCGACGGTGTTGCCGTCCTGGCTGAGCGCGGTGACGCTGAAGCCCGAATTGGCCTGGTTGGTGCCGCTCCCGAAGGCGAGGCTGAGCGTGATCGGCGCCGACGCACCGGTGGGCGTGGCCGCCGAGAAGCTCGTCGCGGTCGTGCCCGGCGAGGTCATCTGGCCCGAGCTGTCGAAGGTCAGCGTCAGCGGCGTCGGCGGCGTCGTGGCGGTGCCGCCCGCGCTCACTTCCTGGTTGCCGACGAAGAGGTGCGCGGCCCAGGTGCTGTCCGTGTTGGTGCCCGAGGGCGCCGAGGTGCGGACATAGTAGATCGTCGCCGGGATGGCGTTGCCCGCGGAGTCGTAGACCGTGGTCGAGCTCGCCTGGTTGTAGCTGTTCGGGTCGTTCGGATTGAAGGTGTAGCCGCTCGTCGCATAGGCGGTGCGATCGGCGGGAAGGTCCGCGGACGAGGGCAGCGTCACCGAGGTGTTGATCGTGCCGGTCGCCGTCGCGGTGCCGTTGGTCGCCGGGAGCTGGAGGTTCTCCAGCGCGCCCGTGCCGGTCGCGGTGACGTTGCCGAGCGTGTCGACCGGCAGGACCTGGAGAAAGGCGCCGCTGGAATCCGACACATAATTGTTCGAGTCGACCTGGAAGGCGCCGTTGCGCGTATAGGCGACCTGGCCGCCGGTGAGCGCGCCCTTGGTGATGAAGAAACCCTGACCGGAGACGGCGAGATCGAGGCTGCGATCGGTCGATTCGAACGTGCCCTGGGTGAACTCCTGCGTCACGCTCTTGAGCTGCGTGCCTTGGCCGATCACCGAACCCTGCGCCTGGAAGGCGGAAGAGGCGATGAGATCGCCGAAATCGGTGCGGCTCTGCTTGAAGCCGACGGTGCCGACGTTCGCGATGTTGTTCGAGATCGTCGAGAGATCGGTCTGCGCGGCCTTGAGGCCCGAGAGCGAGGTATAGAAGGACATGGCGTCTGCTCCGTCGGTGAGTTCGCGGGATTAGGAGAGGCTGAGCACGGCGGTCGGCGAGACCAGGCCGCTGCTGGTGATGAGCTGCGCGCTCGAGCCGCCGGCGGGGGACTGGACGCCCTCAACCTCGGCCCAGGTCGCGATGCTCGGCGTGATCGCCTTGCCGTTCGCATCGGTGGCGCTGGCCTGGACGGTGACCGGACCGGCGACGGCGTTGCCGCTCGTGTCCTTGCCGTCCCATGCGAAGTTGACCGCGCCCGCCGATTGCGCGCCGGCATCCTCGCTGTGGACGATGGTGCCGTTCGCATCGATGAAGCTGACCTTCATGTCGGCGGCATTGGAGGGCAGCGTGATCTGGCCGGCATAGCTGCCGTCGGAAAGCGCGGACGCAGTCGCGCCCGAGGAGAGCACCGATTTGCCGATCCAGCTCGCCGCGTCGCCGATGCGCGAGCCGTCGAGGTTCGACGCGATCTGCGATAGCGTCGTGTTCATGCTCGAGATGCCGGCGACGCTCGAGAACTGCGCCATCTGGGCGACCATCTGCGTGTTGTCGACCGGATTGAACGGATCCTGCGTCTGCATCTGCGTAGTGAGCAGCGTCAGGAAGTCGCTCATGCCGAGCGTGCCGCTCGAGCCGCTGGTGCCCGAGGTCGTGCCGCTAGTGGTGCCGGTGGTCGACCCGGCCGCGCTCGCGGAGCGCAGATAGTCGATCGAAGTGTTCACGGTTGTCATTTGCCGAGCCTCAATGTGTCGAGGGTGAGGGTTTTTGCGGTCTCCATGACCTGCACGTTGTTCTGATACTGGCGCGATGCCTCGATCATCTCGACGAGCTCCGCCGAGCTATCGACGCCCGCCTCCCAGACGTTGCCGTCCTTGTCGGCGAGCGGGTTGGAAGGGTCGTGGCGCTTGGTCGGCTGCGCATCGGAATTGACGACGCTGCTGACGTCGACGGTGGCGACGCCGGGCTGGTCCGAGACGGTCTGGAACACCGGCTTCAGCGCGCGATAGGCGGTGTCCGCGCTCGATGAGACCGAGCCGGCGTTGGCAAGGTTCGACGCGGTGGTGTTGAGCCGCACGAGCTGCGCCGACATGGCGCGGCCGGCGATGTCGAACACGGAGAGGTTGTTCGCCATGGCTTATTCTCCCTTGAGCGCCGACATCACGGTGTCGATGCGTCCCTGCAGGAAGGCGAGGGTGGTGCGGTACGCGACCGCGTTCTCCGCGAACTGGGTCTGCTCGGTGGAGAGCTCGACCGTATTGCCGTCGAGCGAGCTCTGCAGTGGTACGCGATAGGCGACCGCGGCGTTGGCCGCTTCGTCCGTCGACTTGCCGGATTCCGCGACCTGCATCGCCTTGTCGAAGTCGATGTCGCGCGCCTTGTAGTTCGGCGTCGAGGCGTTCGCGATATTGGAGGCGAGCATCGCCATGCGCTGCGAGCGGAGCGAGAGCGCCGTCGCGTGCACGCCGAAGAGCGGATCGTCAGCCATATCGCACTCCCTCGCTAAAGGTCTTCGCCAAGCCGCCGTTCACTAGGAGGGCGGGCACGTCCGTCACCGGAGCGACAGGCGTGCAGGAAGGCATTGAGCAAAGTGCGTGCCAATTGCGCTTTGCATGGCTGCACGGCTTGAATTAAGGCCGTTTCCGGCAAGGCGGCAGGGTTTTGCCGGCAGGCGGCAAATTGTTGCCGGTCGCGTTGCCACCGGGGGTCAAGGGCGGTGTTCGACAGCTTTCTCACGCTTGCCGGCCGCTTTCTCGATCCGCTCTCCCTGCTGCTCGTGGTCGGCGGTGCGCTGCTCGTCGCGGCCGCACGCTCGACGCGGAGCGACGTCGCGCGTGCCCTCGCGGCGCTGGGGCCGCTGTTCCGGGCCGATCCGGAGCGCGAGGCGCAGGCGGCGCGGGTCGCGGTCAACGGCATCAAGCAGCTCGCCCAGGCCAAGGGGCTCGCCAGCGCCGATCGCGTGCGCAGCGATCACGCGCCGGGCGCCAAACGCTTCCTGCGCGCCGCCGCCAATCGCCTTTCCGATGCTGACGATGCCGACGCCTTCGCGCGCTGGGCCGACGAGGAGGTCGCCGCCCGCCTCCGCCGCCATCAGGAGGCGATCGCCTTCTGGCAGACCGCCGCCGACGCTGCGCCGGGCATGGGCATGATCGGTACCGTCGCCGGGCTGATCGACATGTTCGCGAACATGGACGATCCCGCGAAGGTCGGTCCGGGCATGGCGCTCGCGATGCTCACCACCTTCTACGGCGTCGTCTTCGCCAACCTCGTCGCCGGGCCGATCGCGGCGCGGCTCGAGCGCTTGTCGGCGGCCGAGCTCGACTGGCAGCGGGAGACTTTGGCGCGCCTCGCAACTCTCGCGCGCGAGCAAGCAGAGAGCTTAGCGGCAGCACCGCCGCTGCGGAACCGCGCGTGAAGATCGCGGGCGCGCGCGCGCCGCGCTGGGCGCTGAGCTTCGCCGATCTCAGCCTGGTGCTGCTCGCCTTCTTCGTGCTGCTGCAGTCGCAGCGCAACGATCCCGCGGGGCTCGCCGCCGGCGTCCGCAAGGCGTTCGGCAATGGCAGCCATGCCATTGTCACGCAGCGGCTTTTGCCTGCCGCGCCATTGTTCGAGGAAGGCGAGGCGGTGCTGAAGCCGGAGGCGCGGGCGGAATTCGTCGCGATCGGACGCCAGGCGTTGGCGCAGCGTGACATGGTCCGCGTCGCCAGCCTCGGCGTCGACGCGTCGAGCGCGCGCTTCGATGGCTGGGAGCTGGCGGCGGCGCGCGTCGCGGCGGTGGCGCGCGCGATCGCATCGGCCGGGCTCGACCAGCGCCGCATCGAGATTGCCATCCCCACCACCGCGCAGACGGAAGCGGGGCACGGACAGCGCGTAAGTGTGACACTAAGTCGCTAATTCAAAACACGATTCGTTCGTGCCGAGCGCAGTCGAGGCACGTCCGCGTACGGATCGCTTGGGGCACGTCCCTCGACTGCGCTCGGGACGAACGGTTTTCAATTTTCCCTTTTGGCATGGCTCTTGCTGAAAATGCGCCCGATGAACGGGAGCATGGGAATGGGCAGTTCGGTGCGGGCAGCGATCCTGCTTGCTATGGCGGCGATGGCGAGCCCCGCGACCGCCATGCCAGGCCAGTTCGAGGATATCGGCACGCTCGAGGCACGCGTCGTCGCGGCGCTGGACGCCGAGATCGGCGCTCCGGGCGGTCCGGTCGCGCCGATCGACCGCCGTCTCAAGCTTGCGCCATGCCCTTCGCCTGCGACGATCGACCCGCCCGCGCTCGGCGCGGTGGCGGTGCGCTGCCAGCAGCTCGGCTGGCGCATCCGCGTGCCGCTGCGGCTGGCGGGTCAGCAGACCGCCGCGATGGCGGCTCAGCCGGTGGCGGGGCCGCCGCTGGTGCGGCGCGGCGATCCCGTCGAGCTGATCGCGCAGGGGGACGGGCTTACCGTGAGCACCCAGGCGGTGGCGCAGGAAGACGGCAGCGCCGGCGCCCATATCCGCGTGAAAACAGATGCAAAATCGCCGATCATTGTCGGCGAGGTGATGGAAATGGGCAAGGTTCGCATAATCTCGCTAAACTGACGCCGGATGCCGCCGTTAAAGGTTCGGTAAGGCGGCACCGGAGCGCACAGAAGGTGCAAGAGGACGGTACAATGATCGACAAGATCGGTAACAGCGCAAGCGCGGGCATCGCCCAGGCGCGCCTCCAGGGCGCGGGCAAGAGCGTCGCCGCCGCAGCCGTGCAGGCGAGCGATACGGAGGCCGCGCAGACGCCGGCCAGCCCCGCCGCCGCGCTCGCCGCGCAGGGTGCCCCGGTCGATACCGACAAGGTCGCGCGCATCCGTGCCGCGATCGCCAACGGCAGCTATGCGGTCGATCCGCAGGCGATCGCCGAGAAGATGATTGCGCTCGATCTGCCGGGCGTGGATCAAGGGACTGCGGCGTGAGCCTCGCGCTCGTCGAGACCCTGATCGAAAGCGAGAAGGCGCTGATCGCCGCGCTCGATGCCGACGATGTCGGCGCGATCGAGCGCGAGACGCAGGCCTTCCGCAATGCGCTCGAGCAGCTCGGGCCCACTAATGCGCTGGCCGACGCGAGCGCGCTGCAGCCGCTGGCCCGCGAGGCGCTGGCACTGGCGGACGCCGCGCGCGTCCGCGTCGCCTTCCTCGCCGATGCCACGCGCCGGCGCATCGATATGCTCGCCACCGCCACCGGGCGCGGCCCCGCGGTCACCGTCTACGCGAGCAATGGCCGCCTGCGCGGCTAACTCTCAACGACCGTTCGCCCTGAGCTTGTCGAGGGGCTGTTCTTCTTCCGAAATTCAGAATGTGCAGGGCTTCGACAGGCTCAGCCCGAACGGCTCTCGGAAAAGCGAAAAACTGGCACGATCTTTGCTCTGATCACCCCGGATATCCGGGGGTTTGATTGAGTTCAGCTTTCACCATCGACGCAACCGGGACGCGTGCCCGCGTCCAGACCGCGATCGCGAATGCCGCGTCGCGGACCGGCGTCGATTTCTCCTATTTGCTGCAGCAGGCCAAGCTCGAAAGCGGCCTCAACCCCGACGCCCAGGCTGCGACCTCCAGCGCTTCCGGCCTCTACCAGTTCGTCAGCCAGAGCTGGCTCGGCGTGATCAAGCAGCACGGCGCGCAATATGGCCTGAGCTGGGCGTCCGACGCGATCAGCAAGGGTTCGGACGGGCGCTACCACGTCAGCGACGCTGCCACCAAGCAGGCGATCCTCGGCCTGCGCAAGGATCCGGAGATCGCCTCCGAGATGGCCGCCGAGCATGCCGCCGACAACAAGGCGGTGCTGGAGAGCAAGCTCGGCCGCAGCGTCTCCTCGACCGATCTCTATATGGCGCACTTCCTCGGCACAGGCGGCGCGACTAAGTTCCTGCAGGGCCTCGACAGCAATCCCGATGCTTCGGCGGCGGCGGTGCTGCCGCAGGCGGCGGCGGCCAACCACCGCATTTTTTACAATGGCGACGGCTCGGCGAAGAGTTTCGCGCAGATCGCTGCCAACTTCTCGAAGCGGTTCGACAACGGCGCCTCGCCGATCCCGAACTACACGCCGTCGACAGGCCTGCCGGGCGTCCAGCTCGCCTCGGCGACCACGACCGGCTCGGGCAAGCTCGGCGACGACGACCAGAGTTTCCTGCGCAGCGTCGCCCAGATGGGCGGCAATAGCGCGAGTACCGTATTGAGCCCGAGCCCGAAGACGGCGCGGCTCGCCTACCTCATGCTGTCCTCGATGGGAGTGAGCTAAGCCGATGGCCACGCAGGCAATCAACCGCAAGGTCTGGCTGAATGCGAGCAAGGGCGCGATCCTTCCGCTGGCGACGCTCGTGCTCGTGGCGCTGATGGTCGTGCCGATGCCGAGCTTCGTGCTCGATATCGGCTTCATCTCGAACATCATGATCAGCCTCGCGGTGCTGATGGTGGCGCTGAACGCCGCCAAGCCGCTCGATTTCTCGTCTTTCCCGACCGTGCTGCTGTTCACGACGCTGCTCAGGCTGGCGCTCAACGTCGCCTCGACCCGCGTCGTGCTCGTCAACGGCCACACCGGCGCGGGCGCGGCCGGCCATGTCATCGAGGCGTTCGGCAGCTTCCTGATCGGCGGCGACTATGCCGTCGGCCTGTTCGTCTTCGCGATCCTGATGATCATCAACCTCGTCGTCATCACCAAGGGCGCGGGCCGCGTCTCGGAAGTGTCCGCGCGCTTCACGCTCGATGCGCTGCCCGGCAAGCAGATGGCGATCGACGCGGATCTCAACGCCGGCCTGCTCACGCCCGACGAAGCCAAGGCGCGGCGTGCCGAAGTCGCGACCGAAGCGGACTTTCACGGTTCGATGGACGGCGCCTCCAAGTTCGTGAAGGGCGATGCGGTCGCCGGCGTGCTGATCCTCGCGGTCAACATCCTCGGCGGCCTCGTGCTCGGTGTCGTCAGCCATCACATGCCGATCGGCGAGGCCGCCAAGACCTATATCCAGCTCGCGATCGGCGATGCGCTCGTCGCGCAGGTGCCGGCGCTGCTGCTCTCGATCGCGGCCGCCGCGATCGTCACCCGCGTCTCATCGCCGCTCGATCTCTCGGGCCAGATCACGAGCCAGTTCGGCAGCCACAAGGCCTGGATTCCGGTTGCGGCGATCCTCACCATTCTCGGCCTGCTGCCCGGCATGCCGCACATCGTCATCCTGCCGGCCGCCGCGCTGGCAGGCTATACCGCGTGGAAGCTGCGCAAGGCCGATGCCGCCAAGCAGGCCGAAGCCGCTGTTGCCGCCGCCGCGCCTGCCGCGCCTGCGACCAGCCCTTCGGTGATCAACTGGGACGAGGTCTCGGACGGCGCCGCGCTCGGGCTCGAGCTTGGTTACGGGCTCATCGGACTCGTCGACGAACGCAAGGGCGCGCCGCTGATGGCGCGGATCACCGGCGTGCGCCGCCAGCTCTCCAAAGAGCTCGGGTTCGTCGTGCCGCTGGTGCGGGTGCGCGACAATCTGTCGCTCGGGCCCAACCAGTATCGCATCACCGTCGCCGGCGTCGCCTGCGGCGAGGACGAATGCTGGCCGGAAGATCTGCTCGCGCTCGATAGCGGCGATCTCGTCGGCACGGTCGAGGGCAAGAAGGTCAAGGATCCGAGCTTCGGGCTCGACGCGGTCTGGATCAGCCCGGACAAGCGCGGCGAGGCGGTGGTCGCGGGCTACACCGTCGTCGATCCCTCGACCGTGATCGCCACGCATCTCAACCAGCTCATCCAGCTCGCCGCCGCCGACCTGTTCGGCATGGACGAGGCGCAGAAGCTGCTCGACGCGCTGAAGGAGAGCGCGCCGCAGCTCGTCGCCGGGCTCACGCCCAATCCGCTGCCGCTCGCCAGCGTCGCCGCGCTCTGCCGGGCGTTGCTGGCCGAGGGCATGCCGCTCAAGGATTTCCGCCGCATCGCCGAGGCGATGGTCGAGGTCGCGCGTGACGAGAACGAGCCGGTCCGCCAGGTCGAGGCGCTGCGCCTCAAGCTCGGCGCGCTGATCGTGCAGACGATCGTGCCGGTGAAGATGCCGCTGCCGGTGATCACGCTCGATGCGCAGCTCGAGACGCTGCTCGCGCAGGCGGTCCGCGCCGGGCCGGGCGCGACGCACCCGTTCGAACCGGCGCTCGCGAGCCGGCTGGTCGCCGCGATCAGCGAAAGCGCGGCGCCGCTCGTCAACCAAGCGCGCCGCTTCGCGATCGTCACGTCGCCGGTCGCGCGGCGTCCGCTCGCGCGGCTGATGAAGCCGCATCTCCCCGAGGTGCCGGTGATGAGCTTCCTCGAAATCCCCGACGGCAAGCCGGTCGAGGTGATGGCGGTGGTCGGCAACCCGCCGCCGCAGCTCACCGAGCCGACGCCGGCGTTGGCATCATGATGAACTTGATGACTGGTCGCGAGAGAGTCAGCGATGGCCTGGACTGATCACAATCATAACGAGGTCGCAACGACCTACCAGCGCCGCCCGGCGAAGGCCGATCCGGCGGCATTGGCGCGCGCCAACATGGGCATCGTGCGGCGCATCGCGTGGCACGTGCACGGCCGCGTCTCCTCCGCGATCGACGTCGAGGATCTCGTCCAGATCGGCATGGTCGCGCTGGTCGAGGCGGCGAACGGCTATGAGGATCGCGGCCACGCCTTCGCGACCTATGCGAGCATGCGCGTGCGCGGCGCGATGATCGATCACCTCCGCCGCGCCGCCAATCTCGCGCGCTCCGGCATGGCCAAGCGCCGCGAACTCGCCGCGACGCGGGCGCGGCTCGAAAACGGCCTCGGCCGCGCCGTCGGCGATGTCGAGATGGCCGCGGCGCTCGGCCTCGATCCCGACGGCTACGCCGCGATGGTCAGCGACGCCACCGCGCTCCAGCATGAATCGATCGACGAGGTCTATTCCGATCATTCGATGTGGTTTGCCGACGTCGAGGAGCGTGCCGATGCGGCGCTCGAACGGAGCGCGCTGAAGGAAGCGCTCGCCGCCGGCATCAGCCAGCTGCCCGAGCGCGAGGGCATGGTGTTGCAACTCTACTTCGTCGAGGAGATGAACCTCGAGGAGATCGGCCAGACGCTCGGCATCGGCGCCGCGCGCGTCTGCCAGATCAAGAAGGCGGCGCTCGACAAGCTCCGCGAGACACTGCGCGACTGGGGCTGAGCGGCTCGCAGCCACGTCGCGATCGGTTGTTGCCTTCGAACCTTTCGCAGATACGGAACTTAATCCGTCAATAACGCCACTTGCAAATAGTTTGCCGATGCTGTCTGTGCGCCACGGGCAGCGGGTGAACCCGAGATGAACAAAGTTGCTTCCGGACTTTGGTCTCGGATGGAAACCTTTCTTGGGCGTCAGAATTCGGCCGAAACCCTGCCTGCCTCGTCGGGCGGAGGGAGCTTTGCCGAGCTTCTGGATCATTTCGAGAGCATAGGGGACAGCTGCGAGTTCGGCGCGCTCCAGAAGCTCAACGGTGTCGACCAGATGGCGCTGTTCAAATGGACCGAAGTCCCGCTCGCCTGCCTCGCCGAGCTGATCGACGCCGATCTCGCCGGCGTCGATGCCGCCGAGAATTTCGACGTCCGGCTCGAGGAGCGCCGCGACGCACCCTTCGAATATATGATCGATCACCGGCTGCTGCAGTCGCCCATGCACACCTTCGTCAAGGAGGGCCGGTTCACCGCCGAGGAGGTGAAGGAACGGGAGCGCCGCCGGCTCGCGATCCTGCGGCGGAAATTCCTCGAGGATGCCGCCGCGGCACGGCGGATCTACGTGTATCGCAGCCTTGCGCCGCGTGATGTCGGCGACGTCGCGAACGTTCTGCGGGCGCTGCGGCGGCTCGGTCCGAACCGGCTGTTGTTCGTGCGGCCGCCCGACGCCGAGATCGCGGCCGCCGAGGTGCGCATCGAAGCGCCGGGCTTCGCGATCGGCGCGCTCGACGATCTCGCCATCTACGAGGCCTCCACGGCGATCCGCAGCACGATGTGGCCGCATCTGTTGCGCCGCGCGCTCGCCGCGCTGCGCTGAGCTCGGCCCGACGATGCCGGCGAACGATCTCGTCGCGACGGTGCGGTCGATCGTGGCGGCGACGCTGGGGGCGGCCGATCCGCCTGCCGCCGACGCGCGGGCGCGCGAGGTTGCGGGATGGGATTCGCACGCGACGGTGCAGATCATCTTCGCGATCGAGGATCATTTCGGCTTCGAGATGACCGGCGAGGAGATGGAATCGATCGACAGCGTCGCCAGCATCGTCGCGATCGCGACGCGGCGGACAGCGATGTCGATGCCGGCGCGATCGTGAGCATCGCGCCGGAGGAGCTCGCCGCCGAGATCCGCGCGCAGGGGTTGATCGTGCCGACCGCCGTCAGCGGCGTCGTCGCGCAGGGGCGAGGGTTCGCCGAGGTCGCAGATGCGCTCGTCGCGGCGATCCGCCGCTTGACGGCTGGTGTCGGCGAATATCTGCGCTTCGGCGCGGTGATGCCGCGCGATCAGGCGGTCGCGATGCGCTACTTCGCCAATTTTCCCCAGCTGCTAGGGTCGATCCACTGTTTCTGCGGCAGCGATGCCGAGCATCGCGCGTTGCTGCGGGCGCACGATGCCGGCGAGCCATGGGCGGACGCGCTGCCGCCGGTCGAACTCGTCCTCACGCCCGCCGCCTGCTATCCCTGCTATGCGATCCTCGCCGCGCGCGGTGCGGTTCCGGCGGCAGGCTATCGGCTTCAGGTCGATGCGACGTGCTTCCGGCACGAACCGTCGGACGACCCGGCGCGCCTCCAAAGCTTCCGCATGCAGGAGGTCGTCGCCATCGGGCAGCCAGACGCGGTCGTCTCCTTCCGCGAGCATTGGCTCGCCGCCAGCGCGGATTTCCTGGCGCGGCTGGGCCTCGAAGGCGACGTCGCGCCGGCCGACGATCCGTTCTTCGGCCGCGCCGCGGCGGTGATGGCCAAGGCGCAGCGCGAACGCGAGCTCAAGTTCGAATGGCGCACGCCCGTTTCGGACGCGGCGCGGCCGACCGCGTGCCTGAGCGCCAACTATCATCTCGACAGCTTCGCGAAGGCGTTCGGTCTACGGTTCGACGATGGCAGCCACGCGCATTCGGTCTGCGTCGGCTTCGGCGTCGAGCG